>Ga0184623_10000636_pt1 | contig 15073 bp, 16 predicted proteins | sample PLM1_100_b1_FD_133138 | JGI IMG/M metagenome (GOLD analysis project Ga0184623, IMG submission 133138) | Groundwater sediment microbial communities from an aquifer in East River, Colorado, USA - PLM1_100_b1 | ecosystem: Environmental > Terrestrial > Soil > Riparian zone | place: USA: East River...
CAGCACGAGGCCCCACCCTAAGATGATCTTTTAAGTAAGCGTCATTGGCCTTTCCTCCCGCGCTATGACGCGGCTTTTGTGCGCGTGTCGTGGACGGGCGAAAGGCCTCCCGCCGGCTAACATCGGCCGAAGTAAACGTTCTGGCTCGCCTGCGGGAGCAATTGACGATGGCTGCGGGCCAAGTCGCTGGCGCACTGCGGTCGCTGGTTGGACTTTAGGGGTCGTGATGGCATTTCGCCAGGCGAATTTTGTGATTAGTGCGCTCGCTGTCGGATTTCTTCCTTTCGCCCTCGCCATGCCTGCTGCGGCGGAACCAGCGACTCCGGTCGCCTATCCCGCCGGGGCGTCGGCGACGCGCTATGCGGGTCCCGCTTTCGACACGTGCACGGCACCTGCCATAACAAAGATCAGAGCGTGGCGCGCATCGCCGTATCGCGCGGTCGGAATTTACATCGGCGGGACCAACCGGTCCTGCCGCCAGCCTGCCCTCACGGCCAGTTGGGTCAACCAAGTATCGCGGCTGCGCTGGCGGCTGCTGCCGATTTACGTCGGCCGGCAGGCGCCGTGCGCCTTCCATCCCAACGTCGTCAAGATCACCCCGTGGCGCGCCACCGCCCAGGGCCAGGCTGAGGCTCGCGACGCGGTGCGCCGCGCCAGGGCGCTGGGGCTGCTTCCCGGCAGCGCTCTGTACGCGGACATCGAGCACTACTCGTGGACCAACTCCGCCTGCCGACGAGCGGTCCTACGCTACGTCTCCGGATGGACGAGGGAGCTGCACCGGCTTGGCTACCTCTCGGGGGTCTATGCGCACCTGTACGCCGCCGCGAAGCACCTGTCGGACACGTTCACCTCCACCGCGTTCGCCCGCCCGGACGCGATCTGGATCGCGCGCTGGGACAATTCGGCCGGGCTGACCGGCTGGGCGGGCATTCCGAACGCGCGCTGGTCGGTCCACCAGCGCGCGAAGCAGTACCGGGGTGGCCATGCCGAGAGGCACGGCGGGGTGGCGATCAGAATCGACAGCAACCGCCTCGACGCGCCTGTCGCCACCGTCGCCCACGCCTATCGGGTCACCAGCCGCGGGTCGCTCAACGCACGCAGCGGCCCCTCAGGTTCTTACCGCGTGGTGCGCCGCTATCCGCGAGGGGCGACTGTCCGCATCGTGTGCCAGACAACCGGCTCGACCGTGGGCAGCAGCAAGGTCTGGAACCGGCTGGTCGATGGCACCTACGTCAGCGACTATTACGTGAGCACGCCGTCGAACACCGGCTTCAGCTCGCCGCTCCCCCGCTGCTCCAACCCGTACCAGGTGACCGCTGCCGGAGCGCTTTACAAACGCGGCGGCCCCGGCACGTCCTATGCGGTCGTCGGCGCGCTGCCGACCGGGTCCCTCGCCTGGATCGGGTGCCAGCGGGCAGGGACGAGGGTCGCCATCAGCCCCGTGTGGAACCGGCTCGACGACGGTCGCTGGGTGGCCGACTACTACGTAGCCACACCGAGCAACACCACCTACAGCAAGCCCATCCCCCGGTGCTGACCTCGGCGGAACAACCCTCGCCGGGCGGGCGTCGCGGTCGACAACCTGTCCTTCACCGTCGGAGGGGCCCGGCCAGCTCGCCGCCATCGGCGAGACCGTCCTGATCTACCCGTCCACCGGCGGCAGGCCTAAGGCCCGCCGCAAGACCACCGAACTCACCGGCGACCAGCGGAAGCTATACGACATCTTCGAACTTGGCCGGCGCGCCGCCCGGAGTTAGGCCATACGCCCGCAACAGCGACCAACCTGACCAGCATGAACGGCCGGGCTAGCTCGGCTACGCTGGTCGGGCGCTTGATGTCGGGCGCGCGGCGGTGGAGCCCGCCGGCCCCAACGACGACGCGAACCGCGGCACCCGCCGCCGATGGCCCCTGCCAGTTGATGTGTGCTGTCCTGGTAGGAGGACCAGATGCGAGACCGCGCCGGAGCAGGGCGGGTGCTGGGGGTGATCGCCGCCGGTGGGGCGGCTGGGGCGCTTGCCCGCTACGGCCTCGCGCTGCCGCACCGGCCGGACGGATGGCCTTGGGCCACGTTCATCACGAACCTCAGCGGCTGCCTGCTCATCGGTGTGCTGATGGCGCTCATCGACCAACTGCGGCCCCACCGGCTGGTCCGTCCGTTCATCGGGATCGGCGTGCTCGGCGATTCACGACCTTCTCCACCCACATCGTCGAGTTCCAGGCGGCCATAACCGCCGGCGCCGACCGACTTGCCCTGGCCTACCTGGGCGCCACCCTGATTGGCGCGTTGGCGGCGGTGTGGACCGGGGCCACCCTCACCTCATGGCTCGTCCGCCCCCACCGGCGGGCGCGACTGATCCGGGAGCGATCATGAAGCTGCACGGACCTGCCCTGCGGCTGACGATCTTCATCGGGGAGACCGACCAGTGGCGGCACAAGCCGCTCTATCACGAGATCGTGCGCCGGGCTCACGCCGCCGGGCTCGCCGGGGCGAGCGTGCTGCGCGGCATCGAGGGCTACGGGGCATCGTCGCGGATCCACACCAGCCGCATCCTGCCGCTGTCCGAGGACCTGCCGCTGGCGGTCATCGTCATCGACGCCGAGGAGAAGATCCGGGCCTTCCTGCCCCAGCTGGACGAGCTGGTCACCGAGGGCCTGGTGATCCTCGACCAGGTCGAGGTGATCCGCTACTCCGGCCGCGCCGACGGTGGATCAGACAGGGAGGGCCGGTGACCACGGTGCTGCTGGTGGCGGTCGGGGCCGCCCTCGGCGCGCCGGCCCGTTATCTGGCCGACCGGCTCATCCAGTCCCGCCACGACTCGCTGTTTCCATAGGGCGCGCTCGCCGTCAACGCCACCGGCTGCCTGATCCTCGGCCTCCTCGCCGGCCTGCCGGCCAGCGCCCCGGTGCTGGCCGCGGCCGGCGCCGGGTTCTGCGGGGCGCTGACGACTTACTCCACTTTCGGCTACGAGACCCTTCGCTTGGCGCAGGACCGAGCCCGCTTCTACGCCCTCGCGAACGCCGCGGGCTCGGTCCTGGCGGGGCTCGGCGCCGCCTACTGCGGCCTGGCGCTCGCCCAAGCGCTCACTGCCTGAAACCTAGTCGCGATCTTGAGCTTTTCGGCAGTGGGAGCGCTCCCACCTGCGAAAAAGCTCAAGATCGCGGAAGGTCTCTTCTCGGTCGGGCGCGGGTCGTAGTGCCAGTACGACGGGTAGCGCAGGGTGAGCCAGCCCGGATGGATCGGCTGCCCGGTCCGGGCCGACCTGAAGAGGCGGTGGTCGAACAGGAGTTCGGCGGTGCGCTCGGCGGCTGCCAGCGCCGCCACGTCGCCGGTCGCAGCGGCGTATTCGTGCAGGCCCCACATCGGGAGGAGCGATTCGTGGAACGAGGAGCGGCGCCCGCTGGCGCGCTGGTCACAGTTCCACCCGCCGTCGGGCCACTGCCACGCGACCAGCGATCGGGCCAGCGTCTGGACCCGCGCATCGTCGGCGAGGCCGAGCCGGCAGCAGACCGCGAGCGCGGCGCCTTCCTGCGAGGCGCAGCGGCGCGTGCGGCCGTCGATCACCGCGATGTTGCGGCGGTGCCGCTCGCTGGTCAGCCAGGCCAGCACGGTCTGCGCCGCGGCGACGCACCGCGGCTCCCCCGCCGGCGCCGCGAGCTCGACCAGGGAGATCAGCCGCCAATGGGCGCCGGTCCACTTGCTGTAGGGATGCCCGCCGAATCCACCATCGGGCCGCTGCCCGGACAGCAGCGCCGTGACCTTCGGCCCGGCCAGGACCTGCGCCTCGTCGTCCGGCGCGGGCTCGCCCAGCACGTCGCGCCGGGTCAAGTAGCGGACCGCGGGCTCGTCGCTGGCCAGGAGCCATTCGACCGCCGCCGCATTGGCGCCAGCGACCGGCATGATCATCACCCTCCCACGGCCGATTCTCCTAGAGTCAACCCCGCAGCAGATAACGGCCGAAGTCGGCGTCGGTCAGATCGGCGCCGTCCGGCCCGAGGTCGCTTCCCGCCGGCGGCCCGTAGGACCCGGCCATCCACTCGTTGCCGCAGCTGCGTCGGCCACAACGTCCCACGCGTTGACGACCGCGATGGCGCGTAGCTCACGGTCGTCGAGGCCGCCGCCGGCCTGCTGGGCCCCGGCATACGATCGGTGCGCGCCGTTGTGCAGGAAAGCCGCCGCGAAGGTGTCCGCCACCCATACGAGCAACGCCCGGTGGTCAGCGAGCCTGGTCATCGTCGACAACGCGGACTTCGTCATGGCGATCGACCCGGCTGTGGCGCAGAGGCGGCCCGCCTGCGCTCGCTACCTGGGCACCGGCCGCCACGAGTTTGCCGCTGGCGTCACGGACACCCCAGGCGAGGACCCAGTCGCCGAGTGTCGCATTCGGCTCATGGGTGGCCCCCTCTACCGGATAGGTGAGGGTGCGAGCGGGCCGCGAGAACATGACAGCCGCCGTGACGCCGTGGACCGCGCTCGCGCGCTCCGGCTGGGGGGCGAGGCTCCCTGAGCTCGGCGGGTGGTGCCCGGGTTCTGGTCAGGCGTGCCCGGTCGGGGGCTCGTCCGCGCGGTAACTGGGCGATCTGGGCGCGGCGGCTGCGTCGCTGTGCGGGGATGGCGGCGTTGGGTGGGCCGCGACGTTGAGTTGGACGGTGAAGCAGGCACCGGACGGGTAAGCCGGTTGGTAGCCGATGGCGCCGCCGTTGGCGTGGGCGAGTTGGCGGACGATGAACAGGCCGAGTCCGGTGCCGGGGGTGGCGGCAGCGGACGGGGTGGCGGCCCGGGTGAACCGGTCGAACAGGTGCGGGACGAACTCGTCGGGCACACCCGGGCCGTGGTCACGTACGGTGAGGTGGACGCGCCCGTCGTCGCGATGGGCGCGGATTTCGATGGGTGGGATGCCGTATTTGGCGGCGTTGCCGAACAGGTTGACCAGGATCTGGCGGAGCTGGCCGGGGTCGGCCAGGACGGCTAGCTCAGGCGGCGCGTGGGCGCGCATGTCGGCGGGACGGCCGAGGGCGGCGAGGGCGCGGTCGATGGCGTCGGCCAGGCGGACCGGGGCGCGGGCGGCGGTGAGTGCTCCGAGGTCGATGCGGAACATGAGCAGCAGGTCGGCGACGAGATGGGCGAGGCCATTGGCGGCGTCGCCGATGCGGTGGAGATGTGCGAGACGCTGGTGGTCGTCGAGCTGCGGCCAGTCGACGGTGAGCAGGTCGGTGTGGCCGGTGATGGCGGCGAGGGGCTGGTTGATCTCGTGGGACAGCATGGCCATCAGGTCGGCTTTGAGCTGGTCGGCGTCGGCGAGTTCGCGGTTCGCGCGCTGGAGTTCCTGGTTCTTGCGCCCGAGCTCCGTGACGAGAGCGGCGCGCGTCTCGGCGAGGTCGATCGCCGCTCGGGCCTCGGTGGCTTCGATCTGTCTATGAAGCAACTCTTCGCGGATGCGGCGGTTCTCGTCCTCGACCTGCTTGCGGCGCAGCTGGGCCCGAATCCTGGCCGTGAGCACCTCAAACTCGCTGGACTTCGGGATGTAGTCGTCGGCGCCGACGGCGAGAGCCTCGATCATGGCCTGCCTGTCCTCGAGCGCGGTCAGCATGATGAGGGGCACATCTCGCACCACCGGCGCGGACTTGATTCGCCGGCACGTCTCCTTGCCGCTCAGGCCCGGCATCAACAGATCGAGAATGACGCAGTCGACAGTCTGGACTGCGAGGAGCTCGAGGGCTTCCTCGCCCGACCGGGCCGGCACCACGTCATAGCCCTCGCCGCGCAGCGACTCGGCCAACGCGTGGAGGAACGTCACGCTGTCGTCGACCGCGAGGATTCTCTTGGGGCCGAGGATGCTCGTCGCATCGCCGGTGGGCACGCCTGGCGTGACGCTTCGCAGGAGCGCGGAGAGCTTGGCGAGGATGACGGCAACGTCTTCGTCCTTACGAACGAACGCGTCTGCTCCTGCGTCGAGTGCCCGCAGCTCCGCCCCACGATCCTCCGAACCGGTGAGCAACACGCAGGGGACGGAGCGAAGCGCGGCGTCGAGCCGGCAGCTCCGGATGACCGTCGCGCCGTCCATGTCCGGGAGCGCACCGTCGACGACGACAGCGTCGGGGCGCGCAGCGGCGGCGACACGAAGGCCGTCCTTGCCGTTGGACGCGGTCAGCACCTGATATCCGTTCTCTTCAAATGCCCTGCGCAACTCGTCGCGGATCGTGGGACTGTCGTCGATGAGGAGGACCTTCGTGACCCCGCTCTCGGGGCTGGCGCGCGCGCGCATCAGGTCCTGAGCCTTGGCCACCACCCACCCGGTGTCGTAGGGCTTGCCGACGTACTCGTCGGCGCCGGTCTGCAATCCGAGGATGCGGTCCTTGATCTCGGCCTCGGTGGAGAGCATCAAGACAGCAGCGGTGGAGGTCGACGGGTTCGCACGAACCTCGCGGAGGAAGTCGACGCCGTCAGCATCGGGCAGCACGACGTCAAGGATGATCACGTGGACCGGCTCTCGAGCCAGCAGCTCTCGAGCCTCCGCAGCGGTGGCGCAGGGCACCGGGCGCATGCCCGCGGCTTCGAACGCTCCAGCGAGGTCCATCCGGACAGTCAGGCTGTCGTCGAGAATGAGCACCGTTCCGCTCATGGCCGTTCGGCCTCCGTGTCGAAGCCGGTGAGCATCGAGAGCGTGGGGCCGATCTCGCTGAGCGCCAGAACGTGCTGGGCAGCGCCGCGGAGCGCTGCCTCCCGAGGCATTCCATAGATGACCGAGGTGGTCTCATCCTGGGCGATGGTGAGCCCGCCCACGGTGCGCACAGCGGCAAGACCCGCGGCACCGTCGCGCCCCATCCCGGTCAAGATGCAGGCCACCGCGCTCGGTCCGTACTCCCGTGCGACAGATTCGAAGAGCACATCCACCGACGGCCGACAGGAATGGCGCTCGGGATCGCGGGTCAAGGCCAGGTTGGCGCCGTGAACGGCGAGGTGGTGGTCGGGCGGCGCCATGATCACCTGCCCGGCCGCTGAGCTGACCGGCTGGCCGTGGCATGCGTAGGCCACGCGCCGGCCGGTCTGGCCGTCCAGCCATTCGGCGAACGCGGCGCCGAAGGGCTCGCAGATGTGCAGGACGAACAGCACCGGAAGCGAGAACTTCCGGGGCAGGCCGCGTAGGACTTCGACAATGGCGGCCGGCCCACCGGTCGATGCGCCCACCGCAACCACCGAATAGGTCCCGGCGGCGGGGCGCCGGGCGGGGATGGCGGCCGGTTGAGCGTCCCCACGCTGGCCAGGTGCGCCGACCCGGGCGCCGGGGTGGGTGATCACGCGTATCCGCGCAACCATCTTCACCGACGAGACGAGCGCCCGCTCCCAGTCCCTGTCGGCCTTCTCACCGTCGGGCTTCTCGAGCACATCGACGGCACCGGCTGCCAATGCGTCGTAGGTCTTGAACAACTCGCCCCGATTGGTGGACGAAGAAACGATCAAGATGGGTGTGGGGCACCGCGCCATGACGTACTCGGTGGCGGCGAGCCCGCTCATGAGCGGAAGCATCATGTCCATCGTGATCACGTCGGGGCGAAGCGCCTGACACAGGTCTATTGCCCGCTTGCCGTCCCCTGCCTCGCCGATCACGTCGATGTCAGGGTCCGCGCGCAATATCTCGCCGAGGCGCGCCCGTACCGTGGCGGAGTCCTCGACGATAAGAACACGGGTCCTGGCCATCTCAACCGGCCATGAGCTCTCGAACGCGGGCGAGGAGCTCCCGTTGATCGAACCGACCCTTGGCGATGTACGCCTGTGCGCCCGCGTCAAATCCCCGCCGACGGTCCTCCGGCGACGCGCGCGAGGTCACGAGTATGCAGGGAAGGTCGCGGTGCCGCGTGCTGGCTCTTGTGCGTTCGATGAACGTGAAGCCATCCATTCCCGGCATCTCGACATCGACAAGGAAGAGGGAGTATCGCGTGGTGGCCGCCATGGCCAATGCTTCTTCAGCCGACGACGCCACCTCGACGTCGTAGCCGGCGGACTCCAGGATGCTTTGCTCGAGCATCCTGGTCGTCAGCGAATCGTCGATGACGAGGATCGGTGGATCGGGCGCCTCCTCGTCGGAGGCAGGTTGCCGGTGGCGCCGGGCTTCGGCTACGAGGCCGTCGGGATCGAGAACGAGCCGCGGGTTTCCGTCGGCGTCGGTCCAGACCCCCGAGACTGCCGCGGAGGCGGGCACGGTATCCGGGAGCGGGCGGACGGCGATGTTGGCCGTGCCCAGCAGGCGGTGGACACCGATGGCGGCCACATCGCCTTGGCCTTCGACGATCACCGTCGACCAGGAGCGGCGAGATCGGGTCGGGGCGGCGGTGTCCCACAGGGCAGCCGCGAGCGGCAGGAACGGGATGGACCGTCCTTCGTGCACGAGCGATTCGCCCCGCGAGCTCGAAGCGATCTCGTCGGTCCGGACGCGCAGCGTCCGGCGCACCGCATCGAGCGGGAGCGTCATTGCGCCATCTCCAGCTTCGACGGTGAGTGCCTCGAGCGCGGCGAGGGAGAGCGGGGCGACGAGCTCGACGGTCGTGCCGTGCCCGGACGTGGTCGTCACCGTGATCTGGCCACCCAGCCGCGCCGCGGCATCTCGGACGACATCGAGCCCGATGCCCCTGCCGGACACCTCGGTGACGGTGCGCGAGGTGCTGATGCCGCCTTTCAGCAACAGGTCGATCAGCTCTTCGGGGCCGAGGTGGCGCGTCCCTGCCGAGGCCAGCCCCCTCCGATGAACCACCCCCCGCACGGCGTCGAGGTCAACTCCCCGGCCGTCGTCGCTGCAGTTGAAGACCACTCGGCGATCACGGCGGGCGACCTCGAGCGTCACCCGCCCGTCGGGCGGCTTGCCTGCGGCCTGTCGCTCGTTCTCTGACTCGATGCCGTGCGCCACGGCGTTGCGAACGATCTGGTGGAGTGCTGATTGGGCCACGGCGACGACATGCGCGTCCAGCCGCAGGTTGCCGCCTCGCCCGGCGAAGAGGACACGCTTGCCCTGCATCTGAGCCACATCTCGGGCCGCCCGCTCGAGGTCGGTGAACATCGAGGCGGCGGGCACGAGGCGCATTCGCTGCGCTGCGTCACGCGCCTGGCGCAGCTCTCGATCGACCTGTTCGACCGAGTTGCCGAGGTTCTGCTCGAGGGCGCCGACGACGCCCCGCAGCTCACCGGCGATGGAATGCGCCCTTTCGATCGATCGGGCCGCCTCCCTGGATGCTCCTGGCTCCGATGGCGTGAAGTCCCGCCTTCGCAGCGGGGCAAGCTCGTGGACGAGGACCTCGACGAGGTCGCGGGCCTTGTCGACGAGGCCGACGCCACCGCGGAGAGAGCCGAGATGCGCGTGCGCCGCACTGACGCCGCCGAGCAATGCGTCCATCTCGGCGACGTCCGCGCGGACCGTGCGCAACGCATCCTCGGGCGCCGCACGCTGCGCCGGGGCCGCGCCCTCGTCGCTGTCCTTGTCGCTGTCCTTTTCGCCGGGCGATGCGAGCGCCGCGACTCGGCTGCGGATGCCGTCGAGGAGCCCGAGGGCGACGCCGAGCCGATCTCGGGGCACCGGCTCCGCCGACTCGCGGAACGGACCGAGGGCGTCCTCGAGGGCGTGCGCCTGGTCGGCGATGTCGGGCTGCTTCACGACGCGGGCGGCGCCTTTGAGTGTGTGCGCGAAACGAAGCAGGCTTGCGACCACTGCTGAGGCGGGCGCCCCTCGATCGAGGTCCAAGACACCCTTCTCGAGTTCGTCGGCGAGCTCGCGGGCCTCGATGCGGAAGTACTTGTACGGATCGTCCATGGCTGGTCTACGCGCTCCCCCGTGGCTCCACCAGCCGCTGGAGTTCCTTCGACAACTCGGTGAGCTGCGTCGCAGTCTGGAACGTCTGGCTCAAGCCTGCTTCTGTTTCCCGGGTGGCCTGGGCGATGCTGGTGGCTGCCACGTTGACCTGTTCCACCGCTGTGGACTGTTGCTTGGTGGACAGCTCGATCTCGCGTGCCGCTTCGGTGGTCGTCGACACCAGGCCCGCGATCTCCTCGAATGAGGTGGCCACGTCCGCGAACTGGTTCTTGCCCTCGTCGACCGCCTTCGACCCGATCTCTGTCGCCATGACGGTGGTGTTGACCGCGCTTCGAACGACGTCGATGAGCCCGCGAATCTCCTTGGTGGAGTCCGCGACCCGATCGGCGAGCTTGCGGATCTCGTCGGCCACGACGGCGAAGCGCTTGCCTGCCTCGCCGGCGCCGGCCGCCTCGATCGTCGAGTTGATGGCGAGGATGTTGGTCTGCTCGGCAAGTTCGGAGACGATGTCGAGTACCGCGCCGATGCGCTCCGACTTCTCCCCGAGCTCGAGCATGTGATCGACGATGAGATCCACTTGGCGACGAATTTCGGACATCGATTCCTGTGCGGTCGCGATGGTGCTTTCGCCGGCACGGCCCGCTCCTGTGGTCTGCTCAGCGACTTGCGTCACCCGCTGGGCGCTCTCGGCGATCTGACGAGAGGTGGCCAGCAGTTCGGTGATGGTGGTGGTTATCTCTGTCATCGCCGTCTCTTGTTCTTTGGCGCCCGTTGCCTGCTGGTGGGCGGTGGCTTGCAGTTCGGCGGACGAACTCTGGACGTTGCCGACCGTCGTCCCGATGAGGCGACGAAGACTTCGGGTGAGCAAGAAGGCGAGCATCGCGGCGATCAGGCCCGCGACGATGACGATCACCCCGACAAGAGCGACGGCCGCCGACGCGGTGTCGCTCGACGCCTGCCGGCCTTCGTCCTCAAGCCTCGCTTCATTGGCGACGAACGCGTCGATATCCGACTTGAGCTCGGCGTGCTTCGGTGCGGCCCGCGCCTCGAAGGCGCTGCTCACGGCCTCGAGCGTGCCACCGGTTCGCCGGAGGGAGATAATGCCGTCGAGCGCCTGCTGATGCTCGGCTTCGGACAGCTCGATCGCCTGGGCCAAGCGTCGCCCGTCGGCGGTGTGCACCGCCTGTTTCACGGTCTGCAGGGTCGCGTTGAACTCGCGCCGTGCCCCTGTCATCTGATCAAGGAAGGAGTCCTCCTCCGTCAGGAGGAACCCGCGGAACGCGGCCGCCATCTCGCTGCTCGTCGCGTCGAGCCTCCCCGCGTCGTAAAGCAGGCGCGAGTCCACGCTTATTACGCGGTCTTTGCTGGATACGACCTTGCCGAGCGCGACGACCGCGATCAAGCCGACGACCATTGTCAGCGCGACGATGGTCGCGAACCCCGCCGTTATCCTCCGCCCGAACGTCCATCCTCGAGCCATCGGTCATTGCTCCTTTGTGCCAAGAGCCATCACGGACGCGTTTTTGATCGCATCGACGACGGAAGGGATCTGAATGATCATCCGTGCGATCCCGGCGACCCGCAGCACCTGACGGGCACCCGCCTGGCGATGCTCGGCTTCTTCTTCCACAGGGATGGTCGCGCGAGGCACGCGCAGGTGACCTTCGAAATGGTCGAACGCGAGCCCAACGGTCGTGTCGGTTGCGGTGAGAGCCAGCCAGCGCGGCTGTGTGGCGCCCACCTGCCCGAACACGACGCGAAGGTCGTACGCGGCGACGATCGATCCTCTCAAGTCGGCGATCCCGATCAGCGCTTGCGCCGGGGCAGGTACCCGGGTGAACGCCTTGCCCGCGACCAGGCCCGAGATCTCGGTGAGGCGCAGCGCATACGGCTCGGGCCCGACGCGGATGGCCAGCAGGGTCTCGACCTCGGCATCGTCTGTTCGAGGGGCCCGCGAGAATCCGGAGTCGAACTGCTGGCGTAGGTCCGCTGCCTGCGATGTCGTGGGAGCCGGCGCCCGTTCCCGGCTCATGAGCTCGCTCCGCTTGAGAGCAGTTCCGCGCGGCAGAGCGTGATGAGCGCTTCGCGACTGAATCCACCGCCGAAGAGCAGGATGCGAGAGGCGTCTTCGCGCTGCAGGAGCGTCGATGCCTGGCCGAACTCGCGGCGCGCCGTCTCGACATCTCTGACGCGGCGAGCAAGCAGGCCAAGATGCACATGCGGCATGGCAAACTCGGGATCGAGGTAGATCGCCGCCCGATCCTGATCAACAGCGTCCCCCCGGTTGCCCGATCCTTCGGAGCAGAGCGCCAACAGGTAGCGCGCACCCGCGTTGAGCTCATCGATGCCGAGCAGACGGCGGCAAGCTTCCTGAGCGCTTTCGAGAAGGCCGCTATGGGTCAGCAGCGCAGCTTGCAGCAACAGCACGTCCGGATCGCTGATCGCCTCCGAAGGCAGTGCTTCGACCAGGCCGAGGGCATCGGCGAAGCGCTCCCGGCGGAGCAACTCGAGCGGCGGGCCGAGATCCCATCGCCGCCGGGCAGGGCCGGAGCCGGGCGCTGTTCGCGCCACGGCGCGCAGTCGCGGTGACCCGGTCAACCGCTGAACCCGTTCGGCCGCCAGATGGATCGCGTCGACCCACGTGTCGGTTCCTTCCAGCGACGCTGGGACTGCGGATGGCTCGGGTCCTCCTCGCGCCGGGGTTTCGGACAGCCGGTGCGGGGCCGACGGCGCGCGCTGGCCCGTCAGCTCTCGGCTGCAAGCTCGCTGGTAGTAGAAGGTCCCGTGGGTATGGCACAGACGGAAGTCTGAGGACAACCCGCGCAGCGTCTCGGCGTGCCCGAGGAACAAGTAGCCACCTGGCGCCAGCGACCGCGTGATGCGCTCCACGACCGCCCGAGCGGCTGGCGGGGTGAAGTACATGATCACGTTCCGGCAGAAGACGACGTCGTATGCCTCGGGCTGCCAGAGCTCGGGGTCATCTTCGGCGAGATTACGTCGCTCGAACTTCACCGCCGTCCTGATGGACTCGTCGAGCACGACGTCCCGGCCCGCGTGTGTGAACCACCGACGCTGGACGTCGGGTGGCGTCTCGCGCAGTGACCAGCTCGAGAATCGGGCTCGCCGGGCCTTTTCCAGTATCCCTGGATTGACGTCGATGGCCAATATCGATGACTCCCGCGAAGAGCCCGGGGGTTCTTGGAGTGCGATCGCGAGGGAATACGCCTCCTCGCCCGAGGCGCACCCGGCCGAAAGGACCCGCAGCCGCACCCCCGGGCCTCGCACCCGAATGCGCTCAGGCGCCACGTGCTGGGAGCAGGCGTGGAACTGGTCGATGTTCCGGAAGAAATACGTCTCGGAGACAGTGAGCTCCTGCGCCAAAGCACCGAGTTCGGCTGAGGCGTCCGCTCCTTCGACATGGTGGAGATAGCTCGTGCACGCCTGCCGGGTCGCCTCGAGCCTTCGGCGGAGTACCTCGCCGAGAAACCCGGACCTGGCGTCCTCGAATTGGAGGCCGAGACGGCGCGCCACCACGACCCGGAACCGCTCGACGTCGTCGATGCCGAAGGTGATCACGAGGGTGACACCTCCTGGTCGATCAACGCCCAGACCGATTCGGGCACCAACCGCGCACTGCGCAGGACGAGCAGCAGCTCGGAATCCAGCGTCCCGATCGCCGAGATCACCCCGGCGCTCACATCGCCGAGGAGCGGGGGGAGCTCACCGACGGACCTGCCGGAAACGGCCCGCACACCGAGCACCGCATCGACGGCGAGCGCCAGGCGCCGCTGACCAACGCTGATCGTGCCGAGGCGCGCCGAGCGCGATTCCCCGACACCCAGGAGCGAAGCGACGTCGACCACCGGAACCACCTCGCCTCGGATGATGGACACGCCTTGGACGAACTGCGGCGCGCCGGCGAGCACAGCGGTGGGTGGTGGCCGCATGGTCTCGACGATGTGCTCCAGCGGTACCGCACACAAGCGCGTACCGACGCTGCACACCAGTGACAACATGCGCGCTTCGTCGCGCGAACCCCTTATCCCCGTTATCGGCCCGTCGCTGCCGCTCATTCCCCACCGCCTTGCTACGGACGCGCCTTGTTCGTCCCCGTTGCTCGCTGCGGCGACCGAATGATCACTTGTCGACCAGAGACCGTCTGCCACTCACATACAGTGATATAACGCCTACGGAGAGTTACATGAACCGTCGCATCGTACCGGTGCGGCAACAATTCTTCAATCGTCGGTAAGTAGGCGGTGAGGTCTGTGGTGGTCGTTGGCCAGGTGCTTGCTGGGACAGCGCACCAGCCCGGGGAGCGAACCGCCGGTCGAAGTCGACGAGCGTGCCGTCCTTCTGACGGAACGCCGCGCCCGGGCGGCACCCTGTGGCGCTCGGAAACTCGGCCCAGGCCGCCGACCTGCAGGTTGCGGGTGGACGCGGCGCGCGCTCGGGCTCGCCGTGTTACGGCTGCCGGGCGACTCTGCCAAGGACGTCTAGCTGATGGTGCTGCGGCACGAGGTTATGGTGCTGCGCCGCCAAGTCACCCGGCCGGTGCTGCAGCCGGGCCGACCGGGTGCTGCTGGCCGCGTTGTCTCGCCGGCTTCCCCGCGAGCGGTGGGCCGCCTTCTTCGTCAGGCCCGGCACGATTCTCCGCTGGCACCGCGAGCTGGTAGCCCACCGCTGGACGTACCCCCGTCGCAGGCCAGGCCGGCCCCCGGTGCGCCGCGACCCCGGTAGATCGAACGCGACGGTCGACTGCTGCGCCGGCTCGCTGAACGTGGCCGTCACGACCGCGCCGGTCGCAACTCCCGTCGCGCCCGGCGCCGGCGCCCGCTGGATGACCGTCGGCGGGCTCGTGTCGACTGCGTTCGGGTCGAACACCACGTCCACCCAGTAGTTGCTGGCTTGGAACGACTGCGTGGGATAGCCGCTCGCGCCGTAGCGGTACACGCCGTTCGGGCCATCGGTCCCGCCCTGCAGCGTTGCAGCGCGTTGTACGCCCCACTCGCCCCCGGGGGCCGGACCACCGCCACACCACGACATGGTCGTGGTCTCCCCTCCACGACCGCCGATGACCGATAGTAGTCAGTGACGGCGATGGCCGGGACCGTTTCCATAGTCGCTCGCGACGGCCTTTGCCTGTGCACGCGTCCGAACGTATCGACGATGCGGAATCGGAGCGCATGTTCGCTTAGAGCCTGTTGGCAAACCCCTCGCCGGCTCGCGACGCCCCGCATCCCGCCTGGCGGCGTTGTCGTCAGTCGACGCACAAA
>Ga0184623_10000637_pt1 | contig 15069 bp, 12 predicted proteins | sample PLM1_100_b1_FD_133138 | JGI IMG/M metagenome (GOLD analysis project Ga0184623, IMG submission 133138) | Groundwater sediment microbial communities from an aquifer in East River, Colorado, USA - PLM1_100_b1 | ecosystem: Environmental > Terrestrial > Soil > Riparian zone | place: USA: East River...
AGTGAACGCGCCGACCTGATGGCAATGATCTCCCGGCACGACGCCTGGGACGAGGTATGGGGCACGCCGAGCGGCGAGACCCGCCGCTAGCCGACGGCCTCCGCCACCGCGCGGCCCGCCTGGCGTCCGGAGAAAAGGCACCCGCCGAGGAACGTCCCCTCCAACGACCGGTAGCCGTGCATACCGCCGCCGCCGAACCCGCTGACCTCGCCGGCGGCGTACACGCCGGGTAGCGGTGTGCCGTCCGCGCGCAGCACCCGGCCGGACAGGTCTGTCTCCAGCCCACCCAGGCTCTTGCGGGTCAGGATGTTCAGCCGCACCGCGATGAGTGGCCCGGCCTTCGGGTCGAGGATCCGGTGCGGCTTCGCGGTCCGGATGAGCCGGTCGCCGCGGTAGTTGCGGGCGCCGCGTATCGCGGTGATCTGGAGATCCTTGGTGAACGTGTTGTCGAGTTCCCGGTCCCGGGCGACGACCTCCCGCTCCAGGTCGGTCAGGTCGATGAGCGGTTCGTCGGTGATCTTGTTCATCCCGCCGACCAACTCCGCCAGCGTCTGCGCGACCACGAAGTCGGCGCCGTGCTTCTTGAACGCCTCGACCGGCCCTGGGGCACCGGGCAGCACGCGGCTGAGTACCTGGCGGATGCTCTTTCCGGTGATGTCGGGGTTCTGCTCCGAGCCCGAGAGCGCGAACTCCTTCTCGATGATCTTCTGGGTAAGGACGAACCACGTGTACTCGTAGCCGGTCCCCATGATGTATTCCAGCGTGCCCAGCGTGTCGAAGCCGGGGAAGAGCGGCACCGGCAGCCGCCGGCCACGGGCGTCCAGCCACAGCGAGGACGGGCCGGGGAGGATGCGGATACCGTGCCGGCTCCAGATCGGGTCCCAGTTCTGGATGCCCTCGGTGTAGTGCCACATCCGGTCGCCGTTGATGAGGTGTCCACCCGCGGCTTCGGTGATGCCGAGCATCCGACCGTCCACATGGGCCGGTACACCGGAGAGCAGGTTCCGCGGCGCCTTACCTAGCCTGGCCGGCCAGTTGCGGCGGACGAGGTCGTGGTTGCCGCCGATACCGCCCGACGTGACGATGACCGCCTGCGCCTTCAGTTCGAACTCGCCGACGGCGACCCGAGAGGTGCCCTCGCCGCGGGCGGCGCTGCTGGGTTCGAGGAGCGTGCCGCGTACGCCGTCGACCGCGCCGCCGGTGACGGTCAGCTCGTCGACCCGGTGCCGGAACTTCAGCGTCACCAGGCCCCGCTCGACCGCCTGGCGCACCCGGCGCTCGAACGGCGCGACGACGGCCGGGCCGGTACCCCAGGTGACGTGGAAGCGGGGCACTGAGTTGCCGTGGCCGGTGGCGAGGTATCCGCCGCGTTCGGCCCAGCCGACGACGGGGAAGATGCGGAGGCCCTGCGCGTGCAGCCAGGCGCGCTTCTCCCCTGCGGCGAAGTCGACGTACGCCTCGGCCCAGAGCTGCGGCCACTTGTCCTCGGCCCGATCGAACCCCGCCGTGCCGGCCCAGTCCTGCAGCGCCAGCTCGCGCGAGTCGCGGATCCCCATCCGGCGCTGCTCGGGCGAGTCGACGAGGAAGAGTCCGCCGAAGGACCAGTGTGCCTGTCCGCCCAGCGACGCCTCATGCTCCTGGTCGAGCAGGATCACGCTCCGACCCGCGTCGGCCAGTTCGGCGGCGGCGGTCAACCCCGCCAGGCCCGCGCCGATGATGATGACGTCCGCGTCCATGGATCTGCGCTCCTCAAAGTACGGTGACCTCGCTGTGCAGCTTGATAAGAGGAGATAAGGACGTCAAGCTACCTGCGTAGTCAGGGAGTAGCTGAGTTATCAGTCAGTGATAAAGAGGAGTGCCTGTGGGCATGCCAGCACGCCTCGCGGTGCAGCGGGAGCTCACCGCCGACCTGTCCGAAGCGGGCGAGACGCTGATCGACGCTGTCCGGGCGCAGATCCCCGCCTACAAGGCGCTTGAGCCTGGCCAGTTGATCGAGGCGCGGGCGATCGCGTCCTGGGCCCTGAGCCGTGCCGTGGAGTTGTGGGTCCACGACGGTGCGCTCGACGCGCAGGATCTCGCCCGGTTTCGCAGCATCGGCGCCGCGCGCGCCGCGGACGGGCGGCCACTGCCCGCCGTGCTGCGCGCCTACCGGGTCACCGCGAGCCTCGCCAGCGACCTCGTCGTGCAGCGAGGCCGGGGCCGGCTCGACGTCGAGGACGTACTCGCGCTGACCCGGGTCTGGTTGGCCAGCATCGACGCGCTCTCCGAAGCCCTCTTCACCGGGTACACGCTGGCCGCCGAGCGGCTCGTCGGTGACCGGGAGCGGGCGCTGCGCGACCTCTTCGACGATCTGCTCGTCGGGCGGCAGGCCTCCCCCGGCGCGCTCTCCGACCGCTGCCGGCAGCTCCAGGTCTCCCTGCCCGCGATCCCGTGGCTGCTCGTGGTCGAGCCGATCGACCCGGCCCTCGCCGTGACGGAAAACGCCGCGGCCGACCTGGTCGCGCAGCTCGGCATCGCCCACTCGCCGGCCGGGACCGACTCCCGGCACCACCTCTCCCTCGCCCGGGGCCGCCGCGCCGTGCTGCTCCTACCGCCCGGCGTGCGCGCCGACCTCGACGCGGCCGTATCGGCACGAGGCTGGCGCGGCTGCCTGATCAACGAGGCCCCGATCGCCGAGGCGTCCGGGGCGTACCGGCTCGCCGTCTATGCGCTGGACACCGCGCCCCGGCACGCCTACGACCACGGTGGCTTGCTCACCGACGGGGACGCACACGTGCTCGCCCTCCTCTCCGCCCGGCCGACCGCGCGACCACCCGATGTCGTCCGGACGGTGCTCGGTCCTCTCGCTGATCCGCGACACGTACATCTCCTCGACGGGCTGGGCGCCTTCCTCGCCACCGGCTCGGCGACCGCCGCGGCGGACCTCCTGCGCGTACATCCCCAGACCCTGCGCTACCGCCTGCGCCGGGTCCGCGAACTCACCGGCCGCGACCCGCGCCTGCCCTGGCAGCGCCTGGTCCTCGACATCGCTCGGCAGCTCGTCGACATCGGCCCGCCGTGATCTGGGGAGGAGGTGGGAACCCCCTCCCCAGCCAGGCCACGGTCAGGCATAGGCCTCGAACTCGTAGATGCGGGCAGCGGTGTCGGCGGTCTGGGTCGGGGTGGTGACGTTCAGGCGGATGTACCGCGCCGAGACGCTCACCGGATGGGTGGTGACGCCGGCGGTGTTGCCGGTCACCGTTGCGACGGGTGTCCAGGTGCTGCCGTTCTGGCTGACCTCGATCGAGAAGTCGCGGGTGTCCCAGCTGGCGCTCTCGCCGCCGGCGCTGGCGTGCCTTACCACGAAGCTGGTGATGGCCGCGCTGCCGCCGAGGTCGACCTGGAGGAACTTGGACGCGGCGAGCGAGCACCACTTGTCGCTGTTGCCGCCGGAGACGCTGCCGTTGACGGCCTTCTCGGGGCCCTCGTTGGCGTTGCACGGCGTCGAGCCGGTGGCCGGCTTACCCAACGCCACGTTGGTGGGGCCACCACCACCGCTGCCGTACACCTCGAACTCGTAGATGCGCGATGCGCCATCGCTGTTGTTGGCCGGCATCGTGACGCTGAGCCGAACGTACCGCGCTGATCGCGCCGTGATCGGGTGGTAGCTCCGGCTGGACCGCGCTCCGGAGACGGTGGCGACCGTGGTCCAGTTCGACGCGTCGGTCGAGGTCTGGATCGTGTAGGCGCTCGTGTTCCAGGCTGTGTTCTCGCCGCCGAGGCCGGCGTGCTTGAGCACGAACGACGAGACGTTCTGGTTGGAGCCGAGGTCCACCTGGAGGAACTTCGTGCCGGCCGCCGCCGAGCACCACTTGCTGTTGTTCGACAGGGTCCCGTCGAACGCCTTGCCGGCTGCCTCGGCCGCGTTGCAGGTCGCCGACGAGGTGGCGGGCCTGCCGAGGGCGAGGTTGGTGCCGAGGTTCGGCGCGGCCGGCGGCGGGGTGAACCCGTCGTTGTAGGACGGCGGCACGTCGGCCGGGTTGGTACCCCAAGTGCTCGGGCTGGACCCCATCGAGTAGCTGAGTGTCGTGTCCCCGGCGACGTCGCCGTAGCGCAGCCAGGTCTTCGTGGTCGGGATGCCGTTGACACTGAGGCTCTGTACGTACTGCGCACCCTGGCCGGCGCCCGCGCCGTTGATCTGCAGCGTGCCGCTGGGCCGGGTAATCGTGATCGACGGGAAAAGCGGACCGTGCAGCGCGAGCACGTCCGCGCCGGGCGTCGGCGGGTACATGCCGAGCGCCGCCCACACGTACCACGCCGAGGTGGCGCCGAGGTCGTCGTTGCCCGGTAACCCGCCGGGCCCCGTGGTGAACGACTCGGTCATCACTCGGCGGACGGCCGCGCTGGAGCCCTGCGGGTAGGCGGCGTAGTGGTACGCCCACGGCACGCCATGCTCGGGCTCGTTGCCGATGTAGAAGTACGGCCGGGTGAGCCCGCCGTTGAGTTCGGTGAAGTGGTGGTCGAGCCGCTGGATCGCCGTCTTCGGCCCGCCCATCAGGTTGATCAGGCTGGCGAAGTTGTAGGTGACCATCCAGGTGTATTGGGCGCCGTTCCCCTCGGTGTAGCCGGAGTCGCTGGCCGGGTCGAGTGGCCAGGTCCAGGTGCCGTCGGCGTTGCGGCGGTGGATGTAGCTCGACTCGGTGCTGAAGACGTTGCGCCACCACTGGGCGCGGGTCATGTACGTGTTGTACTTCGTCGTGTCGCCGAGCGCGCCGGCGAACTGCGCGATGGCGAAGTCCGACGCGGAGTACTCCAGCGAGTCGGACGGGTCCTCGGCGATGTAGTGCCGGCTGAGGTAACCGCTCTGCCGGCCCCGGATCGTCTGGCCCTGGGTGGTGCCGCCGTTGGAGCTCTTGTCCATCAGGGACAGGGCGGCGGCGGTGTCGAAGTTCCGCGCCCCGAACGCGTACAGGCTCGTGGCGATGATCGGGCCGGGGTCGCCGGTCATCACGAAATGCTCGTTGTGGTTGTGCGACCACTTCGGCAGCAGCCCGCCCTGCTGGCCGTCGAGCACCATCGACTTGGCGATGTCGTTCGCCTCGGCTGGGGCGAGGAAGGCGATCAACGCCGCCCAGGACCGGTAGATGTCCCAGCCGGAGTAGTTCTGGTACACGGGGTGGTTGGCGGTGTGGATCGCGTTGTCGAAGCCGCGGTACTGCCCGTTGACGTCGCTGGCGATGTTCGGGTTCTGCAGCACGTGGTAGAGCGCCGTGTAGAACTTCTGCAGGTCTGCGGTGCTGCCGCCGGTCGCCTGGACCCGGTTGAGGATCGTGTTCCACGCCGTGTCGGCGGCGGCGCGGTGGGCGTTGAAGTCGAAGCCGGCAGCCTCCGCCGCCAGGTTCGCCTGCGCGCCGGCGAGGCTGACGAACGAGATGCCGACCTTCACGTTGACCACCTGGTTGCCGGTGGTGTTGAAGGTGACGTACCCGCCGGAGTTGACGCCGCTGGTGCTCGCCGATCCAGCCGAGACGGTGCTGCCGAGCCAGGTGCCGAAACCGCTGGGCGCCTGGTCGAACTGCATCACGTAGAAGATCGGATACGTCTTGGACGATCCGCAGAAGCCGCCGCCGGTGAACGTTCCCGTCAGCTGGCTGCCGCTAATGCTGACCGAGCCGCTGCGGTTGCCGGTGGCGCTGCGGCTGGCGTTGACCATCAGACGGGCGGTCGTGGTCGACGGATACGTGAGCCGCATGTGGGCGGTGCGCGTCGTCGCGGTCAGCTCGACCTGCGCGTTGCCGTAGTTGTTGAGCACGGTGCGGTAGTAGCCCGGGGCGGCGGACTCGTTGGCCTTGCTGTGCGTCGCGGCGTAGCTGGTCCAGTTGGTACCAGGCGAGGCGCCGATGCTGCCGGTGATCGGCAGGATGCCGATGTCCTCATTGTTCGAGCAGCCGGCGCCGTTGAAGTGGGTGAGGCTGAACTCCTGGATGCTCGTGTCGCTGTACCGGTAGCCGGACGGCGAGGCGGTCGGCGTGTCCGGCCCGAACTGCACCATGCCGAACGGAAGCACTGGCCCGGGCACCGTGCTCCCGCCCGCGCCGCCGGGCACCGGGTTCGGCGAGTTGCTGTCATCGGTACCGATGAACGGGTTCACGTACTGCGTGAGGTTGAGCGCGGCCGCGCTGGCGCCAGCACTAGGGACGACGACCAAGCTGGTGCCGAGCAGCAGGCCAGCGGCGACGGATGCTAACCGCGGCCGTCGGGCCTCCCTGGAGCCGTGCCTGCGGTGACCAATCAGTCTTCCGAGCATGGGACCCTTCCCTCTCTCCTCGCGCGTCGACCTGGCGCGCTGGCGTCATCACGGTTCGGGCGGGCGTACTGCGGGTGATCGGGTCGGTAGATGACAACGTTGTCGCGGCCCGGCGCAGCGGCGGTACGGGCATGACGGGGATCGGTTGGCGGCGTCGGGTGGGCAGAACGGGACAACGTTGTCAGCAGTGCGACTGGCCGACACATAAGTACTGCCCGCGTGCGCTGTCAACCCTGTACCGGTTCCGACGGTTGACCACGGGACGTTGGAGGACGACGCTCTGTCATGACGAGTGGTGCCAGCCGAACTCCTCGGGGGGCGACGTGACCTCGACTGTCAAGCTCCGACCAGTCCCGGTTCCTACGCGGCAGCCACGCCCGACCTTGAAAGGGTCGAGGGCGGCCCGGGTGCTCCGCACCACGGATGCCAAGACGATCGGGTTGATGTATCTGACGACGTCCTTCGCGTTCTTCATCGCCGGTGGGTTCATGGCGCTGCTGATGCGCGCTGAACTAGCACGTCCTGGGCTGCAGTTCCTCTCCAACGAGCAGTACAACCAGCTGTTCACCATGCACGGCACGATCATGCTGCTGCTGTTCGCGACGCCGCTGCTGTTCGCGTTCGCCAACTACATCGTGCCGCTCCAGATCGGCGCGCCCGACGTCTCGTTCCCCCGCCTCAACGCCTTGGCCTTCTGGCTCTTCGCCTTCGGCGGCACGATGGTCATGCTCGGTTTCGTCGTGCCGGGTGGCCCCGCGGACTTCGGCTGGTTCGCCTACGCGCCGCTCAACTCGGCGGTCAACGCCCCCGGCACCGGCGTCGACCTGTGGATTATCGGGCTGATCGTCTCGGGCCTCGGGACGATTCTCGGCGCGGTCAACATGACGACGACGATCCTGACCCTGCGGGCGCCCGGCATGACGATGTTCCGGATGCCGATCTTCACCTGGAACATCCTGGTCACGAGCCTGATGGTGCTGATGGTCTTCCCGATCCTGGCCGCCACGCTCGCCGCGCTGATGGCCGACCGCAAGCTCGGCGCACACATCTACGATGCCGAGACCGGCGGCGCGATCCTCTGGCAGCACCTGTTCTGGTTCTTCGGCCACCCCGAGGTGTACATCGTCGCGCTGCCGTTCTTCGGCATCGTCACCGAGGTCTTCCCGGTCTTCAGCCGCAAGCCGCTCTTCGGCTACAAGGGCATGGTCGGGGCCACGCTGGCCATCGCCGCCCTGTCCATGACGGTCTGGGCGCACCACATGTTCGCCACCGGCGCCGTGCTGCTGCCTTTCTTCTCGTTCATGACGTTCCTCATCGCGGTGCCGACCGGGATCAAGTTCTTTAACTGGATCGGCACCATGTGGCGCGGCCAGCTCACGTTCGAGACGCCGATGCTGTTCTCCCTCGGCTTCCTCGCCACCTTCCTGCTCGGTGGGCTCACCGGGATCCTGCTGGCCAGTCCCCCGATCGATTTCCACGTGACGGACAGCTACTTCGTGGTGGCGCACTTCCACTACGTGCTCTTCGGCACGATCGTCTTCGCGGCGTATGCCGGCATCTACTTCTGGTTCCCGAAGATGACCGGCCGGTTCCTCGACGAGCGGTGGGGGCAGTTGCACTTCTGGACCACGCTCATCGGTTTCCACATGACGTTCCTGGTGCAGCACTGGCTCGGCGCCGAGGGCATGCCGCGGCGGTACGCCGACTACCAGGAGGCCGACGGATTCACGACATTGAACACGATCTCCACGATCGGCTCGTTCATCCTCGGCATCTCCACCATCGTCTTCCTGTGGAACATCGCCCGGTCCCTGCTGATCGGGGAAGTTGCCGAGGGGGACGACCCGTGGGGCCACGGCAATTCCCTCGAGTGGGCGACATCCTGCCCGCCTCCGCGGCACAACTTCGTTAAGCTGCCCCGGGTCCGCTCCGAACGCCCGGCGTTCGACGCCCACTACCCGCACCTCGCGCCGTGGGCACAGGAGGTCAAGGGCGAGACGAAGGCCGCGGTGCAGTCCTGATCTACCTCAGGGAGTAGACGATGGTTGGTACGAGCACTCGTTTCGCGAGCGAGAAGGCCCCGTGCGGCAAGGTCGTGGAGGGCAGGCGGCACCGCGAGGACGACGACGAAGGCTTCGTTGTCGACGACCGCTACTACGACTGCGGCTGCCGTACGGTGCGTCACACCTACCACGACGGCAGCGTGTCGACCAGGGTGGTCCGGCACGACGGCAGGGTACTGGCGGACGACCACAGCGCCGAGCACGGCAACTGAGCCGGGAATCCGGCGATGACCGCGTCACACGACGTCGTGATCGTGGGCGGCGGCGGGGCAGGGCTGCGCGCGGCCATCGCCATCGCCGAGACCAACCCGCGGCTGAGCGTCGCCATCGTCTCCAAGGTCTATCCGATGCGCAGCCATACCGTCTCCGCCGAGGGCGGTGCCGCCGCGGTGATCGCCCCCGACGACAGCCTCGACGAGCACGCGAACGACACCGTCTCCGGCGGGGACTGGCTCTGCGACCAGGACGCCGTCGAGGCCTTCGTCAACGAGGCGCCGCAGGAGTTGCTCCGGCTCGAGCACTGGGGCTGCCCGTGGAGCCGCCAGCCCGACGGGCACATCGCGGTCCGGGCGTTCGGCGGCATGAAGAAGAGGCGTACCTGGTTCGCCGCCGACAAGACCGGGTTCCACATGCTGCACACGCTGTTCCAGACGTCGCTCCAGCACGAGCATGTCGTCCGGTACGACGAGTGGTTCGTCACCAAGTTGCTCGTCGACGACGGGCGGGTGCGCGGGGTCGTCGCGATCGAGCTGATGACCGGCCGGATCGAGACCATCACGGCCAACGCGGTGATTCTCTGCACGGGCGGCTGCGGCCGGGTCTACCCGTTCACGACGAATGCCAACATCAAGACCGGTGACGGCATGGCGCTGGCTTACCGCGCGGGCGCACCGCTCAAGGACATGGAGTTCGTCCAGTACCACCCGACCGGCCTGCCGTTCACCGGCATCCTCATCACGGAGGCGGCCCGGGCCGAGGGCGGCTGGCTGCTCAACAAGGACGGCTACCGCTACCTGCAGGACTACGACCTCGGCGTACCCGAGCCCACGCCGGTACTGAAGAGCATGGAGCTGGGGCCGCGCGACCGCCTGTCGCAGGCGTTCGTCCACGAGGTCGAGAAGGGCCGGACCGTCGAAACGCCGTACGGCCAGGTCGTCCACCTGGACCTACGGCACCTGGGCGCGGCCGTCATCAACACCAAGCTGCCCTTCGTCCGGGAACTCTGCCTGGACTACGAGAAGATCGACCCGGTCCGGGAGATGATCCCGGTCCGGCCGGTGGTGCACTACATGATGGGCGGGGTCCACACCGACCTCGACGGCGCCACCGGGCTCGACGGGCTCTACGCGGCCGGAGAGGTCGCCTGCGTCAGCATCAACGGCGCCAACCGGCTGGGGTCCAACTCCCTGCCGGAGCTGCTGGTCTTCGGTGCACGCGCCGGCAAGGCTGCCGCCGAGTACGCCTCCAGCCCGAGCGACCCGTCCCCCGCTGTGCTGGCTCAGGCGCGGGAGGAGACACAGCGGCTGGAACGCGAGCTGCTCAACCAGACCGGCGGGCGGGAGCCGATCTCCACGATCCGCACAGAGATGCAGGACACGATGGAGGAGAACGTCGGCATCTACCGCGCCGGGGACTCCCTCGGCAAGGCCGCCAGCAGGATCCGCGAGCTGCAGGAACGGTTCCGCTCTGCCGCCATCGAGGACCACAGCCGTACGTTCAACACCCAGCTGACCGCCGCGCTGGAGCTCGCCTGCATGCTCGACGTCGCGGAAGGCATCGTCCACTGTGCCTCGGCGCGCGCGGAGTCGCGGGGGGCCCATCAGCGCACCGATTTCCCGGCCCGGGACGACCAGCGTTTCCTCGCTCATTCGCTCATCTACCGCGACCCCGACGGCCCGCCTCGGGTCGAGTACCTGCCGGTGACGATCACCCGCTGGCCGCCCGGGGAACGGATCTACGGGAGGTAGCACGCCATGGCGGACCACATCACGCTGCAGGTGACGCGCTACCGGCCGGAGCAGGAGGCCGAGCCGTCGGTGCAGGAGTACGAGGTGCCCCTGCGCAAGGACTGGGCCGTTCTCGACGGTCTCAACCACGTCAAGGACCACCTCGACGGGACGCTCTCGTACCGCTGGTCGTGCCGGATGGGCATCTGCGGCAGCTGCGGCATGACCGTCAACGGCGAACCCAAACTGACCTGCGCCACGTTCCTCTCCGACTACGCGCCCGGGCCCGTGCGGGTCGAGCCCCTCCGCAACTTCCCGGTGATCCGCGACCTGGTCGTCGAGATCGGCGACTTCATGCGCAAGCTGGTGAAGGTCAAGCCCTGGATCGTCCGGGAGGAGGAGCGGCCGCTCTCCGCCGGCGAGTACCTGCAAACCCCGGCGGAGATGGACGAGTACAAGCAGTTCAGCATGTGCATCAACTGCATGCTCTGCTACTCCGCCTGCCCGGTCTACGGCCTCGATCCACACTTCATCGGCCCGGCGGCGATCGCGCTGGCGCAGCGCTACAACCTGGACTCCCGCGACCAGGGCTCGGCCGAACGCCTGGATGTCCTCTCCGAACACGACGGCGTGTGGGGCTGCACCTTCGTCGGCGAATGCACCCGGGCCTGCCCGAAGGACGTCGACCCGGCCGGCGCCATCCAGCGCTACAAGGTGACGGCCGCGATGGAGGCGGTCAAGTCGTTCCTGATGCCGCGGGGCGCGCGATGAGTGGATATACGGAGTTCCACCCCCGGTGGTACCGGCAGCGGATGTCCACCTGGTGGTGGCTGCGGCGGCGGTCGTACCTCGTCTTCATCCTGCGCGAGCTGAGCAGCGTCTTCGTCGCGTGGTCCGTCATCTACCTACTGCTGCTGGTGAACGCGGTCCGGCTGGGCGATGACCGGTACCGGGAGTTCCTGGACTGGTCGGCGCGCCCGTGGCCGCTCGTGCTCAATGTGGTGTCGCTGGCCTTCGTCGTGTTCCACGCGGTGACCTGGCTCAACCTGACGCCCCAGGCGGTGGCGGTGCGGCTGCGGGGGAAGCGGGTGCCGCGGGCGTGGATAGCCGCCTCCACCTACCTCGGCTGGGTCGTGGTGTCGGCCTTCGTACTCTGGCTCCTGGTGGGTGCGTGATGGCTGGGCGGTCAATGGCGAGGCGGTCGCCCGAGCCGTTCCTCTGGCTGCTCTTCAGCGCCGGTGGCGTCGCGTCGGCGCTGCTCCTTCCGATCCTGCTGCTGCTCTTCGGATTCGCCTTCCCGCTGGAGTGGATCTCGCCTCCGGACCATGCCCATCTGCTCGCTGTAGTGCGCCATCCGCTCACACGGGTGGTCCTCTTCGGCCTGGCCGCATTGGCGCTCATCCACGCGGCGCATCGCTTCCGGTTCACGCTCTACGACGGGCTGCAGATCAAACATCTCAACGAACTGGTCGCCGCGGTCTGCTACGGCGGGGCGCTGGTCGGCTCAGTTGTCGCGGCCTACCTGCTCTTCATCGCGGTGTGAGGGCATCGTGTGGGCATGGTCGGTGGAGGAACCTGGTCCGATCGCCACCGGGCCGCTGCGGCTCGTCGAGCGGCCGGATCCCGTTCCGGAGCCGGGTGAGGTCCGGGTTCGGGTCTCGACGTGCGGGGTGTGCCGCACCGACCTGCATCTCGTCGAGGGAGACCTGGCTCCGCGCCGACCCGGGGTCGTACCGGGACACGAGGTCGTTGGCGTGGTGGAGGAGACCGGCCCCGGTGCCGCGCGGTTCGCGATCGGCGACCGGATCGGCATCGCCTGGCTCCGCGGCGTCTGCGGCGTCTGCCGGTTCTGCCGCACTGGTCGGGAGAACCTCTGCCCGCAGGCGACATTCACGGGATGGGACGCCGACGGCGGCTACGCCGAGTACGCCGTGGTCGACGAGGCGTTCGCCTACCGGCTACCACCGGCGCTCTCCGATCTGGACGCGGCGCCACTGCTCTGTGCGGGCATCGTCGGCTACCGGGCGCTGCGCCGGGCCGCGCTGCCACCCGCTGGCCGGCTCGGGATCTACGGATTCGGCGCCTCCGCCCATGTCGTCATCCAGGTCGCGATCGCGGAGGGCGCGGCCGTGCACGTGCTCACCCGCTCCGTGGCCGCGCAGAAGCTCGCTCTCTCGCTGGGCGCCGCGTCCGCCCGGGGCGCCGACGACGAACCGCCCGAACCGCTCGACTCGGCCGTGCTGTTCGCGCCGGTAGGCGACCTGGTTCCGGTCGCCGCACGGGCGCTCGATCGCGGCGGCACCCTGTCCATCGCGGGAATCCACCTCAGCGACATCCCCGCCCTGCGCTACGAACGCGACCTCTTCTACGAGCGGAGCATCGTTAGCGTCACCGCCAACACCCGGGCGGACGGCGAGGAGTTCCTCCGGCTCGCCGCGCGGCTCGGCGTCCGGCCGCAGGTCCAGCCGTATCCGTTCACCGCCGCCGCAGACGCGCTCGCCGACCTTGCCGGCGACCGGGTCACCGGCGCCGCGGTCGTCGCCGTCGGCGCTGGCAGACCATCATGACTATCCGGCGGGACGCGCTGTGGGAGTACCTGCGGGGAGCGCTCTGGGTTATGCCGTCCGCCGCGGTGCTGATCGCGCTCGTCGCCGGAGCGGTGCTCTCGCTCGTCGACATCGGACCGGACTCACCGCTCCATCCGCTGCTCTTCCAGGGCACCGCGGACGACGCACGGACACTGCTGATCGGGATCTCCGGGACGATGGTCACCGTGGTGGCGCTCGTCCTGGGCCTCACCGTCGTCGCGCTACAACTCTCGTCGACGCAGTTCTCCCCACGGCTGCTCCACAACTTCCTCCGCGACCGGCCGAACCAGGTCGTGCTCAGCGTCTTCGTCGCGACGTTCGCCTACAGCACGGCCGGGCTGTACACGGTCGGCGTGTCGGCGGGCGGCCGGACCGCCTCGTACCCCCGGCTCGCCGTGACCGGGGCCCTCGTCCTGCTCCTGGCGAGCCTGGGCGTGCTCGTCTTCTTCGCCCATCACCTGGCGCACTCGATCCAGGTCGACGAGATCATGCGGGTAATCGAGCGCGGCACCCTCGCCGTGATCAAGGAAGGCCTGCCGGCCGGCGACGGGGAGCCACCGTCCGTTCCTGAGTGGGCGGTGCAGGTTACGGCCAGGCGCTCCGGCTACGTGCAGACCATCCACCCGGCCGTGCTGGCGCCGGTCGCGGCCGGGCACGGAGTCAACGTCTGCTTCCTGCCGACCGTTGGCGATCACGTGGTCGCCGGGATGCCGATCGCCCAGGCCTGGCCGGCGACGCGCGGGGACGGCGGAGCGGAGTCGCCCGCCCTGCACAACGCGGTACGCGACGCGATCCGGATCGGATTCGAGCGGACCTTGGAACAGGACGCCGCGTTCGGCATCCGCCAGCTGGTGGACATGGCCTCGAAGGCGCTGTCGCCCGGGATCAACGACCCGTACACCGCGGTACAAGCGATCGACCACCTGTCGGTGCTCGTGAGTATGCTCGCCCGCCAGCCGCTCGGCACCTACACCGTGCGGACCGACGCGGGGATCTCGGTGTCGGTCCCGGGACACACGTTCGGCGACTACCTGCGGCTGAGCTGCGCCCTGATCCGGCGTTACGGCGCCAAGGAGCCGGCCGTCGTGCTCGCCCAGCTCCGCCTGCTGCGGACCGCGACCGCGATGATCGGACGCGACCCGGCACGCCGGACCGCTGTCGGCACGCAGGTCCGGCTCATCCTTGCCGATGCCGAGCGGCTGATCGCCCAACCGGCCGACCTCGAACCCGTCCGCGCCGAGGCCGACCGACTGCTCCGCAGCCTGTCTAGGGCGTAATGCGAGGCTGTAGTCATGACAGAAGACAGCAATGTGCTAGGTGGAGGGCTGGAACCCTGCGGTACCGACCCGCTGACCGGGTTCTACCGTGACGGCAGCTGCAGCTCCGGACCGGAGGACCTCGGCAGCCACACCGTGTGTGCGGTGGTCACCGCCGAGTTTCTGGCCCACCAGCGGCGGACCGGGAACGACCTGTCCACGCCCAGGCCGGAGTACCAGTTCCCGGGCCTGCGATCCGGGGATCGCTGGTGCGTGGTCGCCGCACGCTGGCTGCAGGCCCATGAGGCTGGCGTCGCGCCACTGGTGGTGCTGGCCGCCACCCACGCGCGCGCCCTGGAGATCATCCCGCTCGAAACGCTCCAGAAGTACGCCGTGGACGTGCCGCCCGACCTCAGCTCGCTGGGTTAAGGCCGTCAGCCGACGTCGATGAGGACCTTGCCGACCACCCCGGCCTCGACGGCGGCGTGCGCCGCCGCTGCCTGGTCGAGCGGGAAATGGTGGAGGGGCAGCCCTGCGTCCTCGCCGACCCGGAGGGCGCCGGCGGCGACGGCTGCGGAGACGTCGTCCACGGCGTGCGCCTTTGCGGCGGCGGGCACCGTGTAGACCAGTACGAACTGGTAGCCGGCGTTCTTCACCATGAGCGGGAAGACCGGCAGCGCCAGGTCGCCGGGGCCATCGCTGGCGTAGACGGCGATGGTGCCGGCAGTGCTGACCACGGCCTCGTTCAGGGCACGGTTGGCGCCCGGTGCGACCTCGACGACGATGTCGACGCCGTCCGGAGCCGCCTGGCGGATCGCGGCGGCCGCGTCGCCGGTGCGGTAGTTGACCACGACGTCGGCGCCGGCAGCCCGCGCCAGGTCTGCCTTCTCGGCGCTGCTGACCGTGGTGACGACGGTTGCGCCCGCCCAC
>Ga0184623_10000638_pt1 | contig 15048 bp, 17 predicted proteins | sample PLM1_100_b1_FD_133138 | JGI IMG/M metagenome (GOLD analysis project Ga0184623, IMG submission 133138) | Groundwater sediment microbial communities from an aquifer in East River, Colorado, USA - PLM1_100_b1 | ecosystem: Environmental > Terrestrial > Soil > Riparian zone | place: USA: East River...
CTCGGCGAAGCCCGGCCGGTCACGGCGAACCCTGACGGCTACCTGCGCAACGGCTACGTCCGCGAAGTCGCGGCGCGCTACGCGACGGACTCACCCCGTGAGGACGCCGCGCGTCCCTTCGCCTTGACGATCGGCCAGGTGCTGTACCATTCGGGCAAGCTCTCGACGCGTGCGTCCGGACTGGTTCAGCTGTCCCCCAGCAAAGGCCGGCTGCAGATGAACCGGGACGATCTTGCGCGATTGGGGATCGGCGCCCACGAGGTGGTGCGCGTGACCTCGGCGCAGGGATCGGTCGAGCTGCGGACCGAGCCGAATCCCGATCTGGCGGCGGGGACCTGCTTCTTCCCCGAGCATTTCAACGAGCCGCCCGTTAAAGATTTGGCGGAGTGCGTCACGGACCCCACGACGGGGGTGCCGGCGTTCAAGTTCGCCCGCGTGGCGATCGAGAAAATTTAAGGGGAAGGGGATCGGCATGCCCGCGAAGAGCCAAGAGAAAAGCCTGCTGCGTGAGTTCTGGGACGCCCTGTCGTTTGCCGAGATCCGGATCGCGATGCGGGTCGTGCTCAGGCACATGTTCGTGAAGCCCGTGACGTTCCAATACCCGCGGGAAAAGCGGACGATTCCCAACGCCCACCGCGGGGCACTGGGGCTGCTGCGTTATGACGACGGCGCGGAGCGCTGCGTGGGCTGCGACTTGTGCGAAGCGGCCTGCCCGTCCCGGTGCATCAAGGTGGTGAGCGCCGAAGACCCGGCCAAGCCGCTGTCCCGGTACGCGACCGAGTTCTACATCGATATCACCAAGTGCGTGTTCTGCGGCTATTGCGTGGAAGCCTGCCCGGTCAACGCGCTCGCCATGACGAAAATGTATGAGTACTCCACCGCCGACAAGCGCGAGCTCATCTTCGACAAGAAGAAGCTCTACGAAGTCGGCGAGAAGCACATCGAGGAGGCCAAACAGTATCTCTACGCCCACAATCAGGAGAAAAACGACGCGGACAGCCGCGACTACCGGTATAAGTTTCCGCATCAAGTTCCTGCGTTGACCCCACCGCACGACTCCTGAACATGATCCCGGCGCTCATCGCGATCGTGGCCCTGATCGGCATTGTTGCGGGGTTGACGGTCTTCGTCAGCAGCACGGCGGGCTTGTTCGCCTATTTTGCCCTCGTCAGCATCGCGGCGGGGGTGCTCACCGTGAGCCTGCGGAACCCTGTGCATTGCCTCGTTGCGTTGCTAGCGTTGCTCGGCCACGTGGCGGGGCTGTTCGTCCTGCTGCACGCCGAATTCGTCGCGGTGGTGCAGATCATCATCTACGCCGGCGCCATCCTGATCCTCTACCTGTTCGTCCTCATGCTGCTCAACCTCAAGACCGAGGAACGGTACGTGCACCGCCGCCACGCCTGGTACGTCGTCGGCGTCGGGGCGTTGACCGTGGAACTGCTGCTGGTCCTTCTGGCCTCCCAGTATGGCGGGGCGAAGGGGCCGGCGACGGTCGAAGTCGTGGAAGAGATCAGTAACCCCGTGGCGATCGGCATCGTTATGTTCAGCGATTACCTCCTGCCGTTTGAAATCGTGGGTGTCTTTCTGCTCGGCGCCATCGTCGGCGCCATCGTCCTGGCCAAGACACCGACCCGCGCCGATCTGTCGGGGGACGAGCGTTAAACGTGAATCGTCTAAACGTTCAACGTGTAACGAATAACGAATAACGATGGTACCCATATCGGCATACGTCACGGTGAGCGCGATCCTGTTCGTGACAGGACTCGTCGGGGTGCTCATCCGGCGGAACTTTATCATCGTGATGATGTCGGTGGAGATCATGCTGAACGCGGCCAACATCAACCTGGTGGCCTTTGCCAACCATCTGGACTCGCTGGCCGGGCAGGTGATGGCGCTGTTTGTGATCGCCATCGCAGCCGGCGAGGCGGCCGTGGGACTGGCCATCATCATCGTGGTGTTCCGCGGCAAGATCGCGACCAACGTCGACCAGATCAATTTGCTGAAATGGTAAGCCGCCCCTGCCTATGTACGATCTGATCGTCATTCTCATCCCGGTGTTTCCTCTTGTGGGCGTGCTGGTCAACGGCCTGAACGTCATGCTGGGACACCGCTACTCCGATGAGAAGGCCGCATGGATCGGCTGCGGCTCGGTCTTTCTCTCGGCCTGCTGCGCGTTCTGGGTGCTCGGGGAGATGCTCGGCAGCCCTGCCCCGCGTACGGTCATCGCCTATCGCTGGTTCTTCGGCGGCGACCTCACGGTCAATCTGGGCTTTCTGATCGATCCCCTGACCTGCGTCATGCTGCTGGTGGTGACCGGCGTGGGCTTCCTGATCCATGTCTATTCGGTCGGCTACATGCACGGCGAGGAAGGGTTCACGCGCTTCTTCGCCTACATGAACCTCTTCATGGTCTCGATGCTCCTGCTGGTGATGGGCAATAACTACGCGGTCCTCTTCATCGGCTGGGAAGGGGTGGGCCTCTGCTCCTATCTGCTCATTGGCTACTATTACGACCGGGTGTCGGCCGCCAAAGCGGCCACCAAGGCGTTCGTTGTGAACCGCATCGGCGATGCGGGCTTTTTGCTGGCGATCTTTCTCATCTTCGCCACATTCGGGACGCTCGACTACGCCGAGGTCTTCGCCAGGGCCGGCAAGCTCGATCCGGCCACTGCCACGGCGATCGCCGTCTGTCTGCTGATCGGCGCCGTCGGCAAATCGGCCCAACTGCCGCTCTACACCTGGCTGCCGGACGCCATGGAAGGCCCGACGCCCGTCAGCGCGCTGATCCACGCGGCGACGATGGTGACCGCCGGAGTCTATATGGTGGTGCGCAACCATGCGATCTATAACCTGACGCCGGACGCCTTGATGCTGGTCGGGGTGATCGGGGGGGTGACCGCATTGTTCGCCGCCACGATCGGGCTGGTGCAGACCGACATCAAGCGCGTGCTGGCCTATTCCACCGTGTCCCAGCTCGGCTTCATGTTCCTGGCCTGCGGGGTGGGGGCCTACGCGGCGGCGATCTTCCACCTGGTGACCCATGCCTTCTTCAAAGCGCTCCTGTTCCTGGCGGCGGGCTCGGTGATCCATGCGCTGTCGGGCGAGCAGGACATCCGCAGGATGGGCGGGCTCTGGAAAAAGATTCCGGTCACGCATTGGATGTTCCTGACCGGCACCGCCGCCATCGCGGGGGTGCCGTTCCTGTCCGGCTGGTGGAGCAAGGATGAAATCCTGGGCCATGCCTTCACGCACCGCCACTACGTCCTCTGGACGTTGGGGTGGGCGGCGGCGCTGTGCACGGCCTTCTACATGTTCCGTCTGCTCTACGTGACGTTCTACGGAGAGTCGCGGGTGGACCGGAAGGTCACCCAGCACATCCACGAGTCCCCCAAGAGCATGCTGGCGCCGCTCGTCGTCCTGGCCTTCCTCTCGGTGATCGGCGGATTGATCGGCGTGATCCCCGGCGGGCTGGAGAACGGGTGGTTCCATCAGTTCCTGGCGCCGGTGGTCGCGACGCGGGCGGCGGCCGGAGTGCCTGCAGGAGGCCAACTGGAACCCTATCTCCTGATGCTGTGGACCACCGTGATCGCGCTGGCCGGCTGGTTCACGGCCCATTACTTCTACATGCTCAAGCTCGACCAGCCGGACCTCCTGATGAACAAGATGAAAGGGGTCTATACCCTGCTGCTCAACAAATACTGGGTGGACGAGGCCTACGATAAGATCGTCGTGGAGCCGGGCAAGGCCGTCGGCCGGGCGCTGGACTGGGTGGACCAGGCCGGCGTTGATCGCGCCGTGGTCGCGGTGGAACGGCTGACCGACCTGGGCGCCGCCGGTTCCACGTGGTTCGAGAAACATGTGATCTACGGCTCGATCAATGAGATGGGGTACGCCAACCAACTGGCGGCGCGCGTGCTGCGCCGGTTGCAGACCGGGCTGGTGCACCACTACGCGGCGATCCTCGTGGCCGGACTGGTGGTCCTCGTCAACCTGATCGTGCTGTTCTTGTGGTTCGGAGGCGCGTCATGATCCTCCAGGAGGTCACCGCCGTCGAGCAAATCGGCTTCCCGATCCTCACGGTCCTGACCTTCCTCCCGCTCGTCGGCGCGGTCGCGATCTGGCTGTTCCAGAAGGACGAGGACCTCATGCGCAAGTCCGCGATGGCCGTGGCTGGGCTGGAGCTCTTTATCGCCGTCCTCCTGCTCTGGTATTTCACACCGAACAGCGCCCAGATCCAGTTCGCCGAGCGGGCCGCCTGGATCCCGGCGATCGGCGTGGGCTATCACCTGGGGATCGACGGCATCAGCGTGCTGTTCATCCCGCTGACGGCCTTTCTCATCGTCCTGATCATGGTGTATTCCTGGGACACCGAGCGGACCCTGCTGAAGCCCTATCTGATGGCCCTCCTCGGGCTGGAGGCCACCATGGTGGGCGTCTTCGCGTCCCTGGACCTCATCCTGTTCTTCGTTTTCTGGGAATTGATGCTGCTGCCGAGCTACTTCCTCATCAAGCTCTGGGGGACAGGCCCGCAGCGCCAGTACGCCGCGCTCAAGTACGTGCTCTATACGCTGTCGGGGTCGGTGCTGATGCTGGTCGGCATCGTGCTGCTCAATCTGAACTTTCATGCCGTGGCGGTGACGTACCGCACGGAGCCGCTGTACTCCTTCGACTTGCTCGATCTCCTGAACGTGCCGGTGCCGCCCGAAAAGCAGACGCTGATCTTCTTCCTGCTGTTCTTCGGGTTCGCCTTCAAGGCGCCGATCTTCCCGTTCCACACCTGGCTGCCGACCGCCCTTGTCGAGGGGCCGATCGTGATGAGCGTGCTCCTGGCGGGCGTCAAGGTAGGGACGTACGGATTCATGCGGTTCACCCTCCCGTTGCTGCCGGAGGCCTCCGTGCGCTGGCTCTGGCTGATGGCCGCGCTGGGCCTCGCCGCGATCATCTACGGTGCCTTGATCGCGCTGGTCCAGTCAGACTTCCGCCGGCTCCTGGCCTACTCCAGCATCAGCCATCTGGGGTTCGTCATGCTGGGCCTGTTCGCCCTGAACTTTCAGGGGCTCCAGGGCAGCCTGCTGCAGATGATCAACCTGGGGTTCTCGACGGCCGGGCTCTTCTTCATGGCGGGGTTCCTGGCGTCGCGGACGGGGTCGTCCGACCTGTCGGCGTACGGAGGGCTGGCCCGGCAGGTGCCGCTCCTGGCGACGTTCATCTTGATCCTCGGCCTCGCGTCCATCGGCTTGCCCGGCACCAACGGGTTCGTCGGAGAGTTCCTCATCCTGCTGGGCGCGTTCCGCGCCCATTGGATCCTGGCGGCCGTCGGCGTCCTCGGCGTGATCCTCGGGGCGGCCTATTTTCTCTGGTACTACGAGCGGGCGTTCTTCGGCCCGGCCGGGCCCGAGCCGAAAAAGCCCGTGCATGATCTCCGCCCGCGCGAGTGGGGCATCGCCGTGGCGCTGACCGTGATGGTGCTCTGGATCGGTCTCTACCCGGCGCCGTTCCTGAACATGATCAACGGGTCGGTGCAGGCCCTGGTGGACCGGGTGCAGCAGGGCGCTGCGGTCAAGACCCCACAGCAACCGAGCCGGCCGCCGGTGCCGGGACACGGCCATGACTGAAAGCTATTTATTGAGCGTCATCCTCTTCGCGCCGTTCGTGGGCGCCGGGGTCCTGATCTTTATCTCGAACCGCCAGGCTCTCCTGGTCCGCCAGCTCGCCGCCCTCTTCGCCGGCATCTCGTTCGTGGCGTCGTTCATCCTGCTCTTCGCCTTCGATTGGCAGCAGGGCGGGTACCAGTTCCAGCAGAAATACGTCTGGTCGGAGCAGTTGGGGATCCAGTTCTATCTGGGCGTGGACGGGATCGGCGTGCCGATGGTGCTGGCCTCCTCGATCCTCCTCTTCGCCGGCATCTTCATCTCCTGGCACATCAAGGACCGGACCAAGGAGTTCTACGCCTTCCTCCTGATCCTCGCCGGCGCGACCATCGGGGTCTATGTCTCGCTGGATCTCTTCTTCCTGTATTTCTTCTATGAGATGTCCGTGATCCCGATGTATCCCCTCCTGGGCATCTGGGGCAGCCACACGAAGGGCTACCTCGAAATGACTTCGCCGGAGGACCAGGAGAAACGCGACTCCCCCGGGTTCATCCTCAACTTCGCGCGCAACAGCAAGGAATACGCCGCGATGAAGCTGACGCTGTTCCTGTCGGCGGGCGCGGTCGTGGCCCTCATGGGCATCCTACTGATCTACAAGTTTTCCGGCCTGAACACCTTCGAGATTCCGGTGCTCGCCGACCAGGCGCACTTCGACGGGACGCTGGCCACGATCATCTGGCTGCTGTGCTTCTTCGGCTTCGCCTCGATTGCCCCCCTCTGGCCGCTGCACTCCTGGTCGCCGGTCGGCCATGCCGCGGCGCCCGCGGCCACCAGCATGCTCCACGCCGGCGTGCTGATGAAGCTCGGCCATTTCTCGATCATCCGCACGTGCTACCAGATTCTGCCGGACACCACCCGCGATCTGATGCCGATCGCGGCCGTCCTCTGCATCTTCAGCATTCTCTACGGCGGCTACGTGGCCTATTACGCCAGAGACACGAAGTACGTCATCGGCTACAGCAGCTCGAGCCACATGGGCTACGTGTTCCTGGGCATGGCCGCGCTGGATTACATCAGCCTCTCCGGCGCCGTCCTCTACATGTTCGCGCACGCCCTCGCCACGGGCATGCTGTTCGCGATGGCCGGCTGGGTATACGATCAGACCCACACGCGCGACATCCCCTCGCTCGGCGGCCTGGTCGCCAAGATGCCCTTCGTGGCCGGCTGTTTCATCGTGGCCTGCATGGCGTCCATCGGCATGCCGGGGACCGTGAACTTCGTGGCCGAGGTGATGATCGTCCTGGGGAGCTGGGCGAAATATCCCGTCCAGACCATCATCGCGGTCCTGGGCATCGTGCTCACGATGGCCTATCTGTTCCGGATGATGCGCGGGGTCTTCTACGGCCCGTTGAGTGAAGTGGGGCACCACGCCCATGACGCCAGGCCGTGGTACGGAGTCGATGGCGTGCCGTTGCTGATCATGATCCTGTGCAGTGTCACCTTCGGCATCCTGCCCGGCCACATGCTGAACGTCATCCGCTCGGGCGTGGACCCGATCCTGGCGCGGATCATCGAGGTCGCTCCGATGGCGATCCAGGCGGGAGGCGCGCTCGCGCCATGACTTTCGACCTGCAGTTGTCCCTCAGCGATCTGCTCCTGATGCTCCCGGAGCTCTGGGTGACGCTCTGGATCTGCGTCGTGCTCTGCGTGGACTTCCTGATGCCCCGGACGTCCCCGCGCACCATCGCGGGGCTCAGCGCGGCCGGCATGGGGGTCGCCCTGGTGTTTCTGCTCTGGTACTACGGGGACGGAACCAACGGGCTGCTCTTCAAGGGGATGTTCGCCCTGGACCGCCTGGCCCTCTTCTTCAAGATTCTCGTGGTCGGCGCGACGATCCTCGTCATCCTGGCCTCGATCGACTACGTCGGCCGCTTCCGGTTCTTTAAAAGCGAGTACTACTTTCTCGTCATGATGGCCGCGCTGGGCATGATGTTCATGGCCTCCGCCAACGACCTGCTGTCCGTCTTCGTCACGCTGGAGTTCAGCACCTTCGGCTTCTATATCTTGGTGGCGTATATCCGGGACGACCTGCGTTCGAACGAAGCGGGGCTCAAGTTCTTCATTCTGGGGATCTTCGCCGCCGCGCTGCTGGCCTATGGCATCAGTCTGGTCTACGGCGAAACCGGGACGTTCATCTTCCCCACCCTCGCCGCGGCGGCGCCGGGCCTGACGGCGGGGCTGGCGGTGGGCTGGCTGCTGATCTTCGCGGCCCTGGGCTTCAAGATCGGGGCCGTGCCGCTGCATTCCTGGATTCCCGACACGTACCAGGGCGCGCCGACGCCCGTCACGGCCTTCCTCTCCATCGCGCCGAAGGCGGCCGCGTTCGCCATCCTGCTGCGGATCTTTTTCTCCACGCTGCCCGCGCTGAAGCCGGAATGGGTCTGGCTGATGATCGGCACGTCCGTGCTCTCCATGCTGTACGGGAACATCGTGGCGATCGCGCAGAAGAACATCAAGCGGCTGCTGGCCTACTCCGGGATCGCCCAGATCGGGAACGTCCTGATCGGGATGGCGGCGGGCACCAAGATGGGCGCCGAGGCCGTGCTCTTCTATCTGCTGACGTATCTCTTCGCCAATCTGGGAGCCTTCGCGGTCGTGATCGCGTTCAGCCAGCGCACCAACAGCGACGAGATTGAGGATTACAGCGGGCTCAACCGGCGCTCGCCGTTCCTGGCCTTCGCCATGCTGGTCTTCCTGTTCTCGCTGGCCGGCGTGCCGCCGCTGGCGGGGTTCATCGGCAAGATCTATCTGTTCGCGGCGGCCGTCAAGGAAGAACTCTACGCGCTCATCACGGTCGGGCTGATCAGCATCGTCATCTCGCTGTATTACTACATCATCGTCGTCAAGAAGATGTACATCAGCGAGCCGGCCGACCCCACGCCCATCGCCGTCTCCGGCGCGCTCAAGACCGTCATCTACGTGGGCCTGGCGGGGACGCTGATCCTGGGCATCTGGCCCCAGCCCTTCATGACCTTCACCGTCGCCGCGACCACGATCTTCTCCGGCATGGACAGCGCCGTCGTCACCCTCTTGCCGTAATTATCCTTCACCCTAGGTCTTGAGTAACTTTTGCAGGGGAGCCTGTGTCTAAACGGGCAATGAAGGATCTTATCCCAATCGAGCGAATCGAACGCGCCATCCTTCTTATCAGAGGACAGAAGGTTATCTTAGATCGAGATCTGGCTGAACTATACAGTGTCGAAACAAAGGTATTGAACCGAGCAGTTAAGCGGAACCTAGAAAGGTTTCCTGAAGATTTTATATTCCAACTGACTTATCAAGAGGTTAGAGCTTTGAGGTGCCAAATTGGCACCTCAAACCTAGGCCGTGGTGGCCGACGATACCTGCCTTATGTCTTCACGGAACATGGCGCCATCATGGCGGCGAACGTCCTCAATTCGAAACGCGCCATCGAAGCCAGCGTGTTCGTCGTCCGCGCGTTCGTGCGCCTGCGCGAATTGATTGCCTCTAACAAGGATCTGGCCAAGCGATTGGACGTGCTCGAGAAGAAATACGACTCACAGTTTAAGGTGGTGTTCGACGCCATCCGCGAGCTCATGGCGCCGTTGCCCCCACCTAAACCCCGCATCGGCTTCCGCGCCTAACCCCTTCGCCCCACCCCTATTTCTTGGGTCTCCACTCACGCGCCAGCCGTTGCGCGTCCTCAACTTGCGCAGATGACATTTTTCGGGCCAGCCGGTCACGGGCCTCAATGGCTTGCGTGACACCTTGTGCTGCGACAAGGTTCAACCACATGTGAGCTTGCACGGGGTCCTGCGGAACCCCCTCGCCGGCTTCGTACATCAGCCCAAGATGGCCTTGGGCGATAGACAGTCCCTTCTCGGCAGCCAGGCGAATCCACCGCAGCCCCTCTTGAGCATCTTTCGTCACACCGGCACCCTGGAGATACATGTTTCCTAGGTGGTGTTGAGCAAAGGCGTACCCCTGCTCGGCAGCCAGACGATACCACCGTGCTGTCTCCTGAGACTTTTTCGGCACCTGCATGCCTGCATGATGCCTGACCCCACGGTGGGTGTGGGTACGTGCTGCCTCCAGATAATCCTGCGCACTCCCCTTGCCGCTGATGTACATTTCCCCAAGTTGATCTTGGGAATCAGCGCACCCCTGGTCGGCGGCCAGGCGATACCAGCGGATCGCCTCCTTGTAATCCTGCGGGATCTTCGCGCCGTTGTAGCTCACGCCGAAGTGGTACAAAAACCCGAGCATATGCTGGGCCTCGGCATCCCTCTGCGTTGCCAAACGATATAATTCTTGAAATGTCATGCAGAATAGATCATCAGCAAGTGGTCTGAGCCTAACATTACTTCCAGGCAACGGATAGATGCTTAAACATGAAAAGCAGGATGAAAATTGACCTGCGCTCCGTTGTTGTACTGCCCGCAACGGCTTTCGCGGGTGGCGCCGAGTCGGGCGCCCAGATGCAGCGCGGGGCGTACAGCCGGGTTCCGGGACTTCGACGGCGAAACGCCTAGCTGCACTGGGTTATGCGAGGGCAGGACCCACTCAAAGCGCAACGGGTTCCCCGAGCTCGGCTGGGCTGCTCGGCGACAGGACCCGCCTCCTGTCCGTGACAATTCATAAGCGGTTGGCTATACTCGCGGACGTGCAAAGCCGCCTGCTGCACCCATGAAGGCCAATCCCCCCAAACACTTCTCGATGATTCGCGAGTTTCACCTGGCCGACTTTTTCACGCTGGCCAACGCCGCCTGCGGGATGGCGGCGGTGTTTTTCACCATGATCTACGTGAGCAGCCAGTCGTTGGCCCCTTTCTTCGCCGCCACGGCCCTGGTCCCGGCGGCCCTGGTCTTCGACACGCTCGATGGCCGGATCGCCCGATGGCGGCACAAGCATTCGGCGCTCGGGCGCGAGTTGGATTCGCTGGCGGACATCATCTCCTTCGGGGTCGCGCCAGCGGCCCTCGGATTCGCCGCCGGCTTGCGCGGAGGGTGGGACTGGATCGCGCTGCTGTACTTCGTCTGCTGCGGGGTCAGCCGATTGGCCCGGTTCAACGTGACCGCCGAGAGTCTCTCGGAGGGCCGGGACGCGGTGGCCTACTTCGAAGGTACGCCCATTCCCACGAGCCTGCTGCTGATCGGCGTGCTGGCCCTGGCCGCCTGGCAGGGCCGGCTCGGCGAGCACCTGTACTGGGGCGTGTGGACAGTCGGGCCGTGGGACCTGCACCCGTTGGCCTTGCTGTTCGTCCTCTCCGGAACCTTGATGATCAGCAAAACGTTACGCATTCCCAAATTTTAGCGAGCGCTATCCATTGGTGGGGTGTATTATTGGGTTTATTCATAATGAGCGGCTTGTTCTTCATTGCTTATTGGCTGGACGGGGAGATGACTAAATGATCCCGGGTTGGACCTTATTTGATCAGACCATGCTTGTCCTCGCAGTGCTCACTGCGATCGGGATGATCGTGACCTACTTCTACACCCACCCCCGCAAGAAGACGAAGTAATCTGCCCGAACCGGTCACAAATTGTGACCGGTTGATCCCCGCATCGGCTTCCGCGCCTAACGAGTCCCGTTTTTCTCTTCCCCCTCTTTTCCCTGCGGCGCGCCTCAACCTCTTGCGGGTGGCGCTCGCTTATCGGTTGGAGCCGGAGCGGGGTGTGCCTCAATCGCGGCCGTGGAGGAGCGCCCCTTCCGCCGTTCATCCATCATCCGAGGGCGCGCCGATCGGGAGCGGGAGGCACCCCTGCGACAGGCCCCCATAGCCGCAGGCGACAGGACCCGCTCCCACCACGCGCCGCGCCCATCACCCCCTGTTGTCCGTGACAATTCATAAGAGGGAGGGCTATACGAATCGTCGCCTCCCGGTGTCTTAACGAATGAACAGCTCTTGACATGCGTTCGTAATAATGCGAACATCCGGGAGAACGCCCGTTGCCGAAAACCCGTGTTGTCTTGTACCAGGAGGACGCCGACACGGTCCCATTGCTGGACTGGTTGGATATCCTGCCTCAGAAGGCGCAGGACAAGTGCAGGGTCAGGATCGAACGCCTTCAAGAGCTCGGCCATGAACTCCGCCGGCCGGAAGCGGATCTCTTGCGAGACGGGATTTATAAGCTCCGGGCAGGTTTGGGTGCCACCAACTACCGGATTCTATACTTCTTTCACGGGAGGCACACGGCGGTTTTCTGTCATGGGCTGACCAAAGAGCGGATCGTCCCGGCACGAGACATTGACCTGGCGGTCAGGAGGAAGCATGCTTTTGAAAAAGACCCGGAAAGCCACACCTACAGGGAGCTCTAAGATGGGGAAATCGAAACGACGGCCGACAATCGATGCCGTTGAGATCCTCCATCGCCGCTATTATGTCGGCAAACCCGACCGGCTCGCCGCGCTCGAGGAGGCTAGGGCGAATGACGTTGTAGCCCGCCGGATCGCCGCCCTACGCCAACAAGCAGGTCTCTCTCAGCGCCAACTGGCGACGCTCGTGGGCACCACAGCCTCGGTGATTTGCCGTCTCGAGGATGCAGGCTACGAAGGCCATTCACTGACGATGTTGTATCGGATTGCCGCGGCTCTCAACCGCCGGGTCGAGGTCCGGTTTGTCCCCGCCGCACGACGCCTGCAGACCACATAAGCCCGCCCCCTCGGCTTCCGCGCCTCAACCTCTTTCTTCTCTTCAACGCGCCGCCGCCTCTAACACTGGCCCCTACCTACATCGACCTCGGTATCTTCCCTTGGCCGCGGCGCCGTGGTACAATTTCTTCATGAAACACGCCTGTCTTGCCCTCAGTCTGATAGCCGCGCTGCTGCTCGCCGGTCCCGCCGCCGCGCGCGCGGAGTCCGCGGCGGAAGTCGGCGAGGCCGCGCAGAAGCTTGCCGACGCGCTCACGAAATTCGGCGTTGCCGTCGTGTCCGACGCCATCAAGGAATTGAGCGTGGCAGCCAGGGAGCATATCGACGCGGACGCCTGGCACGGGCCCGCGATCGAGGCTGACGAAAACGTCGGCGGCTTCAAGCTCAGGCTGTACCCCGAAGGCAAGAGCCGCTCCGACGAGCACTTCCAGGCCGAGACCTACTACCGCCTGGATCAAAACGGCCAGCTCAAAGAGTTCGAGTTCAGCACCACCCGCAAAGACAAGTAACCCGCCCCGCAGCGGCTTCCGCGCCTAAGCGGCCACGCTTTCCTCTTCCCCCTCTTTTCTCCTGCCGGCGCGCCTCAACTTCTTGCGGGTGGCGGCGAGTGGGACCCGGGCGGAGCGGAGCCCGCTACAGCGCGAGTCTGCGGGGCTGCAACGCCGAAAGCGGGTCGAGCACGTCCGGGTAACTCGCTGACAGGACCCGCTCCCACCGCGCCGCCCGCCGCCCCCCCCCACGCTCTCCGTGACAATTCATAAGGGGTTGGCTCGGGAAGTAACCTTTGCAGGGATGCTCGTGTCATATTCCACGATGAAAGACCTCATACCAACGGAGCGAATCGAGCAAGCTATCTTTCGCATCCGCGGTCACAGGATCATGCTGGACTACGACCTAGCGGAACTCTATGAGGTTCCAACCAAGACCCTTAACCAAGCGGTCAAGCGCAACTTGAAAAGGTTTCCTGACGATTTTATGTTTCGCCTGACTTTTCAAGAGGTTCGAGGTTCAAGGTCACAATTTGTGACCTTGAAACAAGGCCAGAACATAAAGTATCGGCCATACGCGTTCACGGAGCACGGCATTCTGATGTTGTCGAGCGTCTTGAACAGCGAGCGCGCTGTTCAGGTGAATATCGAGATCATGCGGGCCTTCGTGAAGTTGCGGGAGATGATCGCCTCCAACAAGGATCTGGCCAAGCGATTGGACGCGCTCGAACAAAAATACGACGCGCAGTTCAAATCGGTCTTCGACGCCATCCGCGAGCTCATGACGCCCTCGCCGCCACCCAAGCCCCGCCGCATCGGCTTCCGCGCGAAACTAGTCCCGTTTTCCTCTTCCCCCTCTTTTCCCAATCGGCGCGCCTAGAGACAAGCGGGTGACACCGATGTTGCCGGAGGCGGAGGGGTGACGCTGGTAGGGGGCCACCCGCCGCGCGCAGCAGTTCGGAGCACGGCGGGGGAAACCGGCGGCAGGACCCCATAGCCGCAGGCAACAGGCCCCTCTCCCACCGCGCGCCACCTCCCATCACCCCACGCTCTCCGTGACAATTCATAAAGGGGGGTTGGCTCTTGCGGTTTCGACTTTATGATGTTATGATGTTTTGACGTTATAGTGTCGCATGATGAAAGGAGCACGGCCATGGCGGGCGAAACCAGAACGACGGTCTATCTCAGACCGCACGTCTATCGGGCCTTGAAGGTCAAGGCCGCGACGACCGACCGGTCGCTGTCGGAGCTGATCAACGGCGCGGTCATCGAAGCGCTTCGCGAGGATGCGCTGGATCTGGAGGCGTTCGAAAAGCGCGCGAAGGAGCGATCCCGTCCGTTCGAGAAGGTACTCGAGGACCTGAAGCGTGACGGGCTCTTATAGCCTCGTCATCAAAACGTCAGCCGAGCGCGAGTTACGCGCCCTCCCCAAAGCGGACAGACGCCGCGTCGTCGACCGGGTCCGAGCATTGGCCCTCACCCCGCGCCCTCCAGGCAATGAAAAGCTCTCCGGGCAGGAACGGTACCGCGTCCGCCAGGGCGATTACCGCATCGTGTACGCGATTGACGATGAGGCTCGCATCGTGGAGATCGTCAAGATCGGCCACCGGCGGGAGGTCTATAGGAAATAGCATCGGCTTCCGCGCCTAACGAGGGGACTGGCTCATTTCACTTCTTGGGCTTCCACTCACGGGCTAGGCGTTTTGCCTCCTCAATTTGCGATTGAGACATTTTCGTGGCAACCAGGTCACGAGCATCCGAGGCCATTCTGTCACCTTGCTCTTGCTCTGTGGCGAGGCTCAACCACATATGTGCCTGCACATAATCCTGTGGCACCCCCTGGCCGTTGGCGTACAGGGCCCCAAGGTTGTACTGGGCAGTGGCGATCCCCTGCGCAGCGGCCAGGCGATACCAACGCACCGCCTCTGTGTAATTTTGCGGGATCCCCTGCCCCTTGGCGTACAGGGCCCCAAGGTTGTATTGAGCAGCGGCGTCTCCCTGGTCTGCGGCCAGGCGATACCAACGCACCGCCTTTGTGAAATCTTGCGGGACCCCCTGCCCCTTGGCGTACATGACCCCAAGGTCGGATTGGGCCAAGGCGTCTCCCTGGTCTGCGGCCAGGCGATACCAACGCACCGCTTCTGTGTAATTTTTCGGGACCCCCTGCCTCTTGGCGTACATGACCCCAAGGTAAAATTGGGCACGGGGCACTCCATTTTCGGCCAGGGGTTTCAACTCCCTCAACGCGGTCGCAAAGTCCCCTCGTTTATAGGCTGTCATGCCTGCGTCGAAATCAGC
>Ga0184623_10000639_pt1 | contig 15044 bp, 9 predicted proteins | sample PLM1_100_b1_FD_133138 | JGI IMG/M metagenome (GOLD analysis project Ga0184623, IMG submission 133138) | Groundwater sediment microbial communities from an aquifer in East River, Colorado, USA - PLM1_100_b1 | ecosystem: Environmental > Terrestrial > Soil > Riparian zone | place: USA: East River...
GACACGTGGACGATCGTGGACACGGAGCCCCCGTACACGTCCACGATGCCCCTCCCGGTCTGGCAGACCTCCCCGAGCTTCCTCGTCCAGTGGAGGCGGGAGTCCGATGACGTCGCCACGTACCGGATCCAGGTCCGGGACAATGGCGGCGCATGGACGGACTGGACCACGGTCCCGGTGAACGTGACGTCGGGGACGTACACGGGGGCCCAGGACGGACACACGTACGAGTTCCGCTCGATCGCCACGGACTTCGCCGGGAACGTCCAGCCGACGCCCCCCGGGAACCACTCTTGGACGATCGTCGACCTCACGCCGCCGGACTCAGCGGTGACGACACTGCCCGCGTACGAGATCGCGCTCCAGTTCACGGTCGCCTGGGGGCCCGTCTCCAGCACGACGGACATCGTCTCGTACACGCTCGAGGTGAGCGACAACGCCGGGCCTTGGACGCAGGTGCCGGGGTCCGTCGGGACGACCGCGACGTCCGCGAGCTACGTCGGGGCGGACGGCCACCGGTACGCGTTCCGGTCCCTCGCGCGGGACCGGGCCGGGAACCTCGAGCCGGCGCCCGCGGGGAACGACACGTGGACGATCGTGGACGTCACGCGACCCGGAGTGATCACGGCGTCGCCCCTCGGAGCGGGCACGAATCTCACGCCGACGATTATCGTGACGTTCAGCGAACCGATGGACCGCGCGTCCGCGGAGGCCGCGTTCAGAATCACCCCCTCCATGAACGGGGCGTTCTCGTGGAGTGCGGACTCCCGCGTGATGACGTGGATCCCCCAGCGCGCCTTGCAGTCCGCCGCGACCCACGTGGTGAACATCGACTCGAGCGCCCGCGATGTCGCGGGCAACTCGATGAGCGGGCCCTACCCGTTCTCGTTCACGACGACCGCGGCGCTCCCCGGGGGCGGCGGCGGGGTCGGGGACTGGATCTGGATCATCGGGGTCATCGTCGCCGCGGCCCTGGGCGGGCTGTTCCTCTTCCTGTTCATGCGCCAGCGGGCGGCGCCGAAAGTCGCGCCTGCGGTCGTGGAGAAGCCGAAGGAGGAGGCACTCATCGACGACGTGTTCCTCCTGTACAACGACGGCCTCCTGATCAAGCACGAGACCCGCCGGCTGAAGCCGGACGTGGACTCGGACATCCTCAGCGGGATGCTCACCGCGGTCCAGGCGTTCGTGAAGGACTCCTTCCGGTCCGAGGACGCGGAGCTGAACGAGATGACGTTCGGCACGATGCACATCCTCCTGGGGCGGGGGAAGTGGCTCATCCTCGCCGCGATCATCGGCGGGGACGGCGTGGACGCGTTCACGAAGCAGATGAAGCTGTGCATCGAGGACATGGAGACCCACCACTGGGACCAGCTCGAGTCCTGGAACGGCGACATGGTGATTGCGAAGACCTTCGGACCCTACGTGAAGAAGCTGATCCGCGGGGAGTACGCGCACACCGCGTAGGCCCGCCCCTCCCGCGAAAGCCTTAACGGGCGACGGCGTACCGCCACCGGGAGTGACTCCATGGTCCAGGAGCACGGCTTCTATATCGACGGGAAGTGGGCGAACCCGAAGGGCCGGAAACGGTTTGAGACGATCAACCCCGCCACCGGCGAAACCCTCGCAACCTTCCCGCTCGGGACTCCCGAGGACGTGGACGCAGCGGTGAAGGCCGCGAAGGCGGCGTTCGAGCCGTGGAAGAGGACCCCCGCCCCGCGGCGGGGAGAGCTCCTCCTCGAGGCCGCGAGGGTCTTCCGGAGGAAGAAGGAGGACCTCGCCCGCGTCGTGACGATGGAGATGGGGAAGGTGATCATGGAGGGCCGCGGGGACGTCCAGGAGGTCATCGACTTCTTCGAATACGCGGCGGGGGAGGGCCGCCGCATGTTCGGGGACACCGTTCCGTCCGAGCTCCCGAACAAGATGTGCATGACGATCCGGCTGCCCGTGGGGCCCGTCGGGCTGATCACCCCGTGGAACTTCCCGATGGCGATCCCCTCGTGGAAGAGCGGCGCGGCCCTCATCTCGGGGTGCACGGTCGTGTTCAAGCCCTCCTCACTGACCCCTCTGTGCGGTGCGAAGTTCGTCGAGGTCCTCGACGAAGCGGGCTTCCCTCCCGGCGTCGTGAACATGCTGACGGGAAGCGGGTCCGTGGTCGGCGATGGGATCGTCGGGCATCCGGGGATCCGCGCGGTCTCGTTCACGGGAGGGATCGACACCGGGAAGCGTGTGTACGAGGCCGCGGCGAGGAAGATGATCAAGGTCGGCCTCGAGCTCGGCGGGAAGAACGCGATCCTCGCGATGGACGACGCTCCGGTGGACCTCCTCATGGACGGCGTGATGTTCGGGGCGTTCGGGACCGCGGGGCAGCGGTGCACGGCGGCCTCCCGGCTCATCGTCCATCAGAAGATTTACGACGAGGTCGTCGAGGATCTCGTGGAGCGGGCGCGGAAGCTGCGCGTAGGGGACCCGATGGATCCGAAGACGGACATGGGCCCCGTCGCGTCCGCGGACCAGGAGAAGAAGGTCCTCGAGTACATCCAGGTCGGGATCAAGGAGGGGGACGAGCTCCTCACCGGGGGCAAGAAGCTCCGCGGGGGTCCGTACGACAGGGGCTTCTTCATCGAGCCGACGATCTTTGCGGTGGACAGGAAGGCCCGCCTCGCCCAGGAGGAGATCTTCGGGCCCGTCCTCAGCGTGTTGAAAGCGAAGGACTACGAGGACGCGGTCGCGATCGCGAACTCCGTGAAGTACGGTCTGAGCTCCTCGATCTACACGAACGACCTGCGCCTCGCGTTCCGCGCGATGCACGACCTGGAGGCGGGGATCACGTACGTGAACGCGCCGACGATCGGGGCGGAGGTCCAGCTGCCCTTCGGGGGGATCAAGGAGACGGGGCCCACGGACACGCGCGAGGCGGGCCCGACCGCTCTCGAGGAGTTCACGTACTGGAAGACGATCTACGTCGACTACAGCGGGCGGCTGCAGCGGGCGCAGATCGACACGGAGAGGATCCTCGGCGGGTGAGACCCGTCCGGCCCGCCCTTACACTCTCCCGTGGTACTTCAGACTCGATCGTGCACGCCGAAGGCGGCGATCCCGGAATGCGCGATCCGGAGACCATGGAACGGCCGCACACTGCATCGACCCCGACTGGAGCCGTTCGACCCATGCGCGATTCCCCGCTCGTGGAACAGCGGGTCTCGCGCATCGATGCAAATTCCCCTGATGCCCGCCTCACTCGGGACAGGTTACGGTCTTCGGCTGTTGTCTTGAGGAAACCGGCGCATAGTCCTCTCCCGTGTTGTAGCGTGCGTACCACCTCCCTTGACGGGGACCAGGATGAGTCGCCCGAAAGGCCCTTCTACGACGCAATCCAGGCGGCGTACCAGAAGTAGACGAGGTAAGCGCCGGCGATGATCAGGACGACCGCGGAGATGCCCTTGATCCATTCCGTGTAGCGGTTCATCTTCTTCACCGCGGCTTGGCCGACTGTCGCCAGAACGAGGGTGATTGCCACCATGAGGCCGATGACGACGCCCGCATACACCGCGAGGACGGCAACGCCCGCCGCGAGCCCCCCGATGACCGTGGCGTTCAGCACCGCCGCGATGAACGGGGGGGCCACGCAGCCGAACCCCGCAGCACCGTATCCAACGCCGTAGGAGAACAGCTTCCCGTGCACCGTGCGGATCTCGTTCGGCGTCCATCTAGGGAGGAGACGCCTCCGGAGAGCGCGGAACGGATTCACGAGCCAGTTGTACTGGATTGCCGTGAACATGAAGGCGCCCATTACGATCAGCAGGACCCCGATGACCGGCATCAGCGCGGGGACGAGGGCCGCGGCTGCGGTCCCGACCGCGAGCAGGACGACCGCGATAATCCCGTACACGAGGATGATGCCAAGGGACGACAGGGTGCCTGAGAACACCGCCCGCCGTTTGGTCATCTGCGGCGTGTTCTTCGAGTCGAGGCTGAGGAAGAACGCCATGTAGCCGGGGAGCATCGGGAACGAGCAGGGCGAGAAGAACGAGGCCACGCCCGCGAGTGCGGCGAGCGCCAAGATGCTCACCTGCTGGAGTTCGATCCCGGCGGCGTCCCCACGCAGGGCGGCCGCAATCTTCGCCTCGAGGTCCGCCTCCACCGCCGCCTGCTCCTGGAGGAACATCCCCGTCTTCTGCCAGATCACGATTCCTTCTTGGCTAATCAGGAAGAGGCGGACGACCTCCACCACTCCGTACTTCTGGGCGACCTGGTTCGTGTCCCTTGAGATGTACCAGAGGATGCCTTTGTCCTGGCGGTACGTCCGGAGGGCGGCGTCAGTGTCCGTCGGCCAGATGTCGACGGACAGTCCCTCCATAACGTCTCGGTGCCGGTTGTACACCCTTTCAAGGACGGGCCGCGCGATCTCGCACGAGGCGCAGTTGATGTACATGAAGTCCATGAGGAGAATCTTCCCGCGGAACATTGTCAAGTTCAGCGGGTTGCCGTCGATGTCCGTGAGGGAGAAGTCGGGCGCGGTCTGCTCCGCACGCACGGATGCGGGCTGGACGAGAACCGCTGCGATCGCCAAAACTGCGAAGGAGACGCCGAGAATCGACGCCAGCAGCCGCCCCCCTCGCGCGAAGGCCACGACTGTCTCGATATGATTCCGTGTAGTTATGGGTTTCGAACCCGCCGAGGTCCGAGCGCCCCGCGACCGCGTGGGGGAAGTCTTTTATCCGCACCCGGGTATCGTCAGGCTATGGGTCCGAGGAGGATCGCCATCGCCTTCGCCCTCTTTGTTGCGCTCTCTTCTCTCATAGTCCCGCCGCCCGCCCGCGCTGGCGCCCCCACGATATCGAACGTCACATGGACGCCTTGGGTCCCCGCCCACTTAGAAAACATTACAATCGAGGCCGACATCGTGAGCCCGGGGGGGCTGCCGCAGGTCTTTGCCCCGGTCTGCACGGTGCCACCCTTCATCTGCGTCCCGCACGAGATGTTCGACCCCGACGGGGACGGACGGTACGCGACCCCACCGATCCGAGCGCCCGACGAGGACTTCACCGGCGTGTACTTCAACGTGACCGCGATTGACCCGGGTGGAAACGTCTCGTTTACTGAGAGGATCTACGTCCAGGTTGCCGGCATGATCTCTGTCACCGCGACCCTGACGCCCTCGAGCGTCTTTCCGGGGGAGTCGGTGGAGATACAGGGGGTCGCCGACTACGAGTCCAACTCGAGTACCCCCGCCAAGTTCAGCCGCGCGGAATTCCGAATCGTCGAGGTCGGGTCCACGTGGTCGACCGTGACGGATGGGTCCGGGGAGTTCGTCTCCACCTTCTCGGCTCCTCTGGCCATCGGCTCATACGAGATTAACGTCACAGTCTCAAATCGAACGATCACCGGCGGCTGGGAGAGGTTCCTCGTGGTTGCCAACGAGCCCACCCCCGACCTCGCGCTGAGGTCGAACAGCCTTTCGATTCAGCCCAACCCCGCGTCAGCCGGGGACGTTGTGACGATCTCGTTCGTGGTGGAGAACCGCGGCGATGCGGCCGCCGGTCCCTTTGCCGTGACTGTCGCGGTGAAGGATTCCTCTGAGAATGTCGCGTACACCCGCGAGTTCCCGATGAACGGCATGGCCGCGGGGAGTGTGGCGGGGCTGGCGACGACCTGGACCGCTACCGAGGGCGCGTGGATAGTCATCGTCATCATCGACTCGGGCCAACAGGTCTCCGAGCTCTCGGAGGAGAACAACCGCGCCGGACACTCCACGACCATCGCCGCGGGTCCTGAGGAAGGCCCCTCCGTAATGCTTATGGTCGGACTCGTAATGGCGGGAGTAGGGGTTGTTACGGCCGTCGCGTTCGCCTATCGTTGGCGGGCGGGCCGAAGGAAGGGGCCGTAGCACCGGGTATCCCAAGGAGGGGAAACCATGCGCCTCAGGGCCGGCGTTGCCGTTTCGGTAGGACTCGTAGTGGCACTGATGATCGTGGGCTCGATCATGATCGCACTCCCCATCGCGGGAGGGAACGCCGCGGACCTCGGATTTAGGGCGAAGGGCCCCAAGCCCCTCGCGTCGGGCTCGTCTGCGAAGACGCCCGTGATTGAGGTGTTCACGGGCACTTGGTGCCCCCCGTGCGCGTTCGCGGACCCTGCGGTCAGCCGGATCATGGACGAGTACTCGCCGGACAACCTCATCGTCCTGATGTACCACCTGAATGGCGGTACCCCCGACCCGTACTCGAATCCAGCGTCGAACACGCGGGACACATTCTACAACATCGCCTATGTGCCGACCGCGATCGTGGACGGCGGGGGTCCGTACACGGATGACTCTCTCTGGCTTATCGGTGCGTGGCCCCAGAAGGGCCAGAACTACGACATCTACCGCGGTTTGATTGACTCGGAATACGCGCCGGGGGCGCCCCTCGGGATACTCCTCGACACTGACCTGACCCCGACGACGGCGATCGTCGCCGCGACGATCACCGCGACGAACCCGATTGCCTTGTCGAATCTCACGGCCCGATTCGTCCTGTACGAGGATGCGCTATATTACATGGGCTCGAATCTGGCTCCCTACCACCGATCCGTCGTGCGGGACCTGAGGGAGTCTCCACTCGTGATTTCCAATGGGCAGACCGTCGCAATCTCCCAATCCTTCACACTCGGAGGGGGCTGGAACAAGAACAAGCTCGGAGTGGCGGTGATGGTCCAGACGAACGACCGGACCGCTTTCACGATTACTGTCGCCGGGAGTCCGTACACGGGATACGACGCGGAGATCCTCAACGCGGCCCGTGCGGACTTCGTCCCCCCCGGGATCACGGTGTATCGCGACGAGCCCGTCACGGATTATCAGGAGGGGTACGAGAAGCTCCTGTCCGACGGGGGCAGGCACTTCTCGACGTTCGACATCCTCTCCCCCTCGGACCAGGGCGTGAACGACGTCCGGGGTCCGCCGATGGCGGCGGACCTCGCGGACCGCCCGATGGTCGTCTGGTTCACGGGATTCGAGGGCCTGGGCGGGACCCTGAATCCGGCGGAGCAGACCCTGCTCCAGAACTACGCCGCGAACACGAATGGGAATCTACTGATCGCCGGAGAGAACATCGGCGCGGACATCGGGGCCACCCCGTTCTACCAGAACGTCCTGCAGGCGAACTTCGTTTCCGACGTTGACGGCGGAACGATGATCCAGGGGGTCTTAGGGGACCCGGTCTCGAACACATGGGCCTCTTCTGCCCTCATGTTTGGCGGAGGCTCGCCCGACGCGATCAGCGCGCGCAACCTTGCCTCCGTCGCGTTCACGTACCAAGGCTCCGGACGGGGCGCCGCAGTCCGCTCCGACTACGACACGAACTCGCGGGTCCTGTACTTCGGGGCGAACTTCTTCGAGGGGACGGACACCGCCCGGCGGGACGTCCTCGGGAGCGCGGTCGCCTGGTTCGACGCGAAGAGCGCGCCGGTCGTCGGCGTTCAGTTCCCGAACGGCGGGGAGACACTCGCTCCCGGCACCCCGTACAAACTCACGTGGTCCGCAAGGGACGTCGAGGTCCCCGCGAACGCGGTCGACATCTACTTCACCGCGGACTCCTCGAACCCGACGTGGACCCTGATCGCTGCGGGGGAGCCCAATGACGGCGTCTACTGGTGGACCGCGCCGTTCGGGATCGACAGCCCGCTGTGCCTACTGAAGGTCGTCGCCAGGGACGGCCAGGGGAACACGGGGCAGGACCTGAGCGACTCCGAGTTCACGATTGGGAGCCCCGTCATCATTCCCTTCTCCGTGGGGCTCCAGCCAGGACTGAACCTCGTGTCGATCCCGATCACGCCGATTGGGAGTTCGATTACGGCGATCCTGGCGAGCATCGACCCGTGGTACAGCTCCGTGTGGACGTTCGACCCCGCGACGGGAGCCTGGAAGACGTGGCACCGGGGCGCTTCGACGAACACCCTCACGGTTCTGGACCTGAAGATGGGCTTCTGGGTCGAGATCACCGGGAGCGGACCTGTGACGCTGACCGTCCAGGGCGTGCCCCCGACGACAACGTCCATCGACCTCGCGAGGGGCTACAACCTCGTTGGCTTCCCGAGTTCACAGACCGGCGTGTCCGTCGGCTCCGTGAAGGCGGCGACCGGCGCGACGATGATCGTGGGCTTCAGCGCGTCCGCGGCGCCCGGGTACACGCAGGTCCTCGCGGACTCCGAGCTCCTGATCGCGGGGAACGGGTACTACCTGTACGTGCCCGCCGCGGCCACGTGGGTCGTGACGTACTAGCTCACACCTAGTTCGTGAACGTCCAGGTTCCGGATGTGCCGGAGCGGGGCACGTGCAAGATGTCCACCGAGTAGGCGAGCCCCGGCCGGAGCCCCTCGAGGCGGAGGCGGTCCCCTGCATCGAAGAGCGCGGGATCGCCTCCCCTCACGTACGTCAACGTGATCCCCGATCCGGACGCGGACGTCCCGGACGCGGGGTCCAGGACGAGGACCTGCACCCCCGCCTCCCGCACCCGGAGGCTGAAGTTTCGCGCCTCCTCGGAGGGGAATCCCCCCGCGACCCTCGCCTCCGCTTCGATCGACGTCGCGTTCAGCCGGGTCTCGTTCGAGAAGGTGACGAACGGGAAGCGTCCCGTGACGACGCCGAAACCCGACTGCCATGTCATGCTCACGGCGGCGCCGATCGGCGTGCTCAACGCGAACCGGTACATCGTTCGAGGGACGCCCCCTCGGATCTCGAGCCGATCCCCCGCGGAAAACGCGCCATCCCCGTCCAGGTCCTCGATCGCCCCCGTCATCGTCCCGGAGGCCAGGAACTGCCCGACGGCGGTCGATCCCTGGAGGGAGACGCCCCCGGATTCATCCGTCAGTCGGTACCGCCATTCCGAGATCGGATCCGAGCCCGCGGCCGCGATCACGCGGAATCGGTCGACGGTCTCCGGAGGGCCGGTCGTGAAGGACTCCGGCCCCCATGCGACCCCCCCCTGGGCTGTCTGGCCCCAGAAGTCCGTGCTCGCCCCGAAGTCCGTGTACGACATCAGCCCAAGGGAGGTCTCGTACCAGTAGTACACACCGGCCAGGATCCCGGACATGTCGTTCACGAGGAGGAGCCGGGAATCGAAGTCGACCGGCGACGCGGTCCGGCTTCCGCGGACGGTGATCTCGTCCCCGATGTCGAGGAGCCCGTTCCCCGCGACATCGCGGAACGAGAGCCAACCCTGTGGCGAGGTCCCGTTCTCCGTCAGAGTCCACTCCTCGACCACGTTGCGGGGGGGTCCGCCGAGGTGGCCGCTCTCGCCCACGTACAGCGAGCCCTGCACGTCCACGAGGTAGAGCCGGAACAGGTAAAGGGGGAACGCCTCCCCCCGGTGCGCGGCGATCCGGAGGTGGATGGCGTCCGGTCCTCCGCCCGCGGGCTCGAGGAGGAGCCCCGACGCCTGGGAGACCGCGGCGATGATGAACGGAAAGGTCATCGGGAGCCCGGGGTAGGGGTAGACGTCCGCCCCTCGGAACTCGAACCCGTTGTACCGGAACGTCTGGATCGCGAGGGGGAGAGAGACCGAGGCACCCACGGTGAACCGGGACCGCACGTCCCCCGGGAACATGAGCGGCAACGACCCCGCGTCGAGCCAGACCCCCGTGTGGGGTCCCAGGGACATGTTCACGATCCGAAGGCGGGCGACCGTCCCCGCAAGCGTGATCGTGGTCCCCGGCTCGAGCCGGCAGAGGTCCCCATAGGTGGGGCACTGCGCCATCATGTTGTCGAGTTCCCTGATCGTATATGGCCGGAACCACCCGAGCCACACGATGTAGCCCGCGGTGACGAGGACGATCGCGAGGACGACGGAAACCGCGACGATGGTCCGCCGCCGACCTCTCGGGGACGGGATGGCGCCCTCCATAGACGCCGGATCGGTTGGCGGGCCTATTGAACGTTCCGCAGTCCGTACTACGTTTCCGGCGGTCACCCGCCAGCGGGTCCGAGGAGGTCTTTGCTCGGCTCCGTGAGGACCCGCGGGTCGAGGAGCCTCTCCGCTTCCTGCGGGCTAAGGATCTTCCGCTCGATCACGAGCTGCTTGATCGGGATCCCCGTGCGGGCGCTCTCCTTCGCGAGCTCCGCGGCCTTCTCGTACCCGATGATCGGGTTCAGGCGGGTCACGATTGCCGTGCTCATCTCCGCGTTCCTCCGGAGGACGGCCTCGTTCGCGGTGATCCCGTCGATGCACCGGTGCGCGAAGACCCGGGCGACGTTCGCCAGGATCTCAATCGATTGCTGGAGGTCGTGGGCCATCACGGGCATCATCGTGCACAGGTCCAGGTTCGAGTGAGAGTTCGCGACCGTGATCGTCGCGTCGTTCCCGATCACCTCCGTTGCGACCATCATCACGGCCTCGCAGATCACGGGGTTCACCTTCCCGGGCATGATCGAGGAGCCCGGCTGGACCGCGGGAAGGTTCAGCTCCCCGAGCCCTGTGCGGGGCCCGGAGGCCATCCACCGGAGGTCGTTCGCGATCTTCAGGAGGCTCACCGCGACGGTCTTCAGGGCCCCGCTCGCCTCGACGAGGGCGTCCTGGGACGCCTGGGCCTCGAAGTGGTTCTCCGCCTCCCGGAACTGGATCCCGGTCGCCCGGTTGATCCGCTCGATCACCTTGCGGGGGAGGTCGGGATGCGCGTTGATCCCGGTGCCCACGGCGGTCCCGCCGATCGCGAGCTCCGCGAGGGACGGCCGGGCGTTCGAGACCCGCCGGATCCCGTGAGAGACCTGGCTCTCGTACCCGCTGAACTCTTGGCCGAGGCGGATCGGGGTCGCGTCCATCAGGTGGGTACGGGCCGTCTTCACGACCGCGTTGAACTCCTTCGCCTTCCGCCCGAGGGACGCCTGGAGCTCCCGGAGGGCAGGGAGCAGCGCCTGGTCGATCGCGAGGAGGGCCGCGACGTGGATCGCGGTCGGGATCACGTCGTTCGAGGACTGGCCCATGTTCACGTGGTCGTTCGGGTGGACGGCCCCCGTCGCGCCGAGGGGGGTGCCGAGGATCTGGCTCGCCCGGTTCGCGATCACCTCGTTCGCGTTCATGTTCGTGGAGGTCCCGCTCCCGGTCTGGAAGATGTCGAGGGGGAAGTGGGCGTCCAGCGTCCCCTCCATGACCTCCTCCGCGCCCTGGACGATCGCCTTCGCGAGCTTCGGGTCCAGGAGGCCGAGCTCCACGTTCACCTCCGCGCACGCCTTCTTGATCAGGCCGAGGGCGTACAGGAACCGGCGCCCGAACCGGATCCCGCTGATCGGGAAGTTCTCCACGGCCCGCTGGGTCTGGACCCCCCAGAGGGCGTCCTTCGGGACCTTCACCTCCCCGAGGAAGTCCTTCTCGACCCGGAACTCGGTCATGGAGACCGGGTTCCGAAGTCCCGGCCGGTATATCAAGCGTCCGTAAGGTCCCTCATCGCCGCGCAGAACTGCTCGAAATCAGACGTCCCCCCAAGCTAGTACATCGCACGGTGACACTTCCCCCTACGCGAACCGTAACGGGGTGTAATCGCCGCGAGTGACACCCGAGAATATAAAGCCGTTATATACCATTACTGGGATGCCCATCTGAGGGAAGTGGGTAGCATGAGTCAATTGACATCACGAAAGCCCTCCCGGACTCAGGTCGTCGTCGAGGAGGAGCTCCGTTGCCCGGAATGCCGCAGCGAGCACATCGTGCGGGACTACGTCCGCGGCGAGATCGTTTGCGATACGTGCGGCCTCGTGATCAGCGAGAGCCAGATCGATGAGGGGCCCGAATGGACCGCGTACAGCCCGGAGGAGAGCGACAAGCTCTCCCGGACCGGCGCCCCGCGGAGCTACTCCACGGGGTCGATGGGCCTCACGACGGTGATTCCGTCCGCGAACCGGGACGCCCGCGGGAACGTGATCCCGATGAAGGAGCGGGAGAAGTTCTACCGGATCCGGAAGCTCCAGCGGCACTCGAGCCACTCGAGGCCCGGGGAGCGGAGCCTGCCGGAGACCCTGCGGTCCGTGGACCGCGTGACCTCTCTCCTCGGCCTGCCCCGCCCCGTGCGGGAGGAGGCCGGCTTCATCTGCAAGCGGGCCCTCGAGCGGGGGCTCCTGCGGGGGCGGTCCATCGAGGCCCTGGTCGCCGCCGCGACGTACGCCGCGTGCCGGATGACGGGCGTGCCGCGCACGCTGGACGAGATCCATCAAACAACGGGCGTCCGGAAGAAGGTGATCGGGAAGACGTACAGCGCCGTCCTCCGGGAGCTGGGGCTGCGGGTGCCGCAGTCGAAGCCCGCGGACTACGTGAGCCGCTTCTGCTCCGAGCTCGGCCTGAGCCAGAACGTCCAGGCGGAGGCGATGCGGATCATCAAGGAGATCGAGGCCGCGGACCCGTCCGCGTCCCTGAGTCCGATTGGGACCACCGCGTCCGCGATCTACCTCGCGAGCCTGAGCCAGGGGGAACGCCGACCCCAGAAGGCGATTGCGAAGGTCGCCGGGGTCAGCGAGGTCACCCTGCGGAACCGGTTCCGGTTCATGGACGAGAAGTACATGGAGAAGCTCGTCCTGCCCCGGGGCCGCGTGCCGAAGGCCCAGGGCACCGTCGGGCACTGAGCCGTCACACGCGCCCCAGCCCTCACGCGACGCGCTTCGGGACCGCCGCGTCCTTCGCGTCGGGAAGGGAGGGGCGGGTCCCCGTGGACCAGATCTTCTCCGCCATCGCGTGCATCGCGCCGGCGATTGCCTCGTCGTTCGTCCAGATCGCGATGTCCTCCCCGCGATACGAGGAGTCGTCGTCCGGGATCGGGTGGCTCATCAGGAACTCCCGCTTATCCACAACGAGCATGTACACGGGCATGAGGAAGTCGATGTTCCGGACCTCGGCGATGGTCTCGAGGACCAGGACATCCTTCCAGTTCTCCTCCGTCACGGGGAACGCGTAGTGGAGGGCGACCCCCTCCTTCTTCTTCTCCTGCAGGATTGCGCCGAACGCCTTCATGATGCGGCCCGGGCTCTTCGTCGTCCCGATGCCGTACACCTCCCGCTTCGCGCCGGAGTACATCTTGATCAGCCGCTCCCGGGCGTTCCGCCGGCCGTACACGGCCTCGAACCGTCCCGCCTCCGCGGGGGCCTGCCCACCGACGATCCCGAACTCCGTCTCGAGTTGGGCGATCGACGCCTCCAGGGTCTCCGCCTTCTGCCGTTGCTCGGACGCGAGCTTCGTGAGGTAGTTCGAGAACGGGACTGGCTTGTACTTCAGGGGCGTCTCCGGGATGATCTCGACGAGCCCCTTCTCGTGGAGCTGCTGCATCGTCGCGTAGATCCGCGTGCGGGGGACGCGCGCGATCGGCGGGACCCGAGAGGCGTTGGCGGTCCCGAGGTCGAGGAGCGCGAGGTACACGCGGGCCTGGTAGTCCGTCAGCCCGAACTCTCGGAGCTTGCGGATCCGATCCGGGTTCACGGGCACCCTTGAGGCTCCCCCGAGGCTCGAAGCGCCCGAGCCGTATTAAACGTTGAGACGACCCGCGCCGCATCTCCAAATCCTTAAGCCCGCGCCGGAGTCATTGTGGATGGAGGCTCTCCGTCGAACCCGGATGGGAAAACTCAAGTAGCGCCCCCTCATCCGCAAGGATGGGGCGCTCCCGGCCCCCGGTCGCCTCCGAACACGAAGGAGCGGAACGATGATCCAGCCGGCAGAGCAGGCGAACATCATCGGACTGAAGTCCCAGGATTTCGTGAAGTGGGTGGACCGGAACATCGACGCCCCGCTGAAGAAGGGCCCGATCCGGAAGATCATCGACGCCGTCGTCGGCGACTTCTTCAACTGGGCGAAGCGGAACTCGACGTGGCCGCTCCACTTCGGGATCATGTGCTGCGCGATCGAGATGGCCGCGACGAGCAACCCGAGGTACGACGTGGAGCGGTTCGGCGTGATCTACCGCTCGAGCCCCCGCCAGTGCGACGTGCTCCTGCTGAACGGGCCGATCTCCCTGAAGCTCCGTCCCGCCGTGCGGCGGCTGTACGAGCAGATGGCGGAGCCGAAGTGGGTGATCGCGATGGGGGAGTGCACGATCTGCGGCGGCCCGTACTACGACTCGTACGCGGTCGTGAAGGGCTCGTACACGTTCGTGCCCACGGACATCTTCATCCCGGGCTGCCCCGTGCGGCCGGAGGCCCTGATCGACGGGTTCCTGAAGCTCAGCGAGAAGATCAAGGCGGAGAAGACAGGGTGGATCCGGACGAAGAAGGGCCGCCGCGTGAGCGCGCGGGAGGGCCAGCTCATGGACATGCAGAAGGGAGAGTACACGTTTGAGGTCCCCCAGGTCCGGTGACGGCGGGAAGGTCGGGGTGATCGGCGGGACTCTCCGCCCCCTCTGGATCACGATGAAGCAGGCCCTCGCCGCGACGTTCCGCCGGAAGCCCGTCACGGTCCTGTACCCATACGAGAGGGTCGAGCTTCCGAAGGCGTTCCGTGGACAGCACTCGATCGACTGGTACAAGTGCATCGGGTGCGAGCTGTGCGCGAAGGTGTGCCCGAACGAGTGCATCTACTTCGACATCATCGAGGTCGAGAAGGAGTCGCCGTACCTGCTCCCGCCCCGCGCCCAGCTGGACGAGATGAAGCACGTGATCCGGCGACCGGCGGTGGACGTCGGGCACTGCCTGTTCTGCGGGAACTGCATGGAGTACTGCCCGACGGACGCGTGGAACTTCACCCAGGAGTTCGAGCTCGCGGACTACACGCGGGAGGACCTGTACTACTCGGGCCCCGAGCTGAAGATGCCGGACGAGGAGAGCGACAAGAAGGCCGTCCTCGTGAACCGGATCGGGGAAGAGCCGATCGTCGAGGTCGACGTCTGCATCGGGTGCCGGAAGTGCGAGCGGGAGTGCCCGACGCGGTGCATCGACATGGTCGACGGGCCGAACCTCCGGAAGGGGAAGCCGATCGTGATCCCCGAGTTCGACTACGACAAGTGCATCGGCTGCCAGCAGTGCGTCGACGTGTGCCCGGTGGACTGCCTGCACATGGAGGAGACGGAGCACAAATCCATGGCAGACTTCGTCCATA
>Ga0184623_10000640_pt1 | contig 15036 bp, 12 predicted proteins | sample PLM1_100_b1_FD_133138 | JGI IMG/M metagenome (GOLD analysis project Ga0184623, IMG submission 133138) | Groundwater sediment microbial communities from an aquifer in East River, Colorado, USA - PLM1_100_b1 | ecosystem: Environmental > Terrestrial > Soil > Riparian zone | place: USA: East River...
ATCGCCGACTCGAGCTCGCCGGCGCGGATCTCGCCGAGGCGTCGGTGGTTGTCGGGCGTGTCCATGTCGGGCACGACGATCTCGCCGAGCTCCCCGCGGGTGCAGGTGACGAGCACGACGCGGTGGCCGGCTCGGACGGCCCTGGCCATCGTCCCGCCGGTCCCGATCGTCTCGTCGTCGGGGTGAGCGTGGACGGTCATCAACGTGAGCGGGCGGGCATCTGGCATGGGCGGATCGTAACGGGGACCGGCCGAACCGGCCGAACGAGCGATCAGCGGGGCGCGAGGATGACGACAGGGATCTCGCGCGCTGCGTTCTTGCGATAAGCCGCGTATTCGGGGTTGGCAGCGACTAGTCGCGGCCAGAGTCGAGCGAATTCTTCTGCCGAGGCGCGGCGGGCGCGGACCGGGACCGCCTGCGGCCCGATCATCACCGCGACGTCCGGCGCGGCCCGGAGGTTGTGCCACCAGCTCGGGTCGGCATCGTCACCGGCATTCGACGCGACGACCACAAGGTCCGGGCCGTCTTCGATGTAGAACAGGGCGTTGCGCCGGGCCTTCCCGCTCCTTCGCCCGGTCGAGGTCAGAAAGAGCGTCCCGAGCCCATCGCCGGCCCGCTCCGCCCCGACTCGCCCGCCGGTCGCACCAAAAAAGGCCTTGTGGATCGCCCATCCGATGCGCAGGATCGGTCGAGGCGGCGTCATGGCCGAACCATACCTGCGCGGCAACGCCCGCTACCATCGGCCAATGTCCAGTCAGCCGGCCGGCTCGCTCGCCGGTCTCCGCGTCGTCGATTGCTCAACGGTTCTCGCGGGTCCCTATTGCACGATGCTCCTAGCCGACCTCGGGGCGGATGTCGTCAAGGTCGAGCCGCCCGAGGGCGACGCGACGCGTGGCTGGGGCCCGCCGTGGGTCGGCAGCGAGTCCGACGGCACGCGGACGGCGGCGTACTACCTCGCCGTCAACCGCAACAAGCGAAGCATCCGGCTCGACCTCAAGCAGCCCGACGGCGCGGCCGTTCTTCGGCGGCTTCTCGCCCGCGCCGACGTGGTCGTGGAGAACTTCCGAACCGGCGGCTTCGCCCGGCTGGGCTTCGGCGATGACGAACTCGCGGCGATCAACCCTGGCCTCGTGCATCTCGCGATCACCGGCTACGGCTCCACGGGACCCGATTCGGAGCGGCCGGGCTACGACTTCGTCATCCAGGCGGTGTCCGGTCTGATGTCGATCACCGGGGCGTCGGACGAGGACGGCGGCGGCCCGACGAAGGTCGGCGTCGCGATCGCCGACGTCGTCGCGGGGCTCCAGGGGGCGGTCGCGCTCCTGGCCGCGCTCGCCGCCCGGGATCGGACCGCGGCCGACGGCGCGCCCGCTCCCGGACGCGGCCAACGGGTGGACCTCTCGCTGCTCGCCTCGACCCTCGCGATCCTCGTCAACCAGGCGCAGAACGCGTTCGTGAGTGGCGTGGCCCCGGGTCGGCTCGGGAACGCCCACCCGAACATCGTTCCGTACGAGACGTACCCGACGGCCGACGGCGAGATCGCGATCGCTGCGGGGAGCGAGCGCCAGTGGCCGCGGCTCTGCCGTGCGCTCGGGCTGCCGGCCCTCGCCGACGATCCGCGGTTCGCGGCGAACGGCGACCGGGTGGCCAATCGCGGCGAACTCGTCGCGACGCTGCGGGAGCGGCTTACCGAACGCACCTCAACGGAGTGGCTGGCGGCCCTCGACGCCGCCGAGGTCCCGGCCGGGCCGATCAACGACATCGCCGAAGCGTTCGGGTCGGCCTGGGCTCGGGAGCGCGGGGTGACGATCGACGTGGATCATCCCCTTCTCGGTCGCATCCGCCAGGTCGCGCCGCCGTTCGAACTCTCATCCACCCCGGCGAGCGTCCGAACGCCGCCCCCACTCCTCGGTGAGCAGACCGACGAGATCCTCCGCGAGCTCGGCTATGGCGCCGCCGAAATCCAGGCGTTGCGAGAAGCCGGTGCGGTGTAGACATGCGCATCGCAGGTCGCGTCCGGTTCGCCGCTTTCCTCGTGGCGGCGGTTGTCGTCGCTGCCTGCGTCATCGGTTGCGAGTCATCTCCGGATCTGCCGATCCTGACCGACCCGCATGAGGTCGTGACCGCCGCCGCTGCCTCGTCGGCTGCCCTGGGCACCGTCCACGTACAGGTCGAACTCGCCGGCAGGAACGTCGACGACGGCGGGCAGGTCCAGATCCGCTACGCCCTGCAAGCCGACATCGATGTTCAGGGCCGCAACGTCGCGGGGAGGTCCCAGCTGAGCAGGGGCGCGGGCCAGGCAGAGGTTGAGACGAGCGAATTTGTTGTGCTGAACGGGACGATCTTCTCGCGCGACGGCGCCAATCCGCCGTGGTCCGCGAACGACGATGCCGGCAACGGCGATCACCTGCCGACGAACGCCGCCTACCTGACGATGATCGAGAGAGCCATCTCGAACGGGAGTGCCGTGCTCGGGCTGGCCGATGCTGTGCCTTGCGGCGGCGCCACGTGCTACCACGTCACGGCGACGCTCGCCCGGGAAGCCAGCTGGTCGCTGCTGGTGGCACCCCTCGTCAACCCGGACGTCGGGGCAGTCGACCTCCCGCGGCCTGAGATGGTGCCGGCCCCGGCATCCGTCGACATCTATGTCGAGCAAAAGACGCGGTCTCTTGCCGCCGTGAGTGGCACGTTCTCGATTCAGGGGGCCGTGATCAACTTCTCCGTGACGTTCTCGAACCACGATCTGCCGATCCGGATCGCGGCGCCGCCGCCACAGCTCCTCGAGAATCCCAATGGCGGGATTCGTATCGATCCGCCGCGGGCGGTCCCGGTCGAGTCGCCCGCCCCATAGGTCGTGCTCGACCCATGCGCGAGTGCATCGAACGACCCGGTTGGCCGGTGCGCCCCTGCTAGACTCGGCCGGCCGCCCGCTCCGCGGCGTCAGACCCCAATCCGAACTAGCCGGAGACACCCATGACCGACGACCGCGAGCGCTGGGCGCTCATCCTTGGCGCATCGAGCGGGATGGGCGAGGCCACGGCGCTGGCCCTCGCGGCTCGGGGCTACAAGATCGTCGGGGTCCACCTCGATTTCCGGGCCGCCCTGGCCCATGTCGAGGAAGTCAAGGCGGGCATAGCCGCGGCCGGCAGCGAGGCGCTCTACATCAACATGAACGCGGCCGACGACGAGAAGCGCGCGGCTGCGATCGCCGCGATTCGGGAGCGGTTCGATGAGAGCACGCGCGCCGGTCGCCATCCCTATCTCCGGGTCGTGATGCACTCGCTCGCCTTCGGCTCGCTCGTCCCGTTCATCGCCGACGACCCGAAGGACGCGGTCGATCGCAAGAAGATGGAGATGACCCAGGACGTCATGGGCAACAGCCTCGTCTACTGGGTCCAGGATCTCTACCACGCCGGATTCCTCGAGCGCGGCTCCAAGATCTACGCGATGACCTCCGAGGGGACGGACCGGGTCGTGCCTTCGTACGGCGTCGTTTCCGGCGCGAAAGCCGCCCTCGAATCTCATATCCGCCAGCTGGCGATGGAGTTCGCCCGGCGCGACACCGGGATCGCCGTCAATTCGATCCGGGCCGGCGTCACGGACACGCCCGCCCTCCGCAAGATCCCGGAGGCGGCCCGGATGATCGAGGTCACTATGGCCCGCAACCCGCACGGTCGGATGACGACCCCGCAGGACGTCGCGGAGGCCATCGTCAGCCTGTCGGAGACCGAGTCCGACTGGATCAGCGGCAACATTATCGGAGTCGACGGCGGCGAGTTCGTGACCGGCTGAGTAGGCAACCTCAATGGGGTCCCGCGACTCGCCCCCCAAGGTCCGAGGCGACGCTCCGCGAGCCATCGGCCCGAGGGTGATCGTTGTCGGCTCGGTCAACATCGATCTTGTCGCGACAGCGGATCGGCTGCCGTCGCCGGGCGAGACCGTGACCGGTGCCCGGTTCTCGCGCCACCACGGCGGGAAGGGCGGGAACCAGGCGGTTGCCGCAGCACGCCTCGGCACCGCGACCGCGTTCGTCGGCGCGGTCGGTGACGACCCGTTCGGCGAGGAGGCGGTGGCCGCGCTGGCGGCCGAGGGGGTCGACCTCTCTGCCGTCCGAACGCTGTCCGAGCCGACCGGCGTCGCCCTGATCCTCGTCGACGGTCGCGGCGAGAATCTCATCGCCGTCGCATCGGGTGCGAACGCACTCCTGACCGCAGACGACGTCCTCGCCGCGTTCGCCGTCCTGGTGCCGCGGGCGGGCGACGTCGTCCTCGTCGGCCATGAGATCCCGACCGCGACCGTGAAGGCCGCCCTCCGAGCCGCGACGCAGGCCGGGGCGACGACGATCCTCAATCCGGCGCCCGCGGACGGGCTGGATCGGTCGGTGTTCGGTGACGTGGACATCCTCACACCGAACCGCGGCGAGCTGGCGACCCTCGTCGTGGAGGACATCCGCCGGATCGGACGGGCCGGGCGCGCCAGCGAGCGGCCGGAGATCGCGGCCGCGGTTCTCCTGGACCGCAACTCGGAGGGCGAGGGCGTCCGTCGCGCGGTGATCGTCACGCTCGGCCCGGCCGGTGCCGTCGTCGTCGAACGCGACGGCGAACCACTGGACCTTCCCGCGCCCCAAGTCACCGCGGTGGACAGTGTCGGAGCGGGCGACGCGTTCAACGGAGCCCTCGCCGCCGGTCTCGCATCCGGGCTCGCGCTGGAGCATGCCGCAGTCCGCGCGATCGCCGCCGCGGCCCTCTCCACGACCCGGCCGGGCGCACGCGAAGGCATTCCCACGACCGACGAACTCGGACGCTTCTCGGGGGCTGACGGCAAGCCGCGTCTGCGCTGAAAGTACCGGTCGTGGGTGACCTCCGGACGACGGCGCCCGGCCATCGCGGTGACCAGACTCGGGGTGCGTGAATGTGGCGCATCGTGCGCACAACGCTGAGTCACGGGGAAGGGCCGCGATGACAGTCGAAGTCGCACGGCGACGAACCCGGAAGCCGAAGGTCGCCTCGGTATCCGAGTCGCTGGCGATCGGCGAGATCGACCAGACTGTCTTTGCCTGCCCGGCCTGCGCTCGCCCCTTGGCCCTCGGTGCGAGGCATTGCCCGGGCTGCGGAACGCGCCTCATTCTCGGCGTCCAAGCGCAGCGAGCCTCTCTCTTCGTCGGCCTTGGCCTCGTCGGGGGCATCGTCGTGTCCGGCCTGATCGGGGTGACTGCGTCCGCGCTCGATGGCGCGAGGCGCGACGCAGATGCCGCGGCCGCTGCCGCGCTCGAAGCATCGAACGCCCTGCCCTCAATCCCGGCGACTGTCGCCCCCTCGGCGAGCCCGTCGCCGTCGATCGCCACGGGATCGACATCGACTGTTCCGGCGATCAGCCGCTCGGCCCTCGGCCAGGCCGCCGCGCTCCACGAGCGGCTGGCGACCTCGTCGTCGAGCCTGGCGACTGCCCTCGATCAGGAGGCGTTCGACACGCTGGGGGTCTCCCAGATCCTCCGTGCGACGTCGGCCGATGCGGTCGTCGGTCTCCAGCTCACGCCGCATATCGGCGCATGGACGGGCGGCGCGACGCTGAGCGCCGACCTCAGGTCCTTCTACCTCGCGATCCAGGCGACGGCGGCCGAGGGACTATCCGCCTCGATCCGGAACGAGACTGCCTACCAGGCCGCCGCCCAGAAGATGACCGTGCTGCTCGCCGGCCTCGACGCGATCGACGTACAGCTTCGCGACGTAGCCGGCCGCGCCGGCGTCACACTGACCTCGGCGCCCTGACGCTAGGGCGCCTCGGCCCCGGCCGACGCGTAGCCGGTCAGCTCGACATACGCCTCGCCCCCGAGCGGCTTGCCGCCGCGGCGGGCCTCCACGACCTGTGACCCCTCCCAGTAGATGCTCGTCGTGGCACGGGTGTCGAGCTCCTGGTTGGCGACGGTCGGGCTAAGGACGATCTCGAGGTCCTCGCCCGGGATCGTGATCCGCCAGCCGGCGGGGTAATCCGCGCCGGTCCTGGGGCTCAGCCATCGGTCGGTGACCACAACGTCAAATGCCTCCCGCGGCAGGTTTCGCGACCGTCCCGCCGCGTCGACGAGCGTCCCGTAGACGATCGGGTACGACCCGTCGATGTCCCGGTTGAGGGAGAGCATCAGGTCCGTCCCGTCGTCGAGGTTGATCGCGAACCAGTCCCAGCCACCGCCGCCCACGGCGATGAAGTCGCCCCATTGATGATCGAACCAGGCGCTGCCGGTCACATCGAAGGTTCGGTCGCCCAGGGTCACGCTGCCCGAAGCGACCATCGCGGTGCGCGAGTAGTAGTACGAGGATCCGCCGGCCCCGAAGTCGACCCAGCCGTCGCCGTCATGAAGCGCCGGCAGCTTCGTCGCGTCGAGCTCGAGGTCGATCCCGAGCCCGCCCGGCGACCCCGCGGCCACCGCTTCCAAGGGCGTCAAAGCGCCCGTCAGTCGATCCAAAGGACCGCCGATCATTGACCACGGCGTGGTTCCGGCCGCATCGGTGATCGCCAGGTTGAAGCTCAGAGGCCACAGAGCCAGCCGGTCGACCTGCTGCCCAAATTCCACCCGCTGGGCGAAGTGGAAGGCGTCTCGGCCCTCGTCGGTGACCGCGAGGTGCGACGCCCAGGCCACCGGGAACCCGCCCCGCTCTACCCGGAAAACCACGAACTCGAAGCCGTAGCGGGACCCGTCATCGCCCTCGAGGTGGCCGGTGTAGTACCACCACTCGGTCAGGCGATCGTGCGGCGCGTCGTCGCGCGGCAGCTCGACGGAAGTCGGGTCGGGTGGGTGCGACGGGAGTGGCGTAGGAGCCGCGGTCGTCGGCCGAGGCGCCGGCGGGTTGGCGAGGATCGGGCCGGCGACCCCGGCCGTGCAGGCAGCGAGCAACGGCGTGGCAAGGACGAGCAGTGCCGTCCCGACGACCGGCAGCCGCCGGAGGCGGCCGGGCACCCACCAGTTCCAGTCGCCAAGCAGCCGCATCGTCGCCGGCACGAGAAGTGCCCGCACGACCGTCGCGTCGAGGGCCACCGCGAGGGCCATCCCGACCCCCAACGCCTTGATGAGGACGATGTCGGCGAAGGCGAAGGAGCCCGCGACCACCACGACGATGAGGGCGGCCGATGTCACGATCCGGCCACTTCGCTCGAGGCCGCGGGCGACCGCCTCCTGGTTGTCGCCGGTCCGATCCCAGACCTCCTTCATCCGCGACAGCAGGAACACTTCGTAGTCCATCGACAGCCCGAAGAGGACGCAGAAGAGGATGACCGGCTGCGTCGTCTCGACGAACCCGAGCGGCTGGAAGCCGAGCAGCGCCGACAGGTTGCCGTCCTGGAAGATCCAGACGAGGGCCCCGAAGCTCGCCACGATTGACAACGTGTTCATGACGAGGGCCTTCGCCGGGAGGACGACCGATCGGAGGAGCAGGAACAGGACGAGGTAGGTCGAGACGACGATGAAGATGGCCGTGCGCGGGAAGTCGGCCGCCACACGACTCACCACGTCGGTGACGTCGGCGGCGCCGCCGCCCACGAGCAGCTCCATCCCTGCGGGTGGCGCCAGGGGCCCTGCCGTCGATCGCAAGTCGGCTACCAGGGCCCGACCCTCCTCGCGGTTGGGGCCGAAGGGCGTGTAGACCGTGAACGCGGTGAGATCGCCCTTCGTCGTCGACTCGAGCGTCGTCGCGACGAACCGGTCGCGCGGGCCGTTCGGGTCGGAATAGATGAGCTGGTATTGGTCGAGTCGGATGCGCGGGTCGACGTCGACGAGGCTCTCGACGCGCGTCACCCGCTGGTCGGCAGCGAGGCGGAGGGAGTAGTCGTACAGTGCCGCGAGGTTGTCGGCGCTCGTCGCCGGGCCGTCGGTCCGGATCGCGAGAGTCAGCGGCGCGAACTCGCCCTCGCCGAAGGCGCCGGCGAGTCGGTCGAAGGCGGCGCGTGACGGAACGCTCGGCGGCAGGATCGTCGAGTCAGGGGCGTTGAACCGGACGTGGAGGAACGGCGAGCCGAGCAGGAGCAGGATGGCCAGCGTCGGCAGGAGGACCGCGATCGGACGGCGCATGACCCAGCGCGCCAGGCGTGCCCAGGGGCCGTTCGGGTCGTCGACGGGCACGACGCGCCGGATCGCAAGCGCGTCGATCCGGGTGCCGACGATCGCGAGGATTGCCGGCAGCAGTGTCATGGCGGAGATGACCGCGAGGAAGACGACGACGGCGCCGGCGATCCCGACCGACCGCAGGATCATGAACTCGAAGAGGACGAGCCCGATCAGTCCAAGGAGCACGGTGAGACCCGAGAAGAAGACCGCCCGCCCGGCCGTCGCGACGGTCGCGACGACGGCGTTCGCCACCCGGTCCGGTTGGTCCGGCGGCCTGGCCGCGAGCTCCTCGCGGAATCGGCTCGTCATCAGCAGCGAGTAGTCGACGCCGAGGCCCAGCCCGAGGAGCGTCGCGAGGTTGAGGACGAAGATGCTCATAGGCGTCACGCTCGCAATGCCGAAAATCGCCGCGAGCGCGACGATGACCGCCGCCCCGCCGACGACGAGGGGAACGCCGGCGGCGACTACGGATCCGAACACGAGCAGGAGCGCGATCGCCGCCAGGGGCAGCGAGATGATCTCGCTGCGCTGGAGGTCCGACTCCGACACGTGCTGGACATCGCCGTAGAACGCCGGCCCGCCGGCGACCTCGACGCTGAGCCCCGGTGGGTGGGCGAGACGCTCGACGATGCCCGGCAACGCGGCCGGCGAGTCGTCCGGGGCGATCGAGAGGAAGACCACGTCGTACGCGGTCCGGCCATCGGCGGACACCTGGCGCGGCGCGAACGTGTGCGGGAAGATCCGGACGACGTACGGCGCCGATTGCACATCGCGGATCGCTTCGGCCGCGGCGGCTTCGAACTCCGGCGACCCTGCTGCCAGCGTGTCGCTGTGGTACACGACGACGATCGCCGACGGCGGCACCTCCAGGTCCTCCTGCAGCAGCGCCTTCGCCCGGGCCGACTCGAGGTCGTCGAGGATGAAGCCGCCGGCCCGGAGCGCGCCGACGACGTTCGGGGCGATCGGGATCGCGACCGCCAGGATCGCGAGCCAGGCGGCGACGATCCACCAGCGCCGCCGGACGGCGAATCGACCGAGGCTCGCGAAGAGACCGTCGGGCGCCGACCCGACCTGGGGCTCAGAAGGGGAGGACATGCGGTCCTCATGCTATACAGCCGCAGCGGATCGGACGGTCTGGGCCTCTGGTAGCATCAGCGCCGACGTCGATCGACCGAATCGAGGGCCCAGGTGCAGCTCTTCACGATCTTCTTCTCGCGCCCGATCGAGTTCGGCCTCGCGACCGCCCTTACCGTGCTGATGCTCGTCATCCTGGCGAAAGCCGCGTTCTCGGCCGAGGGTCCGAGCGGCCTCGGCCGGAGGATGACCCGACCCTCGTCGAAGCTGCTGTTCGGCGTGGCGTTCCTCGCTTGGGCCGTGGTGTTCGGGATCGGCCTGCAGCTGGTCCCGCACGAGGGGGCGAACTCACCCTACGGCGGCATCGGCCTGATCATGATGTTCAGCGGCGTGTTCATCATGATGGGCTTCCTCTGGGCGGTGATCGGGGAGTAGTTCGCTTCCTCGCCCGCCTCGGCCGTGCCGCCCGCCCGCGCGCGCCTTTTCACCAAATGCCACCCTGGGTGGCGTTGGCGATCCCTGACGCCCGCCGACGGCCGTTTTGGCCCCGATTCAGTACCTAATGCCGCCCCCAGTGGGGTACGCGCCGAATTTGGCCCACCGCCACGTCTTGCGCCGCGCTAACGCCACCGGGAGTGGCAATAGCCAGAATCCGGAACAGAATCGGACTTCAGGATGCACCTGACCCGCAAGGAACGCGGCTAAGGTCGCTGACGTGAAGAGCCATAGCGATTCAGTCTTCGTTTGGGGGCGCCGAATCTGGGGGTGGAGCGATCCCGATCGGCCACGGTCGGCGGTCGTGCTCGTCGTGTCGAACTTCATTCCACTAGTTGGTGCCGTATTCCTCGGCTGGAACATCGGGGCGATCGTCGTGCTCTACTGGTTCGAGTGCGTCATCGTTGGCATCCTGAACGTCCCGAAGATGGCGCTCGCCCATGGCCGTGTGACGACCTCGGGTTCCTGGGTCATTGGCGCGATCCTCTACAAGGTTGTCGCAATCCCGTTCTTCATCTTCCATTACGGCGTCTTCCTCTTGGTCGCGGGTGCGGCCGCTATATACCTGGCCTTCACGGCCGGCGGCTCGCTGCCGCCGACCACCTTCGCGCCCAGGGAAGATTTCCGGCAGGCGTTCGCCTTGCTCGACCTGCCCGTCGCAGGGTTGTTCGTGGCTGCGCTCGCGCTCTTGATCAGCCATCTGGTGTCGTTCAACGACTTCCTCATTCGCCGTGACTACGAGGGGATCGATTCGATCAGCCAGATGGGTGCGCCGTACCCGAGAGTGTTCGTCCTCCTGGCCGCTGCATTCGCAAGCGGGATCGTCATCGCCGCTATGGGCGGTCCCGTCTGGGCGGTAGCAACATTCGTGATCGGCAAGACGTTGCTCGACCTCCGCTTAAGCGAAGCGGAACGGAAGAGGCACGCGGCCTAAAGACGAGGACGCGTGGCTCGAGGTCGCGGCGCGCCGCTCAGCCCTTTGGCCAGCGCTCCTCGAACACCGTTTCCTCGCGCGGCAGGCGAGCCTCGCCCGCGGCCGACTTCGGCCGGCGGGCGGCCTCGGTCGGGTGGCCGAGGGAGACGATCGTGCGGATGAAGCGGTCGGCCGGCAGGCCGAAGATCTCGCCGGCGTCGGCGCGAATGTCGGCTCGGATCCAGGCGATCCCGGCTCCGAGGTCGAGCAGCCCGGCGGCGATGAGCATGCGTTCGGCGGCCCGGGCCTCGTCGTAGGCGTAGCCGACCGCGCGGCCTTCGGCGGCAGGCATCACGATCGCGATCGCCGCGGTGGCCGTCTGCAGCGACCGCGTCGAAGGCATGCCTATCGCCGCGATCCGCCGGATCGTCGCCTCGTCCCTGACGATGATGAATCGCCACGGCTGCGTGTTCTGGCTGCTGCCCGACCAGCGCGCGACGTCGGCGATCGCGTCGAGCGCGGCACGATCGACAGGCTCGGCGGTGAACTCCCGGAATTGCCGTGTCCGGCGGAGGGGTCGAAGCAGATCGTCGGGGGAGCTCACGGCGCCGATGCTACAGCGGGCTGGAAGTCACATGCGACGGTGGTCCGAACGTCGAACGCCCGATGACTCGGACGACTCGAACCTGGCTGATCCCGGTGCTCGCCATAGCATCTGGACTTGCCCTGGTCTTTGGCTCACGAATTCTCATCGAGCAGATGGCTCCCGCGACGCCAGCGATTCCACTACCCGTTCGGCGACCGTGGAAAAGGACGGCGTTCGCATGACCATCGAGCTGGAACGCAACCCGATGTCGGCCGGCGAGCCCACGTGGGCGACGGCGACCGTGACGAACGTCGGCGCCGACGACGTTGCTTGGCTACATGATGGCTGTGCGGTGGCGGTCTACCTCTGGGGACCGATGCAGGGCACCACATGGCGGCCGGGCCGACCTCAGGTCGGCATTGCGGCCAACTACAAGTCAGCTGCTCTCAAGCAGCTCGGCATCGAGGATGGCGCAGTCGTCGTTCGATTTACCCCCGAGCGGTTCGTCAAGAAAAAGGGCAGCTACGGGTGCGCCGACATCGGGATTACCGAGATGTTGGCGCCAGGTGGATCCATCGTCGAAAGGGCCCGATGGAGTGGCGTTGCCGGGCTATTGCTCGGACCGCCGCCGACCGGCTTCATCGAACTTACCGGGTCCTTCCGCTACTTCTGGCGAGAGGCAAAGGGCGAGCCGCCCGACGTGACCAAGGCCGTGCTCGACGCTCCTGTACCGGCTTGGATTGAGAACGACGTCGCGGCCGTCCTCCATCCGGCCGAGGCGATCGATGCCGCCCTGCTCGATGGTCGCTTCGTCGATGTGCTCGATCGCCGCGATCTTGGCAACGCGAATGAACCGATCGTCCGGTTCGATCCAGCGACAGGCATGTGGCAGATCGGGCTTCTAGATCATGGCCAGCAACCCAGGGCTCATATCGTGTTGGTCGATGGGGCATCTGGGCGGCAACTTGGGTTCGCCGACCGACCTTGGACCTTCGAGGTCGACGGGTTCCCATGACAGGATTCGCGGACGACTCGTGACCCTTTCGGGGGGTTGGACCCCGCGCACGGCCTCGGATATGATCCCGAAAGTTGCAGAGTGCATAGTCCTTATGCACTCGGCGCCGACCGGAGCGTGAGGTTCGCCCAGCGTGGACGCCCAGGAGATCAAGCAGGCCGTGGCTCATCAGGCCGCGCAGCGTGCCGCCGCCGAGGTGCCCTTCGTCAACCTCCGTGACCCCGCCCAGGCGCTCGGCTCGGACGGCCGACCCGCGGTCAGCCGGCGCGTACCGCTCTGGCAGGACGTCCCCGACGAGAAGTGGAACGACTGGCGCTGGCAGCTGAGCAACCGGGTCAACGACCTGGCCGAGATCGAACAGGTCCTCAACCTGACCGACGACGAGAGGGCCGGCTTGTCGGCGCCGGACAAGTTCCGCGTCGACATCACGCCCTACTTCATCTCGCTCATTGACCCGGACGATCCCAACGACCCGATCCGCCGCCAGGTGATCCCGCTCGGGCGCGAGCACCAGGCCTTCACCGCGATGATGGAGGACTCCCTGGCCGAGGACCGCCACTCCCCGGTGCCCGGCCTCGTGCATCGATACCCCGACCGCGTCCTGATGCTCGTCACGACCCAGTGCGCGAGCTACTGCCGCTACTGCACGCGGTCGCGGATCGTCGGCGACCCGACCCAGATCTTCAACCGCAAGGACCACGAGGCGCAGCTCGACTACCTCCGCCGCACCCCGCAGGTGCGCGATGTGCTCATCTCCGGCGGTGACGGCCTGACCCTCGCCCCGAAACTCTTCGAGTCGATCCTGCGCGGCCTGCGCGAGATCCCCCACATCGAGATCATCCGGATCGGGTCGCGCGTGCCGGTCTTCCTGCCGCAGCGGATCGACGACGAGCTCTGCGCGATGCTCGAGAAGTACCACCCGCTCTGGATCAACCTCCACTTCAACCACCCGAACGAGATCACCCCCGAAGTGAGCCGGGCGGTCGACAAGCTGACGAAGGTAGGCCTGCCGGTCGGCAACCAGAGCGTCCTGCTCGCGGGCGTCAACGATTGCGTCCACATCCAGCGGGCCCTGGTACATCGGCTCGTCGAGAACCGAATCCGGCCGTACTACCTCTACCAGTGCGACCTCGTCGAGGGTTCCGGCCACTTCCGGACGCCGGTCGGCAAGGGCCTCGAGATCATCGAGGGGTTGCGGGGTCATACATCCGGCTACGCGGTCCCGACCTTCGTCATCGACGCGCCGGGTGGTGGCGGCAAGATCCCGGTGATGCCGAACTACCTCATCAGCTACTCCGATCACAAGGTCGTCCTCCGCAACTACGAGGGCTACATCACGACCTACGAGGAGCCGCCAACCTACGAGCGCCACAACGAGGCCGCGTGCGAGTACTGCCAGCACCAGCGCTTGGAGCCAGGCCAGTCCGGCGTGAGCGGCCTGCTTTCCGGCGAGCGGATGTGGATCGAGCCGAAGGGCTTCAGCGAGCTCCACACCCGCGGCAACACGGAGGCGCATCGGCTCCAGGATCCGGCGAAATGGGTCCCGTTTGGCGTCGGAGCAATTGAGGGTCAGTCCGGGGTACCACTGCGGGTGCTCGAACCCGGGCTTGAGCAGCCGGCCGCGGCGCCCGCGGCGTCCGCCGCGCCCACCGCGCCCGATTACGGCCCAGGCGAGGAGCCCCGTCCGCGCGAGGGCGAGCCGACCGCGTCGGCCCACGGAGAGCTCCTCTAGCCACTCCCGGACGACGCCGGTGTAACGGTCGGGGTCCAGGATCGTCAATCGGGGGAACGCTCTGAGGGACGATGCTCATGGACCAGGTCCTGGACAGAATTGCGGCCTGGGAGGCCGCCGGGCTCATCGACGCCGCCACCGCCGAGCGACTGCGCGCCGCCGAGGCCGCCCAGTCCCGCCGCGAAGCGGCCGACATTCAGCAAGCCGCGGCCGGCGCCCCAGCCCGTCGCGGGCCGTCATCGGTGGCCGCGATCTTCGGCCCGGGCGTGACGATCGGCGAGATGTTCGCCTACCTCGGCGGCGCGTTCCTGCTGGGGGCATACGAGACGTTCGTTCTGCGGCCGGCAGGTGTCGAGGGGAGACCCTTTCTGACGATCACCATCGGCATGGCAGTCGCGGCAATTGCGCTGACTGTGTGCGGCGTGGTCCTGCGAAACGGCGACGCGCGCAGGCGCCGGGCCGCAGGCGTTGTGTTCGCGCTCGCTGTTGCGCATGTTGGGGCCGCCGCGGCGGCGGGTGCCGAAGGCTCGGGCCTTGGATGGCCTGCGATCGGCGTCATCGGTGCCGCGGTGGCGACGCTCGCCGCATTTGCCTACCGCCTACTTCATCCATCAATGCTGACCCAGGTCGCGTTCCTCGCGAGCATCACGTCCTTTGCCGGCCTGTTGCTGAGCTGGCTCGAATCCGTTGTCGTTCCAGAGCGGCAATTCACGGACGTCGGCCAACCGATCCTGGGCGGCGGACCGGACCCGATCCTCCTCGTCCTTGTCTCCTCGGCCTGGTGGCTGGCGTTCGCGGTCATTGTCGGGGTCATCGGCCTGCGCGAGGCAGGCGCGGCCGACGAGGATCCCGCCGCCGGTCGCCGCGCGGCGCTCACGCGGCTGTGGGCCGGGCTCGTCGCGGTCATCGGCCTGGCGACGTCGGTCACGCGATCCGACTACACCTCGGCCGACGACTTCGGCCGGATCATCGAGCCCTGGATCGGCGACCTTGCGATCCTCGTCCTCGCCGCAATCCTGGTCGAGCGCGCTTTCCGGCGTGACGCGAGCACGTTCGTGTACGCGGCCGCCCTCGGGCTGATGATCGCGCTGAGCGACTTCAACTTCACGTACCTGTCGTCGAGCAC
>Ga0184623_10000641_pt1 | contig 15034 bp, 17 predicted proteins | sample PLM1_100_b1_FD_133138 | JGI IMG/M metagenome (GOLD analysis project Ga0184623, IMG submission 133138) | Groundwater sediment microbial communities from an aquifer in East River, Colorado, USA - PLM1_100_b1 | ecosystem: Environmental > Terrestrial > Soil > Riparian zone | place: USA: East River...
CGAGCACCGAAAGAAATGCAGTTCGACCGCCTTCTCCGGATAGTCGTGTCGGATGACCTGGAACAAGACCGGGCCGGTGATCTCAACACCGAGCTCCTCGCGCACTTCCCGGCGGAGACATTCTTCAAGCGACTCGTTGTGTTCCCGCTTACCTCCCGGAAATTCCCAGAGCCCTTCTAAATGGACGCCCGCCTTCCTACGCGTGATCAGATAGCGGCCCTCATGGAAGATCAGGGCCGCCGCAACCTGGATGGGCTCTGGGTTCGCCATCAACGGCCCGGCTGAAATGGATAGGTCTTGCAAAAATCCTTCATCGGGCAGAGCAGGCAATAGGGATCGCGGGCGGTGCAGACCATGGCGCCGAAGTCCATCAGCGCCTGGTTGAAGTCGTACCCCTTGCCCTTGGGAATCATCGCCTCCGAAAGGTCCCACAAGACGGTCTTTTGCTTCTTCGGATCACCTTTCCCCGCAAATACCCGATGGAGAACCCGCATCACGTTGGTATCCAAAATAGGCGCATCTTCCCGAAACGCGAACGCGCGAATGGCGCCGGCCGTGTAGCGGCCGATGCCTTTGAACGCCTGCAGGCGCTCGGGATCTCTGGGCAGCGTCCCGCCGTAGCTGGCGACCGACTCCCGAGCGATTGCGTGAAGGCGGACCGGGCGAATGTTGTAGCCGAGCGGATACCAGGTTCTCTTCACTTCCGAGAGCGCGGCTTCGGCCAGATCCTCCATCGTGGGGTACTTGGTCAGCCACTCCCGGTATTTGGGAAGCACGCGGTCCACCTGAGTCTGCTGGAGCATGATCTCGGAAACCAGGATCTCATACGGCTCGGTCGTCTCGCGCCAGGGAAGATCGCGGCCATGCTGGGCATACCATTTGAGAAGACGTTCGCGGAATTTGCGCTTCAGAAGGGGCGGAACTGGAATCGGGCGCCGTCTTGGTCGCTGCCGAGGAGAGCGTTTGTTTCCGTCTGATCGGGATGGCCGCGTTGCGCTCACGCGGTGTGGTCCTCTAAAACCGGGTGATTTCAGCGGCGGAGATCAGCTCCTTGGGGAGCAGGAATTCGACGTCCTCTTCGACCACCGTCACCTCTTCGACCACCTCACCGCCATGTCCCCTGAGATAGTCGACGACTTCGGTGACCAGCACCTCAGGGGCCGACGCGCCGGCGGAGATACCGACGGCCTTGATGCCTTTCAGCCAGGACGGATCGATGTCGGCGCTCGAGTCGATCAGGTAGGAGGGGACGCTGCAATGCTCGCCTAATTCGCGCAGGCGGTTCGAGTTGGAGCTGTTCGGTGACCCGATGACCAGGATCACATCCACCATTTCCGTCAGTTTCTTGACCGCGTTCTGGCGGTTCTGGGTGGCGTAGCAGATGTCTTCCTGGTGGGGGCCTTTGATCTTCGGGAATCGCTTATGCAGGGCGGTCACGATGTCGCGGCACTCATCCACGCTCAGCGTGGTTTGGGTCACGTAGGACAATTGTTCCTGGTTCTCAACGTACAGATTCTCCACGTCCACCACGGAACTGACGAGGTGGAACTTGTCGGGAACCTGGCCCAGCGTCCCGATCACTTCCGGGTGGCCGGCATGTCCGATCAGGATCAACTCGTAGCCCTGCGTGTGATCGCGGTTGACCTCGTTATGAACCTTGATGACGAGAGGGCAGGTCGCATCGATGATCTTCAAGCCCCGCCGCTTGGCCTCTTCCCAGACGGACTTGGCGACGCCATGCGCGCTGAAGATCACGGTCTGGCCGTCCGGAACTTCGTTCAGTTCCTCAACGAACACCGCGCCCTTCAGCTTGAGCGAATTGACAACATGGCGGCTGTGGACGATCTCGTGGCGGACGTAGATCGGCGCTCCGTAGGCCTTGAGCGACAGCTCCACGATCTCGATGGCGCGGTCCACGCCCGCGCAAAAACCTCTAGGACTGGCGAGATAGATCTTCATAGGTTAGTCTTAGAAATTTACCGTATTCCGCCCCATAATAGCAACCTCTTTCGCTCTACGCACGCTGGTTTGGTGCGCCCGCCACGAATCGAACGTGGGACCCTCAGCTTAGAAGGCTGATGCTCTATCCAACTGAGCTACGGGCGCGTCCATCCGAGTGACCATTCTCGCACAAGTTCGGTATTAAGATCACTGGAGGTATTGCATATCCGCCGCACTTTGATCGTTTCACCCGTTGCATCCGGAAGAGCAACGGGTACCCGGGCACGAGCTAGCTTTGTTTGGTCGGGGCGAGAGGATTTGAACCTCCGACAGCCAGCTCCCAAAGCTGGTGCGCTACCAGGCTGCGCTACGCCCCGACGTCATTCCGCCAGAATCACGGCTCTTGCCTTCGCTAATGCGCGCCCACGGTGACTGATGCGGTTCTTCTCATCGGCCGTCAACTCGGCCAGCGTCCTGCCGACCTCCGGCGCGTAGAAGACCGGATCGTACCCGAATCCCCCGCCGCCGGTCTGCCGGTCGGTGATCCGGCCGTGCAATTCGCCCTCCACCACCTTCTCACGCCCGCCGGGTGCTACCAGGGCGATCGCGCACACAAACCGCGCCCCCCGGCGCTCGGACGGCACACCCTCCAGGAGTTGCAACAGCTTGCGGATATTATCCTGAAACGTGCAGCCCTCACCGGCAAAGCGGGCCGAATAGAGACCCGGCTGGCCTCCCAGTTCGTCCACCTCCAGACCCGTGTCGTCAGCCAAGGCCGGCTTGCCGGTGAACGTGGCGGCGGACCGGGCTTTCTTGAGCGCGTTCTCCCGGTAGGTTGCCCCGTCTTCGACCACCTCCGGCGCCCCGGAGAACTCGTCCAACGATCGAACCACGATGGGGAGGTCCGCCAGCAGCGCGCGGATTTCCTCGACCTTGTGCCGATTGCCGGTCGCCACCACCAGCTCGGTGATCAGCGCAGCTCTCCCACAAGTTCCTGCTGAATCTTGACCAACGCCTTGATGCCGCTCCCGCCCAACGTCAAAAACTTGTGCAGCTCCTCTTGCGAGAAGGCGCAGCGCTCGGCGGTGCCCTGAACTTCCACGAACTCTCCCTTGCCGGTCATGACCAGGTTCATGTCCACATCCGCCAGGGAATCCTCGGCATAGCACAAGTCGGTCAGATACTCTCCCCCCACCTTCCCGACGCTTACCGCCGCCAGGTAGTCCTTGAGAGGATTCTTCTTGATCAGTCCCTTTGTCCTGATCACGGCGATGGCATCGGCAAGAGCCACAAAGGCTCCCGTGACCGAGGCCGTGCGGGTCCCGCCGTCCGCCTGGATCACATCGCAGTCAATCCAGAAGGTCCGTTCCCCCATTTCATCCATATCGGTCACCGCGCGCAGCGAACGGCCGATCAAGCGCTGGATCTCAAGTGTCCTGCCCCCTTGCTTCCCTTTCGAGGCCTCCCGGATAACCCGCTCCGGCGTCGCGCGGGGGAGCATGGCGTACTCGGCCGTCACCCAGCCGCGGTTCTGGCCCCTGAGAAACGGCGGGACTTTTTCCTCCACCGACACGGTGCAGATCACTTTGGTGTCCCCCATCTCGAACAGTACGGAGCCCTCCGCGTGCTTGATGAAGTTGCGGGTGATCTTCACCGGACGGAGCTCGTCCGGCCGTCGCCCATCAACGCGAAGCAAGGCTGATCCACTCATGGGCGTCATTATACGCGCCCCCTCGGAAGGGCGCAATTCATTGACTCATTCGGGAAGCCGCGGTAGAGTGCCCGTGTTTATGCTCGATCTCCGCCTCATCAGAGAGCAAGCTGAAAAAGTCCGCGCCAGCCTTGGACTGCGCGGCCAAGATACCGACTGGCAGGGGCTTCTCAAGCTGGACAAGGAACGGAGAGACCTTCTCGCCAAGGTGGAAGAACTCCGCCACCAGCGCAAAACCGCCTCGGATCAGATCGCAAAACTCAAGCGGGAGAAACAGCCGGCGGACTCTCTCGTGCGGGAGATGAAGGACGTCGGAGATCGCATCAAAGCTCTCGAAGATTCCCTGCGCGACTCCGAAGAACGGCTGAACGCCATCACGCTCAGGATCCCCAACATTCCCCATTCCTCCGTCCCGGCCGGCGCGGATCCTACGGCGAACCAGGAAGTGCGTCGATGGGGCGCCCCGCCGGCGCTGGCATTTCCCGCCAAGCCGCATTGGGACATCGGAGAGTCCCTCGGCATTCTGGACTTCGAGCGGGCGGCTCGCATGACCGGCGCCCGGTTCGCAGTCTATACCGGAGCGGGCGCGCGCTTGGAACGGGCGCTGATCAACTTCATGCTGGACCTGCACACCACCGAATACGGCTATCGCGAAGTCCTCCCGCCGTTCATGGTGAACCGGGCCAGCATGACCGGCACCGGCCAGCTCCCTAAATTCGAAGAGGATCTCTTTCGCCTCAAGGACGAGGACTACTTCCTGATCCCGACGGCGGAAGTGCCGTTGACCAATCTCTACCAGCAGGAAACCGTGAGCGAGAACCTACTCCCCCTGAGATACACCGCGTACACGCCCTGCTTCCGAAGAGAAGCCGGATCGTACGGAAAAGACACGCGCGGCTTGATCAGGCAGCATCAGTTCAACAAGGTTGAGCTGGTGACCTTCAGCCGTCCTGAAACATCCTATGACGAACTGGAACGATTGACGTCTCACGCCGAGGAAGTCCTCAAGCGTCTGAACCTCCACTATCGTGTCGTCTCGTTGTGCACCGGCGACCTGGGCTTTTCGGCAGCCAAGACGTACGACCTCGAGGTGTGGCTGCCCTCGCAAGGCGTCTTCCGCGAGATCTCATCGTGCAGCAACTTCGAAGCCTTCCAGGCCAGGCGAGCCGGCATCAGATACAAACAGAAGGATGGCAAATCTGACTTCGTGCACACGCTGAACGGATCGGGACTGGCCGTTGGCCGGACGTTCGTGGCCATCCTGGAAAATTACCAACAGGCCGACGGGTCCGTCCTCATCCCCGAGGCGCTGCGACCGTATATGAGCGGGATGGAACGGATCACGAAAGGAGCGAGCTAGCGAAGAAGATCACTGGAGGTATTGGATATCCCGTCGCAGTTGATCGAAGCTCCGGGTCGGGTCAAGCAAGGTATGGCGGAGGGGGTAGGATTCGAACCCACGGAAGGCACGAGGCCTTCAACGGCTTTCAAGGCCGCCGCTTTCGTCCACTCAGCCACCCCTCCAAGCCCGCGCTACCTGGATTGGCCACCCTTCCTATATTGGGGGCGACCGGATAATACCACATTGGCTGGAGGGCCGGGAACTTGGCGCAGACTGTGCGAATCATGTATGCTACTTCCCGCTACCGTCAACTAAGCATGGGAGACGACGGTGTCATATATTTCTCTCAGCAAGAACCTATTGAAAGGGTTTCTGGTCTGGGGGGCAGCCGTAGGCATTGGGTTCGGCGCGTCCGCTCCCGCTTCCGCACAACTCGCCCCGGACAAGTTCGTGTCGGAGGAAGAGTTCTCAGCGCTCTTTGACCCAGACCCGGCTGAAACCATTAAAAAGCGGGGGTTGGCCAAAGTCCCGCGGCCTGGGTTTGACTCGAAGAAACGAGAAGCCACGACGTATGTGCTCTTCGAGGCAGGCTCAATTCTATTGAAGAGCCAGGGATCCTTCCAGCAGTTGGACGCAGCCGGTAGGGCTTTCAAGAAAGCTTTGGAGGCAGGGAAAACCGATCAGTGGATTATTGAGATCGCCGGCCACACCGACAATGCGGGATCTCCAGAGGCCAACATGAAGCTATCCAAGGAGCGGGCGGAGAGCGTCCGCCAGTATCTGCTCCAGACCTATGGTCTGCCGCAGAACATGCTCGTGGCCCAAGGTTACGGCGAAACACAACCGATTGCGGCGAACGACACGCCGGACGGTCGGGAGAAGAATCGCCGGGTCGTGTTCAGGGTTACCCAGAGGTAGTGGTAGCGGTATTGAGTATCCGGGACTTTTGATCGAGGTGTCGGCTCAACAAGTTCGGAGGAGAGGTGGCCGAGTGGCCGAAGGCAGTGGTTTGCTAAACCACCACAGGGCCAAAAGCTCTGTCGCGGGTTCAAATCCCGCCCTCTCCGCCAAACCTCGCTAGCGCGACCGCGAACTTCGATCAAACGTGAGCGGATATCCAATACCTCAAGTGAACACTTGACCCGACCCGAATAAAATCTTGTCCCGCATCGATCTCCATTCCCACACCACCGCCTCGGACGGCAGCCTGACACCAGAAGAGCTGGTGCGCCTGGCGAAGCGCCAGGGGGTTTCCGCCCTCGCCGTCACGGATCACGATACCGTCGCCGGCCTGCCTCGTGCGATCGCAGAGGGCGAACTGCTCGGTGTGGAAATCATTCCCGGCATCGAAATTAGTTGCTTGTACGGAGAAACCGAGCTCCACATCCTCGGCTACTTCATCGACCCTGCAGATCCGCTTTGGGAGCCCGCGTTGACCAGGTATTGGGCCAGCCGGGAGGATCGCAATCCCCTCATCGTGCAGCGATTGAACGAATTGGGCTGCGAGTTAGACTATGCGGAAGTGAAAGCGGCTGCAGGATCCGCTACCGTGGGCCGACCCCACATCGCCCAGGCCTTGCTCCGCAAGGGCTATGTGAAAAGCATTTCGGAGGCCTTCGACCGATACTTGGCGGATGGCGGGCCGGCCTATGTCCCGCGTCGTCTCCCGCCGCCGGCCGAGGCCATCGGCCTCATCCGGCAGACAGGCGGGATCCCCGTTCTGGCCCACCCGGTCTACACGTCACGGATCAAGGAACCCTTCGAACAGATCTGCGAGACACTGAAAGGCTTCGGATTGATGGGCGTCGAATCATTTTACAGCAGCCACAACCAGCAACAGACGGATCACTACCGCAGCATCTCCAGAGAGCACAACCTCCTCGTGACCGGCGGGAGCGACTTCCACGGAGAGGCCAAACCGAACCTTCTTGTGGGAACGGGCTACGGGAACCTCAAAGTTCCGGAGGACTTGCTGGAACCGATGCGGGCGTTGGCAGGCAAGAGACCATAAGTCCGGTTAGTTTTCCGACGTCTCGACGATGTGGTTCTCAAACCGGGTGCAGCCTTCCGCCAGGAGCCGGTTCGTCAGCACCTCGCCCGGCCATTCGATCGGCAGGTCCGCCGTGAACACCCACACGTCCGGCGACGTCCACAACGGCCCCGTCTCCTCGCCTCCTGCCGGGTCAAGCAGGTCTGTCCATACAGGCATGTACACTCCGTTCCCGCACTGCGTGTGAAGGTGCACCATCACCCGTCCTCGCGCCTCAGGCTCCAGCTCCCGCCACACCGCAATCGTCTCGTCCGCCAGCCGCTGCAACCCTCCGGAATTCTTGGCATCAAACAAGGCATACGCCGCGTACACCGGCGCCTCCAGCAGATGCGGCGCCGCCGCCAGGTCCTCGCACTGCGCCCGCAAGCCCTTCAGCAAGCCTTCCTGATCTTCCGCCCCCAGTTCCTGAGGCACGGGCGGCTCGTCTTCCTCCCGCACCCCGAACACCAGGTACACCGTGTGCTCCACCGGCACGTGCAGCCGCGCGGCCAGCGGCCGGCCGCGCGTTCCGTCAAACAGCGACCCCACATGCCCATGCACCCCCTCCAGCGTCAGCCGCTCCAGCGTCGTGTCCGTCAGCAGCTTCGGCTCGACGACCACCTGGCTTGCCCCCGGCAACCGCAGATAGCGACGCAACAACCCTGCCGTTTCCACCGGGTCCACCGTCAGCCGCAACGGCTGCCCAAAATTCGCCTGCAGCGGCAACGCCAGCGTCAGCAGCGCTCCCGCTCCTTCGTCCCCCGTCGTGGTGGAAGCCGCCTCCGCCAGCAGGTCAAAGAGCCACTCCGCCATGTCTTCGTCCAGGGCCGCCAGCACCGTCAGGATTTCGTCCTCCCGTCCCTGCTCGACCAACTCCGCCAGGGTATCGAGAGCCGCGTCCACATCCCAGTGATCATGGCGCCGCGCGTTGATCAGGTGAATCAAATCCCGGGTCAGGGGATCCGGTCGATTCCAATTTTGCATGCCGAACTCTCCTAGATACCCATTATGCTAGAGGCTTCTCACCGGGAACACAATCCATTATGATACCTTTGGCGCACAAAAAACAGAGGCAGAGAGGAGGGCCGTGATGGAGAAACCATGTCCGCCGCTGCAAGGGTTACGCCACCTCGCTCTTCGTGTACGGGACATCCGGAAGGCACGAGAATTCTACCAGCGCATCTTTGGGATGAAGGTGATCTGGGAACCGGACCCGCAGAACTGTTACTTGAGTTCCGGCACCGATAACCTGGCGCTGCACGAAACCGCTCAGACGGATGCCCTCGGCAAGACGCCAACTCTTGCTTCCCCTCTGGACCATTTCGGGTTTATCGCGAGCACTCCACAGGTGGTGGATGCTTGGGCGGCGTGGGCAGGGCAAAATGGAGTGGCGATCATCAAGGCGCCCAAACAACACCGCGACGGCAGCTATTCCTGCTACCTCGCCGACCCGGACGGCAACACCATCCAGGTCCTCTATGAGCCGACAATCAGCCGCGCCCCCTGAAGCCGGAATGGACTTCACGGGGCCCGGCCAGTGGTCTTTCGATTATTCGATGGGACGGAAGAACGAGTCGTAGACGCCCCACACCAGGATGATCCCGATCAGCGCGTACCAGATATAATAGATCGCCGTATACGGGTCTTCCTTTACTTCGGCCTTCGCGGCCTCTTCAGCCAAGACGACGGCGACCGTGCACAGAAAAACCAGAACCGTCTGGAAAAATGTCCACATCCCTTTCACGGTAATCCCTCCTTGATAAAACAAGCCTCAGAATTTCCGGGTAGGTGCGGATTATACAAAACTGTCTTCCCTCATGACAAGCACGAATTGTTCTAGCCCTTCTCCACCGTGGATCGCATCAGCGCATTGGCTTGGGGTGGAGAGAAGCCTAGAAATCCCTGATGCCGTTCGGTCAATTCCAGCACCGAAAAGGCCTCCCCGTTCACCCGTTCGGGAGTCGTAAAGATCTGTCGCAGCGGTGCGCCCCTCGTTCCCACGATGTCGCCGGTAAAGACTACTCCTTGCGCCTTGAGCTGGTGGATGGCCCATTCGATGTCCTCCACGCGAACGGCCACGTGATGAAGGGCCCGGTCGCCGAACTTGGCCACCCACGCCGGGATGAGACTGGTCCGCCCCGGGGCATCCGCGTACGCCTGGTCCACAAACAGGGCGGGGAATCCCGCCGCCCGGTACACCTTGGCGAACCAATCGTCGTAATTCAAAGTCTCCGAATAGGCGTACCCTAGCCGGAGAAACTCCTCGGCGCGACGATCGATGTCCAGAGTCCGGATCGTCAGGTGATCGACCGTCGGCGTGAAGCCCACGCCTACTTCATCGAGGGCCGCCTGCAAGACCCGCGCAGCCAGGTTCCGCGACACGTAATCCTTCAAGAGGCCGTCAACGACCGCCTCCAGCTCAGCGCCCCGTTCCATGACATTTCCCATCGCTCACTCCTTATCAATCTGCGCGCGCTGCAGCCGCCCGCTGTAATCCACGTAGATCGTCTTCCACTCGCTGAACGTGTCGAGCGACGCCTGGCCCGCCTCGCGATGGCCGTTGCCGGTGCGCCGCATGCCCCCAAACGGCAGATGCACTTCACTGCCGATCGTGCCGGCGTTGATGTACACCAGGGCGGTCCGGATGTCCCGGATCGCCCGTTGCGCGCGGTTGATATCCCGCGTGTACACGGCCGTGGACAGCCCGTATTCGACATCATTATTAATCGCGACAGCCTCATCGAGATCCTTCACTTCGATCATGCTCAGGACCGGTCCGAAAATTTCCTCTCTGGCGATCCGCATCGTCGGCCTGACGTGATCGAAAAGTGTGGGGGCCAAGAAATGCCCCTTGGCGTACTCTCCACCGGAGAGCACCTTGCCCCCGGTCACGAGCCGTGCCCCTTCCTGCTGCCCCACCTGGATGTACTGCTGCACTTTTTCGAGTTGCGCGTGGTTGACGAGCGGCCCGATGTCGATGCCGGGTTTCAGCCCGTTTCCCACGCAGAGCTTCCCCATCCGGTTGAGCAGCATCCGACTCAGTCTTTCCTTCACATCCTTGTGGACGATCAGCCGGCTGCAGGCCGTACAACGCTGGCCCGTCGTCCCAAAGGCGCTCCACGTAATTCCGTCCACGGCCAGCTCCAGGTCGGCGTCCTCCATGACCACAATGGCGTTCTTGCCGCCCATCTCCAACGCGACCCGCTTGTGACGCGACGCCGCCTCCACCGCCACCTTGCCCCCAGTGGCCGTGGAGCCCGTAAACGAAATGAGCGCGACGTTGGGATGGCGCACCAGCGCTTCTCCCAATTCAGGGCTGCGCCCAAGGACCAGGTTCACCACTCCCGCCGGCACGCCACAATCTTCAAGGACCTTGACGAAGAGGGCGGCCGTGACCGGCGTCTCCGGCGAAGGCTTCAGCACCACGGTATTACCCAGGATCAGCGCCGGGAAGGTCTTCCAGGAGGGAATCGCAATCGGGAAATTCCAGGGGGTGATCAGACCAACGACTCCCACCGGCTCCCGCACACACTGGGCCGATTTGTCCGGAAGCTCGGAGGGTATGACCTGACCGAACTGACGTCGCCCTTCGGCCGCCATGTAATACGCCATGTCGATAGCCTCTTGGACATCCCCTTTACCTTCGGCCAGCACCTTGCCCATCTCGCGGGTCACCGTGCGGGCCAATGTCTCCTTGTCCCGCAGCAACCGCTCGGCCACGCGAAACAGAATTTCGCCGCGCCGGGGCGCGGGCATGCGCCGCCACCCTTCAAAGGCCGCGGCCGCGGCCTTTGCCGCGTTATCGATATCTTCCGGCCCCGAGTCCACGCACCGTCCCACCACGTCGCCCGTCGCCGGATCGCGGCTCTCGAAGGTTCGCCCAGCATGAGCGCCGACCCATTTCCCGCCGATAAAGTTCTTGACCAGTGTTTTCATGGCAGCACCTCTTCCAGGACCGCCAACCCTTCGTCCACCTCGTGACGAGTGATGCTCAACGGCGGGCTGATTCTGAACGTATTTCTCCCGCATGGAAGCAGCAGAAGGCCCCGGTGGAACGCCTTCAGCACGACGGCGTCGCGTTCGGCCTCCGCCCGTTCCTTGGTCCGTTGGTTGCGCACCAGCTCAACGCCGATCATCAGGCCGCGACCGCGAATGTCGCCGATCATGCGATGCCGTCGCTGCAGACGGCGTAATCGCTCTTGGATATACGCCCCCTGTTCGGCGGCGTTCCGCAGTAAACCCTCTTTCTCGATCACTTCAATCGTGGCAAGCCCGGCCTCGCACGCCACGGGGTTCCCTCCGAACGTCGACGTGTGAGACCCCTTCTCCCACGACATCACGCGCTTCCGGGCGATGATGGCGCCCAGCGGCAAGCCTCCGCCCAGGGCTTTCGCCATGCAGATAATGTCGGGCACAACCCCCACATGCTCGATCGCGAAGAACTTGCCGGTCCGCCCCATGCCGGCCTGCACTTCGTCGTCCACCAACAATATCCCATAGCGATCGCACAGACGACGGAGTCCCGTGAGAAAACGATCAGGCGGCACGATCACGCCCCCTTCCCCCTGGATCGGCTCGATAAAGACGGCGGCCGTCTCCTCCGGCGGAAGCACCGTGCGGAACAGGACGTCTTCAATGTGGTGCAGGCATTCACCGGCCGGATCGTCCGTGCGGCTCCGGTACGGATCGGGATACGGCGCGTGGAAGACTCCCGGAAGAAGCGGCGCAAAACCCCGGCGCTGAACCGCTTTGCTGGCGGTCAGTGAGACGGCCCCCAGCGTCCGACCGTGGAACGCGTTGTAGAATGCCAGGACGTACGGACGTCGGGTCGCGTGGCGGGCAAGCTTAATGGCCGCCTCCGTCGCCTCCGTCCCCGAGTTGCAGAAATAGACCTGCTTCGGATCGCGCCCAGGCGCGAGGCCGGCCAAGCGTTCGGCCAGACGGACATACGAGGGGTAAAAGAAGTCCGCGAAGGAAAAGTGGACGAGGCGGTCTGTCTGGGTCGTGATGGCCCCGACCACGTGCTTGTGACCATGCCCGGTCGCACTGACGGCGACTCCCGCCGTGAAGTCGAGATAGCAGTTGCCGTCCACATCCCAGACGTGACAGCCGGCAGCGCGATCCACGACCAGGGGATAGGCCTGTGTGGCGGAGGGGGCGACGTACCGGCTGCTCCTGCGCAAGAGGGCGCGAGCCCGAGGACCAGGAGGGGTGATGCGGATGTGTAGTGTCGCCATCGGGACGCCTCGCACGCGACGCGCCCATACTGAACAAACCGTAGATCTATATTATAGCGTACTGCCCGTTCGGCAGGAGCGCAAGGGGGCTTGGTAGGGGTTTCAGCGCTTCGCGGGAGCCTTGGTATAGCCGGCCGGCAACTCGAAGAGATGGGCTGGTTGGGGGCCTTCTTTGACATACGTATAGGCGCTCTCCCAATTCCCATCGGCAGTAACCGTTTTCATGGGAACCTTGATATCGGTCGCGACCCACTGGTACATGACCGTTTTCCGGCCTTTTATGTCCACGGTTACTTCATATTTCTCGGTGCTGCGTCCTCCCACCTGCTCCTTGCCCGCCAGCTTTCGCCCTATTTCACCCTCGATCATGGCAGCCAGCGGGGGAATCTGATCGAAGCGTAACGGCAATTCCACATACGTCTGGTTCGGTAACAACAGCCAGGTCGTGATTTTATCCAGACGATGAATGGCGACCTTCGGGCCTTCCGGGCTCGCCATTTCGACGCGCCACCGATCGTCCTTGAAATAAATCTTCCCCCTCACGGACTGCTGGCCACTGCGGACAGTCTGCTCCGCCGAGAACTCAAGCCCCCAGGCCTGGTGCCAAGGAAACAGCAGGATCCAGCAAACGGCGAGGGCCGGCCACGTGTGCTTCATCATTAGCATCATACCAAACGTCCGCCGACGATCCAGTGACGGTCATCCAGGACATCGATCAGGAGACGGCTCAGGTTCATCTCGGTCAATTGGGCCGCCACTTCATCCTCCGTATAGGACGCCAGCAGGGAATTGTAGAAATCCCGCCGAAGAATCGCCGGTTCATCGGCGGCGTACTGCTCCACGATGGCCTTGGCGGCTTCAGGCGACTCGGGACGGAGAAGATCCATCACCAGTACCACCGCCCCGGGCTGGGCCAGTTTCTTGACCGCGTACCAGAACTGCAATGCGTTAGGGACGTGATGCAGGAGGCTGTTGGAGATCACCGCATCGGCCCGCTCTTCGAGGACCGTTTCCTGGAACCGCTCGCACCGCAGTGTGATGCGGTTGGCCAGGCCGGCCGCCCGGATCGCCTCTGCGCCAAGGGCGATCATGGGAGCGGACCCGTCCACTCCGGTCATCCGACAGTCCGGCAGCGTGCGGGCCAGCCTGATAGGAATATCGGCCGGACCGCAGCCCAGGTCCAAGACGTGCCCCGATGTGAACTCCGGATAGAATTCCACGAAACGATCAACAAAACCCTGGTTCTCCTCTTCGAAGTCGGCCCGCGCGTAGGCCAGTGCCTGTTCCTGATCGTCCATCAACTCCGGCTCAAGAACGCGGTTCATCGCCGTTCCTCTACCGCCACGGAATCGCCGGGACGCACCACGCCCTCAGCCAGCACGCGCGCGTAGAGCCGGCTCCAACCCGGATGCTTCTTCTGGTTGATGCGGTTGAAGTCCCCTTCCAGGAACCACTGCGCGTTGAACCGGCATGGCTCGGTGTATTTCACGATCTCCAACCTGACGCCGTCGCCTATGCGCAACCGGTCGCCCGGCTGCAGTCGAGTCCAATCCAATCCCGCAAGCGTGAGATTCTCGCCGCTCGCGCCCGGCTTGATCGAGTGTCCCTCGGCCTGCAGGGCTTCGATCACTTCCAGGGAGAACAGGCAGACCGCCCGGTCGGGCCCGCCATGGATCTCTGGACTGCGTTGGCGGTCCCCCGCCACGCCATCAACCGTGATGCGGCCTTCCCGTATCGGCAGCTTGGGCACACCACCGTCCGAGACGCTGATCTGATGGAGGTGAGGCCGTACCTTATCCATAGCGGGGCCGCATTGTACCAGAATTCAGGCCGCCCGTTGTGTTGACACTGCAAGAGGTCGAGGCTAGTCTAACGCGGAATGCTCCTTATCATTCTCATTGCGCTCGGGGTCGCTTTCTCCGGACCTGCGCCTGCTCAGGCGGCGGATCGCGGCTCAGCGTTACAGGCGCCGGAAGAACCCCAAGGCCCTTCCCAGGCGTACCGCTCGATCACGCTCCGTATGACCAAGGAAGAAGTCCGCCGATTGATGGGAAAGCCGAAACAGTCAACCGACACGCTTTGGCTTTATACCTATGAAGATGGGACGACCGTGGAGGTCATCTTTTCGAAGAAGAGGCGCGTGACCCAGGTCGTCCATTATAAGAAGCAGCGGCAGTTTCCGTCGAAAGGGAAGTAACGGGTGGACGAGTCAGTTCGTCGCCTGGAGATCGAACCGGATCGGCAGGCGCACCGCGCTCTGGATGGGAAAGTTGCCGTCCATCGCCGGGAAGAACCGCCAGCCCTTCACGGCGGAGAGGGCCGCCTCGTCCAGGATGGAATGGCCGGACGTTTTATGCAGCGTGACCGACCCTGCTCTGCCGTCCGGCAAGACCAAGACTTGTAAGACAACCGTCCCCTCCCATCCGGCCTCACGAGCCGCACGGGGATACTCAGGTCGCGGGTTATTCCCGGCCCGTACTTTTGATCGCATGGAGCCCGCTTCCGCGGTTGAGTCCAGCAATAGCTTCGTCCCGTCGGAGGAAGCGCCTGGAAGCGGGCGACTGACGTGCACCGACCCCGCACTCACGTTCAGCAACACCGGCGGTTCCATCGACTCCGGAACGGAAAAGATCGCCGCGCCGGCGAATGCCATGGCCGGAGGCGAGGCAGGAGCCGGAACTCGCGGGAGATCCTTGAAACCTGGCTGCGACGCGGACGTCGCTGAGACCGACTCTCTCGCCACAACTGCAACAGTCGGCGGCGCGACAGGGGTC
>Ga0184623_10000644_pt1 | contig 14952 bp, 14 predicted proteins | sample PLM1_100_b1_FD_133138 | JGI IMG/M metagenome (GOLD analysis project Ga0184623, IMG submission 133138) | Groundwater sediment microbial communities from an aquifer in East River, Colorado, USA - PLM1_100_b1 | ecosystem: Environmental > Terrestrial > Soil > Riparian zone | place: USA: East River...
CCGGCGGCGATGAACTTCTCGTTCTCCTTCGCCGAGAGAAGCTGCGTGTCATGCGTGATGAAGTTCGCAGCGACCCAGGCTGCATGCTGAGCGTCGACGTTGAGCTTGGCCAGGCGCGCTTCGGCTTCGTTCACGAAGCGCGTCGCATCGTCGACGGTCGGTCCGGCGGGGCGGGGCGGGGGTGTTTGAGGTTGCATCGTTGCTTCCGTCTGCACCGGCGCGGCCGGCTCGGGAGTAGTTGGAGTCGTCTGCACGTTAGTTGCGCACGCGGTAAAAGCCAGCGCGGCTAGTGCGGAGACAGTCATGATGAGACGCATGGCACCTCCGGCATCGATTCAGTGGCGGCGAAGTATAGCGGAGCCAATGCAAAGTGACGTCCATGCCGTGTCATTCGTACAATCAGTGCAAAGGAGCCCCATGACCTTCCCCTTCCGTAACGTCCTCATCAGCGCGCTGCTCGTGCTGAGTGCGCTTCCGCTCTGGGCCGAGCAGAGGAAGCGCGGTGTGCAGAAACCGCCGCCTGGCAGCGCAGTCCCGATATCGCCGCCGCCCGCGGCGGCCGAGGCGACGATCGTTGGAACCGTTGTCGATGCTGTCAGCAATGGGCCGGTCATCGATGCCGAGATTTTCGCCACCAGCATCGGACGCTATTCCCGTACCGGTGGTGATGGCGTTTTCTTCCTGAAAGTGCCTGTAGGTCTGCCGATCAATCTCGCGATCTCTCGCTTCGGGTACGAACGCTCTACGACGACAGTGACTGTGTCTGCCGCGGGCAACTCGCCTCAGCGATTTTCGCTGAGTCCGACGGCTCCCGTGGTGGTCCGGACATCCTCCGGAGCTCTGTATCAGCTCGCGAGCGACACGGTCGAGTTCGGCTACGTCGTCCCCTTCGGCGGATTCGTCAAGGGTCGAAAGGTGACCATGTGCAAGCCCGATGGAACACCATTCGCGCCTGAGACGAGCGAGATGAAGCGGGTCCGGGGGCCGGCCGTAACGGTCGCCAACAGTCCCTGCTGCAGTCAAGGCGGTTCGGCATCCGGTGTGACACTCGAACTGCGGAGTGGTGAAAATACGCAGGCCTTCTTTACCGACTCGTGCTACGGATACGCGATGGAAGTGATCGGTCTCGATCAGACCAAGGCGAGTCTGGTCGATATCAAGCTGACCGAGGTCGCGGAGATCGTGTTCCCGTAGGTTGCGAGGTTGCGAGGTTGGTTGTAGTTTGCTGCGCATCGTGTACGAACCCAGCAACCAAGCAACTCAGCAACCCAGCAACCAACTCTCCGAGATCGATCGCATCTACGACGCGCAACGGCGTCGGCAGACTGCAATCGCGCAGAGCACAACCGAGCAGCGGCGCGCCAAGCTGCAGGCGCTCGAGCGCGCCGTTCTGGCGCGCCGCGACGACATTCGTGCCGCCATCTTCGAGGATCTGCGGAAGCCGGCGGAGGAGGTCGATCTCTCCGAGATCTTCGCGGTGATCAGCGAGGCGCGGCATGCGCGGCGGCATCTCCGGCGCTGGATGAAAGGGCGGCGCGTTCCGGGACGCCTGGCGCTGCTGACGTCCTCATCGCGCGTCGTTCATGAGCCGAAGGGCGTCGTTCTCATCATCTCGCCGTGGAACTTCCCGCTGAATCTCACATTCGGTCCGCTGGTCTCGGCGATCGCCGCCGGGAACTGCGTTATCGTCAAACCATCCGAGCTCACGCCGGCCACGGCGCGACTGATGAAGGAAATCGTCCGCGAGCTGTTCGAAGAGAGCGAGATCGCCGTGATCGAAGGCGACGCCAGAACCTCGCAGGCCCTGCTCGAGAAACGGTTCGATCACATCTTCTTCACCGGCAGCCCCGCGGTCGGACGGATCGTCATGCAGGCCGCGGCGAAGCACCTGACCTCGGTCACGCTCGAGCTGGGAGGGAAATCGCCGGTGATCGTCGACCGCACTGCCGATCTCGACGAAGCGGCGGCCAAGATCGCCTGGGGCAAGCTGCTCAATTCCGGGCAGACGTGCATCGCTCCCGATTACCTTCTCGTCGATGAGTCGATCCGCGAGCCATTCGTGCAGAAACTGATTGCGCAGATGGAGAAAATGTCGGGCCCGGAGACCGGCGTGATGATCAACGAGCGCCACGCCTCGCGCGTGCAGCGACTGCTCGACTCGGCGGTCGCGTCGGGCGCACGGGTCATCCACTCGCGAAAGACGACGAACGATCCGCGGGCGGTCCCGCTGACCGCACTCTCCGACGTGCCGCTCGACTCGCCGCTGATGCAGGAAGAGATCTTCGGTCCGCTCCTACCGATTCACACGTATCGTTCGCTCGATGACGCCATTCAGATGATCGGCAAGCGCGAGAAGCCGCTGGTGCTCTACGTCTTCAGCCGCAGCCGCAAAGTGGTTCGTGAAGTCATCGCCCGCACGAGCGCGGGCGGAACGGTCGTGAATCACGCGTTGATTCACTTCTTTCAGCTCAATCTGCCATTCGGCGGAGTGGGACAGAGCGGGATGGGGAAGGGGCACGGCTTCGCCGGATTCCTGGCCTTCACGAACGAGCGCGGCGTGCTGGAGCAGCGCACGCGGTTCAGTCCGATTCAGCTCATGTTCCCGCCGTACACGCGGTGGAAACAGAAGCTGATCGACTTCACGCTCAAATATTTTTAGGAGAGCGGGCGTCCCGCCCGCAGGCGCCGGGCGTCTCGCCCGGCGACGCCCGCTCTCCACTGAAATCTCGCGAGCTCCACGCCTCCGCGCTTGTCGAATTCGACACCTTCGGATTCGAGCAACATGCGCTGCAGTTCATGCGAGTCGGAGGTGCTGCGCGGACTCACTTCGCCGCGCGAGTTGATGACGCGATGCCACGGCACGTCAGCACCGGACGGAAGCGAGTGCAACGCGTAGCCGACCTGGCGGGGGTGGCCATCGATTCCGGCCAGCGTCGCAATCTGTCCGTACGTCGCGACGCGTCCGCGTGGGATGCGTCTGATCACCCTGTAGATCGATTTGTAATCAACGGCCATGCTCAGCGGCGAAAACAGTCAGGTCGGTGGCCACGGGCTTCCCCCCGGCCTGGCGGATGAGCGAAGCGAGTTGTCCTCGGTGATATGTCGAGTGATTGGCCACGTGCAGCAGCATCATTCCGACAGGGAGCTCGAATGTCATGTCGCGCTTGAGATTCTTCGACAGGAATTGCTGCTGAAGGTCGTCCGCCGACAAGCGATCGAGCCGCGCGTTCCGTTCCCGCGCCACTTTGCGGAGCTCCTCGGCCAGGCCTGCGATGTCCGCAGTCGAATGCCAGTCGGGGAGCTCGGTCGGACTCTCGCCCTTCCATCGCTCCAACCATAGATATTCAGCGACGGCGATATGAGCGAAGGTGTCGCGTACCGAACGATGACTGCCGCCGAAGTCGCGCGCGATCTGCTCCGGCGTGAGCGCCTTGATCGCCTGCAGCAGTCGCTCGTTGGCCCACTCGGAGTAGCGGTAGAGGGTGCGGATAGTTTGCAGGTCCATGATGTTATTTGCGTCTCGTTAGTGTGCCCAAGTGCACACGTTCTTGTTCACTCACTCCACAATCCGTAGAATAGCAAGTCCTATGGCAAGAGCATTTGCGTCAGGTCAGATCGCTTTCGGGCTCGTGTCGATCCCGATCAAACTCTTCTCCGCAGCCGAGTCTTCGGAGCGCATCAGCTTCAACATGATCCATAAGGACTGCGGCAGCCGGATCCAGCAGCAGCTCTTCTGTCCCAGAGACGAGCGGACTATCGAGCGCGCTGACGTGGTCAAAGGCTACGAGTTTTCCAAGGGCCAGTATGTCCTCTTCTCGGAGGAGGAGCTGAAGACGCTCGAGGAAAAGTCGACACAGCAGATCGACATCGCCGAGTTCCTTCCGAGCGATCAGATCGACCCGATCTATTTCGCGAGAGCCTACTACGTGGCCCCCGATCGCGGCGGCGATCGCGCCTACACCCTGCTTGCGAAGGCCCTCCAGCAAACGAATCGATGGGCGCTCGCGAAGTACGCCGCGCGCGGCAAACAGTATCTGGTGGTCATCCGGCCGGTGGGCAAGGGTCTGGTCATGCAGCAGCTCTACTACCCGAACGAGATCCGCTCGATGGACGAGCTCGACCTCGGCGAAGCCGTGGTGAAGGACACCGAGCTGAAGATGGCCATCCAGCTCGCGGAGATGGGAGCGAACGACGAGTTCCAACCTGAGAACTACCGCGACGAAGTGCAGGAACGCGTCCGCGCCCTGATCCAGAAGAAGATCGAGGACGGCGAAGAGATCACCGGCGCAATGGTCGAAGAGCCGCGCGCGCAGGTCATCGATCTGATGGAGGCCCTGCGCAAGAGTCTCGGCGGTGGAACGGCGAAGGCGAAGGGGCCGTCAGCGCGCGCCGAAGCGAAGCGCAAACCCGCGAAGGCTGTCGCGCGAAAACCCGCGGCAGCGGCCCGGACTCGAGCTCGGTAACCGTTAACCGTTAACCGCTAACCGTTAACCGCATGCGCGCGATTCGGCGTGGGCTGCGCTAACGGTTAACGGTTTACGGTTTACGGTTAACGGTTAACGGTTACCGGTTCACGCGAACTAAAATACCCTGACATGCCATTCACCGTCCGGCAGGTGTCGGAGATGCTCGGCTTGACCGCCGCTCAGATTCGGGCGTACGCGAGCAAGGGCTTTCTCCAACCCGATCGCGGCGAGCGCGGAGAGCTTCTCTTCGGATTCCAGGACCTGGTCATCCTCCGCACCGCCGGCGAGTTGAACACGGCGCAGATTCCTCAACGAAAAGTGCGGAGAATTCTGGAGCGGCTTCGCGAGCAACTTCCCTCCGGTCGTTCTCTGGCCGCCATTCGAATTGCAGCAGACGGCGATCGCGTGGTCGTGCGCGACGGTCGGGCGGTGTGGAATCCGGAGTCAGGGCAGTCGCTCTTCGATTTCTCAGTTCGCGAGCTTGCCGAGAATGCTGCGCCGTTCGTGAAGGAGCGCGAGAGTGAGGATCTCGACGCCGAGGGGTGGTACGAGCTGGCGTGCGATCTGGAGATCGCGGACATCGAGCAGGCCGAGCAAGCGTATCGCCGCGCCATCAAGCTGAATCCGGCGCACGGCGACGCACACGTGAACCTCGGTCGCCTGCTTCACGAAAAGCGAGCGCCTGCTGCGGCCGAAAAACATTACCGCGCCGCGCTGAGGGCCGATCCCGATCACGAGACCGCCGCCTTCAACCTCGGCGTCGCGCTCGAGGATCTCGGCAGAATGCGCGAAGCCGTCGAGGCATACCAGGACGCTCTCCGCGTCGATCCCGACAACGCCGACGCCCACTACAACCTCTCCGGACTCCTGGAAAAACGCGGTGAAAAGGCCGTTGCTCTCCAGCACCTGAAAGAGTACGCGCGGCTGCGGCGAGCGTAGACTGTGGGGAAAGTGCAGTCCGAGCGCCTCATATCACTCGACGTGTTCCGTGGAGCGACGATCGCCGGAATGCTGCTGGTCAACAATCCCGGCACGTGGGGCGCAATCTATCAGCCTCTCGGCCATGCGCCATGGCACGGCTGGACGCCAACCGATCTCGTTTTCCCGTTCTTCCTTTTCATCGTCGGCGTGACCACGCACTTGTCGCTCTCGAACCGGCGCGAAGCCGGCGCCGATGACCGCGCCATCATGAAGAAGATCATCAGCCGAGGAATGCTGATCATTCTCTTCGGTCTGCTGCTCAACGCTTTTCCGTTCTACTGGTGGGGAAGGATCGCTGACAATCCTGATCCGACGTTCCTCCAACGCGTCGCCTATCGCTTCGATCATCTGCGCTGGGCGGGCGTGCTGCAGCGCATTGGTATCGTCTATCTGATCGCGGCGCTGTTGACGGTGAAACTGAACCGGCGGCAGATCATCGCCACGATCGTGGCCATCCTCATCGGCTACTGGATGATCATGACGCTGATCCCGGTGCCGGGCACGGGAACGATCGGTGCGCTTACGCTCAACGATCCGCCGAATACTCTTGCCGCCTGGAGCGATCGCCTCATCCTCGGCGAGAAACACATCTGGGCCTCGAGCAAGACGTGGGATCCGGAAGGACCGTTGTCGACGATCCCGGCGGTGGCTACCGCGCTCTTCGGCGTGCTGGCCGGCCAATGGATCGCGAACAAGAGCCGGCCGCTGCAGGACCGCGTGCTCGAGCTGTTCGGATACGGGGCGATCGGCATGCTTGTGGGACGTCTGTGGGGCGCGGTCTTTCCGATCAACAAGAACCTCTGGACCAGTTCATACGTTGTGTTCACCGCCGGATTCGCCGGCATCGTACTGGCGACGTGCATCTGGCTGATCGACGTCCATCAGATCCGACGCTGGACGAAACCGTTCGTGATCTACGGCGTCAACCCGATGGTCGCGTTCATCGGATCGGGACTGATGGCGCGGCTGATCGGATCGCTCATCAAAGTCGATTACCACGGGAAGCCGACGTCGCTGCAGGCCGCTTCCTACAAGATGTTTTATGAACCGTACTTCGACCCGAAGTTCGCCTCGCTTCTCTGGGGGCTGTCCTTCGTCGTGCTCTGGCTGGGCATTCTCTGGATTTTCTATCGAAAGAACTGGATTCTCCGCGTCTGAATGATCCAGAGAACCCTCCTGGCCATCAGCCTCCTGCTGCTGAGTGGAGGACAGGCGCCCTGGCCTGTCAGTCCTGCGGCGGCGCGCACATTCAACATCACAGCGCGACAGTGGAGTTTCACGATTTCGCCTTCGCCGTTCGTCGTCAATGCCGGTGATTTCGTGACATTGAACCTCACCTCCGGTGACGTCCAGCATGGATTCTTTCTCGAGCGGTACGTGGAAGAGGGTCTGACGCTGAATCCCGGAATGACACGAACCGTCACCTTCACGGCGACCACAGCGGGAACGTTTTTCTTCGCCTGCATCGTCTCTTCTTGTGGAATAGGGCACTCCCTGATGAACGGTAGCTTCGTCGTCAACGCTGCTCCTCTCGCGCCGTCGATCAGCAGCTTCCAGCCGACGAGCGGATCGACAGCGGGAGGGAACGTCGTGCTCATCGAAGGGGCGAATTTCCAGAACGGTGCGGCGGTGAAGTTCGGAGACGTTGCGGCGGTGAGCGTGACCGTGAACAACTCCACGTCAATCAGCGCCGCGGCGCCGGCGCATGTTGTCGGCGCCGTGGCGATCACGGTCACGAATCCTGATTTGCAAACGGCTGTCTCCTCGACAAACTACGTCTACGAGCTTCCCGGACCTGCGATCACGTCGATTACGCCCTCCACAGGCGCGACCTCGGGTGGAACCGCGATCACCATCGACGGTTCGAATCTCGCACTCGGGATGACCGCGGCGATCGGCGGGCTTCCTCTTACGAACATTCAGGTCGTCAACGCCACGAAAATCACGGCCACGACTCCGACGGGGCCGGTCGATTTCTCCGGTGTGGCACAGCGCGACGTCACGGTGACGAATCCCGACGGCCGCAGCGCCACGCGCACCGGTGGGTTCACCTGGAGCGTGCCGCCCCCTGCCATCACATCGATCTTTCCTTCGGCCGTGTCGCCTTCGGGCGGTGACGTCGTGACGATCACTGGCGCAGGATTCACCCGCGCGCTGCCGGTTTCCGTGAGCTTTGGAGGGACCGCCGGAACGAACGTGACGGTGGTCGACGCCGTGACCCTCACCGTCGTCGCACCGGCGCGTGCAGCAGGCCCCGCCGAGGTGGTTGTTCAGGTCGGTGCGGCCTCGGCCAGGTCGTCGGCATTCTCGTATCAGAACCCCGGGAAGCGCCGGCGAGCCGTCGGTGGTTAAATTGCAGTGATGCATGAAGGTTACGTTCTGCGCGATTTCGAACCTGCTTACCTGGCCACGTGGCGGGCCGGCAAACTCGACTCCAAGGTCGAAGCGGCGTTGCGGGAACTGGCCGACTGCCGCGTCTGCCCGCGCAATTGCGGCGTGAACCGTCTGGCCGACGAAATGCGGGCGTGCCATACCGGCCGGCACGCCATCGTGTCGAGCGCATTTGCTCACTTCGGCGAGGAAGATTGCCTTCGCGGCTGGAAAGGTTCCGGAACGATCTTCTTCGGCCTCTGTAACCTGCGCTGCTCCTTCTGTCAGAACTGGGACATCTCGCAGCGGAAGATGGGACAGGAGATGAACGGCGGGCAGATCGCCGATCTGATGCTGAATCTGCAGGATCGCGGATGCCACAACATCAACTTCGTCACGCCCGAGCACGTCGCGCCGCAGGTGGTCGAAGCGATCGCCGCTGCGGTGCCGCGGGGACTGCGCTTGCCGATCGTCTACAACACGAGCGCGTACGACTCGATCGCGTCTCTCCGGCTGATGGAGGGCCTGGTCGACATCTACATGCCCGACTTCAAGTTCTGGAGCTCCGAGGTCTCGCTTCGTCTTGCGCTGGCGAAGGACTATGCGGAACGCGCGCGCGAAGCGATCGCGGAGATGCACCGCCAGGTCGGGCCGCTGCGATTCGGGCCGGATGGTCTGGCCCGGCGCGGGGTCCTGATCCGGCATCTGGTCATGCCCGGTCAATTGGAGGAGGCGAGGGCGATCTTCCGCTGGATCGCATCCGAGCTCTCGGCCGACACCTACGTAAACATCATGGCCCAGTACCGTCCGGAGCATCAGGTCGGTCAGATCGGCCGCGACGGCAAGCCGAAGTTCGAAGAGATCGATCGCCCTGTGCGCGGGGCCGAAGTGGAAGCGGCGTTCACCGCCGCGCGTGAGACCGGCCTCTGGCGCTTCGATGAGCGCGGGGCCTGACCCCGGGAAGTACCGGCGCCCTGTTACAGTTAGAGACACGCGCTGGAGGTCCAATCCTTGCGGAACGTCGTCATCGCTGCAGCTGTGCTCGGCATCTCTCTGCCCGCCTTCGCGGTCCAGAAAACCTACGACGCGACCTACGTCGCGACGATCGCGAACGTGCCGGAGGGCCTGAAGGAGCTGAGACTCTGGATTCCGCTGCCGACCACGCGGGGCTGGCAGAAGATCTCCGAGCTTCAGATCGCCTCGCCGTTCGTCTGGGTCCGCAAGAACGATCCTGAATTCGGCAATGACTACGCCTTCACCACGATCAAGAATCCGCCCGCAGGCGAGGTGACGGTGCGAGTCCGCTTCAAGGCCGTTCGCGACGAAGCAAACAGCGACAAACCCGCCGACACGGATCTCAAGCGCGCCATGCGCACGGACCGACTGGTGAAGAAGATCACTCCGGACGTTCGCAAGCTCGCAGACGAATTGACCGCGGGGATCAAGAAGCCGATGGACCAGGCGCGGGCGATTTTCGATCACGTCGCAGGCACCGCGAAGGGCCGCGACTGCGCCGATTCTCAATCGCTTTTCCTGACACTGGCGCGTGCGAAGGGCATCCCGGCGCGATTCGTCGCGGGATTTTCGACGAATGGTCATGAGTGCTGGGCCGAGTTTTACGTGAACAAGAAAGGCTGGATCCCTGTCACCTCTTCTGCGTTCGGGAATCTCGATGCAGATCGTGTGGAGTTCACGGTCGGGCGCGATTTACGCCTCGACCCGGCCACGTCGGAATCGATCGAGTACTTCATCTATCCTTATGCCGAGGGGGATGGGAAGCCGGTACAGACGTCAGGCTCGCTGCAATTCCGAGGAAGGTAGATGCGCGTTCCGATCATTTTCACAGCCGTTCTCGTGATCGCGTCGTCGGCCGCGGCTCAGTACCCACCGACTCCCGGGACGGGCACGTTCACGACGATCGAGGCGCTCGAGTATGCGAACGTCGACGCCAAGCCGCTGCTCCTCGATCTGCGCATCCCTGATGGTCCCGGGCCGCATCCGGTGATCATCTATCTCCACAGCGGCGCATGGATCAGCGGCGATCGCACCGGCGGTGCTGCCATTCGGCAGGCCGCGCGCGGCTACGCCGTGGCCAGCATCGACTATCGTCTCGCGCCGCAGTACACGTGGCCCGCTCAGGTCGAAGACACGAAGGCTGCGATCCGATGGGTGCGCGCGAACGCCGCGCGTTTCAAACTCGACCCCGACCGCGTCGGGATCTTCGGCGCATCATCAGGTGGACACATCGGCTCAGTCGCTGGCACGAGCGGTGGAGTGGCGTCACTCGAGGGGATGCACCTCGGAAATGCGCAGTTCTCGAGCCGAGTGAAGGCGGTCGTCGATTTCTACGGACCGACGGACCTCCTCAAACTCGAGGATCAGAAACTCCCGTGCATCCCGCTCAATGGAAACGCTGACTACATGCCGCCTTCGTTGCTGATGGGATGTCCCATTCAGCAGTGCAAGGAAAAGACGGCCACGGCAAACCCGATCACGTACATCACGCCTGACGATCCGCCGTTCCTGATCATGCACGGGCTACTCGACTGCCTCGTGCCCTTCGGGCAGAGCGTGCTGCTGCACGTGGCGCTGGAGGAGAAGGGGGTTTCATCGACGCTCATTCTGGTTCCGGCGGGTGAGCACGGCGGCAACAAGTTCGACGAGCAGAAGTACAAGGAAATGGTCAGCGAGTTTCTGGACAAGAACCTTCGCGGACCGATCGTCCCTGCCAGACGGCGCGCAGCAGCGCGGCGCTAGCGCTACGCGCTGAGGCCGTCTGCGCATGCGACGAGGGGTGCATGCTCGACCTGCACCGACATCGGGGCGTAGGCGAAGAACAGCTCGTTGGTGCGGACGAAGGCATTGCGCAGCAGGATCGAATACGGCCGCTGGCTGCGGTAGCTCTGCAGCATCTGGTACTTGAGGTGTTGCGCGTCCCGCGACACGTCGTAGCTGGTCCAGGCGTACGACCGCATCTGCGGCGGCGGCACCACAGCGCGATCGCGTTGCCACCGCAGCGGCTTGATGCCATTGCTGTGCACGAGGTATCCGAGCCGGGTCGGACTGCCCTGCGTCCGATCGAGAACGAGGTCGAGGAGATCAGATGTGGCGTTGTGATCGGGATGAACGTCGAAGCTGACCGGCGCGATCACCGTTGTGGGCTTGCATATCGAGATGACGGTCTGCAGGTCCGCCATCATGTTTTGCAGCGTATGGTCGGCGCCCGGTGAGAGCGCCTCCTCGTACGGGATTGACGTCAGTCGTGTGGCCGCGGAACGGATGACCTCGGTCGGACGCGCGAGCATCGATCGCAACCCATGATCCGGATATCCGAGAACGAACCAGCGCTCGGAGGGCACGCCGAGGATGGCCATGGCGTCGGACGCTTCCTGAATGCGCGCGTGGCCGACAGAGACGTAGTCAGACGGCGCAGGATCGAATTTGCGGTGGATCAGGCGCGCGGCCAGTCGAGCGCGGTCCCCGGCGGTCAGGAACACCACGTAAACCTCGGTTCCCCGTCTGATGGCGTCGATCGCGTAGCCGCCGGCGCCGATCGTCTCGTCGTCCATGTGTGGCGCAACGATCAGAATCCGATCGCGCGGCGACGGGGCCTGGACAGATGGATAGCTCAACATCGGGTTCAATTGGTATAGCACACTGCGGTGTCATTCCGAGCCGCGTAGACGGCGAGGAATCCCCCGCAACATCGCTTCGTCGGCGGGGGATCCTTCGCCGTCTGCGCGGCTCAGGATGACAGGAAGCCCGTTTTTACATTCGTTCACTCTTCCGACGCCACATTTCCACGTCAGGAGTCGTAAGATGTCGCGGTTCCTATGTCTACCAACGGCGGCGTCGTCAAGATCTCCCGTCGCGATTTCGTCCGACTCTCGTCGGTTGCTTATGCGGGACTGGTACTGGGCGTTCCGCATCTCGGGGCGAAGTCGAAGCAGGCCTCCACTCACGATCTGGGAACGTTCGTTCAGATCGATACCGCCGGCATCGTTACGGTGTGGATCCCGAAGTCCGAGATGGGTCAGGGCGTCCGCACGTCGCTGGCGATGATCGTCGCGGAGGAGCTCGACGCGGACTGGAATCGCGTCCGCGTACGACAGGCGCACTTCGATCGTAAGTTCGGCAACCAGGGCACGGGAGGGAGCGGCAGCATCCGCACGTCATGGATGCCGCTCCGCCAGGCAGGAGCGGCGGCTCGGGCGATGCTTGTGTCGGCAGCCGCGGCGAAGCTCGGCGCTGACCCGGCGTCGCTGTCGGTCAGAGAGGGCGTGATCGCGCACTCGGCCAGCGGCCGGACCGTCCCATTCGGCGCCGTGGCGGAGCAGGCCGCGAAACTCGAAGTGCCGAAAGAGCTGAAGCTCAAGGACCCGTCGGAATTCCGGATCATCGGCAAGTCACTGCCGCGTGTCGACCTCCGCGACATTGTCACCGGCAACGCAAAGTACGGCATCGATGTGAAGGTGCCGGGGATGCTCTATGCCGCGGTGCGGCGCGCCACTGTCTTCGGCGCGAGAGTGGCGAGCTTCGACGCGAGCAAGGCGAAGGCGCTTCCGGGCGTTCGCCATGTCGTGCAGGTCGATGCCATCGGACCCGACATGCCCTGGAGCGGTGTGGCCGTGGTTGCCGACTCGACATGGGCCGCGCTGCGCGGCCGCGACGCGCTCGAGGTGAAGTGGAACGAAGGGGCGGGGTCGAGCGAATCGAGCGATGCACTGCGCGTACGCATGAACGCCGCGCTCGAGCAGAAGAGCAAGACTGTCTACAGCACCGGCGAAGTCGCTGTCGCCGCAGAATCCGAATTGCACACGGTGGAAGCGACGTACGAGGTGCCCTATCTCGCTCACGCCACCATGGAGCCGATGAACGCGACGGCGCATGTGACCGCAGACGGAGCCGAGCTGTGGGTTCCGACGCAGGCCCCGGAGCGCGTGAACTCGACGGTTGCCGCGGCGTTGAAGCTGAAACCGGAGCAGGTCAAGGTCAACATCACTCTGATGGGGGGCGGATTCGGACGCCGGCTCACGGCTGACTACGCAATCGAAGCGGCCATCATCGCCAGGGCCGTCGGTCTACCCGTCAAAGTGCAATGGACGCGCGAAGACGACATGCAGCATGACTACTACCGCCCGGCCGCGATCCATCGTGTCACCGGCACGATCGATTCGGCGGGGAACATCGTGTCGTGGCATCACCGCATGTCGTCGCCGTCGCGGCGTCTCTTTACGGACGCGAATCACAACGCTCCACATGAGAGCGAAGTGGGCGGACTGGCGGAGATGCCGTGGCTGATTCCGAACGTGCGCATCGACTACGCGCCTGAGAATTCGGTCGTGCCGCGCGGGGCCTGGCGCTCGGTGGCGTACTCGGGGAACGGATTCGCCTTCTGTTCGTTCGTCGACGAGCTGGCCCATGCCGCAGGGAAAGACGTCGTCGACGTCTATCTCGCGCTAGCCGGATCGAATCGCGTGAAGCAGAACACGAACGCGGCCGCGAAGGACTATCCATTCAGCAGCGATCGCTTCCGGCGCGTGGTCGAGCTGGCGCGCGACAAGTCGGGATGGAGCGCTTCGTCGAACGGTCGCGCGCGCGGATTCGCCGCCTGCTACTCGTTTCTCACCTATGTCGCGCAGGTCGCCGAGGTCTCGATGCGGGATGGCGACTACAGCGTGGATCGAGTCGTCTGCGCTGTCGACTGCGGAACGGTCGTGAACCCCGACGGCGTGGTTGCCCAGATCGAGGGAGCAGTTCTCGATGGTCTGGCCACACTTCGCGCCGCCGCCATCACCATCCGCAACGGCGCCGTCGAGCAGTCGAACTTTAACGACTACCCGCTGATACGAATCAACGAAGTGCCGAAGATCGAGGTGTACATCGTTCCGAGCACCGCTCTACCGACCGGAATGGGCGAGCCGGGCTATCCGCCTCTCGCTGCCGCGGTCGCTGGCGCGATTTTCAGGGCCACTGGAAAACGAATGAGGACGTTACCCTTCCAACTCGCGTAGGAGATGACATGGCCGACATCAAATTCACCGTCAACGGAAAGCAGCGAAGTGTCTCCGCTTCACCCGAAACGCCGCTGTTGTGGGTCTTGCGCGACGATCTCGGGCTGACGGGGACGAAGTACGGCTGTGGCGTGGGATTGTGCGGCTCCTGCACCGTCCTGTCCGAAGGCGAAGCAATTCGTTCGTGCAGCGTTCCTGTCAGCGAAGTCAAAGGGAAAAAGATCACCACGATCGAAGGCCTGTCGCCCGATGGATCGCACCCCCTGCAGAAGGCCTGGATGGCCGAGAACGTTCCGCAGTGCGGCTACTGCCAGGCCGGACAGATCATGAGCGCGGCCGCGCTCCTGGCCAAGAGCTCCAAGCCCAGCGACGAAGAGATCGATGAGGCGATGACGGGCAATGCCTGTCGCTGCGGAACGTATCAGAGGATCAGAAAAGCGATTCATCGCGCCGCTGAGGAGGTGTAGCGATGGGCGTGTTCAAGATTTCGCGCCGCGACTTCGTCCGCGTCTCCTCCGTCGCATCCGCCGGCCTCGTCCTCGGAGTCTCCTCCGCCGCGCCACAGACGCCCGCCAGGAACAAACCGAAAGAACCCGCCGCATACGACCTTGGAACGTTCGTGCAGATCGGTACAGACGGGCTGGTCACCATCTGGGTCTCCAAGTCGGACATGGGGCAGGGCGTGCGCACTTCTCTGCCGATGATCGTCGCGGAGGAATTGGACGCCGACTGGAACCAGGTCCGAATCCGCCAGGCCGACTTCGACAAGAAATTCGGCTCGATGGGAACCGGCGGCAGCGGGAGCGTTCGCTCGCGGTGGAAGCCGTTGCGCGAAGCCGGTGCTGCCGCCCGCGCGATGCTCGTCTCGGCTGCAGCGGCGAAGCTGGCCGTCGATCCCGCTTCCCTGACCGTCAGCAACGGCGTGATCAGCGATGCGACGACGGGAAAGAAGATCACGTTCGGCGAGGTAGCCGAGGCTGCTTCAAAACTTCCCGTACCGACAGAAGTGAAGTTGAAAGATCCGAAGCAGTTCAAGATCGTCGGCAGGAACGTCAACCGCACCGACAACCGCGACATCGTCACCGGCAAGACCACGTACGGCATCGACGTGAAGGTTCCCG
>Ga0184623_10000646_pt1 | contig 14906 bp, 13 predicted proteins | sample PLM1_100_b1_FD_133138 | JGI IMG/M metagenome (GOLD analysis project Ga0184623, IMG submission 133138) | Groundwater sediment microbial communities from an aquifer in East River, Colorado, USA - PLM1_100_b1 | ecosystem: Environmental > Terrestrial > Soil > Riparian zone | place: USA: East River...
ACGCCTCATCACCCGAGGCGTCGGTACCGGGCTTGTCATCGTTCCCCTCTAGGACTGTATACGAATCGTGACGCCGGCGGGTTACGCGTTCACCAGCTCCGGTGTACGATCTTGTTTGACATCAACGGCAGTGACGGGTATAATTTTGTCATACAAAACGGAGGGTCCAGTCATGAAGCGAGGACGGGTTGCGTTGACGGTGTCTCTGCCCCCCGAGCTGGCGAGAGCATTCGACGAGCTCACCAAGGATGAAGCCAAGAACAAGAGCCAACTGTTCCGTGACATGTTCCGCGCATACCAGCAGCGGCGTGCAGAGCAGGAGTTCTTTGAGCTTCAACGCTACGGCGCCCGCCAGGCACGGAAGAAGAGCATCCTGACCGAGGCCGATGTCGAGGCCCTGGTGTTCGAGAACCGCTGAGCGTGCGGGTCGTTTTCGATACCAATGTCTTCATCTCGGCGTTTGCCCTCCCTGGCGGCCACGCCGAAGAGGCGCACCTCCATGCAGTGCGTGGGACCTTTGAGCTCTTCACCTCGGTCTCGATTCTTACCGAAACCGCCAATACACTTCGGACCAAGTTTGAGTGGTCAGATGAGAGAGTCCGGCGAGCGTTGCGGTCCATCAGCAAGACGGCCACCGTGCTGAGGACACGTCCACACCTCCACATTCTGAAAGATGAGCCGGACAACCGGATCCTAGAATGTGCTCTGCTCGCCAAGGCCGACTGCATCGTCACCGGCGACCGGCATCTGCTGGCGCTCACGCGTCATGGCGGCGTGTCGATTCTCACGCTAGCCGATTTCCTCGACCTGATCAGGCGGCCCTAGGGTGTCTTGAGCGGACACGCATCCTACCCCCGACGAAAAGCCTGCGATGAACGATCCGGCGCCCTCCACCGACGAAGAAAGAACCAGGCGTAGAACAGTACCATGAGGATGACGTTGGGGATGAAGATCGCCGGCATCCCCCACGGCCAGCCATCGATCTTGAAGTCCGAAAGCGGCCAGAGAAACGGCGTGGGAAAAAATCGATAGGAATGCGTGAAGATGTCGAGAAGAATGTGCAGGCCCCAGCCGAAGGCCTCCCAGATCGGCTTCCGGAACACCCCCCACAGGAGCGCGAACACCACCAGGAAGACGACCAGACTGTGCGTGATGTTGTACAGGTGATGGATGTAGGCCGGGATGAGCGACGGGTCAGGCGGTTCCGGAGAAAAGCGCGGACGTTCAGCAAGGCCGAGGAATACGGCGAAATACAAGGGCCCGAAGGAGAACAGGTCCGGGAGGACACCAAAGAAACACGCCAGCGAGAAGCTCCTCAGGTTTTTTCGTCCGAAGGCAATCCCGCCCCAGAGCCCGTGTGACACGATGTCCATATGACATGTACCTTATCACAAGTACCTTCTGGCGGCTAAGATGATACCCCTAACCTCTTAGAGTCCTCCCCGGCCGATTCGGTGTAGCCTCCGCTGCCGCTCGCCCTGAGGTGGCGCAGTTTTTTCGCGCCATCTCGAAGGACACAAAACGCACAGTTTCCCCGTTCACCCTGAGGAGGCCCGCAATGCCTCCTGAGGAGGCGCGGGGTTGTCGCGCCGTCTCGAAGGATCGAAGCCTGTCCTGAGCGCGTCGAAGGAGGGCGAGCAGGATTCGTTTCGCCCGAAGGAAATCTTGATACGCGCCACCCGCGGCTAGGTTGTCATTGCGAGCGACTGAAAGGCCTGCCCTGAGCCCCGACGAAGGGAGCGTGGCAATCTCGTAGCGTTTGAACTCGACCATTACCTCATGGGCCGCTCCGACCTCCCCGCCCCCCTCCCCTAAACACCATAGAGGTCTTTCGCCTTTCTTGCACTTCTATTCGATTCCTCACCCGCCCTTAACTTCACAGCAAGACCTTTCTTTCCCTGCGGATAGCTGTCTCAAGCGTCTATCCACTTGTCAATATATCAAGGCAAATTAATCGTAGATCCTCCCGCCTCAATTCGCCAACCGGTGTGGACGCAGCGGGGTGACCACTCGCCTCCAGCTCACCATATCCCTCACCCATCGCTTCTACGGAGACTAAGAGCGCCTTAATGTCCCCTTTCCGCTGAAACTCCTTGTATGCTCGCCGAAGCTCGTCCACCTGCACCTTCAGCATTGGTTTGTTCAGGAATCGGATCACCTCGATGGCTCGAGAACGCTCAACGTCTGGATGATTCAGGTAGCCCTGGATGGCCGTTGCCACGGTCTGCTGGATCGGGTCAACGGAGCGGGGCGCTGCTTCCAGGGCCTTTTGTTCCTGGACGGAGCGCAGGATGTCCTCGATGACCTTTTCCTGCAAGTCGAAGACTGCGCGAACAATCTCCGAGTCGACCACCCGCGGCGTCTCCCTTTCGCAAGCAATTAGGTTGGCGATTACATATCGGTTGTCGATAATCCGCTGTTCCTTCAAATCGAAGTACTTCCAGAAATGGAGCTTCCCATTCTCGGGGGCATCTGCCTGGAAGTAGAAGAACACCCCCTTGGCGCCGACCTTGGCGAGCCCGGAGTGGATACCATCAGGGAGGGACTCAAGCATCTCCCGGCCACCGGCATCCAGCAGGCCACGAAGTTGCTGCATCAGAAACTCGCTGCTGGCGAGTTCCGTGAATAGTTCTTCCTCTTCGATAACAGATCCGTCTTCTTCACGGATGCGCCGAAGGGTATTGAAGTTCCGAGGATGGACGGTCTCGCCAAGGATGCTTGCGTCCAGGAAACCGGCCCGGTCGATATCGGCGATCTTCCTGCTCAGGCTCTCGACAAGGCCCAACAATCGCTCAAGCCCCTCGTCAGGAAACATGTTGTGGATCCAGAGGGTGTCGAAGTCGGTGCCGATGCGATCGATTCGGCCCGCGCGCTGGACCATTCGAGTCGGGTTCCAGTGAAGATCGTAGTTGATCAAATATCCACAGTCTTGCAGGTTCTGCCCCTCGGAAAGAACGTCTGTGGAGATGAGGATGTCGATCTCTTTGTCCGTCCCGATCAAGTCGGGTTTGCCATTCGCCTTTGGCGCAAATCCCTGGATGATTCGGGAGCGTTCCTTCGGGTCTGCGCCGCTGTCCATTCGACGGACAGTGACGCCACCAAGCTTCCTCGAGAAGGCAATAGCGTGGGGATTGTCTGGGTGACCTAAATGTCGGTACAGGTATCGGGCTGTGTCCTTGTAGTAGCTGAAGATCAGGACCTTCTTCCCGCGCAAATCCCTCGATAGAAGTTCCTTGAGCCGGGCGAGCTTCGCATCACCTTCGGGACCGATATCCTTAACCCGCTGCCAGATTCCTGAAAGCACCTCCACATCGTGCTGGACTGCTTCGTGGAGCCTACGCAGGTCGTACGTTGAAGTGTCAACCAGCTCCATACTTTCCAGCACGCCTCGAGCCTCCTCGTTGGCATCCATCTCCTCCGCCATGGAAGTCGGTGTGGCGTCATCTTCCTCATCCTCACGGGCGAGATAACGCAGAGCCTTGTGAAAGTCGCTGCTCTTGAGGAGACGGCCACCGAGGATGTACGACTCGAAGGTCTTGAGGAACGCGAGCGCCCTTCGAACGCTTATTCGGAACGCCTCAATGCTGGACTCGAACCGCTTCAGGTACCGGCTCTTGAATATCCCAACGAGGGCTTGCTCGCGGCCTGCTTCGAATTCATCCACCGCCACGCCGGCCTTCTTGTAAGCCTCTAGGTTATAGGGCGCGAGCTTCAAGCTCTCGATGCCGGAGACAACTTCATCATAAATGCCCGCGTAGGTGGCCTCCAGGTCGTACCGGATGGTCTTGAGCTTGCGCTGCGGGAAGTGGATACGTGTGCCACGAATCGTCGCCTCCGGGTAAGCGGTCCGGATGAAAGGCCGCGTGCGGCGGATCACGACCTCTTCCAGGAGATTGAACAGGGCGAACGCACCACTATTCATTCGCGCATCGCGGCGAGCCTTCAGAAAGTACCCGTGAAGATCGCCGATTCCGCAGGCCTTAAAGTAACTCCGGTCTCCTTGAGTGATCAAGCCAAGCTGGTTGTAGAGGTCGAAAAGGTTGTTGTTGATAGGTGTCGCCGTGAGTAAGATCACTTTCTTTCGGACACCGTCCCGTCCTCGGCCCGAATTGGCGCCAAGCACCCGTTCCATGTTCGCATAGCGTTGGGCGTTCCGGTTACGGAAGTTGTGGGATTCATCCACCAGGATGACGTCCACGTCTCCCCAAGGCACCGGATCGAACTCCTCCCGCCCCAATTCCTCCTGCGAGAGAACTGTCGCAGGAATGGTCGCATCTGCCAGCTCCCGCTCCCACATCTCGCGCAGGCTTGCCGGGCAGACGACCAGAGCCTTCAGTCGTAGGTGATAGGCGAAGTCCTCCAAGAGTTTCTTCCCGATCCAGGTCTTTCCAAGACCCACCGAATCCGCAATCATCGCCCCATCATAACGGGCAAGGATCTTTCGGGCTTTTTTGACGGCGTCCTCCTGAAACTCCGCAAGCTCGACGGCCGAACGCGTCGGAGCAGGCGCCTCCCCCGCTAGCTCATCCTTGAAGTACTCGTAGAGCGCCTTCATATACACCTCATAGGGGGTGTACTCCTTCCGTCCGAACTTGGAGGCATCCAGCAGTTCAATCAGGGCTTCCTTGAAGTCTCGTGCGGCGGCCCATTGCGCCTCATACCAGCGTTCAAGGTCAATGATGGCCCGGGCGCCAACCTCGCTCTTGAGCAGTTGGCGGTTCTCCAGGGTGATTCGTTCACTCGGTTTGGCATCGGTGAGCCACGAAACAGCATGCGCGGCATCCTGATCCTCGACCTCCGTCGGGTCCAACAGCACCTTGTGAGCCAAGTTGAGCTCGCGGTTAGAGGTGAGGCCGGGGATCGTAAAGTTGGATGAGCCGACGACGGCGACGATGGGTCGGAATCGGTCGAAGAGCACCTGTTGCCCAGGACGGTCGGAGTAGAACAACCAGCATTTGGCATGCAGGAAGCCTTCGTCGTGCAGGCAGACGAGGACCGTTTCACGTCGGAGATAGGCGATCAGATCCTCTACCACTCGGAGGGTTTTCTCGTCGAATGGAAGCACCTCCAGATCCTTTCGGAGCAGACCCCTGATTTGCTCTGCATCGGGCCGAAGACCGATTTGCTCCCCAGAGATAGGCTCCGCACCCAGGAGGAGCCGAAAGCTCCCCAGTCCGAGCAGTCCTTCTTTCACCAGCCCAAATCCGCCGACCGTGAAGTACGCCGTCGCCACATCCAGCGACCGCCCCTTGTGCTCGGCCAACAAGGCATTCAGGATGTCGGCCAGGCGATGGGTCCGGTTGTCGATGACATAGGGGATTCTCATGGGGTCACTTAATGCTCTCTAAGCCTCTCGAGGTTTTGTTCCACCCTATCTTTCAGCAGGGGGCGGCGCACAGACCGTCGTGCTTTCCTCAGGTGTTTCAGAAGGGTAGTTTTAATATGAGTGTCCTTCGTCTTTGACAAAACCTCGACTTCGTAAAACCATTCCAGCAGGGTGTCTTCCGTAAAATTATTGAAGATTGATTTGACTTGTTCCATTCCCTTGGCTCTGTCAAACAGCAAACCGTGATAGAAACGCCCAACTCTCTGCAGCTTGGGGTCCGCCGCAAAGATCAGGGTACGCGTGATTTCCTCGAGATTTTCCCTCGGAAGCTGAGAGAGCGCTATAATCCACCCCCGTTTCACCTCGGTGTTCTCTTCGCGTTCGTACAGCCTACTAACTGCGTCGACCTCTCGCTTGGACATCTTCTTTAGCCCGATTAGTATTGCGGCCTGCTGTCGAACGTACCAGTGGTTCTTCTTGATGCTGACTTGACGCCTGGCCTCTTTCCACGCCTCAGAAGGAATATTGCGCATATATCGCAAGATCATGAAAAAGTTCGCCTTCTGGTAAGGAAACAATCCTCCGTCTTGTGTGAGAAAACCGGCGACCCGCTCCGCAATCTTCTTTAGGTTCCTATCTTGAGCCCGCAGATATCGAACCGAACTACCCAACAAAGCCGAATCCGGATTCCGTTCTACTTGGTCCAGCACGGGCCGGACCATGCCGGAGTGGCGAGGAAGTGTGAAACCGGTCATTAGCCGCCGAAATAGACGAAGCTCATTACCTCGGACGATCCCCTTTCGTCCCCTCACGGAGCTGAGGTACTTCTTCAAATCCGCAAGATAGGCCGTTCGCTCTGCGGGAGTCATGGTTTTCTTCTTTTGAACTTTCATGATGATTTCATTGACAGCATGTAGGCGGTCGTCAATAAATTCGCCGCGAATCTCGGGGCCTTGGAGGATTCGTGTCTTTGATCCCTGAATGTTGAGGCGCAGGCTGCGCAACTCCTCATTCATGAGGAACAACGCGTCGCGCGCCGAGGACATATCCCTTGCGAGGACTTTGATGTCATCCATGTACCGAAGGTACTTAAGGTCACGGCGCTTCGCGAAGGCAATGAAGGCGCGGTCCAGTGGCAGCAAGTAGATGTTCCCGAGGAAGCTGCTCACTTCATTGCCCTGGGGAATGCCGCGGGGAGCCGAAGCCCTGTGAACTGCCGGCCAGGTCCAGTATTCCAACAGACTGATCAGAAAGTTAATTATTCGGTGCTGGCGTGGAAGGTATTGCAGAAGAAGATTCCGCAAGAGGTCGAGGTCGATGTTTTCAAAGTACGCAACGATGTCAGAGACAACCAGAAACTGGTAACCTTCCTTCTCGTAAGCATACTCCAAGTCCTGAATGAAGCGCGGCCAAACGCCATACCAAGGCTCGACGAACTCTATCCTTTTCCTGATTGTACGCGACTTGAGAAAGGGAAATTTCAATATCTCGTGATCATGAAACAGGCCTTTTCCTTTGGTGCCCTCCTTCACCCGCCACGAGTAAACATTGCCAGGCAGCTTCCTGTCCAGCAGTGGGGCGATCAGGCATGCAATCCCGAATAGAACGATCTTATCCTCGATCTCAAGCACGCTGCCGGGTCGCACGGACAGGCTTGACTTGGGCACATCGATAGTCAGGAGCGGTTTTGGGCGGTAAGACATGGTCGATAGACTTTGGGAAAGTCCCTTAGGTGGTCATCCAAGCGAAATCCGAAATCAGAGTAGCGATAGGGGTCGAACATGAAATCATTTCGTGAATCATTTCGGGCGAGGTGCCAAGCCCGCAGCAATAAAGAGAAATCGGAGAGTGTCGAGAATAAATCAGGTGGCATGGTCCCTTCGTCGGCTTAATATCATCAACCCCGCCTCAGGCTTCTGAGTCTCCAGCGTTGATTAAAGCATCTCTTCAAGCCGCTTCTCTATATATTGAGCATCGCTGTTGGAGAGGCCGTAGCAGCAGAAGAGGACGGCGTCGATGGCATCTTGTATGGGCTGGTTTTCTGACGCCAAGCGCGAGCGCTCCGAGCGAGTCTTGAGCACGCGCCTAGCTTCAATTACCTGAATTTGGCGGCTCATCACAGTCAGGGCGTCGGCAACGGGCTTTGGCATCACCCCTGGCTCGGTACAGGCTGCGCATAGAAGCTCGGTGAGTTCTTCCCACTGGCCTGTTTTCAAAAGAGGCTTACAGTCAATGGACGGCCCACTTCCAGAAATCGTCGGGACCGGCAAGGCATTGAATTGGTACTCGTTGACCTTAGAGTTCGTGCTTCCAAGCCTGAAGTACCAGTCCAGCATCCTCGAGTTGAGCAGGGCAAGCAGTAGGTCGAGGTCGATTTGCGAGGATTCCTCAGTGGTGTAGCTTACGGTGTCGAGGCAGTAGCTGCCCCTTGGTATGCGTGCAGCGATAATCCTGCGAAAGTTGTTCTGGGGTGAGCTGCGCTGGAAGCCGACTCTTTCACTCTGATGAGCAAACGCCTTGGCATCCTTCCCCCTCCCCGCAAGAAATTTCTTAACGTCAAGTCGAACGTCTTCCCCTTGGGAAGGTTCTCGAACTGCATATGTGCAGATGTTTGCGCCGCGCAGGGCTATGGGGGTTCCAGGACGGCTCGTCAGGGTGCCACGTGCCCTTTCGTTGGTCTCATTAACCTCACCTTGGAATGACTTGGCAATCTCGCACATACGGCGGACTTTCGGCGAGGTGACCAGGCGGGTGACAAGTCCCCAGTCCTCTTGTGTGCAAGAAGGGATCGCAGCATTCTGTGGGTCGAAGGCTAGCACTTCCGAAGGCGCTACTTGAAGAGTTGAAGACCCATCGTCTATGAACCGCCCGGCATGTGTCCTGACGGTGAAGCGTGTCCCGGTGGTCTTCCATCGGGTGACAAAGATGGTTGTAGAAAGTTTGGCCTCTGGGAACACGCGATTGTGGGGATCGTCCTTCTGGGGGAACGCTTCGATGGCAACGAGACCAGCTTTCTCGAGGAGAAGTCGCCGCACGCCGGCGGCCTGGTCATCACCTAGGAGCGGCATAGGGACGATGAAGGAGAAAACGCCTGCAGCGCCCATTATGGCCAGGCCACGGCATATGAAGAGTTTATAGAGATTCTTCTTGCCTCGGATAGCGGGGCCATAGACCGGTGCTTCCTCGTAGAATCCCAAGTCATGCGACACATCGTAGCCAAGCTCCTCGCTGGCCAGCACGTCATAGGGCGGATTCCCGATGACCGCGTCAAATCCCATGCCCTCCAGTCGCTCGATGACCTGGTGAGTGCCTGGGCGCGTACCGTAGAAAACCTCGGGGAACTCCAGCTCCCAGTGGAAGAAGTGCCTTTCGGCGGTCGCCTTCAATGCCATCTCGGCGGCCTCCCGATACTCCGATGGAAGACTAGCCGCGGCGAGTTTCAGGGCCTTCTTATCCTGCGCGTTAATAAATGCCTCGGCCGCTGAGACTTTAAGGAGAGCCAGCGCCGGTGAATCCACACCTAGCGCTCGTTCTTTGCGACTTTTCTTCTCGTCCCCGCCGTAAAACCACTGACTACAATAGACGTCGAGGATCCGTTTGAAGGGCGCCAGGGCATCGGATGCCTTGCGGTACTCGGTCCGAGATTCACGCGCTTGGGCGCTGGTAACATCGGAAAGCTCGCCCACGTGTCGCATGAGGTCCGTCGCCAGCAGCAGTCCCGCGAAACGACTGCCGAAAAGGTCAAACTGGTGTTCTGTAGACTCGACTGTCTTCCATTCCGTCGCAGACGCAGCCACCTTGGACTTTCTGCTGATGCGGGTGACTGGTTCAACTGCTTCCTGAACCTCTTTAACCGTGACGCCGATCAGAGAATTGCCGCAGCGTAGGTGATGGTCCAAGAAGGAGAGCGGGGCGCCAAGCGTGAAGCAGTCGAGCCACAGAGAGACCTTGGCAAGTTCCACGGCCATCGGGTTTAAATCCACACCATAGATGCACCGCTTGAGCACGTGTCGTTTGAGCAGGTTGACGTCGGTGAGGCGTTTCGCGTCGATCGTGATTCCATGGTCATCCATCTCCTGAAGTATCGCCTCACGCATCCGGGCCAGGTGAGCAAAGACCGGGTTCCAGGGAAAGGCGTTCAGGAAGTCGAGCGCTCTGTCCGTGATGTGGTCTACGGCCTCTACGAGGAAATGCCCGGAGCCCATGGCTGGATCAAGGACCTTGATGTCAAATAGCTCATCCACTAGCTCCTGACCCATAAGATCGGCCTTGCTCTCGGGTTCGGGCTTGAGGCCCTGTTTGAGAAGTGCTTCCTGTCTCTGGAAAAAGGCGCGGCGCTTCTGCTGGGCCTCGCGGAGCTTCGGGCGCATCGCTTCGAACCTCTCTTGGATCACGGGCCCAACGGCGTGCTCCACGATGTACTGCACGATATGATCCGGGGTGTAGTACGAGCCAGTAGCCTTGCGCTCGCGCTTGTCGTTCTCGAGATAGACTTGTCCCTTTTTCACCGCCCTTCCCTGGCGATCAGCCCGCTCCCGATCCTTCTCATCAAGGTCATTGAAAGGCACGTATACTTCACGCCCCTTTTCTTTGACAATGGCCAGCTTTCGGTCGGCGATGCGCAGCTTGAACTCCAAAAGCCCTTCATAGATCGATCCGAGCTGCCGGACGCCCAGGGATTTAAAGTCAATGAAAACAAGGTCGTATTGTTTCGGGTCCACGTCCCGGGCTAGGAGGTCCAGGGCCCGCGCAAGGAATCGGTCGGGTACCTTGGTCGTATTTAGAAACCTGGCCGCCTGCGCCTCTGGACTTTCATCCTCATCGCCAGGGTCGGAAAGGAATAGACCTCCGTTGTAAACGGGCAAATTGAGTGCGGGATCGCCCTTTTCCACGATACGGAAGAGGCGAGTGAGATGGTCGCAGAGTTCGTATCGATCCTGGCGGTAGTGCGTCTTGATCCTCCCCTCTACCTCGTCTGCAATGGTCCCAGCTACGTCGGCGACATCACCCTTCAGCTTTGTGAAGCTCGCATCGAAGTAACCTCGGATCTCTTTCACCGGCAAGAGGTCGCGTGCCTCCGCATACAGCAGGAACAGCAGTCGATAGAGCAGGGTAAGGGTTCCATGAAAAACGGCGTCCAATGCCTCCTGAGAAAAATCGGTATGGTGTCCGTCACGTTCCCGGATGTGGGTGATGAATCCAGTTGCCAGATGCGGAAACACCTCCTCAAACACCCGATCCTTGAGACGCTCGCCCAGCCCCTTCGCGTAGTCCGAGCTCCCTAGAAGGAGCTGATCCAGCAAAGAGAGCGAAACCTTCTTGCCCTCTCGCTCGATCTCAGCTGGCTCAAAAGCCCGGCATCGGAACAAGAGCCAGAAGTAACGGAAGGATTCGGCGGGATCTGCAGCATGCGGCCCGGCTTGGGCAAGCACCTCCTCAAGGTCGATCTCGTAGTAGTTTGTTGCCCTGGAATGAGTGCGCTGGGCATAGAGCCTCCAAAGCCTGCCGTTCGTCACGAGAACCCAGGGGGCTTCACCCTTCTCAAGAAGACTCACGACCACGGCGCCAGGGTTTTCTTCAGGGATCTCGTTATCGCGTCTATTGTCTTTGCCATCTAAGGAGCGCTCCCACGGATACACGAGGCATAGCGCAAGAGGCGATATCTTTGTATCTATCGAGTAGAGACGATAATCCGGCTCCGCGGAGTTGCTTCCAATCTTTCTGCCTTTCTTTATATCGAATCCCAGCGCCTGTAAGGCCGGCTCTATGAGCTCTTTCCGTACGACATTCTTATCCTTCCCGGCGAAACCTGAGGAGGCTCCATGGTAGAGTTCGCGAAGTCGCAGGTAAGAGGGCTTGGGGTCTTCGGTCCACACAGGGAAGGCGGGCAGCCGATCCAGGAGGTAGTAGTCCGAGAAGAGGGCTCGGTTATTGAAGAACTCCTCCGACCAATCAGCAAGCGCATAGGCGGAAATGAGCTTGTCGTACTGAGCGAAGGGATCGGACTCGGTCCATGTCAAGCGACGGAGCACCCGGATATCAATCCGACTTGGCTTCCGCCGCTCAACAGTCAAAACGCGCGGCCGAATACCGACCTGCTTTTGTCCGAGGGCAGACCCGTTACCCCCGATTGGGAGGTACTTCTCCAGGAGGACAAAGTCGAGGCTTTCATAGTCGCTCGTGAGAACAAGCAGGTAGTTCCCCGCACGATTGCGGAAGGCCCGTGCCAACGCACGGGTGTGGGCGACCGTGACACTGACGAGTTCAAAGAGATAGACCTGGAACAGGTTCTCCTGATCGGCAATCAGCTCAATCTTTCGAATAGGCCGAGCCGTACCCTCGGCAGTAACTCCCAGATTTCCAGGTATTTGCGGTGTGCGTGCGTTGGTATTGTAGCCGAGCCCGGCAAAGAAGGCTGAGAGAGCGTCTGCGCTATTGAGAGCCTGAATGTCGTGCGGGCTTAGCTCGAGGTCTAAGATGCTTGCGGCTTTGTGATCCATCGCGTTGACTTCCTACTTGGTGAATTCAGTTGTCCCTATTATCGTTTCGGCCTCCATTGCGCCGCCCATGAATCCCCCAATTCTCGTGCCAGAGTGGTTCCCTTGTATCACGGTGCTTCTATCGGGGTCAAGGGGGGGAGGTCACAAGCAGCGGATGGAAGGGGCCAAACTCTGGCTCCGAGAGGCGGAGGCCGCCACGGAGCACGTAAAACTGGAGGTTGACATAATCGCACCCCAGGAGCGGAAGGCAGCGGAGAGCTTCTACGCCGCCGTCAGGAAAACCACCCCTCAGATGCGGGCCATGGCGGAACGGTATGGTGGTGACGTATCCTTCGATTTTGACTCTAATGGCCGGTCGGTCTGGCTGATGGCGCTTTCCGGGAAAGCCGCCCCTCCGATGCTGAGAACCGTCTCAGACAGAGAGGAGCCGTGGATACCCCTGGATGACGAGCAGGATGATGGGGGCGAGGAGGAGGGGTGAGGCCAAAGTTGGTGGAAGGCCATGGGCCCAGGAGGGGACATCCCTCACGCCCCTCAACCTAACCTTCTCCCCTGAGGAGAGAAGGAATGGATAAGGGGACCTGTATCCCGCGTCAGAACAATTCCCTGATGGCCCCTCACCTCCATCCTCTCCCACAGGGAGGCCTGAGTGAGGGCGCTGCTGGCGCGAAGACCCCCTCACCCTCGCCCTCTCCCCCACCTAGGGGAGAGGGGAACTTATGGCGCCCATTTCTGACTCGGGACACTAGTTTATATTGGGACTGTGCCCGACGACCAAGAGACGACCGCTCGTTGAGACCCCGAAGGTGATGACGCGCGCTTCGCCAGTGTCCTGCGAGCGCAGGTCCAGTTTCTCGGGCTGTGCCTTATTCTCAGTCATCTCAGACGGTCCCTGTCCGGGGTCAGCCGGCCTTGGCGGTTACCCGCAGTCTCAAGCGGGCCTTCTTCTGGAGGGCACTCACGATACTGAAGAAGTTCTCCGTGCTCGGGTTGCCGTGCGGCGCCAGCATCCGATGCAGGCTCTTACTCGGCTTGTTCAGCGCGGCGGCCAATTCTTCGAATCCGACGGTGGCGTTGACCAGATCGCGCAGGATGGCCTTACCCGCGGCGGTGTCGCCCCCGAGATAGGCGTTGATCGCCTCCGTGAAGAGCATTTCGCGAAAGCGCGGGTCGCGCTGCGCGCGCGCCACGACTGTGTCCTTGAAATCCCGTGTGAGTGCCATAGCGCCTCCGGTCTGCTTATCTCTTGGCCTTGCGGCGGCGATAATCAACCCAGCGCTCCTTCGCCGCCTCGATCTAGCAGCAGTAGCGTCTCGGATTCGATGCCGTGGAAGGTGATGTTGGTGGCCAGCCGCTAACGAGTCAGCGTGCGTGCGCAAAGAATCTCGTCTTCGCGGAGGGGATCGAGGGCGGAGACGGGGACGGCGGTAACGGCAATGGTGTCGCCGACGGCATTGAAGACCTCGATGGAGTACCCCTCTGTGCCGTCAAGGGCGACGTGGTGGTCCACTAGCTTGACGATGTCACCGCGACGGAGACGATGCTCCGGGACATCGCACGTCAGCACTGCATCCTTGTAGAGTTCCAACTTCATCATGTCCTCCGCTTGTCAGGGATTCGTGTAACGAATTTCGTAACGCCCGACAAGTGCTCGGTCATCCAGATGGTGCGAACGGCCAGCGTCACGCCGTTTGGGCCAGTGAGCATGCCATGATTCTCGTAGTACTGGCCAAACTTGTTGGATTCCAGCGACACGGTATCCAACGGCAGAATCTGCGTGCGCAAGTCCCGCAGCAGTTGGTCAGCGTTTTCCAGCGTGTACCCCGCCTGCGCCAGGAAAGCCGATTTGTCGCCCCGCGCTTGCGGCAATAGCAGGTAGCGCGTCAGCTTGTCTGCGTCGATGGCTGTGTCCGCAGGCAGTCTCATGATGCCTCAGCCGCGGAGTGCGCCTACGGTCCGCTCCATAGCCTGCAACGTTGCAGCCACGTCTGCCTTCTGAATCCTCGTACCAAACAAAAATCGGATCATTTGCAGCGATAGTTCTTAGCACAACACCTGTCGACAGTTAGCCGCAACAAGTTGGAACGGCACTAGACGAGCTCACCCTGACCTGACGGCCGACGGCGCGGGCGAGCGTCATGGTGTAGAGTGTGCGGCAACGTAGCGCCTGACCCTGATTTTGGCTTCCCTGCGGCGAGCCTGGGCAATGTCATAGCTGGTCTGCATCCGCATAAGGGTGTCCATCTTGGGGCCGAAAGCCTTCTCGATGCGGAGAGCCATATCCGACGAAAGTCCGGCACGGCCGTTCAGGAGCGCGGACAGAGTGGGCCTGGTGACGCCAAGCGCCTTGGCTGCTGCGGTCACAGACAGACCCAGGGGATCAATAATCTCCATCTTGATGAACTGTCCCGGATGGGCGGGATTTGCTAACCGTAGCATTGTTTGTTCTCCTCTCAGTGGTAGTCCTCATAGTCGAGGTCGATAATCTCGCCCTCTGCGGCGTCGATCCGGAACGTCAGTCGCCAGTTGCGGGTGATGGTGAGGCTCCAGGTGCCTTTGCGATCGCCGGTTAGCCGGTGGGCTTTCCAGTGCCCAATGGCGCGGAGCTCGGCGGGGTCCTCCATGTCCTGAAGGAAAGAGAGAATGGCAGACCGGATGGATCATCGCGCTCGATGAAGCGCCGGAGCCCCCGGTGAATAACGTTCCTTATCTTCATAAAGAACCGTACCAGAAAGAGTGTCGCCTGTCAAGCTACGCTTTACGGAGTGTGTCAAAGGCGCGCCTCCGACGCTGAGGACAGTCTCAGACAGAGAGGTGCCGTGGACTCCTTTGGATGACGAGCAAGGGAGGACGGAGACGAGAAGGATCAGGACAAAGACTGGACGCTTTCCCGCGCAATTGATGCAGGTTTATCGACGCGGATCAATGCCCGCTGCCTAGGCGGCGACGTACTCGCGGATGTCTACCTGAACACCGCTTCGGGCTGCGTCTTCCGCCTCGCGCAGGAGTCGGGCCGTGATGTCTTCATCGACGTACTCCTCTCCGCAGTTTTCACAGACCCTCGCGGGGACAGACTTCAC
>Ga0184623_10000647_pt1 | contig 14894 bp, 16 predicted proteins | sample PLM1_100_b1_FD_133138 | JGI IMG/M metagenome (GOLD analysis project Ga0184623, IMG submission 133138) | Groundwater sediment microbial communities from an aquifer in East River, Colorado, USA - PLM1_100_b1 | ecosystem: Environmental > Terrestrial > Soil > Riparian zone | place: USA: East River...
CATGACCCGATCGATCCCCTCGACCGTCGAGTAGCTCCGCTTGTAGCGGCCGCCGGAGCAGGTGCAGTCGCCCATCGCGACGCACCACTTGGGCTCGGGCATCTGCTCCCAGAGGCGGACGAGAGGCCCGGCCATCTTCGTCGTCAGGGTGCCGGCGACGATCAGGACGTCGGCCTGGCGCGGGCTCGCCCGGAACGGGAACATGCCCCAGCGGTCCATGTCGTTCTTCGAGGTTGCGGCCGACATCATCTCGATCGCACAGCAGGCCAGACCCGAGAGCAGCGGCCACAGGCTGTTCGCCCTGATGAGATCGAGGACGTAATCGGCCTTCGTCGGGATGACTTCGAGCGGTCCGCTCCAGCGCGCATCGTCGCGCCGGAATGTCGGGTCCAGCTCGTGTGCCGCGAGGTGGGTGATGTCCGATTCGATGCCACCGCTGTACGCCGTCGGGTCAACCGACTGCCAGAGCGTGTTGGGGACGACGATCGGCTCGATCAGCGCCGTTTCCGGGCGGACGGCGAGCGCGGCGGGGCTGCGGGCGTTGCCGGGGCGTTGCCCGGCTTTCTGACAGATGCCGTCAGCTCGCCCTTTCGCCGGACCCCGACAGTGTTTTTGGCCATCCTTGTCACTCCGTAGCTCGTTCGAGTTGCCGGCAACTCGATTCGGCGCTATCCGCATAACCTCCTCAACACAACGACGGAAGCTGCGCGAGCTACGTGACATCGATCGCGGCTCCAGAGCGGCCGCCGAAGCGCCCGACCGCCAGGCGCGGCCCGTTGCAGATCCCACTCAAGGCGGCGGCCGCCACCGATTGGCGCTGGGGGCTCCTGGGCCTGTGCGTGCTGGTAACGGCCGGCTGTGGAGCGCGGATCGCGACGGCCACTCCATCGCCATCGGCGGCCTCCGAGGAGGCTCTTGCCCAGCCGTTGCCCGGCGCGAGTACCCATTCCAGCAGAGGCGATCATGGTCGCAGCCGCAATCGAGGAGGGGCACGAGGCTATTCACCGATCGCGAAACAGACGTGCTGCGGACAGCCCAGTTCGGTCGTCCGATTGAACGCCACGGCCATGGTGACTGCCCCGGAATCGCCTTGACGCGGTCGGGATTGCCCGTGACGCGGGCTGGCTATAGCATTCAGTCGCTGGCCCTATGCCCAGATGGGGCTGAGTGGCGACTAGGCGCTGAATCACACGCGGGCTGCGACCGTCCCGATCGCCATGACGTTCTTCGGGGATCCCTTTGCTTCTCGGTCGACCGTCGAGATGACTAAGGAAAGCGCATGAGCACAGCACAAATCGAAGTCTCCGGCGGTCGCCTGTTCACCATGGACGACGGAATCGGTCCACCAGTGGTGCTCCTGCATGCCGGCATCGTCGATCACCTGTCATGGGATGCCGTTGCTCCGCTTCTCATCGAGGCCGGCTATCGGGTCATTCGGTATGACGCCCGAGGGTTCGGGGGCGTCTACTGCCGACGACGTCACCTCTTCACATTGGTCCGACTTGATCGCGGTCATGAATGCTCGCGAGATCGAGATGGCGGCACTGGTCGGCAATTCCCTGGGAGGCCTGACAGCGCTCGATGCGGCCACACAAGCCCCGGAGCGGGTCGTTGGAGTCGTCGGTGTTGCGTCCGGGCTGAGTGACTTTACCAGGGAGACAACAGAGCAGACCAAAGCGTTAGAGAAGGAGCAGGCGCGCCTCGAAGGAGCTGATCCTCGCGATCCCGGCGCCCTCGCCGAGTTCGACATTCGCCTGTGGGTAGACGGCCCCGGCCAGTCCCCAGCTCGGGTCCCGGCCGCCATACGGCAGGCTGTCCTAGGCACAGCCACACGCTTGCATGCCGCCAGTCGGGTAGATGGACACGGCGCAGTAGCAAAGCTATCCACGTGTGAGCTTCTCGCCGACCTGACCTGTCCGGTCCTCGCCATTGCCGGAGAGCTCGACCTCGCGGATGTCGTTGAGACGGCCCGCTATCTCGAGGCTAACGCCCCGAACGCGCGGGCGATGATCTGGCCCGATGTCGCCCACATGACCGGCATGGAAGTGCCAGACCGGCTCGTAACCGCGATCGTAGACTTCCTGGCGCCGCTAGATCGCTGGTCGTAGAGGGCAGTCGGGCTCTGCTCCGCCGTTCGACATTGCGGTCACTTCCATTCGGTCACCCGCCCTGACTTGGTTCTTTACGCTCGAGCCCGGGTCGACAGCGCAAGCGAAGGACGCGTCGACGTCACTTAGGCGATTGGCCCTGCGAACTCGCTGACGAGCGCCACAAGCCCGCTCACACTCCGCTCGCGACGCGGTTTGGCAATGTGCGCGCGTCGCCGTCGCCGTATCAGAATCCTGCCGAACCACTACTTCGGCCTCGATCGGCTTCATAGCCTTGACGAGCTTGTTGAGGCTGCAAAACTAGCGCGCCGTTCACGAGGAAGTACCTGAAGGTGCCACGGGGAGTCGTCGGATCGGGCTGGGCCTTGGTGTCGACGACGATCCGCGACTCCGTCCGGCATGTTCAACCTGTTTGCCCACCGCTTCGTCCTCCCCCACCGCGACGACCCCGATCGCGAGCTGACCTTTACCGCTCTGTCTTGGGGTGCTTGGTGGATGGCCATATCGGTCTCTAGAAACCCCAGCGGCCTCTGGAATCCCAGGGACTTGACCCTCCGATGCCTATCCTCGCCATGCCAAGAGGTTCGTCACCGCGCGGGGAGCCACTCAAGGAGCGGCTGACTGGGTGTCTACACGACGAGGTGAGAGACGGAGCCGTTCGCGTGCGCGTACTCGTTCCAGGCATGACCAAGCCGCGCTAGGCCCTGCTCGAGGTCGTTCAACGCGGCTCCGAGTGGCAGTCGCACGTGATCGTCGAATTGGGCGTCTGCGCTCATGACCGCCCCCGAGACGATAGCCACACCGTGGCGGGCAGCGATCACGGCGAGCTCAGTTGCACTTCCGTACGGCAAGCGCGCCCAGAGGCATAAGCCTCCGGTAGGCGCACGCCAACGCCAGTCGGGGAGGAGGCCGGTCATCAGGCTTGCTACGGCTTCCAACCGTTCGGCGAGCTCTCTGCGCCGAATCTCGCTCACCTCGTCCAACCGCGCAACTAGGTCGACGGCCATCGCCTGTGTAGGCAGGACCCCCGCTAAGTCAGCGGACGTGCGCACCCGGGCGAGGTGAGAGATGATTGAACGAGGAGCACGAATCCAGCCGACCCGCAGACCTCCCCAGTACGTCTTGCTGAGTGAATCGATGTAGATGATGGGCGACTCCGGCCCCGCCAAAGCCGCGATGGGCGGTGGGATCGGAGCGGACGTGATGCGGATGTCACCCATGGCGTGATCCTCGACCACGACCGTGCCACCGGCGCGGGCAAGCTCGGCCAGCTGCTGCCGTGCCGATACCGGCATGACGAAGCCAGTCGGATTGTGAAACGTGGGCATGACGAAGATGGCACGTACAAGTCCCGTCGAAACGTGAGCCTCGAGTTCGTCGACATCCAAGCCATCCGGCCCCAGCGGGAGTGTCAGAATGCGAGCTCCGGCAGCGCGAAAGGCATCGATCGCGCCGGGATATGTAGGGTTCTCGACCACAACGATTCCCGCGGCGTCCGAGACCCAGGCGGCTACAAGGCTGATCGCCTGCTGCGCGCCGGACGTAATCAGGACCTGATCGTCGATCGTACGAAGGCCGTGTCGCGACAGGTGGTCGGCGATGGCCGCTCGCAAGGGCGGGAAGCCGAACGGGTAATAGCCGTGGTGTTCGACCAACTGCGTTAGGTCGACCCGCTCCCACGCTTCGCTCAGCAGCTCGGTGACCCGCGGATTCGAAGGCACGGACGCTGCGAGCAAATCGATCGTACCGACCGGCGAATCGCTCAACGTCCGGAAAACGACACTTCGCTGAGCGGACGTTGCCAGCTCGCCCATCCGAGCGCTCACGGCGACAGTCGTGTCTCCGCTTACAGTCGTGCCGCGCCCACGGTCACGTCGGATGAGCCGCTCAGTGCTGAGCACGCCGTAAGCCTTGACGACAGTGTTTCGGGCGATCCGTAGACCTGCCGCGAGATCACGCTCTGGAGGCAGTCGAGTTCCCGGCAAGAGTTCTCCGCGTTCGATCATGTCCTCGATCGCCCTGGCAAGGCGGCGATAGGCGGGCATTGAGCTCTGCTCGGCCAACGCACCGCGGAGCTGGATGACGAAGGGGCCCGTCATGCTGTATCTGGACCTGCTCATTGGCACCATTGTTAGGGACCGAGGCGCAATGTCGCAAGGGCCCGCCGTGAGGGCCGGATCGCGGGAATATCCGTGCGCGGGAGACCAAGGCGCCTGGAGCCACAGGAGTATTGATTGGCTCCTGAGCCAAGCCAGACTGTTCTGCCATGTTTGATCCATGGCGTGTCACATGCCGTGTTGCCGACGGCACCAACGGCGTGGTCGGGCAAGGGCGATGACGACTCACCGTGATGATGTCGCCGCGCGAACGATGCTCATACGAGCGGCACGTAGCGGCGAATTGGCCACCGTGTTGTCCATGTACGACTGGCTCTTTGCGCCGCCAGGCACGCGACCAAGAACCTGGGCAGGCGCCAACGCGTCCGCTAGGCTGCGCCGACTCAGCACCGATGCGAGAGGGATCGTCCTGGTTGCGGAGATCGAAGGCGCTCTTGTCGGCTTTGCCACGGTCGTCCTGGACATCGAGTCAGTTCGGTTTGGTCAGCGCGCTTGGATGGAGGATCTTGCCGTCGATCCATCACATCGGTCAGAGGGCATCGGAAGGCAGTTGCTGGCCGCTGCGAAGGCGTGGGCACGCGCGCAAGGCGCGAGCCATCTCGAGCTCGATTCTGCCGATGCGCGAGAGGACGCCCACCGTTTCTATGAGCGCGAACGCCCGAGCTGGCGGTCAATCTGCTTTGGCTGGGAACTATGATCGAAGAGCGCGGCGAGGGCCAACACCTGTCGCCCCTCGACGACGGGCCGTCGGGCGTTGGGCTCTGCAAGGACTCGCTTCGCAGCAATGCGCCCTCCTTCCGCTCTTGTGATCGATCTCGATGGCACCCTTGTCGATACCGTACCCACGCGAATTCAGGCTTGGGCGTCGGCTTTGCGTGCGGCGGGATTTCGGGTTGATCGGCGTCGCATTGGTTCCCTCATCGGCATGGACGGGCGCCGTCTGGTCCGCGAAATCGCAGCCGGCGAAGGCCGCTTCGTCACCGACGACGAGGCGGAAGAGGTGGAGCTACTGGCGGGTCGCCAATACGACCTCGTCAACGTCGATCCCCGACCCTTGCCGGGAGCTCGTGGACTCTTGAAGCTGAGCGCAGATCCACGTATTCCCTGGGTCATCGCCACATCGAGCCGAGCCGATCAGGCTCGAGTATCGCTTGCCGCTCTCCAGCTCAGTCCATCAGGCCCGCTCATCGTTGATGGCGATGGCGTCATGCACGCGAAGCCGGCTCCCGACCTCCTCCTTCGTGCTGCCGAGATGTTGGGCGTTTCCTCGCTTGGGTGTTGGTGCATCGGAGACTCGATCTGGGACATCCGTGCCGCGACCGCGGCAGGCATGTCCCCAGTCGGGGTGACGACCGGTGCCACATTGGAGGCGGACCTGGTCCGAGCTGGGGCACGGGCAGTGGTCCCGTCGCTCGCGAACGTCGTCGAACACCTTGCCGATAGAGGTGACTAATCCGGCTGTTCGGCTGAGGCCAACTCGCACGGCTGACATCGGCTACGTAGTTGGCCTCGAAGCGAACCCGACCACTGCGCCGTTCATCAATCCGTGGGCGAGACAACGGCATGTCGCATCGATCGAAGACCCAGACGAGAACCACGCGATCATCGAGGCATCCGGGCGCCGGGTGGGTTTCGTCATTCTCGCCGGACTCCAAGACCCAACGGGAGTCGAGCTCAGGCGGCTCGTTATCGGTCCAAAGGGCCAACGTTATGGTCGATCAGCGCTTGCGGCCGTACTGGCGTGGGCGCAGACCCGGCAGGAGTCACGAGTCTGGCTTGATGTCTACGACGATAACGCTCGAGCGATCGCCCTGTACCGCTCAGCTGGGTTCAAGCTCATAGACGCGGCGACAACGGACCGGGGCCGTCGGCTGCTGATCCTCGAGTGGCGCCCGTCCGGCGTCGTTCGATCGGCTGGCTCGTGAGTGGATTATGAACGCCAGGCAGGCCCGTTGGCCTGAGTCTCCATCCTAACGGCATCGTCTGGCTCGGAGGCACGCCAGTACTCGCGCGGCGTCTCTTCCAGTTCTGTTGAGGGTACGGGTGAGCCTTCCAGCCGCCAGTTCGCCCCCCCCGGGCGCGCCTTACCAGCCGCGGACCGCGAGGCGTTCCTGCTCCGGGATCGCTTCCATCGCGATGCCTCGCATCGGGGCTCCGAGACCCTTCGAGACCTCGGCGATGATCTTCGGGTTGTCGAAGTGGGTCGTCGCCTGGACGATCGCGTTCGCCATCCGGGCCGGATCCTCGCTCTTGAAGATCCCCGACCCGACGAAGACGCCCTCCGAGCCGAGCTGCATCACGAGCGCGGCATCGGCCGGCGTCGAGATCCCGCCGGCGACGAAGTTGACGACCGGCAGCTCGCCGTCGGCGGCAACCTGCTTGACCAGCTCGTAGGGCGCCTGGAGCTCCTTGGCCGCGACGAACAGCTCGTCCTCGCGCATGGTCTGGAGCCGGCGGATCTGGCTGAGCACGTCGCGCAGCTGGCGGACGGCCTCGACCACGTTGCCCGTTCCGGCCTCGCCCTTGGTCCGCATCATCGCCGCGCCCTCGTTGATCCGGCGGAGCGCCTCGCCGAGGTTCCGGCAGCCGCACACGAACGGGACCTTGAAGGCGTGCTTGTCGATGTGGTTGGTCTCGTCGGCCGGGGTCAGGACCTCGGATTCGTCGATGTAGTCGACGCCGAGCGCCTCGAGCACCTGGGCCTCGACGAAGTGGCCGATCCGTGCCTTGGCCATGACCGGGATGGAGACCGCGGCCATGATCCCCTCGATCATCGACGGGTCGCTCATCCGGGCCACGCCGCCCGCGGCGCGGATGTCGGCCGGAACGCGCTCGAGGGCCATGACGGCGACGGCGCCCGCATCCTCGGCGATCTTCGCCTGGTCAGGGGTGACGACGTCCATGATGACGCCGCCCTTCAGCATCTGGGCGAGCCCCTTCTTCGTCGCCCAGGTGGACGTCTCGACGGTCATTGCAGTGTTTTGCGTCCTACCTGCGCTCATCCAACCCGCCTTACCTCATGGAGCCAATGAGGCGACAATAGAGCCAATCAGTGGATCCAATCCAGAGAAGATTGGACCCTTGAACCGTCCTGGCTTCAGTGGAGACTCCATCGCTTGGAGGATCATGGAGTCAAGGGCACCAGACAACCCCTCCCGTCCGTTCCAGCGGCGGTATCCACCGGAGTTGAGAGAGCGCGCGGTCCGGCTCGTGTTCGAGACCGCGGCCGAGCAGGGCGAGCGACACGGGGCCGTCGGCAAGGTGGCCAAGCAGCTCGGCATCGGCCCCGAGTCGGTCCGCCAATGGGTCCGCCAGGCCGAGGTCGATCGCGGTGATCGCTCCGGCCTCACCACCGAAGAGCGAGCCAGGATGAAGGAGCTCGAGCGGGAGGTCCGCGAGCTCTGCCGAGCCAACGAAATCCTCAAGTCCGCCGCGGTTTTCTTCGTGGGCGGAGCTCGACCGCGCCTCGCCGCGATGGGAGTCGAGCCGATCTGCCGGATCCTGGCGATCGCCCCATCCTCCTACTACGCGGCCAAGACCCGGCCGCATTCCGCCCGGGCGGTTCGGGACCAGGGCCTGTCGAGGGACATCAGCCGGATCCACGCCGAACACTTCTCCGTGTACGGCGTCCGGAAGGCCTGGCGGGTCCTCCGCCGGGAAGGGATCGCCGTCGGCCGCGACCAGGTCGGCCGGCTGATGCGCGGGCTCGGTCTGGCCGGCGCGACCCGCACAAAGCGGATCCGAACGACGAGGCCGGGCCCGGTCAGCGCTCGCCCCGCCGATCTCGTCGAGCGGGTGTTCACGGCAGCAGCGCCCAACCGCCTGTGGGTCGCCGATCTGACCTACGTCTGGACTCGCGCGGGATTCTTCTACACCGCGTTCGTCGTCGACGTCTTCAGCCGGGCGATCGTCGGCTGGCGGGTCCTGGCGAGCCTCCGCGCCGAGCTCGCCCTCGACGCTCTCGAGATGGCCATCTGGCACCGCCGCGATGCGGCCCTCGCAGGTCTCGTCCACCACTCTGACCGGGGTGTTCAGTACCTAGCGATCCGCTACACCGAGCGGCTCGCCGAGGCCGGGCGGTGAGCTCGGTCGGTGAGCTCGGTCGGTGAGCTCGGTCGGCAGCCGTGGCGACAGCTATGACAACGCCCTGGCCGAGACGGTCAACGGGCTGTACAAGGCCGAGCTGATCAACCGCCACGGCCTCTGGCGATCGGTCGAGGAGGTCGAGCTCGCGACGGCGGCGTGGGTCCACTTCTGGAACACCCGGAGGCTCCACTCGGCCTGTGGCGACGTCCCGCCGGCCGAGTTCGAGGCGGCCTACCATCAGCGCCTACAGGTGACCACCGAGGCCGCCTGAAATCCAATCAGCCGAGTCTCCACGGAACCCAGGGCGGTTCAACTCCTACTCTTCGGGGTCGCGCTTGCATCCCACTACCTCTGGTCGGGATTGGCGCTTCGTGCCCTGTTAGTGACCGGCATCCTCGGCTTCCGCGAGTTTAGTCGGCGGCGCCTCTCCAAGTTGTCTCTGGTCCGTCTTAACTCACGACCCAGGGCCATCGCCTGGGTCGTTCATTCGCATCCACTTGCGTTTCCCACCGATTTCGTTGGGTGCGCCCTCGCCGCGGACCGTCCTGGGGAAGGGATACTGGTACATCTCGGACGAATAGAGAGAGGCTGTCCCACCGTGATCGAGCGAGCTGCAAACGGAGTGCCTCAACTCCAGATCGCCGTGGACGGCTGGTGGGAGCGGGCGATCCGGATTCGGCTACCCGCCGACGGGAAGGTGGTCGATCAACTCCTTCACGCCGCTGGCACGGGTGACGTCGCCGCTGAGGTGGTCTGGGAAGGTTCTCCGATTGTGTTTGTGGGAGCGCGATCGATCGGCGGTGGTCCGCTACCACTCCGCGCGATCGCTGCGCGCGCCGACTGGACGCCCTTCGAGGCTCACAGGATCCTCGGCGGAAACCCGCGTGAGCTCCCCGTCAAGGCCGAGCTCGGTGCCGTGAACGCCTGGCGATCGGTAGGGCCGATGTCTATCGCTATCGATGCCCAACGGGAAGCGATCCGAAGCGCGCTAGCGAATCGGGCCGACCTCCAACGATGTCGATACCCGGTTGCCCTGGAGGTCGGGTGGATGCACCCTGAGACGTGGTGGGCGGTAGAGGTTTCCGATCGCAGCCGCGACACGCACGTGGTTGATGTCGATCGGGTTGTGGCCGTGCTGGGCATGTTCAGGGAGTTCTGTCCGACGCTGGGATCGACTCACGATCACGCGTGAATTCTGCGATGTCGCTACGGAGGTTGCCGCCCCTAGGGCAAGACAAGCGTCCGGGGAACACCTAAGGCGATCTGGACAGATCGCAAGAGACCGACAGACCGACGATCTCGATCCGAGCGGCTTCTCGATCTCCGGACAGCTGAACGTCGGCCCTGAACCGTGCGATCGCCGTGGCCGAGGTGGAAGGTCCGACGGTTGCGTCGGCACTTCTCGACGACCTTGACCTCGACGAATTTCACCTCCTCCACGCCGCCCGGGCTGACCTGCTGCGACGGCTCGGATCTCCCATCGAGGCTGCCCGCACTTCCGCTCGGGCCATTGAGCTCGCTCCGAGCGATGCCGAGAGCCGCTTCCTAGTGGATCGGCTGAAGTTGACACGACCTGATCACGTCGAGATCGATGGACAAGGATGAACTCCGACAGGCCCATGGGTTGCCGGCGACAGCAAGCAAGAGCGTCAGGACGTCGAGTGAGGCCATGAACTCTGGAGCATCCGCAAGCGAAGCTCGGGCACGGCCTGGATGAGCCGTTCACGCTCGAGGTCGCCTCGGAGACCGGCTGCTGGCACCTCGGAGACAGGTGCCCCTTGCAGCCTGTGCATCCCGGGCGAAGGGCCGATCGTACGGTCAACAGCTACGACGAAACCGTCACGCCGCCCAGCGGCATTGCTTGCCCGGTTTCGAGTCACGGACAATGGCGATGCCGGAATCCCACTGCATGCAGACAGGTTTCTCTCCACGGAAGCTGATGGCGGGGGTCATGCCTGATATCGAGATGCAGCCTGAAGACTGCCCTCTCGATCCTTGAGTGGCACCTGGAAAGGCTTCATCTCCACGCGCCACAGATTTTCGGCATACGCGTCGACCGCCGGCACACCACCCAGGTGCATGAGGAGAACTCGTTGCCCCTTGCGCAGGTCGCCAGCGTCGATGAGGTTGATCAGCCCGCGCACTGCCTTCCCCTCGTAGACGGGATCGGTGACGATTCCTTCCGTTTCGGCAAGAAGTCGGATTGCGTCAACCGTTCGCTCACTTGCCACCCCGTAATCCGCCGTGTCGGTCACGATAACCTCGACTTGCGGGTTAGAGACCAGCGTCTTAACACCGAGCCCGGTGAGCGTATCTCTGGCCAGGCGCGAGACTCGATCGAGTTTCTCGAGGCGTTCGCCGTCGTCCGCCACGCCGATCACCCGAATCCGGGAGTCCGCCGCAGCAAGGCCGGCGAGCAAGCCGGCTTGCGTGCTGCTGCTGCCGGTGCAGTGGACAATCGCATCGAATGTCAGTCCCATGTCATCGGACTGACTCAGAATCTCGCCGGCAGCCGCGGCATATCCCAAGCCGCCCAGTGGGTGGTCGGAGGCTCCACAGGGAATGAGGTATGGCGTTCGTCCCTCCGTTCTCAGCTGCTCCGCGAGCAGACCGAGAGATGTCTCGTCACCCACGGGTCGCGCGGTGTCGTCGAGGTAAAGCTGGGCACCGACGAGGGCGCTCATCAGTACGTTTCCAACCTGACGATAGTGCGGTCCACCGTCGGGTGCCCAATGACAATGGAGCAATGCGCATTCGATGCCAACCTTCGCCGCGGCCGCGGCGGTCTGGCGCGTGTGGTTCGACTGAATCGCCCCGATCGTCAGGAGGATGTCGGCGCCCTGCCGCAGCGCATCGGCGATCAAGAACTCCAGCTTCCGGGTCTTGTTTCCGCCGCCGGGCAAGCCGGTTAGGTCATCCCGTTTCATCCAGATTTCCGGGCCGCCGAGCTTGGCGCTGAGTCGAGGCAGGCGCTGGATCGGTGTCGGTAGGTTCGCGAGCTCGACGCGCTCGTGATCAGGCAATCGCCGGAGCCACTGAAGTCGGTCAGCCTTGGGCACGATGTTTGCCTCCTGCTCGTCGACGTTTCTTCTGTCTCGAAACTGAGGTCGCCGCTGGCGTCACCGCGAGTTCACGACGGGCATGTGGAGGCGGCGTTGTCGCGCGACCAGTTGCTCAGGCTCGAGCGCGAGTCTCCCGTCGCCATTGCCATAATCCAAGATCGTTCGTCCCGGCGCGATCCCGGCGCCATCGAGCACTCCACGACGGATTTGGTTCACGCTGTTCTCCAACTCCGCCTGTTCTTCCGCCGTGAGCGCCTCGAACCGACCTGTCGACAGCCCTGGGGCATGGTCCGGCTATTCCTTACGAGCCATTCCTTACGGTCCTCCGGCACCGTCGGCCGCGGCCAGCACGTTGCGTGTCCCTCGGTGCGCAGACCATTCGTCGTTGCGAACAGGTCGTCGAAGTGACGCATGTCGGCTCCCGGTCCCAGCCAGCGCCGTGGCTTCGTGCACCACGGCGTCCGGGTGGACCTCGATCTGCGAGCAGCTGCGGGACCGGACGACCCCCGATCACACTACTGGCGCCGATGACCACACGCGCTTGTCAAACCCTGTACGACGATGTCTGCGCTGCCAGCTGGACGCGGCAGGGCGACGAGACGTGACATCCTCGCGTTGCGAGGCTCACGGCTCAACGAAAGTCGTCAGGCATCAGATCAAGTCGCACCGGTTCAATGCCCGTCGAGCACGGTGCTGAGTTGCTCGAGCTGACCCTTCAGAGTTAGGAGTCCGCCTGCCAAGCGAGCTCATCACCGGGGCTCGTGAACAACAAGGAGAAACTGCGCTTTAGTCCGCCCTGTGGCCTTAATGCGGTGCGGTCGATCAGATGTGAAGATCGCAGCCTGACCAGCGACGATATCCTGCCTCGTGTCCCCAATCTGGAGGGTCAACTGGCCGCGTTGTAGGCGCAGGATTTCCTGGGTACCGGGTCGGTGGGGATCGCTTTGTCGGACGTCCCCCGGAACCATCTCCCAAGCCCACAATTCAAGCTCAGCAGAGGCGATCAGGAGCCGAGCGATACTACCCGCGGCCGTACTCCAGAGGGTCCGAGCATCCGACTCAAGGCGAACACCAATTGTCCGCGTCTCAGGGGGATCGACGAGATCCGCCAGACCGACGCCGTAGCCATCAGCGAGGCGGAGCAAGGTACTGAGACTGGGGTTCCCAGCGCCCTGTTCCAGCCCGACGAGCAAACGACGACTGATCCCGACCCGTTCTGCTGCCAGATTGAGAGATAGCGAGCGTTCGGAACGCAGTCGACGGAGCGTTTGAGCCAAGACTCCAGCGGTCCCTTGGAAGTCGGTCATCTCATCGTGGGCAGTTTAGGACACCCGATGGAGCGGTCTGGGCGCAACTCGTTGGAGGACGCCGGAGTTCGCCAACGCTCGGTTCGGTGTTTAGTCGGCACCTGGCTGGGTCCTGGCAAACGAACGCGATGGTACCGCGTCGCCCGCGTGGCTAGGGCCTATTCGGCCGCGGTAGCGGCCGCCAGAATAGCGCGGATCACGGCGGCGGAGAGGATGCGGATGAGTGCCCCGTGCTCGTGCGAGTCGCTCGGTCAGCAGCTGGAGCGCCGCCGCACTGCCCATCGCAGCCGCGACGGCGGCTGGTATCGACGGCCTCTGATTGACGAGGAGGCGACTGACTGGCATCAGCCTCATTCGCCGATTGTATCGGCTATGTCGTTGGCCCCCAACCCGTACGCTGACCACGCGAGCTGCAGCAAGGTCCTGGAGAGCTCGCGGTAGACGCTCATTGCGAGACGCGGTCGTTGATCGCGCATCGCAGACAGCAGCCACGACGCTGACGGCTCGGGCAAGTTGACCGGCCGGGGCCCGATCATCGGGGAGCCGCTCGCGTATCCGTCGCCCGAGGTGCGGCGTGGCCTCAATCATGTCTGTCATGTGTGGCGGTTCCTCGTGCCAAGACGGCAACTCGCTCGTCTTCCGTTGACCGTTACGGAGCCCTCCTGACGCACTAGTGCAGCATGTGGTACGTTTCGAGCACTATACTGCACTAGGAGGCGTGAGTGGGAGACCGAGCGCTTGGGATCCGAACCCAATCCATTCACGGTGGCACAGTTCCAGATCCAGTCACTGGGGCCATCGGGCCGGTGATCAGTCCATCATTGAACTTTGCCGCCAGATTTGGTGAGATTGGGCTATCGGCAGTCGCAACCAGCGGTGACGCCTCATCGTTTGTCTACTCCCGCGAGGGACATCCGACCGCCCGGATGCTTGAGACGCGCCTAGCCCTCCTCGAAGGCGGCGATGACGCTCTCGTGTTCGGCACCGGCATGGCGGCAATCGCCACGTTGCTTCTGCAGTTCCTCGACGTGGGGGATCACCTCGTCGTTTCCGACTCCTCCTATGCCGGAACGGCGGAGCTCGTTCGAGATTTGCTGCCTCGAAAGGGCATTGCAGTTAGCGCCGTGGATTCGGCAAACCTCGGCGAGGTCGAGGCTGCGATTCGTTCGACCACGCGTCTCGTGCTCGTGGAGTCGCCGAGCAATCCACTGACCAAGCTCGTGGACATCTCGGCCCTTGCCGAGCTCACGCATCGGGCTGGGACTCGGCTTGTTGTCGACTCGACACTCGCGACGCCTATAGCGACCCGCCCGCTAGAGCACGGAGCGGATCTTGTTGTTCACTCGGCCTCGAAGTACTTGGGCGGACATGGCGACGCTCTAGGCGGGGCAATCGTGGGGGATGCCGAGATGATCTCGAGGCTCAGAGGCAACCTGGCCATCCGTCTTGGCGGTGCGCTTAGCCCCTTCGACGCCTGGCTACTGCTGCGAGGCATCGAGACCCTCGATCTTCGCATGCAGGCCCACACGGTGAGTGCGACGCTCATCGCAGCAGAGTTGGAACAACACCCATTTGTCGTACGCGTGCTATATCCGGGCCTGCCGAGTCATCCGCAACATGAGCTGGCGACCCGCCAGATGCAGCTTGCGGGCGGCCTTATTGCATTCTCTGTTCGGGACCCCTTGTCGTTCGGGCAGGCCCTGAACGAGCACGGATCTCTGGTTTCCTACGCCACCTCCCTCGGTTTAACCCGAAGCGTCATCCTCTATTGCGACACGGCTGAGTTGCAGCGCACGACCTACCGCCTCGATGATCTGCATCTGGGTCGCTACCGAAGTTGGGCGGGCGACGGCGTATTCCGACTGTCTGTTGGACTCGAGGACCCGCGCGACCTAATCGATGAGATGGGCAACCTCTTGAGAGCGGCGAGTGCGTCATTGCCCGCCATTAGGTAGCCATGATTGGAAGGTCGTCACGCCCTCGGCGTGAGGGACCGTACAGGCTCCTCGGCAACCGCCCGCCACTCTACTCGGGCATGGGCCGGCGGTGGATGCGGTTCGCAGGGTCGCCGACGTCCAGATCGGCGCTGCAGTGAACCCATCGGATGTTCATATCACAACTGACGATCGCGGCCGGCTCCGACCGCTCCTGTGGGTCGGCGACCAAGCTCGCTCAAATTCCCGCATCAAGGGCCACCTGAACCGCCCTGACTCC
>Ga0184623_10000648_pt1 | contig 14888 bp, 15 predicted proteins | sample PLM1_100_b1_FD_133138 | JGI IMG/M metagenome (GOLD analysis project Ga0184623, IMG submission 133138) | Groundwater sediment microbial communities from an aquifer in East River, Colorado, USA - PLM1_100_b1 | ecosystem: Environmental > Terrestrial > Soil > Riparian zone | place: USA: East River...
CGGGCGAATAGGCGACCCAGCGCGGGTTCTGACCCACGGGCAGCCGGGCCAGCTCCTCCAGACCCGGCAGGGCGAGGATCGAGACCTCGTCGTCGGCGACCGAGACGAACCCGCCGAGAACGGCCGCATAGACGTCTTCGCCCTCGACGGTCCGGACCGTCACGACGCCGTTGGCGAGGACGGCGAGGACGGGGGCGTGGCCGGGCAGCACGCCGAAGTCACCCTCGACGGTCTTGGCAACCACGATGCGTGCCTGGCCGGCCCAGACTCGTCGGTCGGCCGTCACGAGTTCGACATGCAGTTCCGCCACAATGGCTCCTCTTACGTGTCGGACCCCAGGCGTGCCCGATCGACACACCAAGACCACCACTCCCCCGGGACCGAGGATACCCGGCAGGCTTCCGGTGCCCCCATCCGAGGACCGCGGCCGTGTGTCGCGGAGCGGCGAGCCGACGAGCAAGCGGAGTGGTCGACCGTGATCGCGAAGCGCGGTGTCCGGTCGCCCGCGGAGGTTGCGAGGAGGCGAGCGCGACCATGAGCACTACCGGATCACTCCTCCCCCGCGAGCTCCTTGGCCTTGCGCTCGACGTCCTCGATGCCGCCGCAGAGGAAGAACGCCTGCTCCGGCAGGTGGTCGTATTCGCCCGCGGTCAGCGCCTTGAACGAGGAGATGGTCTCGCTCAGCGGCACGTTCGACCCCTTCTGCCCGGTGAACTGCTCGGCGACGAACATGTTCTGCGAGAGGAACCGCTGGATCCGCCGCGCCCGGCCGACGATGACCTTGTCCTCCTCGGAGAGCTCGTCGATGCCGAGGATCGCGATGATGTCCTGCAGGTCCTTGTATCGCTGCAGGATCTCCTTGACTCGCTGGGCGACCTGGTAGTGCTCCTCCCCGACGAAACGCGGGTCGAGGATGCGGGAATTCGAGTCAAGGGGGTCGACTGCCGGGTAGATGCCGAGCTCGGAGATCGGGCGCGAGAGCACGGTCGTCGCGTCGAGGTGGGCGAACGTCGTGTGAGGCGCTGGGTCGGTGATGTCGTCGGCGGGGACGTAGATCGCCTGCATCGACGTGATCGAGTGACCGCGGGTGGAGGTGATCCGCTCCTGCAGCTCGCCCATCTCGTCGGCCAGCGTCGGCTGGTAGCCCACAGCCGACGGCATCCGGCCGAGCAGCGTCGACACCTCGGAGCCGGCCTGGGTGAATCGGAAGATGTTGTCGATGAACAGCAGGACGTCCTGCTCCTGCACGTCGCGGAAATACTCCGCCATCGTGAGCGCCGCCAGTGCGACCCGCAGCCGGGTGCCGGGCGGCTCGTCCATCTGGCCGAAGACCAACGCCGTCTTGTCGATCACGCCGGTCTCGGTCATCTCGAGGAACAGGTCATTGCCCTCGCGGGTGCGCTCGCCCACCCCGGCGAACACCGACACGCCACCGAACTCCTCGGCGACGCGATAGATCATCTCCTGGATCAGCACGGTCTTGCCGACGCCGGCCCCGCCGAACAGCCCGATCTTGCCGCCGCGGACGTAGGGCGTGAGCAGGTCGAGGACCTTGATGCCGGTCTCGAACATCTCGGTCTTCGACTCGAGCTGATCGAAGGGCGGCGACGAGCGGTGGATCGGCCACCGCTCCTCGACCTGGAGTTCGGCCGGATCGACGTCGAGCGGGATCCCGAGGGTGTTGAAGACATGGCCCTTGGTCACGTCACCGACGGGCACGCTGATCGCCGAGCCGGTGTCGTGGACCGGCGCGCTCCGCACCAGGCCGTCGGTCGGCTGCATCGAGATCGCCCGGACCAGGTTGTCGCCGATGTGCTGGGCGACTTCGAGCGTGAGCGTTCGGGTTTCGCCGCCCATGGTCACATCGGTGTGCAGCGCGTTGTAGATCTTGGGCATCTCCCCGGCCGCGAACTCCACGTCAACGACCGGCCCGACGACCCGCGCGACGCGGCCGGCCGTCGCGGCGCTCGCCTCGGCACCCGAGGTGCTGTCAACCGTGGCGGTCATGTCTCGCTCACTCCCTGCTGTATTTGTTTGTTCGCCTCCCGCCGCCCGAGGCGGCGGCTTCCCGCTCCTTTGCCCGGCTTGCGGAAGGCCCGCAAGCCCCCGGCTCCCGCGCGCTCCTCAGTCCAGCCACCGCCGCGTCCGTCGGCTCACTCACCTGCTGTCGATGCCGCCAGCGCGTCCGCGCCACCGACGATCTCGCTGATCTCCTGGGTGATCTCGGACTGCCGGGCCTGGTTGGCCTTCCGGGTGTAGACCCGGATCAGCTCCTCGGCGTTGTCGGTGGCCGCCTTCATCGCCCGGCGGCGCATGGCGTGCTGCGACGCGGCCGCCTGGAGCAAGGCGTTGAAGATGCGGCTCTCGACGTAGCGCGGGAGCAGCGAGTCGAGGACGTCCTCTGCTGACGGCTCGAACTCGTACAGCGGGAACGCCCCTCCCGGCGGCAGCTCGTCGGTCTCCTCGATTTCCAGCGGCAGGACCCGCCGGGTCACGGGCCGCTGCGTGATCATGTTGACGAACTCGGTGTAGATGACGTGGATCTCGTCGACGCCACCTTCTTCGGCGGGCCGGAGGAACGCCTCGATCACCGTGTCGGCGATCTCCTTCGCATGGTGGTAGCGCGGCTGGTCGGTGAAGCCGCTCCACTCTCCGGCGATCTCACGGCTGCGGAAGCGGTAGAACCCGATGCCCTTGCGGCCGACGAGGTAGGGCACGACCTCCTTGCCCGCGGAGCGGAGCAACTCGCCCAGCTTCTCGCCCTCCTTGATGGCCGCAGACGAGTAGGCGCCGGCCATCCCGCGGTCACTGGTGATGATCACCACAGCGGCCCGGGTCGAGTGCTCGGCGGCGGTCGTCAAGGGGTGGTCCACCGTGGCGTTCGACGCCGCCGCCGACAACGCCCGGGTCAGCTCGACGGCGTACGGAGAGGCCGCCGCGACCGCCTGCTGCGCCCGGACGATGCGCGAAGCCGAGATCAGCTCCATCGCCCGGGTGATCTTCTTGGTCGACTGGACGGACCGGATCCGCCGCCGATAGACCCGCAGTTGGGCACCCATAAGCCGGCGCCCTACTTCTTCTCCGCCGGCGGCCGGCGGACGTGGCGGACGACCTTCTCGTGACCGACATCGGCCTCGTCGAGCGCCTCGACCGGCTCGTCCTTGACCAGCAACTCGCCCGAGCTGGTCTCGAACTCGCGCTTGAATTCGGCGATGGCCGATTCCAGTGACTTGACCGTCTCGTCGTCGAGCTGGCCGGTCTGCCGGATCGTCTCGTATATGCCGGCGTGCTCGCGGCCGATGTAGTCGAGGAACTCGGCCTCGAACCGGCGGATGTCGGCGACCGGCACGTCGTCGAGCTGGCCGCTCGTGCCCGCCCACAACGAGACCACCTGGCGCTCCACGGGATACGGGGAGTACTGCGGCTGCTTGAGCAACTCGACCATGCGCTCACCGCGCTCCAACTGGGCCTTGGACGCTTTGTCGAGGTCGGATCCGAAGGCCGCGAACGCCTCGAGGTCGCGGTACTGCGCGAGGTCGAGCCGCAGCCGCCCGGACACCTTCCTGATCGCCTTGATCTGGGCCGACCCGCCGACCCTGGAGACCGAGATGCCGACGTTGATGGCCGGGCGGACGCCGGAGTTGAACAGGTCGGTCTCGAGGAAGATCTGCCCGTCGGTGATGGAGATGACGTTGGTTGGGATGTACGCCGAGATGTCGTTGGCCTTGGTCTCGATGATCGGCAAGCCGGTCAGCGAGCCGGCGCCTAGCTCGTCGGAGAGCTTCGCGCACCGCTCGAGCAGCCGGGAGTGCAGGTAGAACACGTCGCCGGGGTACGCCTCGCGACCCGGCGGCCGGCGCAGCAGCAGCGAGATCGCGCGGTAGGCCTCGGCCTGCTTGGACAGGTCGTCGAAGACGATGAGGACGTGCTTGCCTTCGTACATCCAGTGCTGGCCGATGGCCGAGCCGGTGTATGGGGCGAGCCATTTGTAGCCCGCCGGGTCGGCGGCGGGGGCGGCCACGATCGTGGTGTACTCCAGCGCGCCGACGTCCTCGAGCGCTCCCCGCACGGCCGCCACGGTGGAGCCCTTCTGCCCGATGGCGACGTAGATGCAGCGGACCTGCTGCTTCGGGTCGCCGGTCGCCCAGTTCTCGCGCTGGTTGATGATCGTGTCGATCGCCACGGCCGTCTTGCCGGTCTGCCGGTCGCCGATGATCAGCTCGCGCTGGCCGCGGCCGATCGGGATCATCGCGTCGATGGCCTTGATGCCGGTCTGCAGCGGCTCCTTCACCGGCTGCCGGGCGATCACCGACGGCGCCTGCAGCTCAAGTGGCCGCCGCTCGGTCGACTCGATCGGGCCCTTGCCGTCGATGGGGTACCCGAGCGGGTCGATGACGCGCCCCAGGAAGTTGTCGCCAACCGGCACCGAGAGGATCTCACCGGTGCGGCGGGCTTCCTGGTCCTCCTCGATGTCCTCGTAGCCACCGAGGATGACGACGCCGATCTCGCGCACATCGAGGTTGAGCGCGACGCCACGGATGCCGTTCTCGAACTCGATCAGCTCGTTGGTCATCGCCGATGGCAGCCCCTCGACGTGGGCGATGCCGTCGCCCGCGTCGGTGACCCGGCCGATCTCCTCGCGCTGCGCCGTCTCTGGTTCGTACGACTGGACGAAGCGCGCCAGCGCGTCGCGGATCTCGTCGGGCCGGATTGTCAGCTCCGCCATGGGTTCCGCTCTCCTCGCTCTGTGTGGTCCGGTCTCGGGTCGGTCACGTCAGCTGCCCGCCAGCCGCCGCCGCGCCTCGGCGAGGCGATAGGCGACCGTGCCGTCGAGGATCTCTTCGCCGATGCGGACCCGGAGCCCGCCGATGACGTCCGGGACCACCTCGACATTGAGGCGCACGCCCCGCCCATAGGCCGCCGTCAGCGCGGCCTCGAGCCGCCCGCGGTGCTCCTCATCGAGCTGCACCGCGGTCTCGACGTAGGCGATGAGGCGTTGCCGGCGCGCGGCCGCGAGGCGGGAGAAGTCCTCCAGCCCATCATCGAGGGTACGTCCTCTCGGCTGGCTGACGAGCTGCCGGACCAGCCGCAACGTCGCCGGGTGCACCCGATCGGCGAGCAGCGTGTCGAGCAGCGCGAGCTTGCGGTCGGCCAGCACGGTGCGGTCGGCCAGGGCCGCCCGCAGCGCCGGCTGCGCCTTGAGGATTCGACCGAAGCGGAACAGCTCGTCCTCGACGTCCTCGAGGCGCCCGTCGCGCTCGGCGGCAGAGAGCACCGCCTCGATCGCCAGCAGCTCGATCGCGTCGACGAGGTCACGGCTGCGCGACCACCGGGCGCGGACCGCCGCTTCGACCAGCTCAGTCGTCGCCGGCGCCGCCTGCGCCTCGATGAGCGCATGGGCGAGCCCGGCCTTCCGGTTGGCCGGCAGCGCCGGATCGGAGAGCACCCGGCGCAACGCCGACTCGCGGTCGAGCAAGGCGACCACGGAGAACAGCTCTTCGCCGACCCGCAGCGGGTCGGCGCCCGCATCGGCGAAGAGCGCATCGAGCCGCTCCTCGACGGCGGCCAGCGACCGCCGGCTGACGCCCAGCATGGTCACGGTCGCACTCATCTCAGCTGCCTGCCCCAGGCGCCGCCCCCGCGCGGCCAGCCGGCTCGGCCCGCTCCGCCGCGGCGGACTCAAGCTCCGCTAGGAAGCGGTCGATGACCCGTCGCTGCCGCTCTTCGTCGGTGAGCGCCTCGCCGACGATCCGCGCGGCCAGGTCGGTCGCGAGCGTGCCGATCTCGGCCTGAAGTTGCACGACCGCGCGCTTGCGGTCGGCCTCGATCTGCTGCCGAGCGGACTGCGTGATGCGCTGCGCCTCGGCCTGGGCCTGCTCGCGGAGCTCGGCGATGATCGCCGCGCCCTCCTCTCGGGCCCGCTCGCGGATCTGAGCGGCCTCGTGGCGAGCCCCGGCGAGTTGGGCGCGGTACTCCTCCAGGGTGCGCTTCGCCTCTGCCTGAAGTTCCTCGGCTCGCTTTATCCCGCCCTCGATCGCCTCGGTGCGCTCTTCGAGCACCTTCCCGACCTTGGGGAAGACGAACCTCGCCAGCAGGCCGAACACGATCAGGAACGCGAGCGTGCCGATGATGAGCTCGTCGACCGGCAGCCGGAGCGGGTTGGCCGCCCCTTCCTCGGCTGCGAGAAGAGTGATCACGAGTGCGCCTCCTCTGCCGTCCAGGTCAGGTGCTCGTCGGGCTGCAGGTCAGGGGCCGAACACGAACGGCACCACGAACCCGATGAGGGCCAGCGCCTCGGTCAGGGCGAAGCCGAGCAGCATGTTCTGCCGGATGATGTTGTAGGCCTCCGGTTGCCGGGCGATCGCCTGCACACCCATGCCGAAGATGATGCCGACGCCGATGCCCGGGCCGATCGCGGCGAGGCCGTAGCCGATCGAGCCGAGGCTGCCAGTGACCTGTGCGATCTGCGTCATTCCTTTTGCTCCTTGCCTGCGTGTTGGGTCCGTGGTGGCAGTGGTGGTGGCTAGTGCTCCGCCTCCAGCGCACCGCCGATGTAGGAGGCGGTCAGCAGGGTGAAGATGAACGCCTGCAGCGCCTGGATGAACATCTCGAAAGCGGTGAGGACGACCGTCAGGATGAACGACGTGGCGGAGAAGATCAGCCCGAAGGGGTTGCTGCTGAAGAGGTACCACGCGGCGACCGTGAACGTCGTGAGCAGCAGGTGCCCGGCGAACATGTTGGCGAACAGCCGGACGGCGAGCGTGAACGGCCGCACCAGCAGCGTCGAGAACAGCTCGATCGGCGTGAGAATGATGTAAAGGGCCTTGGGCACCCCGGGCGGGAAGGCCATGTTCTTGAAGTACCCGACGAAGCCCTGATTGCGGATCCCGACGTAGTTGAAGATCAGCCACACCATCGCGGACAATGCTGCCGGAAACGCGAGTTTGGACGTCACCGGGAACTGCCCGGCGGGGATCACTGCGAAAAGGTTGAAGACCCAGACGAAGAAGAACAGCGAGACCAGGAACGGCACGAAGTACTCGCCCTTCTTGCCGATCACCTGCCGGGAAATCTGGTCGCGCACGAAAAGGTAACCCAGCTCGCCGACGCTCTGCAGCCGGCTCGGCACCAGTCGAGGCACGCGGAAGGCGAGGAAGAAGAACCCGACGATGAGGACGACGCCGATGGCGGCCAGCACGACGTACTTCGTTATGTGGAACTCCAGGCCGAACAGCGAGAAGGTGGCGTAGGGATCGAGCTCGAAGATGTCGGCGCTCGGCGCCGGAAAGCCGCAGTCGCCGGTCTCGAAGTGGCAGCTGCCCTCGTGAGTCTCCTCCTGAGCGGCCAGGAGCGCGAGATCAGCAAACACGTCGTACTCCTTGCGCAGTCGTCCGGGCGGAAAGGGTCAGGGCCGGCCGAAGCGGACGTAGACGATGTAGAGCGCGCCGGCGATGCCCACGATCAGGCCGATCGGGAAGAACAGCGCCTCCTGCCCGGTCCAGCGGTCGAGCAGCCAGCCGGCGCCGCCCCAGACCGCCATGCCACCGAGCAGGTAGCTGACGATCGACCAGGCGGCGTTGCTGGAATCGGGCTGCTGGTCGGGTCGACCGTCCGGGGTCGTCATGGGAGGGACGCTCCGGTTCCGGTGCGTCGGAGGCGGGGCGGGCCATCGCTCACGCCCCGCCGTCGGGATCGACATAGAGGATCTTGAGCCGGTTGAAGGCCCGCAGCTCGGCGGTAACCCACACCAACGTCGACACGAGGATGGTCCAGGCGAACGCCTTCGTGTCGAACAGGGTCGTGTCACGGAAGAGGACCAGCAGAACGCCGAGCGCGGCGATCTGCAGGAGGTAGGTGAGGAGCGCGACGTTCATCAGCAGCAGCGGGTTGCTCCGCGCGACCCGGCCGGTGGCCAGGCGGCCGGCGCTGAAGAACGTGGCGACGACCACGACGCCGAACAGCGCGCCCAGCAGACCCGGCCAGCCCAGGACGACCAGGCACACGGCGGCTACAGTGAGACCCGCCACGGCCGTCGGGATCGCGGCGCCCCGGATGATCTGGGCGTCGTGTGCCTGCATGCGTCGAACTCCATCGGTCGGCGGACTCTAGCTGTTCTGGGCGCTTGGGGTCGAGACGATGTGGAGGAGGATGCCCTGCGGGACGGTTGCGGCCGAACTTAACACACAGACTTGGTAGTCCGTTTACCCGGGGCCGGGGCCGGCTACACGCCGCCGGCCGATCGGCGGAGGCGCGGCAGGTTGAGCGTAATGGCTGCGAGCACTCCCAGCACGCCGGCGATCGCGACCAGCGGCCCGGGCCCGTCGAGGACGGCCATCGCGACCGCGCCGAAGGCGATCAGCCCCGACCAGAGGTACATGATCAGGACAGCCCGGATGTGCGAGTGCCCGATCTCCAGCAGCCGGTGGTGCAGGTGCTGCTTGTCCGGCGCGAACGGGGACCGGCCGGCCCGCGTGCGCCGGACGACGGCGATCAGCAGGTCGGTGAGCGGCACGGCGACCACGACGAACGGCAGCAGCAGCGGCAGCAGGGCGGGCAGCAGCTCGGTCGCGCCGGCGGCGCTCGGATCCACCTGGCCGGTGAGGCTGATCGTCGCGCCGGCGAGCAGCAGCCCGATGAGCATCGAGCCGGAGTCGCCCATGAAGATCTGCGCGGGGTTGAAGTTGTGCGGGAGGAACCCGACGCAGATGCCGACCAGGGCGGCCGACAGGAGCGTCGCGGCCGCTGCGCGGCTGAACCCCTTCTCCACGGCCAGGAGGTAGGAGTACGCGAAGAAGGCGCTGGCGCCGATCCCCACGACGCCGGCGGCCAGCCCGTCCAGGCCGTCGACGAAGTTCACCGCGTTGATGGTGACAACGACGATCACGACGGTGAGGATCACGCCGGTCTGGGTCGGCAGCAGCAAGGGGCCGGAGCGCGGGATCGGGATCCACAGCAACTGGAGGCCCTGGAGCACCATCACCCCGGCGGCGAGCACCTGGCCGGCGAGCTTGGTGAGGGCGTCGAGCCCCCACCGGTCGTCGATCACGCCGAGGACGCAGATGACCGCGGCGCCGCTGAGCACCGCGCCGACGTCCTGGCTGCCCGCGAAGATCTCCCGCAGCAGCGGCAGCTCACTGGCGACCAGCAGGGCCACCGTGAGCCCGCCGAGCATGGCCAGCCCGCCCAGCCGGGGAGTGGGGATGGCGTGGACGTCGCGGTCGCGGACAGCGGTCATGGCGTGCCAGCGGATGGCGATGCGCCGCGCGATCGGCGTGAGCAGGTAGGTCACTGCCGCGGCCACGCAAAGGGTGAGGAGATACTCGCGCATCGGCTTGCCTAGCCGGCGGGAACCTGCGCGATCTTGAGCTTCTTCGAATTCCGGCCGGCGTGTCGTCCGAAAAAGCTCAAGATCGCGGCGGAAACGGTGATCACGGTCGCGGGTAGGCGGGGTGCCGGCTCACGACCACGTTGACCGCCGCGGCGAGGTCGGCTGCCGCCTCGCCGGCGGGGTCGGTAAGCCGCACCGCCCGCCCGATGAGGTCGGCGATCTCCTTCATGTCGGTCTCGGTCATGCCCTGCGTCGTGACGGCCGGCGTGCCGATGCGGACGCCGGAGGCGACCATGGGCGGCTCCGGGTCGAACGGGATCACGTTCTTGTTCAGCGTGATGCGCACGGAGTCGCAGCGGGCCTCGGCCTCCTTGCCCGTCAGGCCGAGCCCGCGCAGGTCGATGAGGGTCAGGTGGGTCTCGGTGCCGCCGGAGACCGGCCGCATCCCCTCGCCGGCCAGCCCTTCGGCCAGCGCTTGGCAGTTGGCGATGACCTGGCGGGCGTAGGCCTGGTAGGCCGGTTGCAGGCACTCCTTGAGCGCCACCGCCTTGGCCGCGACCGAATGCATCAGCGGCCCACCCTGGGTGAACGGGAAGACCGCCTTGTCGACGCGCTTGGCGAGCTCCTCGCGGCAGACGATCATGCCGCCCCGCGGCCCGCGCAGGACCTTGTGGGTGGTGAAGGTGACGACATCGGCGTAAGGCACCGGCGACGGGATGGCCTTGCCGGCGACCAACCCGATGAAGTGCGCGGCGTCGACCACCAGCCAGGCGCCGACCTCGTCGGCCACGGCCCGGAATGCCGCGAAGTCGATCAGCCGCGGGTAGGCCGTGGCGCCGCAGATGATCATCTTCGGCCGATGCTCGCGGGCGAGGTCGCGAACCTGGTCGTAGTCGATCAGCTCGGTGTCCGCGCGCACGCCGTAGGAGACCGTGTTGAACCACGTGCCGGAGAAGTTGACCTTCGAGCCGTGGGTGAGGTGCCCGCCGTGCGGCAACGACATCGCCAGCACGGTGTCGCCAGGGGTGAGGAGGGCGGCGTAGGTCGCGAGGTTCGCGCTCGCCCCGGAGTGCGGCTGGAGGTTGGCGTGCTCGGCGCCGAAGAGCTGCTTCGCCCTGGCGATGCCGATCTCCTCGGCGCGGTCGACCTCCTGGCAGCCGCCGTAGTAGCGCCGGCCCGGGTAGCCCTCGGCGTACTTGTTGGACAGCGTCGACCCGAGCGCCGCGAGCACGGCGGGCGACGTGAAGTTCTCGCTCGCGATGAGCTGGAGGCCGCCGCGCAGCCGCTGGAGTTCGGCGAGCAGGACATCGGCGATTTCCGGGTCGGAACCCTGGAGCTGCGCGAAATCCGGCCCCCAGAACGGCACATCGGCAGATGTCATGGGCAGCACCGTACTCCAAGGCGCCCATCCAGCCCCGGACCTCCTAACCGGGGTCGGGGATCGACGGGACGACCTCGCGGAGCTGGTCCAGCGGGACCGCGCCCAGCCGCAACACCACCGGCACCTCGCCGGTCACGTCGAGGATCGTCGACGGCACCGCGTCGGCGCAGCTGCCGCCGTCGAGATAGACCGACACCGCCTCGCCGAGTTGCTGCTCCGCCTCGTCGGCCGTCGTCGCGGGCGGCTCGCCGCTGCGGTTGGCGCTGCTGACCGCCATCGGCCCCGTGGCCACCAGCAGCTCGATCGCGACGGGATGCAGCGGCATCCGGACCGCCACTGTGCCGCGGGTGTCGCCGAGGTCCCAGCTCAGCGAGGGCTGCTCGCGGCACACGACGGTCAGGGCGCCCGGCCAGAACGCCGCCACGAGGTCGCGGGTGTGCTGGGTGAGGCCCAGGGCCAGCCCGTCGAGCGTGCGCGGCGATCCGACCAGCACGGGCACGGGCAGGTCGCGACCCCTGCCCTTCGCGTCGCGCAGCGCGGCGACGGCGTCGTGCGTGAACGCGTCGGCGCCCACGCCGTAGACGGTGTCGGTGGGCAGGACGACCAGCTCGCCGCGCTTGATCGCCCCGGCCGCCTGCTCGAGCCCACGCGCCCGCCCGGCGGGGTCGGCGCAGTCGAACCGCAGGCTCATGAAGCACGCTCCGCCGTCAGGAAACGGGGCCGGCCGGTCAGGTCCTCGTGATCGGTCACGGCGACCCATCTTCGCGCAGCCCGGAACACGCCGGGCGCCGACTCCCCCTGGAGGTCGGCGTGCTCGACGACGGCCACGCCACCTGGGCGCAGCAGCCGGGCCGCCGCTTCCTCCACCGCGCGGATCGCCGTCAGCCCGTCGACGCCGGACCACAGCGCCCCGGGCGGGTCGTGCGCCGCGACCTCCGGATCGCGGATCTGGGCGCCCTCGGGGATGTACGGCGGGTTGCTCACGACCACGTCAACAGCGCCGTCGAGCTCGGGCAGGCAACTGGCCAGGTCGGCGCGGACCAAGCGGACGCCGGAGCCGGCCAGGTTGCGCCGTGCCCAGGCCAGGGCAGCGTCGTCGGCCTCGACGGCGAACACCTGCGCCGCCGGCGCCTCTTCGGCAACGCTGAGCGCGATCGCGCCGGAACCGGCGCCGAGGTCGACCACCACGGGCGGACGCTGCGCGGCGGCGGCTTCGCGCGCGGCGGCGATCGCGGCGCCGGCGACGACCTCGGTCTCGGGACGGGGCACGAAGACGCCGGGCCCGACGGCGAGGACCAGGTGCCGGAAGTGCGCGCGCCCGGTGATGTGCTGCAAGGGCTCGCGACCGGCTCGCCGCCCCACCAGCCGCTCCAACGCCGCATGCGCCGTGGCGTCCAGCGCGTCGTGCCGGATCAGCTCCCGCCGCTCGACGCCGAGAACGTGCGCGGCGAGCTCCTCCGCGTCGTGCCGAGGGGACGGCACGCCGGCGCCGGCCAGCGTTCGCTCCGCCGCGGCGATCGCCCCCCGCAGCGACGTCACCGCGGTCATTGCGTGGCCACGGCCAGCTTCGCTGCCGCATCGGCGTCGACCAGCGCCTGGATCACGCCGTCGAGGTCGCCGTCGAGCACCTGGTCGAGGTTGTGCGCCTTGTAGTTGACCCGATGGTCGGAGATGCGGTTTTCAGCGAAGTTGTAGGTGCGCACCCGCTCGGAGCGGTCGACCGTGCGCACCTGGCTGCGCCGGGCGTCGGAGGCCTCGCGCTCGGCCTCCTCCCGGGCCAGGGCCAGCAGCCGGGCCCGCAGGATGCGCAACGCCTGCTCCTTGTTCTGCAGCTGGCTCTTCTCGTTCTGACAGGAGACCACGATGCCGGTCGGCAGGTGGGTGATGCGCACGGCGGAGTCGGTCGTGTTGACGCTCTGCCCGCCGGGGCCGCTGGACCGGAACACGTCGACCCGCAAGTCGGCCGCGTCGATCTGGACCTCTATGTCCTCCGCCTCGGGCAGCACGAGGACGCCGGCCGCCGACGTGTGGATGCGCCCCTGCGACTCCGTCACCGGCACCCGCTGCACGCGGTGCACGCCGCCCTCGTACTTCAGCCGGCCCCACACACCCTCGTCGCCGCGGCCGCGCACCGCGACGGTGACGTCCTTGTAGCCGCCGAGATCGGACAGCGTCGCGTCCAAGAGCTCGGTGCGCCAGCCGCGCCGCTCGGCGTAGCGGAGGTACATGCGGAGCAGGTCGCTCGCGAACAGCGCGGACTCCTCGCCGCCTTCGCCGGCCTTGACCTCGACGATCACGTCCTTGCTGTCGTCGGGGTCCCGCGGCACCAGCAGCTTGGCCAGCCGCTCCTCGAGCTCGGCACGTCGGGCGGCCAGCGAGGTCGCCTCGGCGGCGAACGACGGGTCCTCCTCGGCCAGCTCGTGGGCCGTGCCGAGGTCGTCGTTGGTCTGCTGCCAGGTGCGGTAGGTGGCGACGATGGGGCCCAGCTCGGAGTAACGACGGCCCAGCCGGCGCGCGGTGGCCTGGTCGGCGTGCACAGCCGGATCCGCGAGCCGGCGCTCGAGCTCTGCGTACTCAGCGAGCAGCTCGTCCAGCGCGCCGAAGGAAGAGGCTTGGTCGGGCACGATCGATGGACTCCTGGCGCCTGCGGGTCGGTGGACACGAAGCGGCGCTGGCCAGGAGAAGCCTGGCCAGCGCCGCAGGGAAGCTATTTATTGCCGGACTTACCGGACTTGCTGGCCTTTCCGAAGCGCTGCTCGAACCGGGCCACACGGCCGCCGGTGTCGAGTATCTTCTGCTTTCCGGTGTAGAACGGGTGGCAGTTGGAGCACACGTCGGCGTGGATCACACCGTTCTTGGCGGTGCTGCGCGTGGTGAACGTGTTGCCACACGTGCAGGTGACCGTGGTCTCGACGTAGTCAGGGTGGATGTCGGGTTTCACGCTTACTCCTCAGATGGACGGGCCGCCGGGTCGCGGCGGGGAGTCGAGGGACCCGACGCCACGTGAACCGGAACCGCTCACGATTGTGCCAGAGGCGGGCACTGTCGGTTGAACACCGGCTGCGGCGGGGGTGTTCCCACCGCCAAGACCGCGGAGAGGACGCGCAGGTGGCGGCAGCTCAGTCGTCGTCGCCCATGCCCCTGGGAGTCGGCGTGGTCTTCTGCACCTGAAGCAGGAACTCGCTGTTGCTCTTCGTCTGCCGCAGCCGGTCGAGGAGCAGCTCGATCGACTGCTGCTGCTCGAGCGCGTGCAGCACCCGGCGCAGCTTCCAGACGATCCCCAGCTCATCCTTGGCCAGTAGAATTTCCTCCTTGCGCGTGCCGGACGCGTCGACGTCGACAGCGGGGAAGATCCGCTTGTCGGCGAGCTTCCGGTCAAGCTTGAGCTCCATGTTGCCGGTGCCCTTGAACTCCTCGAAGATCACCTCGTCCATCCTGGACCCGGTTTCGACGAGGGCGGTGGCGAGGACCGTGAGCGAGCCACCGTTCTCGATGTTGCGCGCCGCGCCGAAGAACCGCTTGGGCGGGTAGAGCGCGGTCGAGTCGACGCCGCCGGACAGGATGCGCCCGCTCGCCGGCGCGGCGAGGTTGTAGGCGCGGCCGAGCCGGGTCATCGAGTCGAGCAGCACGACCACGTCATGGCCGAGCTCGACGAGCCGCTTGGCCCGCTCGATCGACAACTCGGCCACCGTGGTGTGGTCTTCGGCCGGCCGGTCGAAGGTCGACGCGATGACCTCGCCCTTCACCGACCGCTGCATGTCGGTGACCTCTTCCGGCCGCTCGTCGACGAGGACGACCATGAGGTGGCACTCGGGGTTGTTGCGGGTGATCGCGTTGGCGATCGATTGAAGCACCATCGTCTTGCCGGCCTTGGGCGGTGACACGATGAGTCCACGCTGGCCCTTGCCGATCGGCGCGACGAGATCGATGACCCGCGTCGTGAGGTTCGACGGCTCGCCCTCCAGCCGGAGCCGGTCCTGCGGGTAGAGCGGGGTCAGCTTGCCGAACTCGATCCGGCCCCCCATCTGCTCGGGGTCCATGCCGTTGACGGTGTCGAGGCGGACCAGCGCGTTGAACTTCTCCCGCCGCTCCCCATCGCGCGGCTGGCGCACCGCGCCGGTGATCGCGTCGCCCTTGCGCAGGCCGTTCTTGCGCACCTGCGCGAGCGAGACGTAAACG
>Ga0184623_10000649_pt1 | contig 14869 bp, 14 predicted proteins | sample PLM1_100_b1_FD_133138 | JGI IMG/M metagenome (GOLD analysis project Ga0184623, IMG submission 133138) | Groundwater sediment microbial communities from an aquifer in East River, Colorado, USA - PLM1_100_b1 | ecosystem: Environmental > Terrestrial > Soil > Riparian zone | place: USA: East River...
ACGCGTCCTACCGCGGCAAGTTCTCGGAGTGGCCGGTCATCCTCGACCGTTTCGCCGCGCTCGCGAACAAGGCCCCAACCTAGGCTGGTTTTGCGATGACATACACCAGGGCTGAGCCTTCGATGGTGCAGATTTGTGGACGCATGAGCATCATGGCGGTCTGTTCGTAGGGAGCGGTGAAGACCTGTAACTCGGCCAGGGTATGCAGGTCGAGTATTTTGCCCATCTCGGTTCCAGCTGGGACGATGGTGCCCACAGCATCTTCGCGCAGGGTGGGCACGAAGATTCCGCCCACTTTGGCGCGTATGGCTACTGTCGCGCTGACGTCGATGGCTTTCTCAGCCGGTGCGGGAGGAGCGTCCAGTGCGAGGACACCAAGGTTAAAGAGCGCGCGCTCGAGACCTTTGGCATTGCGCTCGGTCCAATACATTTCCTTGCTCGAACGCCCGCCGACTTCAACATTCGCGACCTTGATTCCCAGCGAGCGGGCGTAGGTGGTCAGACCGCCGGGCTTGTTGGGAGCATTGCTGATGAAGGGCGCGCCGAGATCGGCGGCAAGCTGTTCGGATCCCTCGAAGCGTTTCACGAAAGCGTTGACACACCACGTGCCGCCGCCATGAAGGTCGATGACCACATCGCTGTCCGCGATCAAGGGGGCAATGAATCCCGCGAGGCGGACAGTGTGCGAGCCGTCTTTGTTGCCTGGGAATACGCTGTCCAGGTCTACGGGGTTTGGTGAATCGATCCAAGAATTGCGGCGTTCGACCTCGGCGGCGAGAGCATTGGCGGTAAAGATGACGCGCAGTCGTCCCCTCAGCTTCGCAATATCGTGCTGGCATAGCATCTTGATCGCCAGGGCAGACCAGGGCCCCTCGTCGCCGTGTGTTCCGGCAATGAGAGTTGCGCGAGTGCCGGTTGTACCGGCTTCGCCGTACTTGAGCGGGATGTGCTGGGCGGCGGCATGGCCAGTGATCCGGACTTCGTTCCATGTCAACGATTCATAGATTGTTTTCATAGTTGCTGTACCACTCCTCGCGCGCGCGAAAGTCGTTGGGATACAGCGTGACCTTTTCGACCGCGAACTCAAACTCATCGCCCTCCCGAGCGATGGTGCGGACAATATTCGCGGCGTCGAAGCGGTAGCCGCTGAACCGGCCGGGAGGCTGCGCGGCGAGCCATACCCACGCTTTGCCGAGTTCGACCGGATCCGCCCAGCTCGCTTTGAGTTCCGCCGGCGCTCGATCGTACTCTGCCCAGGTCATTCGCGTCGGCTTGATGCGGACACCCGGACCGATGGTGTTGAGTGCAATGTTGTGGGGCTTGGCTTCGAGCGAAAGGGCTTTGACAAATCCTTCGATGCCGTGTTTGATCGTGCAATATGCCACCTCCTCTTTGTAGCCGCGAATACTGGAGCCACTTGCGATCCCGATGATGTGGCCTCCGTGCTGCGCTTTCATCTGATTCCAGGCGGCGTACGCGCAATTGAACAATCCGCCGATGCCGACATTGATCTGATGTGACCATTCTTCCGGCGTTGTCACTTCGAACGTCATCAGCGGCATGTAGATCGCATTGTGCACCACCACATCCAGCCGTCCCCAGCGATCGACGATCTGCTTCACCACGCTCTTGCACTCGGCGAGGTCGGCGACATCGGAGCGGCACGTCTGAAAGTCTGTGCCGTCAGCGGCAAGGTCTCGAGCGCAGCGCGCAAGTTCATCGTCGCTGATATCTGTTACGCACACCCTCGCGCCCGCGATGCCAAACGCACGGGCGATTCCCCATCCCAAGCCGCGGGCGGCGCCGGTGACGAGGGCGACCCGGTCTTTTTGTAGCATCATCGTCTGGTCCTTTCGTTTTCTCTGATGAGAGAGACCGATCTATAGATTGTACGCCAGCCTCCATACCGGGAATTGAATGCCCGGTGGGGAAGATGGAGTGCAAGCCTGAGATTCGGGGTGCAACGATGGCTGATCGTGGGCGTGGACTGGTCTGCCTTTTCCTGGTCACTTTTCTATGGGGCCTCTTATTGCCTGTTGGCACGTTCGCCGCCACATTGACTGTGGATGATAACGGACTGGATTGTCCAGGTGCGCCGTTCACCACGATCTCCGCGGCTGTCCTGGGATCGGCGCCGGGCGATACGATCGTGGTCTGCAATGGAACCTATGTTGAGCAGGTGACGATCAACAAGAGCGTGACCATCATGGCGGCCACAGGGCAGACGCCTGTCGTCATGGCTCCCGCAACGATGGCAGTGCCGAAAGCGATCATGCGGGTCACCGGCTCGGGTGTCACCGTGAGGATTGAAGGCCTCACGATCAGCGGACCCGGTGCAAGTGCGTGCGACTCTCTCGAGTCCGGGATCCGGGTCGACGGCGGCGCGCATGCGGTGATTCGCAACAATAGGCTCAGCGAAATTCGAGACAATCCGTTCAGTAGTTGCCGGAACGGCATCGCGATTCTCGTCGGCAAACAGTCTGAGGGCGCGACTGGAGCCGCGACCATCCTGACCAACATCATCCAGGGTTATCAAAGAGCGGGGATTGTGGTAGACAACACGGGCTCCCGCGCGGTGATCGCAGAGAACCAGATCACCGGGAGGGGACCGACCTCGGTCATTGCTCAAAGTGGCGTGCAGGTCAGCCGCGGCGCAACGGGCGAGGTGACGGCGAACGCGATCTCCGGCCATCTCTATACGGGATGCGGTGAGCAGGACGCGGCACGCACCGGATGCCTGCGGTTTGTCGCTGCCGGACTGCTCCTATTTGAAGCACCGACAACGAGCGTGAGCCAGTCCGGTAACACATTCAGAGGTAACCAGTCCAACGTGGTTGTTGTGACCGATCTGTTGCTGGCCCCGGGTCCATGACCAAACTTCGAATCATCCCTTTCGTCGCGGGCGTCTGTATCGCGCTGGTCTCCTGGGTTACCGGGGTCACGGATGCCCAGACTGAAAATACCGGACTCCCGGAGGTCAACGGGTGGCGCCTGGCGGCGTCGATGCTCATCCCTCGATCTGAGCATGCGGTCGCGGAGCTCGACGGCAAGATCTATGTCATTGGGGGATACCCGCCGGGTCGGATACCGTCGGATGTCGTCCAAGTGTACGATGTCGCGAGCGACCGCTGGGAACTCGGCCCTTCTCTCCCGGTGCATGTGCACCACGCGATGGCGGCGGGTCTCAACGGCAAGCTCTACGTGATCGGGGGGGAGCACGGGGGCGCCGGCATGGGCGGGCAATCGATGTATTTGAATACGGTCTACGAACTTGACCCAAAGGCCGGAGTCTGGAGGCAGCGCGCCGCCATGCCGACGGCCAGGAGCGCAGGCGGTGCGGCGATCATCGACGCCAAGATATACGTGGCCGGTGGACGCCCGCCCCGGGGCAACGACTTCGCTGTCTACGATCCGGCCGCCGATAGATGGACCGTTCTGCCCGACCTGCCCACACAGCGCAACCACCTGGCCGTCGCCGCGATCAACGGCAAGGTGCTGGTCGCAGGCGGTCGCTTCGGAGGTGGCTTCAACAGTGAGAAAACCGCCGCCCTCGAGATCTACGATCCGGCCACAAATAGATGGACACCCGGGAGGCTGATGCCGAGCCGTCGAGGTGGTGTTGCCGGCGTTGCTGCCAACGGCTGTCTCTACGTCATCGGCGGGGAAGGGAATCCGGCAGACGCACGCGGCCTCTTCAATGAGAACGAGGCCTATAGCCCGCGGGCGAACACGTGGAACAAGCTGGCACCCATGCCGACGCCGACTCATGGACTGGGCGCCGCCGTGTTCGTCAACGGACGAATCCATCTTCCCGGCGGTGCCGTCACACAAGGTGGCGGATCTGGGTCCGTGATCCACTGGGTCTTCCGGCCCACCATGTCTTGCCGCTGAAACCGCCCGGCTCAGACGTCGAGCTGCCTGTCGCACCCTCTGACGGCGGCAGGAGTCACAGAGACCAGACCAGCAAAATCCCATACAGTCTATGTCGAACAGCGCTGACGTCGTAGTAATAGGAGGGGGCATCATCGGGTGCGCGTGCGCGTACTATCTTGCGCGCGATGGGCACCGAGTCGTGCTCGTTGAGCGCGGCGAGATCGCGTCCGGCGCAGCATCCGCCAGCGGCGGGTGGGTGATTATCCAGAACAAAGAGGCCGCTGACTACGTAAGTTTCGCGCTCGCGAGCCGGAGACTCTACGACGATCTCGTGGAGGACGCGGGTGTGCAGTTTCGGGCCACAGGTGGTTTGATTCTCGCGACCGGCGAGGGCGATCGGCAGATCCTGCATCAGCAGGCGGCAGTGGCGCGCACAGGTGGCGCCGCCGTTGAAGAACTCGACGGTTCGAGCCTTCGTGAATTGGAGCCGGCGCTGTCACCGGGTCTCCCGGGCGCGTTGTACTGCACGGATGAGGGTGTGGTTGATCCGCCCGAGGTGTGCCGGAACCTGGCTCGGCGTGCCAGTCAACTTGGTGCTGATATCCGGGTCGACAGTACCGTCATAGGGATCGAAGTCGAACGTGGGCGCGTCGCAAGAATCGTCACATCCAGCGGTCCTGTTGCATCGCGGACAGTGGTCTGCGCAGCCGGAGCGTGGTCATCGCAGATCGGAACGATGGTCGGGCTCGAGATTCCCGTCACTCCTCGTCGCGGCCACCTGATCGTCACAGAAGTTGCCGGACTCGTCAGCCGGCCGATGCTCGAGGCAGGTTACCTTGCGATCCCGGACGATAACCATCCAGACGACCATGGACTGAGGTTTGTGATGCAGCCACGCGCCGACGGCCGTTGTCTGATCGGCAGCAGCAGAGAGTTCGCCGGTTTTGACCTGGATGTCAATGCGGATCTCGTCCGCCGGATGCATGCCCACGCCGCGCGGTTCGTCCCTGCGGTCGCCCAGTCTCGCGTCGCGCGCGTGACAGTTGGCTTTCGTCCGTACACGCTGAGGGACCAACCCTTGGTTGGCCGGGCAGGCCCCGATGGATTTATCATTGCGTCTGGACACGAGGGTCAAGGCATCACGCTCGCGCCGGTGACCGGTCACATCGTGGCCGACCTGATCGCCGGCCGGATCGATCGGACGGGGCTCGAACTTCAATTGACCACACCCGTTTGATGCGGGCCGTGATTCAACGCGTGAGGGAGGCTCGGGTCAACCTCGACGGGGAGACGATTGGTCAGATCGGGGCGGGCTATGTGGTGCTCCTCGGGATCCGGACCACGGATACACAGGCGGACGCCGAAGGGCTTGCCGAGAAGATTGTCCATCTGCGGATCATGGAAGACGACGAGGGGAAAATGAACCGCTCGATCCTGGATGCCGGCGGCGCCGTCCTTTCCGTGTCGCAGTTCACCCTCTATGGTGATACGCGAAAGGGCCGGCGGCCCAGCTTCATCGATGCGGCCGCGCCTGAACAGGCAGAGCCGCTCTACGAAGCGTTCAATTCGCGGCTGCGCACGCTCGGAGTACCTGTGCAAACCGGACGATTCCGTGCGAAGATGCTGGTCGAGATCCACAACGACGGACCGGTGACGCTGCTTCTGGATACCGAGACGGCCTGATGGAACAACTCCTCGATCTGACGATTGCGACACAGACAGTGCTGCGGTTCCAAGTGGCATCGGGAGCCGTTCAAGAGCGTCTTCCATTTCCGTGGCAGGTCGCGGCAGCGCCCGCCGGCGCTTCAAAGGGCGCGAATCTTTCCCTCCTCTTCAATGATGCGCTGCTGAACCAGGACGCCGAGGGCAATGCGAGCGAGGACGCCACGAATCGCTATATCGGGTTCGCGGTCCCAGCCCGGCATCCGGAGACTGCAGAGGAAGCGGGGTTCAACTTCCGCATCTTGACCGCCAATCCGAAGGGCGTCCCGGGGAAGTACAAGACGGGGCGTGTCGGGGGGGTGGTCCGCGAATACTACGCTAAGGGAAACGACCTGGAGGCGACCGTCACGGAGCGCTTCCGGTTCCGCGATCCTGGAGGAGGGTCGGTCGAGCTGAACCTGCAGTACCGGCGGGGTATCCCAGAACGCGTGATGACCCAGGGCAACGTCCGATCTTCCGTCGATCCCACGATCTTACGTATCTACAAAGTGCATCAACTCATCGACGTTGTCCGGAGCGTCCCGCAGAAGATCGACCGCGTGCTGAGTTATCAGCTTCGCGTGACGGTCTCGGAATTCGCCGACCTGTTCAACGGCAACGAAGAGCTCGTCAGTGTCACGGTCGTGCCGTGGTACGTGCGGCAGGTCTTCGGCCGAGCCCGCGTGGGATCTCCTGCGCCCTGAACACCTCGTGGTATATTTCACAGGATAGGGGCTTTTTTCGTTTCAGAGAGGCTGGGACGGTACATGATCGAGGTGCGGCTGCCCGACGGCAGCGTCAAAGAGTACGACGTAGGCGTTTCGCTTGCGCAAATCGCGCGGGACGCAGCTCGCCCTGACGCGCTGGTCGCGAAGGTGAATGGCGAACTGCGCGATCTCACTGCTCGGCTCGATCAGGATGCGGCTGTTGAGTTCCTCGCCTTTGACGATCCCGAGGGACGCGAGGTCTACTGGCACTCTTCGGCTCACCTGCTGGCCCAAGCGGTCAAAGATTTGTTTCCCGAAGCGAAGCTGGCGATCGGTCCGCCGATCGACGAGGGGTTTTACTATGACATCAATATCGGCCGTCCGTTTACGCCTGAGGATGTAGAGCGCATCGAGGCCCACATGCGCGAGCTCGCAAAACGCGACCAGCCCATCGAGCGAGTCGAAGTCCCCCGTGAGGAAGCCATCCGCACGTACCGGACGATGGGCGAAAAGTACAAGCTCGAGCTACTGGACGAAATCCCTGACGCGCGCGTGTCCTTCTACCGGCAGGACGGGTTCATGGATATGTGCCGGGGCCCGCACCTGCCACGCACGGGGCTGATCAACGCCATCAAACTGCTGAGCACGTCGGGCGCGTACTGGCGTGGCGATGAGCACCGGGACATGCTGTCGCGAATCTACGGCGTGACTTTCCCCCGGCAGGAACAACTGGACGAGTTTCTCCAACAGCTCGAAGAGGCCAAGCGCCGCGACCACCGGCGGCTCGGCAAAGAGCTGAAGATCTTCGCATTTGCGCAGGAGCTCGGCCAGGGGCTGCCCTTATGGTTGCCGCGAGGCGCGACGATCCGACGCATTTTAGAGAACTACATCACCGACTTAGAGTTGCAGCGCGGATACCACCATGTCTACGCGCCGGATCTGGCAAGCGTAGAGCTCTATAAGATCTCCGGCCACTGGGATTACTTCCGCGAGAGCATGTATCCCCCGATGCAGGTGGACAACGAAGAGCTCGTGCTCAAGCCGATGAATTGCCCGCACCACATCATGATCTACAAACAAGAGCAGCGGTCGTACCGTCACCTTCCCGTCCGCATCGCCGAGCTGGGCCGTATGTATCGTTACGAGCGCTCCGGAACGCTCGCCGGGCTGCAGCGCGTCCGATCGATGACGCTCAATGACGCGCACATCTTCTGCCGCCCCGATCAGGTCAAAGCGGAGTTCGCGGCGGTCGTGGGACTGATCCAGGATGTGTATCGGGACTTCCACATCAGCGATTACCGGCTGGATCTGTCCCTCCACGATCCCAAGGATCGTCAGTACTATCACCAGGATGAGGAATTGTGGAAAACGGCTGAGGGGTTGCTGCGGGAGGCGCTCGACGAGCTCGGCCTGGCCTCCCATGCCGTTATCGGCGGGGCGAACTTCTACGGCCCCAAGCTGGACGTGCAGGTGCACACGGCCACGGGGAAAGTGGAAACGCTGTCCACGATTCAACTGGATTTCTTACTGCCCCGCCGGTTCGAGTTGGAGTATATCGGTGAGGACGGCAAAGCGCACCGGCCCGTCATGATCCACCGGGCGATCATCAGCACGATGGAACGCATGATGGCGTTCCTGATCGAGAACTACGCCGGTGACTTCCCGGCATGGCTGGCGCCCGAGCAGGCACGCATCCTGCCGATCGCCGACCGGCACCTTGAGTACGCGCGCAAGGTGCGTGATCGTCTGGCCGGCGAGGGGCTGCGGGTGGAGATTGATGACAGCAACGAGCGGATCAGTTACAAGGTCCGGCGGGGCCAGCTTGAACGCGTGCCCTACATGCTCGTCGCCGGAGACAAGGAAGCCCAGAGTGGACAAGTTGCAGTTCGCAGCCGGTCCGCCGGCGATCTGGGCGCAGTCCCCATCGAGCAGTTCCTAGAGCGGATCAGGCAAGAGATTGCGACAAAGAACTAGCCCACCCAGGTCATAGCATCGCCTCGCCCCTTTCCGGATGATGAGTTCGGAAGGGGCGAGTTATGCGTCGACCGGTCATCCTTGTCGCCGGTGCTTTCGCGGCGGGGATTATCCTCGGGAAATCAACCCTTGTAGGCGTGTACGGCTGGATTGCCATCGGCCTCGCGTTCATCGTCGCCGGCATCTTCGCTTACGGGAGCAGAGAGCCGGCAACGCTCGCAATCCTGGGCTCCGCTCTGGCCGCGGGTGGCCTGTGGTATCAGCTGCACATGCTTCCACCGGGTCCGGATCACGTCTCTGCTTTCGCCGGTCATGCAGCCACGCTGTTCGGGACCGTGGTCCGTCCGCCCCCCTCTGCCCAAGAGCGGGTCAGGTTCGTCGTTCGGGCCGAGCACCTGTCACTGAGAGGAGAGACACGTGCTGTCCACGGCCTGGTCCTCGTCTCCACACGCGTGGGTCCCCGGGTACGCTACGGCGATCAGATCACTATTAGTGGAAGACTCGCCAGACCGCCCCCGGCGGGCAATCCAGGCGAGTTCTCTTACCGAGACTATCTCGCGGCACAGGGGATCCAGGTCCAACTGTTCACGCGCCCGGGCGCAGGCGCTCGGATCACGGGCCGGCGGCTCCTCAATCCCGCCGCCCAGGTGGCATATTCCCTGCGCGCCCGAATTGCGGCGTTCTTTCAACACGGCATGCCCGGAATGCCCGGGGCGCTCTTGGCCAGTTTGCTGCTGGGCGACGACGGTGCAGTTCCAGACGAGGTCCGCGAATCGTTCCGGTCCGCGGGACTCCTACACGTGCTCGTCGTCTCTGGAGCGCAAGTCGGACTGGTGGCCGGTTCAGTGTTGTGGTTTGTCCGCGTGGTCGGTCTGAACCAGTCGGTCGGCGCGCTGGTCGCAGGGACCGCCGTGATTTTCTTCGCATTGATGGCGGGGTGGGTTCCATCTGTGGCGCGCGCCACCATCATGACGCTCGCCGGTCTTGCGGCGATACTCGTGGGCCGAGAGCGCGATCTCTACGCCGCCCTCGCCGTAGCCGCGCTCGCGCTGCTGGTAAGCAGTCCCCTGTTACTGTTCGATGCCGGTTTCCAGCTTTCGTTTGCAGCCACGTGCGCACTGATCTATGTCGCTCCCGCGCTGAGCGAACGGCTGACGGCGCTGCCCCGCGCGCTGCGAACGCTGGTTGCACTCACGGTTGCCGCTCAACTCAGCGTGATGCCCATCCTTGCCGTCCACTTCGCGCAGGTCTCCCTCGCCGGGTTCGTCAGTAACCTGCTGGTCATTCCGCTGGTCGCTGTGCTCGTGCCGGTGGGCTTCCTGTGTGGCATCGCGGGAGTGACAATCCCTCCGATCGGCATCTTCCTCGCAGCCCTGCTCGTCCCGCTGGTGAATGCCGTGGCCTTCGCCGCAACGTTCTTCGCCCGGCTGCCTGGGGCTATTGTGGACGTGCGCCCGCCGTCGTTGATTGTCGTGGGGCTGTCCTATCTCGCATTGATCGCGGCGACCGAGTTCTTGCGTCGGGGAGTGCGCCCGCGGCCCGCGGCATTTCGCATCGCGTTTGCCGGCGTGATCTCCACGTTGTTGTGGTTGCAGGTCGCTGCAGCGCTGGCTCCGGATCGTCTTGTGATGACGTTTCTTGACGTTGGGCAGGGGGACGCGATTGTGATCCGCGCGCCGTCGGGTTTCGTGATGATGATCGACGGTGGTGGGGAGATCGAAGGCCGCGAGACCGGCTTCGACATCGGCACGCGACGAATCGTTCCGGTGCTGCGCCGGATGGGGATTCGGCAAATTGACGTCTTGGTGCTCTCTCATCCACACGAAGACCATGCCGGAGGACTCGTTGCGGTCGCAGAGAACTTCAGGGTCGGCGTGATGCTCGACAGCGGGTATCCGCATCCCGCGCCCTCATACCCGCACCTGCTGCACGTCGTCGAGGCCCACAGGATTCCCTACCGGCTCGCGCGGCGAGGGATGCAGATCGACCTGGCGGGTGGCGTCAAAGCGCTCGTGCTGCATCCGGAGGATCCGCTCATCGTCGGGTCGGGTTCCGACGTCAACCTGAACTCAGTGGTCGTTCGCCTCACGTACGGACACGTCAGCGCCTTGTTCACCGGCGACATCGAGGGGCTGATTGAGGGGAGGCTCGTCGAGAGCGGCGACGAGTTGCGCAGCACGGTGCTGAAAGTTGCGCACCACGGCAGCCGCACGAGCAGCCGGCCGGAGTTTCTCGATGCTGTCTCCCCGCAGGTGGCGGTGATTTCGGTAGGCGCATGGAATCCCTTCGGCCATCCTCATCTGGCGACCCTCGACGCGCTGGCTGCCGCCGGGGCGCGTATCTACAGGACCGACCGCCACGGAGCGGTGACGGTGGAATCGGATGGCCGCACACTCTGGGTTCGTACCGCACGCGATGCGAGCAATAATTGATCGCGTCGAAGACGGCGTGGCCGTGCTGATCTTTGAGAGCGGTGGACGGGCCTACGTGCCGGCAGACCAGCTGCCGCAGGGAGCGGGGGAGGGAACGGTGCTGCGTATCGGTCTCGAGGTCGACGCAAACGCCAATGCGTCGGAGATCGAAGACCTGATCGACAAGCTCAGACGGCGCACGGAAGAGCACCTCGACTAAATGCCAAAGACGTCCGCCCGATTGTACATCTACTTGCTGCTTGGTGAGGAAGATCTCCTCGTCGAGCAGGCGCTCAAGCGGCTGCTCGACCAGCTGATTCCTGCTGACGAACGAGCTCTCAACCTCGATATCATCTACGCCGACGAGGTTGAGCTCGGCGACGTGATCACACGCGTCGACACGCTTCCCTTTTTCGGTCAACGACGCGCCGTCGTCATCAAGGATGCCGACTCGTGGACTCCTCCAGAACAAGAGCGCTTGGCGGTGTATCTCGAGCGCGGAGCTCCGCCATCGGCGTTGATTCTGGTGGCCTCCGAGCTTGACCGGCGACGCAAGCTCTACACGACGATCCGGCGGCTCGGCGAAATTCAGGAGTTCCCTCGTCTGTCTGTGCGGGAGCTGCCGGCATGGATCACCGCGAGGGTCAAACAGGAAGAGCGGCGGATCGACCACGATGCCGTCGAGGCGCTGGTCGCGCGAGTCGGCCTGGGCCTGCGGCAGCTGAGCCTGGAACTGGAGAAGATCTTCGCGTTCGTGGCGCCTGACGCCACGATTACTCGTCAGGACGTGGAGGCGACGGTGAGCCGCCTCTCTGAAAGCACGATCTTCATGCTCGTTGACGCGATTGGGGAGCAGCGGGCGGGGCCTGCGCTCCGGCACCTGGATGACCTGCTGCGGGAAGAAGCCCCTCCGTACGTGCTCTTCATGATCGCGCGACAGTTTCGGATGCTGCTGCGCGCCAGCGTGCTGCAGGAGCGGAAGGCGGCTCCCGCGACGGTGCAGCAGGCACTGGGTGTGCCACCGTTCGTGGCGCGTCGGATGATGGAGCAGGCGAAAAACTTCCCAGCCGTGACGTTCCCGCGGATCTTCGCCAGACTTCAGGAGGCTGATCGCTCGATCAAGACGACCGGCCACCCGCGACTGGCCCTCGAAACGCTCATTGCTGAGCTGACATTACCCACAACGACGGTCGTAGGTCGTCAATGACCTATGACCCCAGTTTCCGCGTGAGGCGGGACTTTTTCCTCGCCGCCGCGTTCTTGTGGATGACGCCCTTCCGTGCGGCGCGATCGAGCGCGGCGATGGCGGCCATCAGCGATTCCTTGTTCTCGGGCGCCTTTCGACTGAGCGTCCTCAATTCCGTACGAACCGCCTGGTTCCATTTGCTGCGTCTTGCATCTTGACGCTTGTGCTTCAATCCGGATTTGGATCGCTTTGCCACGCTGTCACCTCGTCCATAAAAGTGGTCACCGTGGTTATGCTAACATGAAGCGCTTATGACTTCGACAGCAACGCAAACATCGCGCTCACCGATGCGTCTGGCGAGAGCGGCCTCGCTCATGGCCGCCGCGACCGTTGCCAGCCGGGTGCTGGGGCTGATTCGCGAGATTGTCACCGCGTGGCTGTTCGGCGCGACGAACGCAAAAGCGGCGTACATCATTGCCTACTACGTTCCATTCTTCGTGCAGCGCCTGCTGCTCGGCGGCACGCTCAGCATCGTCTTCATCCCGACGATCAGTCGCTACCTGGCCCACCACGGCGAGCGCGAAGCGCGAACTGTCTCCGGTATCCTCTTCACACTCGTCTTCGGGATGGGCATCCTGATGGTCATTGCCGGCCAGGTGTTGGCGCCATTGATCATCCCACTCGCCGCTCCCGGGTTCGCAGCATCGCCGGGGCTCGTTGCGCTCGCGGTCCAGCTCACGCGCATCATCTTCGTAGCGATGCTGTTTCTGGCCCTGTCGGTCTTTGTCACGGGATATCTGCAGGCCTACCAGCAGTTCACCGTGCCGGCGTTCGCCCCGTTGGTGTTCAACGTCGTCATCATCGCTGGAACGCTCCTCCTCGGGCCGACGATCGGCATCCAGGGTCTCGCGATCAGCTGGATCCTGGGGACCGCGGCACAATTTCTTGTCCAGTTGCCCTCGGCGCGACGGCTGGGCCTTCGCATGCTGCCTCTCGACCTCAGACATCCAGCGGTCGGCGAGCTCGCAAAGCTCGCGGTTCCAGCCATGCTCGGGCTCGCGGTCGTAGAAATCAACGCCTACGTCGGCCGGTTTTTTGCCTCACTGCTGCCACCATCGCCGGGCGTCAACCCCGTGGCGGTCCTGGACTATGCGTACGAGGTGATCCAGGCGCCGGTGGGGATTTTTGCGATCTCCATTGCGACGGCGATTTTCCCGCTGCTCTCCCGGCACGCAGCCGCGGACAGTACTGCCGACCTCCGCGCCACGACATCGCTTGGGCTGCGCGCCACCGTGTTCGCCATCGCGCCGGTGGCCGCTATCGCGATCGTGTTACGTGAGCCGCTGATCCAGCTGCTCTTTGAGCGCGGCCAGTTCACCGTCGAGGCGACGCGCGCCGTGGCCGCAGCCATGGCCGCATACGCGTTTGGGCTTCCCGCGATCGCCATCTACTACGTCGTCACACGCACGTTTTACGCCTTGCACGACATGGCGACTCCCGTCCGGGTCGGGGTCTTCATGATCGCCCTCAACGCCGTCCTGGACTATCTCTTGATGCGATGGCTGGGCGCGCCTGGAATTGCATTGGCGACGGCGATTGTGTCGACCTTGAACGTGGGGGCGCTGCTGTGGATACTGCGCGGCCGGTTTTCCAGCCTCGAGGGCCGGCGGCTTGCGCGGACCACGGTGCGGATCGGGGTGGCCGCCGTGTTGTCCGCCGTGGCGATGTTGGGCATACTTCAGATACTCCCGGCAGGCGCAGCTTTCGCCGGAGCGGTACTCCGGATGACGATCGGCGCAGCCGTGGGAGGAGTCGTCTACCTGGCGGTCTGCCGCCTGCTCTCTGTGGAGGAACTACGAGTGATGCGAGAGCTCATCAGCGCCCGGCCCCGTACCAACTCGAGAGCATAAGGTTTGGGGTTCAGGCAGGCTGGTCTGTAGAGTTTGGTACGGGGCCGGGCGCGTTGACAGCGATTTTGACGCGGTGCTATCGTGGAAAACATGCCAGGGTTAGCACTCGATTGGAACGAGTGCTAATCTCGATCGGGAGAGGCGTATGATTGCGCTGGATCCACGCAAACAGGAGATCCTCAGGGCGGTCATTGCAACCTACATCCACACCGCGGAGCCGGTGGGATCGGAAAGCGTCGTGCAGCGGCTGCACCTCCGCGTGAGTCCGGCAACGGTCAGAAACGAAATGGCAGCCTTGGAGGAGATGGGGTACCTGTCGCACCCGCACACGTCGGCCGGGCGCATTCCGACCGACCGGGGGTACCGGGTGTATGTGGATGCGATGCTGCCCTATATCGATCTCAGCGCGCGCGAGCGCGCCCGAGTCCGCCGACAGTTCCGGGACACCGTGGAAGAGCAGGGGCCGGCCCCCGAAGGCATCGCGCTCACCCTGGCGATCGTGACGGACTACGCGTCGGTCGTGGCGGAGCCGAATCCACCGATGCACTTCTTCCGGCGGACCTCCAACATTCTGAAGCAGCCCGAGTTCCAGGATGCTCGGGCGGCTCAGCCTGTGATCTCTGCCCTTGAGCGTGACGACGTCGTGACCGACCTGCTGGGCGCCGTCTCGGTGCGGCAAGTGCGGATCACGATCGGCAGCGAGCACCGTCATCAGGATTTGCGGGGCTGCAGTCTCATCGCCGCGGCATATCAGATTGGCGACAGCGCCGAGGGCGCGCTCGGCATCCTCGGTCCCACCCGGATGAACTACGCGAAGGTGATCTCGCTCGTGCGGTATCTTGTCTCGGATCTCAACTCGACGCTGGAGCAGTCATAGCGAATATGCGGGACTATTACGACATTCTGGGCGTCGACAGCAGCGCCTCGCAGGACGAGATCAAGCGCGCCTTCCGCCGCCTGGCGCGCGAACACCATCCTGATGTAAAGAAGAATGATCCGCAGGCGGGTGAGCGGTTCAAGGAGATCAATGAAGCCTACCAGGTCCTGTCGGACCCACAGCGGCGGTCGCAGTACGACCAGTTCGGGACCGTGTCTCCGATGACGGCC
>Ga0184623_10000650_pt1 | contig 14868 bp, 14 predicted proteins | sample PLM1_100_b1_FD_133138 | JGI IMG/M metagenome (GOLD analysis project Ga0184623, IMG submission 133138) | Groundwater sediment microbial communities from an aquifer in East River, Colorado, USA - PLM1_100_b1 | ecosystem: Environmental > Terrestrial > Soil > Riparian zone | place: USA: East River...
CACGGATGTTCGTATGCCGAGTCGTGGGCCGACGTGCAGTTCCAGCGCATGCCGAACGTCTCGCTGCTCCCAGGCGAGCGCGACCTCAAGCTCGACGACCTGATTGCCGCGACCGACAACGGCATCTACATCGTCGGCCGCGGATCGTATTCGATCGACCAGCAACGCTACAACTTCCAGTTCGGCGGCCAGGTCTTCTATGAGGTCAAAGGCGGCAAGATCACGGGGATGCTGAAGGACGTCGCGTATCAGGCGCGCACCCCCGACTTCTGGAACGCCATGGACATGATCGGTGGCAAAGGATCGTATCAGATGAACGGCACATTCACCGATGGCAAAGGCCAGCCCGGCCAGTCGAACGCCGTCAGCCACGGCACACCACCGGCCCGCTTCAAAGGCATCAACGTGCTCAACACCGGGAGGGATCGTGGCTGATTTCAGCGGTCTGTCCCGCGCCGCGGCTCGCCAGTTGAGTGAACGGGTGCTCGGCCTGTCCAAGGCCGAGGGCTGCCAGGTGAACATCAATGCGAGCGCCAATGGCAACACGCGCTACGCCCGCAACGAGGTGACGACGGCCGGTGACACCGACAACGCGACCGTCACCGTGACGTCGCGCTTTGGCAAGCGCGTCGCGAGCGTTGGCACGAACGTCCTCGACGAGGCGGGTCTCGCCCGCGCCGTCGAAACAAGCGAGCGTCTGGCCCGGCTCGCGCCGGAAAACCCGGAGCTGATGCCGCTGCTCCCGGCGCAGGTGTACGGCGACGTCCCGGCCTTCGCCGCGACCACGGCTGATCTCGATGCCGCTCGTCGCGCCGAGGCGGTCCGCACCGCCACGAGCGCAGCAAACCGGGCCGGTCTCATGGCCGCGGGGTTGGTGCACCGCGTGGCGGGCGCTACGGCGGTCGCGAATTCTGCCGGACTGTTCGGCTATCACGCGTCTACGACCGCGGTCCACACCATGACCGTGCGGTCGCCGGACGGAAAAGGCTCGGGCTGGGCGGGTACCGCGCACAATGACTGGACGCGCGCAACTGGGGCCTCGGTCCTCGCGGCTCGGGCGATCCGCAAGGCGCACGGCACCCGCGAGGCGGCGACGCTGGCGCCGGGGAAGTACACCGTCGTGCTGGAGCCCACCGCCGCCGGCAATCTGCTCGGGCTGCTCGCGTTCGCGATGAATGCTCGCGCCGCCGACGAAGGCCGCAGCTTCTTTTCTAAGCGCGGCGGCGGGAACCGCATCGGCGAAAAAATCGTGGATGAGCGAGTCACGCTCTCATCCGACCCGCAGGATGCTGATCTCCTGACGTCGCCGTTAACAGGTGAAGGGCTGCCAGTCGCACGCACGGTCTGGATGGAAAACGGCGTACTGAAGGGTCTCGCGTACGACCGTTTCTGGGCCGAGCGTCAGGGTGTGAAGCCGGCGCCGTTTGCGGGGGGATTCCGGCTGGAAGGTGCGGGCGCGGCCTCCACGCTCGACGAGCTGATCAAGACGGTGGACCGTGGACTACTCGTGACGCGGTTCTGGTACATCCGCCCCGTGGACCAGCGCACGCTGCTGTTTACCGGCATCACGCGCGATGGTGTGTTCTTGATCGAGCGCGGCGAAGTCAGCCATGCCGTCAACAACTTCCGGTTCAATGAGAGTCCCGTGACGATGCTCAACAACCTCGTCGCGATTGGCCGTCCGGAGCGAGTGTCGTCGTCGGAGTCGGGAGACGTGGGAGGGCCGGCGGTCGTTGTGCCGCCCCTCGTGGTGCGAGACTTCAGTTTTACGTCGGTAAGCGAAGCAGTTTAGGGCGTCGCTCAGACCTTCGGGTCAACGGGGAGATGGCGATGCGTGTGATCGCCGTTCTCGCCTTCATCGGCGAACCAGCAATACGCCCAAATCTTGGCTGGCCGGAACACCTGCTGGCCGGCCCGCAGGATGATGCCCATCGGTTCATCGTCGATCATCAAAGGAAGGCTGGTCATGCCTATCTTGTAAGCAAGCAGCCTGCCACGCGTGTCTACGTACAACCTAGCGTCCTACAACGTGTTACAGTTTTTCGGGGAAAGCCGAATCGTCAATCCGACACGTTCAACGCCGGCTGCGCCGTGTCGAGCTGACGCGGCGGCTTGATCGCCGTAAACCCTGATCGCTTCGACCGCCGTCCGCGCTCCTGCACCTGCCAGCCGCGATACAGCGTCTGCAGCGCCTCCGGCGCCAGTGGAATGATTTCGCGGTTCTCGGCCACGGGCGGCAGCACCACGTGCACGCCGCCTGATGGCGTCCGGACCTGAAGATCGGCGATCAGCGACGCGCGCTGCTTGGGGCGTAGCTGGCCCAGGCTCGCCGGCGCAATCGCCACCAGCGATGGCGCAAGGTCGGGGAACCAGCTTCCAAAGTTGATCACGAGCGCCTGAAACGCCCCACCCCCGAGCTGCTCGGCAACCGCACGTCCCTCGGCCGCCTCGACCGCTCCCAGGTCCTGATCCAGCAGGAAGACTTCCGCGTCGTGCGCGGCAAGGAACAACGCTTCCGCCAGCGCGGCCGCGCCGAGTACGACGACGATGTCGCCAGGCTCGAGCCGGGCGGCCCACGGCACGATCGGATGCGCGCGGTCGAGTCCCCAGTGCGTGGGCTCCCGCTGGGCTTCGCGCAGCGCGCGATGCTTCTGGCGCCAGCGCGGGAACAAAGGAAGACGCAAGCGTCGAGCGATGATGCGATCGACGTGTTCGAGCAGCAGCACCTCGGTGAGCAGATACTGATCCTGCGCGCTGGCCTGCAGCTCGCGCACCGCCTCGTCGCCGATCTGCAGCAGCTCACCGCGCGGCACCGTGTTCTTGTATTCCTCGAGCCGCTGCAGGATGAACTCCTGGTACTCCTGCTTGAGTGAGCGTGGTGCCCGGCGCACGGGCGTCATACCCGTCTTGCTGATCGAGGGCAGGGAAGTCAGCATGGCTCGACGTGCACCGTCACTTCCTCCAGCTCCAGGTCTTTTTTCAGCCGCTCTTCCACCGCGTCGGCAATCGCGTGCGCGGCGGCAACGTTCGCGTTGGGATCAACCGCGATTGTCACTTCGGCGTAGCGGACACCGATGTTGCCACCGCGCGAGCGGATCCCGTAGGCGCTTATGACGCCATCCACTGCTTGCGCCGTCCGCCGGATCGTGGGCTCGGGAATCGCGCGCTCGTCCACGAGCACCGGCACGACTCGCGAGAGGATCTTGTAAGCCACCCGCACGATCAAGAGCGCCACGACGATCGCGACGGCGGGATCCACCCACAGATGGCCCTGGCGCGAAAACAGCACGCCGATCAGCACGCCGATCGTGATGAAGACGTCGGTGCGCGTGTGGGCCGCGTCGGCGATCAGCAGCTCGCTCTGGAGCTCGTGGCCACGGCGGTTTTCGTACCAGGCGACGAAGACGTTGGTCCCGAGGGTCGCGAGCAGCAGCACGAGCCCAAAGTCCGTGATCTGGACGGCGTGCCCGCCCGCGATGAGCCGCCCGATGGCGCTGCGCACCAGCTCGAAGCAGGTGACGGAGAGGACGACGCAGATCCCGAGGGCGCCGAGCGTCTCGAACTTGCGGTGGCCGTACGGATGCTCCGCGTCCGGCGCTTGCGCTGCGACGCGCACGACGATCAGGCCGAGGACGTTGTAGACAGCGTCGACGGAGGAGTGGACGGCATCGCCGATGACGGCGAGGGAGCCGGCGGCCGCGCCGATCGCCGCTTTGGCGATAACGACGGCGATGTTGGCGACGAGCAAGCCGCGCAGTACGCGCCGTACGGCGGCGGCGGAGCGGTCTAGGGCCCTGCCGGACATGGTGTGCAAGCTTGTGATAGGGGCTGATTTAGTCAACTTTCCTTGACATATTTAGACGATTGTATAAATATCTATGCCAATGGACGACTCCCTGTTCCGCGCGCTCGCCGACCCGACCCGTCGCAAGATCCTCGAGCTCCTGACCGAAAAGGATCGGACGGCGGGCGAGATCGCCGAGCAGTTCCCGATCGCCTTCGCGTCGGTGTCCCACCACCTCGGTGTGCTCAAGGGGGCGGACCTGGTCGCGACGGAGCGGGAGGGACAGTTCATCCGCTATCGGCTCAATACGACCGTCTTTCAGGAAGTCGTGCGCTACTTCATGACTCGTTTCGGAGGGGGAAACAATGCGTAGCCGCTGGTTCGGTCTCGTCATCGCCGCGCTGGCTGTGGCCGTCTCCGTCTGGGCCTATCCGCGCCTACCCCCCACCGTCGCGACGCACTGGAGTCTGCGGGGCACGCCGGACGGGTTCTCCAGCCGCGGGTGGGCGGTCGCGATCATCCCGCTCGTCATCGTCGCGATCACGGTGCTGTTCAACGTGCTTCCCAAAATGGATCCCCGGCGGGAGAACTACGCCAAGTTCCTGAGCAGTTACTGGCTGATCGCCAATGCCGTGATTGTCTTCATGCTCATCGCGCACGCCATGATCATCGCGACGGGCCTGGGCTACTCCGTGAAGATCGACCGCCTGATGCCGTTGGGCGTGGGACTGCTGTTCATGTTCCTCGGCAACTACCTCACCCGCGTCGAGCCGAACTGGTTCGTGGGCATTCGCACGCCGTGGACGCTATCGAGCGATACCGTGTGGCGAAAAACCCATCGCACCGGTGGAGGGCTGATGGTGATCGGGGGAGCGGTGCTCGCGCTCGGCGCGTTCCTGCCGCATGGTGCGTTCCTGCCGCTGCTGGTCACGACCATCGTGATTGTTGCGGTGATCCCGATCGTGCAGTCGTACGTCCTATGGAAGAGAGAGCGGGGGAAACCCTAGACAGGGGGCGCAGGTGTTGGGTGTAGTAGTAGGGGCGCAGCATGCTGCGCCCCTACTATTCAGCATGCTGCGACGTACCAATCCGTAATCAGCCGACCGCCCTGAGCAGCACGCCTTTCAGGTATCCAGTCTCCGGAACGTTGAGCAGCTCCGGATGATCACCGGCGGCGCCCGTCGCGGCGAGGAACTGCATGCGCCGGCCCGAATCGCGCGCCGCGTCCACCAGCATCGCATTGAACACGTCGCGGCTCACATGATACGAGCATGACGAGGTGAACAGCACGCCCCCCGCGGCGAGGATCTTCATAGCCCGGAGGTTGATCTCCTTGTAGCCCGCGACGGCGCGCTCCAGGTTGGCTTTCGTCTTGGCGAAGGCGGGCGGATCGAGCACGATCGTGTCGAACTGCTCCCGGCGCCGCTCCAGCTCGCGCAGCAGGTCGAACGCATTCGCCTCCCGCCACGCGATGTTGCCAATCCCATTGAGACGCGCATTCTCGGCGCCGCGCGCGAGCGCTTCGGTGCTCTGGTCCACGGCGACGACTTCCTTCGCGTTGCGGGCGAGGTGCAGCGCAAAGGAGCCGTGATACGTGAAGAGGTCGAGCGCGCGGCCGCCGACCTTCGTGTGTTGTCGAACGAGCGCGCGGTTTTCTCTCTGATCGAGGAAAGCGCCTGTCTTTTGGCCGGACCACGGCGCAGCGAGATACTTCAGCCCATCCTCGACCATCTCTACAACTTCGGGGACCTGGCCGGAGGCCAGCACGACCTCCGACGGCAACCCCTCATGCCGGCGCACTGCGGCGTCATTGCGAAGCAGGATGCCTTCCGGGGCGAGCGCCTCCCTGATCCCAGCGAGCACGTCGTCCCGCGCGGTCTCGAGCCCTGCCGACAGCAGTTGGGTCACCACGAAGGGGCCGTACTTATCGATCACAAGTGACGGCAGCCCGTCTGCTTCGGCGTGCACGGCGCGCCACGCGGTCGCGGTGATGCCATTGCGACGGCGGGCCGATTCCGCGATGCGGCTCGACCACCATGCCGCATCCACGGGCTCGTCGCCGCGCGTGAGCAACCGGAGTCTGATCTCAGAAGCCGGCGAGTACAACGCTTGGCCGAGGAAACGTCCCTTCCGATCGGTCACGGGGACAATGCCCGGTTTCTTGTCTGGTTCCTCTGCCACGTCGCTGCGGTAAATCCAGGGGTGGCCTTGTTTCCACCGCTCCGCTCCCCGCGCAGTGACTTTGACCGTCATCGATCCGTTCTCAGCTTCGCTGCCTCCCTCAAGTACATATGTTTGAGGGAACGCTGGGATTTCGTTGTGTAGAAGTGCAGCAACACCCGAATACAGCGTGGCAGGCCCGTAGGCACGGCCACTTCGGCCGCGCCGAGTAACGGGACCTCGGTCCAGCCGAGTCGCCGGGCGGCGCGAGCCGGGTAGTCTGCTGTGAGGTCGGGAGACGTGGTGAAGATCGCGCTCTCGACGTCCGCCGGTTCAAAGCCATTCGCCTTCTGAAGCGCGGCAAGCAGGTCTCCTGTCGCTTCGAGGATCGCGTCACTTGTGTTCGCGGTCGCCGTGGTGGCGCCACGCAGCCCACGCAGGATCTTGCTCATGGCCCTTGCCGATCAGTTGCGCTTGATGGTGATCACCGATCCCGTGTTACTCAAGGGACGGGATGCGGTGACGGTGTGCCAGAAGGCCGTCGCCGGTGGCGCCACCATGATCCAGGTCCGCTGGAAAGATGGCTCACCCGCCGAGATTCTGGAGTTGACGCGGGCCCTCGTTGCCGCGCTGCCGGTCCCGATTCTCGTGAATGACCGCGTCGATATTGCGCTGGCCGCCGGCGCGGCGGGAGCGCACCTGGGCTGGCACGACCCCCCGCTCGACGCGCTGCGCGCCCACGTTTCTTCCAGGTTCATCCTTGGCATCTCGGTGGGAACCTCGGAGGAAGCGGCCCGGGCCCGCGAGTCTTCGGCCGACTACTGGAGTATCGGTCCCTGCTTTGCAACGCCCACGAAGGCCGACGCGGGCCCCGCGCTCGGGCCCGCGGGATTCAGCGTGCTCGCGCACCTGGCAGCAGAGGAAATACCGGTTATTGGGATCGGCGGTATCACGGCCGCGAACGCGTCGCTCATCCGACAGGCGGGAGCCGCCGGCGTCGCGACGATAGCCGCGGTACTCCACGCGAGGGATCCCGAAGGCGCGGCACGAGGAATACGAGCTGTAATCGAATAGGTACCGCGCCATGCCCTCCTTGTGGCCGCCGCTTCCGCGCTGCAAGATCACACGGTCAGGGATGTGCCGTTCTCCCTCGTCGTCAGGAGGTGCTCATGAACAAGTTGCGTTGGTTCCTCCCACTGGTGCTAGCCGCGATTGTGCTGCCCACGAGAGCAGTCGCGCAGGACCGCTCGAGCGTCACGGGACAGGTGACCGCCGAGCATACCGGCGAGCCGCTCCAGGGGGTGCGGGTCGCGATTCCCGCGCTCGGCATCGGCGTCGTGACCGATCAGGCGGGCCGGTTCGTGCTCGCGGGCGTGCCGCAGGGCAGTCACTCGGTGCGCGCGACGCGCATCGGATACCGGCCGGTGTCGCAGGACGTCAGTGTCGGTGTCGATGCGGTGGTTCTCACGATTCGGATGGCCGGTGACCCGCTGCGGCTGGACGAACTGGTCGTGACCGGATATGGCGAACAGCGCCGCCGCGATGTCGGGGGCGCCATCAGCTCGCTCAAGCCATCCGAGACGGCCGCTGAAGTCCCGGCCACATCGGTGAGCCAGCTGTTGCAGGGTCGCCTCCCCGGCGTGCTCGTGGTGCAGAACTCGGGCGTGCCGGGTGCCGCGCTCACCGTGCGGGTGCGGGGGTCGTCCTCCTTGTCGGCGGCCAACGAGCCGCTGTACGTGGTCGATGGCGTGCCGGTCACGCAGGTCAACCCATCGGCCCTCAACCTCGGCTTCGGAGGCCAGACCACCGACGCCATCAGCGATCTCAACAGCACAGAGATCGAAAGCATCGAAGTGCTGAAGGACGCGTCGGCGGCGGCGATCTACGGCGCGCGCGCGTCGAATGGCGTCGTGCTGATCACCACCAAGCGCGGGACCGCGAACCGGACCGAGTTCAACATCGGTGGATACTACGGCACGCAGAAGGAATGGCGGCGCGTGCAGTTCCTCAACGCGCAACAGTACATCGACGTCTACAACGAAGGCTTTACGAACCGCTGGGGAGCGGCCTCACTGCCCGCCAACGGGGGCTACGATGACTGGTTCGGCTACGAGAGCGACGGCAACTTTTACAATTCGTATCCCGACGGTACCAATACCGACTGGCTGGACATGATTCTGCGCCGGGCCCCGATTACTAGCATTGAGGGCTCGGTGCGCGGCGGTACGGACCGCGTGCGGTACTATGTGTCCGGCGGCTCCGTCAACCAGGAGGGGATCCTCCGGTCGATGGGCTATCGCCGGCTGAACGGTCGCCTGAACCTCGACTACCAGCCCTTCCAGCGGCTCACCCTGGGGACGAACGTGTCCCTGGCGCGTCGGGTCAGCGAGCGCGCGGTCGCGGACAACTCGATCTACAGTACCTGGTCCAACGGGCTGGCCATCCCACCCGTCGAGCCAGCCTTCATCCCGGGAACGAACGAGTACTACGAAACCTTCTATGCCAACCCCATTGCGGTAGATCGCGAGCGGGAGGCGTGGGAGCGGGGCACGCGCACGCTGGCGAACGTGTTCGCGAATTACACGCTGCTCGAAGGCGTGACCGGGCGGTTCAGTTACGGACTGGACCAGCTCACGACGAACTCGCGCGCTTGGGACTCGCCCAATTGGGGGTTCTGGGAGCCGAGCGGCGGGCGGGCCCAGCAGGGTGCCTACTTCGTCACCAAGGTCGTGTACGAGGGCACGCTCAATTTCAGCCGCGAGGTGCGGCCGGGGCACGCCGTGTCGGGAGTGGTCGGCTCGAGTTATGAGAACAATTGGGACGAGTGGCAGTACGTCCAGGGCCTGCAGTTCCCAACCGAACACTTCAAGTACATCGGCGCCGCGGCGACGATCGACGACGGCCACTCGGAGCGCAATGACTGGGGCCTGCTGTCCTACTTCGGGCGCGCGACGTACACGTTCGACGACCGCATCTCCACGACAGTCAGCGTGCGGCGCGACGGCTCGTCGCGGTTCGGCACCAACAACCGGTTCGGCACGTTCCCGTCCGGATCGGTGCTATGGCGCATCGGCGACGAATCGTTCATGCAAAATCAGAACGTGTTTGGTAACCTCGCGCTGCGCGCCAGCTACGGGATCACGGGCAACCAGCCGCTCGGCAACTTCGCCGCGCGCGGGTTGTTCGGCGGGGGCTCGAACTATCAGGACCTGCCGGGCATCGCGCCCTCCCAGCTTGCCAATCCCGACCTGCGCTGGGAGAAGACGTCCCAGGTGAATCTGGGCGCCGATTTCTCGGTGCTGAGCGACCGGTTGGCCGTGACGCTCGACTACTACAACAAGCAGACCGAGGACCTGCTGGTGCAGCGGCCGGTGCCGCGCACCACCGGCTTCGCCTCGATCTGGTCCAATGTCGGCTCGATGCAGAACAAGGGCCTCGAGCTGTCCCTGACCGCCCGTCTGCTCCAGAGCGGCGCCGCCGGGACGGGCGTGAACTGGTCGACGACGGTCAACCTCTCGCGGAACCGCAACGAGGTGACCGCGTTGTTCGAGGATCAGCCGATCAATTCGGGATTCGCGAATCGGGTAGACGTCGGCGAGCCCCTGGGCTTCTTCTACGGGCACGTGACGGACGGATTGTTCCAGGTGGGTGATGCGATCTGTCTGACGCAGACCGGGGAGACGGCCGCCCAGCGCAGCGCGCGCTGCGCTGCGGCCGGTATCGCGTTCCAGAGCTCCCGGACCGCGCCCGGCGACATCCGTTTCCGGGACTTGAATAGCGACGGCATCATCAATGCCGACGACCGCACCAAGATCGGCGATCCCTGGCCGGATCTCGAGGGCGGCATCTCGAACACCCTCTCATTCCGCGGGTTCGATTTCTCCGCGTTCATTCAGTTCTCCCGCGGCAACGAGATCTTCAACGCCAACGGGCTGTACATGAGCCAGTACGGCAGCTTTGGCGACAACCACACGATCCAGGCGCTGCAGCGGTGGACGCCCACCAACACCAACGCGACGGAACCGCGGGCCATCGACACCGACCCCAATGGCAACGCCCGCACCTCGAACCGGTTCATCGAGGACGGCTCGTTCTGGCGGCTCAAGAACGTCGTGCTTGGATACACGCTGCCGAGCTCGGTGGCCTCGCGCTTCGGTTATCGCACAGCGCGGATCTATGTCCAGGCGCAGAATCTCGTGACGAGCACCAACTACAGCGGCTTCGATCCGGAAGTGAATACGACGGGTCCCAGCGCGGTCGCACGCGGCACGGACTTCTACACGCTGCCGCAGCAGCGCACGTTCACCTTCGGCTTCAACCTCGGCTTCTAACCACGGGAGACCACTCAAATGATCATGCGCAAGTATCTCTCGTGCATCGCGGCAGCGGGGTTGCTGCTGGCGTGCGAGTCGCCGCTCGAGACCGAGCCGACATCGTCGATCGACGATGGCACCGCGCTGACGACGGCGCGCGGCATCGAGCTCGCGGTCAACGGCGCGTATCGGTCGCTCCAGGGCGGCAGTCTGTATGGCCAGGAGGAACCGGTCTTCGCCGATCTCTATGCTGACAATCTCGATTTCACGGGCACGTTCGGCACGCACCGCGAGTTCGGGTTGCGCAGCCTCACGGCCAGCAACGGCGCGGTGCTGGGGATCTGGCAGGCGGCCTACAACGGCATCAACCGCACCAACAATGTGCTCGATGCGATTCCCCAGGTCTTCGCGCCGGGTAACCCGGTGGCGATGCGGTACCGGGGGGAAGCCTTGTTCATCCGGGCACTCCACTACTCCATACTCGTGCGCGCGTTCGGCGATGTCCCATTGGTCAGCACCCCGTCCCGTGGCGTAAGCGACGAAAGCAACGTTAGCCGCGATCCTGTCGCTGCGGTGTATGCGCTCATTCAGGCGGATCTAGAGGAAGCCGCCACGTTGCTGCCGACCGGACGAGTGACAGGCCGCGCAACGCAAGACGTGGCGAATGCCCTGCTGGCGCGGGTGTATCTCGAGGCCGGAAACTACGCGCAAGCTCGGGATAAGGCGACGGCGGTCATCGGGACCGGGCTGTATGGCCTGCTGCCAAATTTTGTCGACACCGTGTACTACGATTCACCCGGTGACCCAACCGACGCTGACACGCTCCGCGTTTCGTTTTACCTGGCAAAGAACAGCTCGGAGTCGATCTTCGAACTGCAGTACAGCATCAACAACGGGAACCTGCATGCGTTTTGGTTTTTCACGGCTGAGCTGAGTGGGCGGTGGGGTTACGCGCCCTCGCTGGCGCTCTACAACGCTTTCGAGGTCGGCGATTCGCGGCGTGACGCCTCGATCGGCATCGACGGAGTGGGGCGGCGGTATGCGAACAAGTACTTCCGCATCGGAAACAGCGACGACAACGTCATCGTGTTGCGGTTGCCGGAGATGTACTTGATCCGGGCGGAGGCGAACGCCCGGCTGGCGGCGAGCGATGTCGTGGTGCGCGACGATATCGACGTGGTGCGGAACCGCGCCGGCCTGGCGGATCTTCCTCCGACCATTGTCACCCAGGCCGATCTCCTCAACGCGGTGTTGCAGGAGCGGCGCGTGGAGCTGGCATTCGAGGGCCACCGGTTCTGGGACCTGCGGCGGCACGGCGTAGCCGAAACGACGTTGATTCTGACGTCGGACCGGCTACTCTGGCCGGTTCCGCAGGCCGAGCGGGACGTCAACCCCAACTTGACGCAGAATCCAGGGTACTAACGCGTCGTGCCTCCGGCGGGACCGGCTTGATAACCCCGGTCCCGCCGGAGGTGTAGTACGCACCGAGGTGGTCTATGCGTCGCCTGTCCGCGTTGCTCCTGCTGCTCGCCGCCTGCTCCACTGTCTCGGGCCGTCGTGGAAGCGGCTCCGAGCGCAACGTGATCACCGCGGACGAGATGCGCGCGGCAGGATTCGCCGACGCGTTTCGCGTGGTGGAGACATTGCGGCCGCACTGGCTGCGAACCCGCGGCGCGACTACGCTCACGGGGCGCGAAACCGTCAAGGTCTACCTGGACGACCTGCTCCTTGGCGGACCCGATCAGCTCCAGCAGATCACCACGAGATCCATCGCCTCGATTCGCTATCTTGATGGGAACGAGGCCACGCAGCGCTGGGGCCTGGACCATGGCCACGGCGCGATCCTGGTCTTGACGCGCCCGTAGCGCCTGAGTCTTCACCGTCTTCTCGTTCTCACTGTCCTGATCGCTGCGAGGTGGTCGGCGTACGACGCCGAGAATATGTGCTTCCCATCCGGCTGCGCGACGAAAAAGAGATATCCGATCGGCGCGGGGTAGAGCGCGGCGTAAATACTCGAGTCACTCGGCTGGTTGATCGGACCCGGCGGCAAGCCCGGATTGAGATACGTGTTGTACGGCGAGCGGATCCGCAGGTGCTTCTCCCACACACGGCGTAACCGCCGCCCGTGCGCGAAGACGACCGTCGGGTCGGCCTGGAGCGCCATGCCGCGCTTTAAGCGGTTGTGATATACCGCGGAGACATAGGGCCGATCGGGGCGGTAGCGCACTTCCGCTTCGATAATCGACGCGAGCGTGACGATCTCGTGGCGCGTCATCTTCAGCTCCGCGAGCCGCGCGTCCCACTCCGGCTGCCAGCGCGCGATGAATTCGTGTGTCATGAGCTTCACGAGCTCCCGCGCCGGCATTCGCATGGGAACGACGTAGGTCGTCGGGTACATGTAGCCTTCGACGCCGGCAGGAGTGTTCCGGATGCCAAGCTCGCGTTGCAGCGCGGTGTCGCGCATGGCCGCCTTGAACGCCTCGCGCGACACGCCGAGCCAGGATCGGGCCCGTTCGGCCACTTCGAAACCCATCATCCCCTCGAGCACGGTAAAGCGCGCCTCGAGGCCACGCCCCGACTTCAGCGCGGAGACGACCGTGCTCCAGCTGGCGTCGCGCTCGAACGTGTAGATGCCGCTTTTCAAGTTGGACGGCAGGCGGCGCAGGCGCGCGTACAGGCTGAACCAGTCGCGGTTCCCGATGACGCCACGCGACTCCAGCGAATCGAGCGCCTGGTAGTAGGTCGCGCCGCGCGGAATGATGACCATGACTCTGTCGGCGACCGACTGGTATTGGGCCGGTTCCGGTGAGCCGCAAGAGATCGCGAAGCCCACGAGCGCAATCCGCAGTCTCACAGTGCGGTTCCCCGTTTCGCATCCAGATAGTGCTGCAGCAACAATGCGGCAGCCATCGCGTCCACATCGTCCTTTCGGCCGCGCGTCGAGCCGCCCATCTCGCGCACCGCCGCCAGGATCCGGGCAGTCGTCATCCGCTCGTCCCACATCTGGACCTCCAGATCACCTGCGCGACGCTTGATATCATCGGCGAGCCCTCGCGCGGCGTGAGCGGCATCACCTTCCGCCCCGGATTCGTCCAGCGGAAGACCGACGATGATACCCACGACCTGGTGACGGGTGACCTGCTCGAGCAGCTGCGCCATCGGGAAACGCTTCCCGGCGCGGCGGGTGAGGGTGGTGAGCGGTTGGGCGAGCGTCTGGGTTTCATCCGAGAGCGCGAGACCAATCCTGCGTTGGCCCCAGTCTACGGCAAGCAAACGACCTTGAGATGGAAAGTTGGAATGTTGGAATGTTGGAACGTTCATTCCTTCCAACATTCCATCTTTCCAACTTTCTCTCAACCCTGCGACATCGTCTGGAAGAACTCGTTGTTGGTTTTGGTCCGCTTGAGCCGCTCCAACAGAAACTCGATCGCCTCGACGGGCGGCATGTCGGACAGGAAGTTGCGGAGCAGATACACCTTGTTCAGCTCTTCCTTGGTGAGCAGCAGCTCTTCCTTGCGGGTGCTGGAGCGCTGTACGTCGATGGCGGGGAAGGTGCGCCGCTCGGCGATGCGGCGGTCGAGAATCACTTCCGAGTTACCCGTACCTTTGAACTCCTCGAAAATGACCTCGTCCATACGCGAGCCGGTGTCGATCAGCGCGGTGGCGAGAATCGTGAGCGAGCCCCCGCCTTCGATGTTGCGCGCCGCGCCGAAGAACCGCTTGGGCTTCTGCAGCGCGTTGGCGTCCACACCGCCCGAGAGAATCTTGCCCGAGTGCGGCACCACGACGTTGTGGGCGCGGCCCAGACGCGTGATCGAGTCGAGCAGAATCACGACGTCCTTGCCGTGCTCGACCAGGCGTTTCGCCTTTTCGATCACCATATCGGCGACCTGCACGTGGCGGTCGGCGGGCTCGTCGAACGTGGAGGACACGACTTCGACGTTCGACCCCTTCACGTTTTCTTCCATGTCGGTCACCTCTTCGGGCCGCTCGTCGATGAGCAGGACGATGAGGTAGACCTCGGGATGATTCTCGATAATGGAGTTGGCGAGCTTCTGCATCAGGATGGTCTTACCGGCTTTGGGCGGCGAAACGATCAGGCCGCGCTGTCCCTTGCCGATGGGGGACAGAATATCCAACACTCGCATCGACAGATCGCCGTCTTTCCGCTCGAGCTTGAGCTGCTGCTCGGGATAGCGGGGGCGCAGGTTGTCGAACGCGACGCGATGCTTGGCCTTCTCCGGCTCTTCGCCATTGACGACCTCGACCTTGAGCAACGCGAGGTAGCGCTCGCCTTCCTTCGGCGGCCGCACCTGGCCCGTGATCGTGTCGCCGGTGCGCAGATCGAACCGCTTGATCTGGCTGGGCGAGACGTAGATGTCGTCGGGGCCGTAGAGGTAGTTCCAATCGGCGCTGCGCAGGAAACCGTAGCCTTCGGGCAGAATTTCGAGCACGCCCTCGCCGCGCAGTACCGTCTCGGAGTCGAGCAACGACTGCTCGATGCGGAAAATGAGATCCTGCTTGCGGAGCCCGGAGTAGTTGGTGATGTTCAGGCTCTCGGCCATCGCGTGTAGTTCCGCGACGGATTTTCTCTTCAGTTCGGCGATATCC
>Ga0184623_10000651_pt1 | contig 14866 bp, 8 predicted proteins | sample PLM1_100_b1_FD_133138 | JGI IMG/M metagenome (GOLD analysis project Ga0184623, IMG submission 133138) | Groundwater sediment microbial communities from an aquifer in East River, Colorado, USA - PLM1_100_b1 | ecosystem: Environmental > Terrestrial > Soil > Riparian zone | place: USA: East River...
CGTGGCCGCTCCCTCCGGATCGGCCGGGATGGAGTGAGGATTGGCACGGAACCACGGAATCAGCAGCTCCCGCAGCTGCCCGTGCTCCGGCACGAGCTGCCAGCCCTGATCAGCCGTCTTCACGGGCCTGGCTCGCCGGAACAAACCGTGCTTGCCCGTACCATCCGGCGCCCGCCTTGCCAGCCATAACGCCTGGGCCAGCACCGTCACGACCGGCCGCCGGTGCGGCGCCGCCGTGACCCGGCAGTGCCCCACAACCATGAGACGGCCATCGCCGGTGTCGACGATCGCCAGCACCGGTGCACCCCGAAACGCACCCCGCCGCGGCACCGGCACGGTGAACACCGTTTCGGCCTGCGCCGTCTGCTCTGGCTGCAGCACCTCGAACCGGACGTCGATGCCCGCCGGGCGGCCCGCGGGATCGGTGCCAGAGTCTCCACAGAGGATCGCCACTGGCTCGTCTACGGCGTCAGTCACTCTGTGACGATAGGGGTGGCGGACCCCAATCGGGCCGCGTTTGCGCGACTTCGCAGCCTCGCGGGTGCTTTACCCGGATCGGCAACCTAGTCAGGGCTGGCAGACCTTGGCGAGCGTCTCGCCGGCGGCCTGGTTCTGACCCTCGTCGTACCTGGCGAATGGCGACTTCGACGCGGTTTCGAGCCCCTTCGCGATCTCGGTCAGCGCGGTCTTGAGGTCGGCGTTGGCCGCCCTACCAGCCTGCTCCTGGAGGCCCTTGGCCATGGTGGCAAGCGCGTTCGCCGCGTCGGCCTCGGCCCGCTTCGCCAGCGCGGCTGCCCAGCTGTTCGTGCCGTCGCCCATCAGCTTGAAGACGTCCGTGCACACCTGTTTGGTGTTGGCGGCGACATCGACGGTGGGGGTCGGCGATGGCGCGGCGTCCGTCTGGCTGTTCTTGCCACCGGAGCCCGAGCTGCAGCCGGCGGTAAGCGACGCGGCGACGAGCAAGGCTAATACGGCATGACGGAATCGGCGCACGTGAACTCCTCTAGCTGTGGAGGCGCCAGCCTGCCTCAAACTGGCGTCAGCGGCCACCGGAACAATAAGTTCAGTTTACCTGGTGAAGCAACTGTTTAAAGCAGTCTTCCTCGTGTACCTTAACCGCCATGGGTGCTCTCAAACCGTGGCACATGCTGACGTTGCTCTGCCTCCTTCTGTCGGTCGGAGGCGGGGTGGCCGGCATCATCGCGCTGATCAAGGTGAGTACTCGCCCGAAATGAACCACCGAACGGGCCGCTCCGCAGTGGCCCCCTCGTCTCGGCGGCGGCGCTACCCGGGTTCAATCCGGCGGCGGCGCGTGCAGGCAACGAACACCGGGGTAGCCTGGCCAGGCCGCCCCGATCGCACCGAACACGGGAGGAATCCGCCCGCATGCGCCTAAGGCGAACCCGCTGGGCCGTCGCGGCCACCGCTGCTGTCCTGTTGACCGGGGCCTGCTCCTCCGATCAGGACGGGTCGAGCCCGAAGTCGGCGCCGGTCACTCCGTCGGTACCGCAGAGCCAGCCCCAGGACTGCGCGGTCTCGGACAAGCTGGTGCCGTCGTGCGGTGCGCTGCTGGGCGTGAGCGTTGACCCGGCCGGCGGTGCCGACGTCACGACGCTCGAACGCACCATGAAGCGGAAGTTCGACCTGGTTTACGAGTTCCACGGGATCGACAAGCCGCTGCCAGCGCGGGACGAGGCCGAGATGGTCGCCGGAGGTCGCATCCTCCACGTCAACATTGAGGCCAAGGAGTTCGACAAGCCGGACAAGCCCGAGGTCTCCTGGGCCCGGATCACCGCTGGCGAGTTCGATGCCGCACTACGCGAGCAAGCCACCGGGCTTGGTGCGCTCAAATCCCCGGTGATGGTCACGTTCGACCACGAGGTCGACTCCGCGAAGCGGGTCGGCAAGCGCGGCACCGCTGCGGAGTTCGTCGCCGCCTGGCGCCACATCCACAAGGTCTACGCCGACGCTGGCGCCCGGAACATCGTGTGGGTCTGGGTCGTCACCGGCTTCGAGAAGAACCTGGCCACGGTGCCTAGCGTTTACCCCGGCAACGAGTACGTCGACTGGCTCTCCTGGGACCCGTACAACTTCGCCGGCTGCCAGTCCGGCACGATCAAGCCCAAGCAGTGGAAATCCTTCGCAGAGACGGTGCAGCCGTTCTACGACTGGCTCCAGAACGAGGGCGCCCGCGCGGGCATTGACAAGAACAAGCCGTACCTGCTCAGCGAGTTCGGCACCGTCGCCGACCCTGACGACCCGAGCGCCGCTGCCCGCTGGTATGCCGAGATCCCGGCGGCACTGGAGAAGTTCCCGCAGATCAAGGCACTGCAGCTGTGGAACAGCAAGGTCGAGGACTGCGACTACCGGATCGAGCTGCGGCCCGAGACGCTCGCCGCATTCGCCGCCGTCGCCCGCACGCCAACCTTCGTGAGCGCCGCAGCCGGTCTCGCTGAGCGATAGAAACCCCGAAACCCTTATCCACTACAACCGGCAGCGGACCGTTAGTCGTCAGCCCGGCGCAGCCCCGGTCGCCGATGCCTCGTAGAACCGCGGCGCCACGTCGGCGGTAAGCGACCGCACCCGCGCAATGTCCTCCTCCGACAGCCGCTCGCGGAACGAACCGAGCGCCGCCTTGCTGTCCATCGGGCGAAACGCCGTCCGCGACACCCCGCCACGCAAGCTCCACACATGCGAGCGGTTGTCACCGCCCTTGGCGCTCGTGGCGGTCTCGATGCGCTCGCTGACGGCGTCGCACCAGGTGAGCCCGACGTGGTCGTACAGCGCACGGAACGCCGTCAGCGGCGAACTCGCCAGATCCTCGTACCGCACCACATGGATGCGGGGATCACGCGCGCGAGCCTGGTCGACGATGTCGTACGTGGCGCGCCAGAGGAGCGAGATCTTGGCGACGTCGTCCTGGGATCCGACCAGGGCGCGCATCTCGTCGACATACGGCCCGAGCAGGTCGCGGACCAGCAGCGGCTGTTCCAGCAGCTCGTGGAAGCGCACCGTCCAGCCGAGCTTCCGCCAGCTCCCGACGAGCGCCACCGGGTCGCGGACCAGCACGACCGGTACGGCGCCGATCCGCTCGACGAGCCACGGCGTGGCCAGTACGGCGAACGGATCATCGAGCAGCGCACGCCGTCCCCGGACGCGCCCCGACGTGAACGCCCAGAGGTACTTCGCCATCCGGGCGAGGTCGTAGCCGGACCGGTTCTGGCGCAGTTCGGCGCCGAGCCGGTACCGCAGGGCCGTCGTGTCCTCGAAAGCCCGCGCCCACCCCGACTCGTTGTCCGCGCAGATGTACTGGAAGCGGTGGGTCACCGTGGCGTTGAGCACGCCGGGGGAGCGTCCGGGCGGGTGGCGCGGATTGAGCGGCTCGTTGACGTACACGACCTCGTTGCTGGCCTCCAGCATCTTGCCGACCCAGCTCGTTCCCGACCGCGGCAGGCCGGTGACCAGCAGCGGAACGCCTGTCACGAGGCACCGGTCCGGACGCAGGCGAAGAGATGCCGGCCGTAGTTGCGCTGATGCGGCGGCACGGCGTCGGCGTCCGGACCGAGGTCGATGATCTCGTCGAAAGTCGTGTGCTCGCGCAGGAAGGAGGCCACGCGCGCCGTGTCCCACCCGCGCAGCGACTCGTGGAACCACTCCTCGTGATCCTGGCCGGTGTCGAAGAACAGGACGGTGCCGGTGACGCCGTCGAGCAGCTTGATCAGCTCGACCTCGTTCACGGATCCGCGGCCGAGCGCGAAGTGGTGCAGCAGGCTGAAGCAGGAGACGACGTCCCACGTGCGGCCGGCCGTGCGCAGCAGTTCGACGCAGTCGCCGATCTGGATGGCGCCTTCGTCGAGGCCGTACGCGGCACGCCCGAGGGGCACCGCGAGCGGGTCGCGCTCCATGCCGTTGGCTACGAACCCGCGCCGGCCGAACTCGGCCACGAACCAGCCGTAGCAGCTCGCCACGTCCAGATAGGACGATGCGTCCAACTCGTGCGCTTCGATGAAGGCGGTCATCTTGTCGAGCCGGTCCGTGCAGCGGCGGACGGTGGGCCAGGAGTCGCGCAGCTCCGGGCCGGGTAGCGGCTGGTAGAGCTGCCGGTCGCCGTCGAGCCAGCTCATCTTGATCAGCAGATCCTGCAGCGGCGTGGTGATCGGTAACCACTTAGCGGTCACGCGGACGGTCCGCTCACCACGGACGATCGCCCGCGCGATCCGGTGATGCCCGTCGAGCACCTGGTAGTGGTTCGAACCCTTGATCGGCGCGACGAGGATCGGGTCGCCGGCCCGGCTGTGGCCCGCAGCACCAGAACCGGATGTGCCGCCCGCGATGAACCCCCGCGCCACCTCGACAACGCCGGCCTCGTCAGCCGCGCCGAAGTACCCGCCCTGAAAGCGGATGCACGCCAGCGCCATCTCGCCGTACGGGCTCTCCAGGATCTCGGCGTCACTCAGGTCGCGAGAGGCGGCGAGCCGCAGCAGCGCCACGTGCGGCCCGTCGGCCACGGGCGTAGACGGCCACATGAGGTTGCCGGTGGCGCCGGCGAAGTCGCCGGCCGTGAAGTCGCGGGCGTTCTGGGCACCGAGCAGGAGCCGGTCGACCGGAACCGTAAGAGACCACGGCCGCCGCAGCAGCACCTTCGAGAGCGCCACCCGCACGGCAGGTGGCAGTGGGGTCCGGCGCAGCCCACTTCCGAGCGTGGCGCGCGCCGGCGCGGTACCGCGGATCCCCTTCCGGACCAGCTGCTTCGACTTGCTCTGCACTCGCCGGATCGTCAGCGCCGTCATCGCCGGCTTCCCTCCTGCCAGGCCAGCGGCCGCCCGAGTAACTCGGACAGCGCGGCGTCGTACGGTGCGAAGTGCGTCTCCAGCCGGCGGCGGGTCGTCTCGGCCATGGGCTCGCGCGGCCGGGCGTTCCAGCGACCGAACGTGTCGGGCTGGAACGGCGGGAGGCTCAGAAAGTCGAGGATCTCGTCGAACGTGGCCTGCGGCTCGGCGCCGAACGTCTCGCTGTCCACCACGTGCACGCGGTCGCGGCCGAACAGCTCGAAGAGTGGACGGATCTGCTCGACGTACTGACCCTTGGCGACGTACGCGTGGTGCCGGTGCGAGAAGCTCTGGTACCGGGCGTCGGCGCGCATCTTCTGGGCCTCGCCGGCCAGTCGCGACGGCTCCAGTTCGAGAGCCTCCTCGAACGACTCGACGGTCTCGAATCCACGCATCAGCTCGTGCTTGTGCTGCGAGTACGCCCGCTCGACCGGATCGCGCAGGGTCACCAGCAGCTTGACGTCCGGGAGGTCGCGGCGGATCCGTTCGGCGGCGCACGGGTGGAACATGTAGTACCCGCTGGACTCGAACGCGCGCGGGCCGCCGGCCACCCCGGACGTGCGGTGCTCGGCCCACGCCCGCACGGGGAAGTGGCCGCGGTACCAGCGCGACCCCCGGTAATAGCCGATGTCGAAGTAGTTCACGCCCTTGTGGAACAGCGGGATGACCGTCGCGGGGTGCGCGGCCAGCGCCCGGTGTACCGCGGTGGTGCCGGCACGCTGGGCTCCGACCAGCAGGAAGTCCGGCAGCATGCGGACGCTCGCAGTACCCATGCCGACGACCCGGCTGAGTTGCCGGCCCATCTGCTTGACGGCGGGCGGCGCCGAACTGCGTGAGATCACAGGTGCTCCTTGCTGTGGTGCTGGTCGAGCAGGTCGGTCGAGAGGTGGTCGAGCAGCCAGCGGGCGCGGGTGCGCAGCGGCTCCCCGGTCTCCTCCTGGGCGGCGAGCAGGAACCGCACGCACAGTTCGAGCAGGTACAGGGTGACGGTGGCGCTGGCACGTTCTGACGGCACCCCGACCCGGGCCAGATCGGCGGCGGCGTGCCCGCGCAGGGCAAGCGTCGCCGCGTTGGCATCGCCGAGCCGGTTTCCGTCGAGGGCCTGGCGGTAGTGGAGGACGTCGAAGCCGAGCGGGACGCCGGTGGCGAACCGTTCCCAGTCCCAGAGCGCGATCCCGTCACCCCGCCACTGGAGGTTCCACGGGGTGAAGTCGCCGTGCCAGCAGCCGTACACAAACACCGTGGCACCGTGGCGGCGCTCGGCGGCGTCCACTACGGACCCGAGCTGAGCGGCGACGGCCGGGTCAGTGACCTCCGCGACGGACGCCCGGGTGGCTTTCCAGTGGACGCTGCTCGTGAGCGGCCCATCGGTGACACCACCAGCGGAAGCCAGCTCGGCGATCGCGTCGTACGGGATCTCGTCCCGCCCCCGCGACGCCGTCGTGGCCAGCGGCGAGAGCACGAGCAGCTCGAGCCCGTTCCAGCTGGTCAGGGCGAGAAGCTGGGGCGGCGCGATCCGGCCGAGCGGTAACGCCGCCACCTGGCGCAGCGACTCCGCCTCGCCGCGGACGAGCGTCCGGGCCATCTCGGTGTCGCCGACCTTGACGAACGCGCGGGTCTCGCCGGCTGGCGTCAGCACGTGCAGGATCGGTTTCTGGTTGGCGCGCCGGTTGCCGAGCCCGAGGCTGACGACGACCGGTTCGCCGAGCACGTACGCCAGGATGTCCTCGATCGAGGGCTTTGCCGAGGCAGCGGGCGGCACGCTGATCCGCACCCGGTCGGGTAACAACCGCTCGCCGAGGCCGGTGCGGAACAACACCGCGAGCGCGGCGCGTCCGTACCGCTCGACGCCGCTCAGCGCCTGGCTGTACCGGCGCAGCGCCGCTGCGGCCGCGGCCGGCGCGCCGATCGGCACGATCAGTCGCGGCCGGCGGGCGTTCGGCAGGAAGGCGAACTCGCGGATGACCCGTTCACCCGGCTCGCGGCGCGCGCCCCGGACGAGAGCTGCCGTGGCCGGCGCCGGCCACAGCGTCTGCGCTGTGGCGACGAGGTCTTCGGCGGCCGGCGGTAACCGGACGTCGGTCATGAGGTAACCTCCGCCTGTTCCTGCTCGGCCCGCCACATCAGGGCGAGCGCGATCATCAGCGTGTAGAGCGGTGGGCCGCTGAAGTCGTAGACGAAGATCTCCAGCGCGAACATCATCAGGATTGCGCAGCCGGCGATGGCATACGGCCAGCGGTCGCGCCAATGCCGGAAGAACCGGACGGCGAAGAAGGACAGGAACAGCGCCGCGCCGGCGATCCCCTGGAAGAAGACCACCGAGAAGAACGCACCCTGGGTGCCCAGCGGCGGCACGCCGCAGCCAGGGCAGTCCTCGGTCTCGCCACCGGCGATCGAGAAGAAGCTGCCCTGCACGTTGCGGGTGGTGCCGTACCCGATGATCGGCGATCCCTGGAGCACGCTGGAGATCGTCAGCGACGAGAGCTGCGAGCGGCGGTCGTTGCTGTGCGGGTTGTCCAGACGTTCCGACGCCAGCGTGCCCAGCGGCGAGAAGAGGAACAGGAACGCCGCGATCACGAAGCCCGCGATCAGTCCGTGCAGCGCGACGACCTTGCCCATCGCGGCGAGCCGGAACGCGACGTAGATCAGGCCGAGGGCCAGCGCGCCCCAGAGGCCCCGGTTGAGCGAGTAGACGACGGGGATCGCGGAGGCGACCAGGACGACCGGCGCCACCCACCGGCGCCAGCCGGCCTTGGGACCGAACCAGGAGAGCAGGAAGAACGGGAGGAAGAGCGAGTAGTTGGCGCCCCAGGCGTTGGCGTACCGGAACGGCGCCACCGGGCGGTTCTCCGCGTAGCCGAGGACGGTCTGCACCTCGGAGGTGCGCGGGTGTACGAGCCCCTGCACGAATCCGCTCGAGCGGAGCCCGCCGGGCAGGACGTACTCGATGGCGGACGTGAACTCGATACGCGGCAGGAAGGTGCCGGCCAAACCGCCAATGACCACAATGACAAACATGAAGCCCAACAGGCGGGCAATTCGCCGGGTCGGCAGCTCCCGCTCACTCATGTTGCCGACATAGAGCAGCACGACGGTAATGGACAGGTAGACACCGGCGCGGTAGCCGAAGGTCAGGAACCGGCCGATACCGCCGTCGGTCTGGATCGAACCGGGCGCGCTCGCCTGGAGTACGAACACGCCGACGAGGACCCAGAGCAGGAAGAGCAGCCAGAGGCCGAAGCCGCGCGGTAACCGGACCGGCCGGTGCCGGTACAGCCAGACCGCCATCGGCACAGCGGCGACGACGAAGACAATCTCGGAGAGGCCGAGCACCCACCAGAGCGGAAAGCCCAGGTAGAGGGCGCGCAGCGGCCAGCCGTCGGGGAGCCGGAACCAGCGTTTGCCGGGCCCCCCGGCCCACGCGGTCGGCCAGTGGCTCGTTCCGGGGGTCTGGTCGGAGGGCGCGGTGCGGACGACCGCCTCCGGCTGTGCCTCGACCCCGGTCTCCACTCCGCACCCCCGGCGCCGACGACATCAACGGTTCCTGCTTCGGAAGAGTTCACGGTACCTGGCGGTGATACGTGGCCTCGTGGGAGTGGCAGCGACCAGCGGATGCCGCCTTCAACCGAACGGCTCGTATTTACCCGGAGTCGAGCCGATCTAGTTAATTGGTGCGTTACGAGGTTCAGACTTCGCTGCGCACGAAGGCGCGGGCCGGACGGGGCTGACCCGGGGTCATCGATCGCACTTTCGCGAGGGAATTTTGGAGGGGCTCGTGCGTAGCCGCCACGTTTTATCCATTCTGGCCGCGGGGGCGCTGGTAGTCGGGGCGAACGCGGCCCTGGCGCCCCCGGTACTCGGAGTTCAGATCGCGCACGACCGCGTGGTCAGCGCCGCACCGGCTCCGTTCACGCCGAACGTGCTGGACGGTCAGGTCAACGCCATCGTCCAGGTCGGCAACACGATGATCATCGGCGGCGCCTTCAGCCAGGTGCGGGCCGCGGGCTCGACGACCACGTTGACCCGGAACAACATCCTCGCCTTCAACGCGACGACAGGCGCGCTGAGCACGACGTTCGTACCGTCGTTCGACGGTGAGGTCACGTCGCTACTGGTCGCCCCGGACGGGCTGTCGGTGTATGCCGGCGGCTTCTTCAACAACGTCAACGGCCAGGCGTCCCAGAGCCTCGCCCGGCTCAACGTCTCCAACGGTCAGCGCACCGCCGGCTTCACCCCGCCGTCGATGAACGGCCGGGTCAAGGACATCAAGCTCTCCGGTGGGCGGCTCTGGATCGGCGGCACGTTCCAGACCGTTTCCGGTCTCTCCCGCCCCGCGCTCGCGACGCTCAACCCGGCGACCGGCGCGCGGGATCCGTACATGAACCTGCCGATCACCGGCGTGCACAACGGCGGCGCCAACCAGCTGCTCAAGTTCGACATCACCCCGGACGGCTCGAAGCTGGTCGGCATCGGCAACTTCACACAGGTCGACGGCCAGGACCGCCGGCAGATCTTCATGCTCGACCTGACAGGTCCGGCCGCGGCGCTGGCGAACTGGCAGACCAACTTCTACACGTCCACTTGCGCGTCGGTCTTCAACACGTACATGCGTGACCTGGACATCTCGCCCGAGGGCAGCTACTTCGTCGTGTCGACCACAGGCGCCTACCGCGCCCCGCCGTCGGCGTGCGACACGCACTCGCGGTTCGAGACGGGCGCAACCGGCACGGGCATCACCCCGACCTGGGTCAACTACACGGGCGGCGACACGACCTACGCGGTGGCCATCACCGGCGTCGCCGTCTACGTCGGCGGGCACTTCCGCTGGGCGAACAACCCGCTCGCCGGCGACAGCGCCGGCCCCGGTGCGGTGTCCCGCCAGGGCATCGCCGCGCTCGACCCGAGCAACGGACTACCGCTGACCTGGAACCCGGGCCGGACCCTCGGCGTCGGCGTCTTCGACATGCTGGCCACGCCCCAGGGCCTCTGGGTCGGCAGCGACACCGACCGGATCGGCAACTTCTCCTACCGCGCGCGGATCGCGCTGATGCCACTCGCGGGCGGCACGGTCATCCCGCCGCGCGGCACCGGCGTACTGCCCGGCGACGTCTACCAGGCCGGCCAGGTCGTCGTGCCCGGCGATCCGTCGGTGCTCTACCGCGTGAACGCCGGCGGCCCGACCGTCCCGGCCACCGTCCCCGGCCCGGACTGGTCCGCCGACAATGGCACCACCAACCCGCTCCGCAACAGCGGCAGCAACGTCGCGGCGTGGACCGGCACCGTGCCGATGGACGCGAGCGTGCCGGCCAACACCCCGCCGGCGCTGTTCAACCACGAGCGCTGGGATCCGCCAGCGCTGCCGGAGATGGGGTGGAACTTCGCGGCGGCGGCCGGCACGCCGCTGCAGGTGCGGCTGTACTTCGCCAACCGGTGCACCTGCACGTCGCAGGTGGGCCAGCGGCGGTTCAACGTGTCGATCGACGGTACGCCGCGCCTCACCAACTACGACATCGTCGCGGACGTCGGTAACCAGCGCGGCGTGATGAAGGCCTACAACATCACCAGCGACGGCAACGTGGACATCGACTTCGGCCACGTCACCGAGAACCCGCTGATCAACGCCATCGAGATCATCCGCACCGACATCCCACCGGTCACCGCCGACCTGAACCAGGTGCACCGCCGCGCGTTCGACGACGACCAGGATCCGGACCCGACCACGACCCTGGCGCCGACCGGCATCAGCTGGGGCCAGGCGCACGGCGGCGTGATGATCAACGGCACGCTGTACTACGGCTGGAGCGACGGCAACTTCTACTCCCGCACGTTCAACGGCTCGACGTTCGGCGCGCAGGTGGCCGTGAACACCCACGACCTGCTCGTGCAACTGGCCTCGTGGCACGCCGACGTCCCGAACATCACGTCGATGTTCTACGACGACAGCAACGGCCGGCTGTTCTACACGCTGGCCGGGCAGACGTCGCTGTTCTACCGGGGCTTCACGCCGCAGAACAACGTCGTCAGCACGCTGCGCTTCACCGCGAGCACGGGCGTGGCCGGCGTGAACTTCGCCAACGCGGCCGGGGCGTTCCTGGCCGCCGGCAAGCTCTACATCGCGGACCGGACGAACGGCGCGTTGACGCGGGTCGACTGGGCCAACGGGGCGCCGGTCAACGGCACTGCCACGGTCGTCAGCAGCCCGGGCACCGACGGCGCGGACTGGCGGGCACGGGCGATGTTCCTCTACGCGCCCGTCGGCGGAGCGCCGGTCAACCAGGACCCGGTCGCCAACGCCACCGTGAACTGCACCGGCCTCGCCTGCACGTTCAACGGCACCGGGTCGAGTGACCCGGACGGCGGCATCGTCTCCTGGGCCTGGAACTTCGGGGACGGGGGCACCGCCACCGGCGCGACGACGTCGCATACGTACGCGTCGGCGGGCACCTACTCGGTGCAGCTCACCGTGACGGACGACAATGGCGGTACCGACTCGGTGACCAACTCGATCGTGGTCTCGGAGCCGTCAACGCCGGTCTCGTTCGTGGGGGCGGCCAACTCGAACGGCAACTCCACGTCCCGCCAGGTGACCCGGCCGGCAGCCGTGACCACCGGTGACGGGATGCTGCTCTTCGTCACGGTGGCCAGCGCCACCGTGACGATGGCGGACCCCGCCGGGTGGACGCCCGTGCGGACCGTGCTGTCCGCGAGCGGCATCACCACGCGGCTGTGGCAGCGGGTCGCCACCGCAGGGGAGCCGGCGACGGTCACGGTGACGCTCTCCGCACTCGCCAAGGCGGACGTGACACTGCTGGCCTACCGCGGGACCGCCGCGGCCGGGCCGGTGGGGGCGCACCAGGGCGTGGCCGAGACGGCGACGACCGGGGCGCACGTGACGCCGCAGCTCACGACGGCGTCGACGGCCTGGATCGTCTCCTACTGGGCGGACAACTCCTCGGCCACGACGGCGTGGACAGCGCCCGGCGGGCAGACCGTCCGGAACACGCTGTGCGGTACCGGCGGTGGGCGGATCTGCTCGCTCACCACCGATTCAGGAGCTCCGGTCGGGGCCGGTAACCAGGGTGGGCTTACCGCTACGGCCGACTCGGCCAGCGGCAAGGCCACCATGTGGACCGTCGCGCTGACCGACTGAGAGCAAGGCCACGTTGATGAAGGTGCCCTTCATGCGCCTGTAGCGCCATGAAGGGCACCTTCATCAACAGATGGGCGGCCCGGGTCTCGGCCGAACGGCCTGTATTTCTCCGGACATCCCGTGATCTAGTTGAGCGGTGCACCAGGTGGGGGAAACTGCCCGGAGCACGGACGACGCGGGGCCGGTGGGGGCTTGCCCGAAGCACGTCCACACTCTCGTTGCGCGTCAATTTGGAGGAGTACGTGCGTAGTCGTCACGTCTTATCGGTGCTCGCTGCCGGAGCGCTGATTCTCGGGACCTACACGGCCCTCGCGCCGCCGTCCCTCGCCGTCCAGACTTCGCAGGACCGCGTGGTCAGCGACGCCGCTGCGCGCTTCACCCCGCACGTGCTCGACGGGCAGGTCAACGCGATTGCCCAGGTCGGCGGCACGATCATCCTGGGCGGCGTGTTCACCCAGGTGCAGCCCGACGACGATCCGACCATCCTGACACGGAACAACATCGTCGCGTTCAACGCCACGACCGGTGCCCTGAGCACCACGTTCGTGCCGTCGTTCGACGGTGAGGTCACCTCGCTGCTGGTCGCGCCGGACGGGCAGTCCGTCTGGGCAGGCGGCTTCTTCAACAACGTCAACGGGCAGCCGTCGAAGAGCCTCGCCAAGCTGCGCGTCTCCGACGGTCAGCGGGTGGCCGGGTTCACCCCGCCGTCGATGGACGGCCGGGTCAAGGACCTCAGGCTGTCCGGCGGACGCCTCTGGACTTCGGGCACTTTCGCCACCGTCGCCGGCAGCCCCGGCGCCGGCCTGGTGACGCTCAACCCGAACACCGGCGCGCGGGACCCGTACATGGGCCTGACCATCAGCGGCGTCCACAACGGCGGCACCACGCAGGTGCCGAAGTTCGACATCACGCCGGACGGGTCCAAGCTCATCGGCATCGGCAACCTGACGGCCGTCGCCGGCCAGACCCGGCGCCAGATCCTCATGCTCGACATCAGCGGCCCGTCCGCGGCCCTGGCGAACTGGGCGACCAACCAGTACACGAGCATCTGCTCGTCGTCGTTCCAGAGCTACATGCGCGACCTCGACATCTCGCCCGACGGCACGTTCTTCGTGGTCAGCACAACCGGCGGCTACGGCTCCGGCACCACCTCATCGTGTGACACCACCCAGCGCTTCGAGACCGGTGGAACCGGCACGACGATCCTGCCGACGTGGGTCGACAAGACCGGCGGCGACACGACGTACGCCGTGGCGATCACCGGCGCCGCCGTCTACACCGGTGGCCACTTCCGCTGGCAGAACAACCCGTTCAAGTCCAGCACGCCCGGCCAGGGCGCCGTGTCGCGTGAGGGCATCGCCGCCCTCGACCCCGCGAACGGCCTGCCGCTGCGGTGGAACCCCGGTCGCACCAAGGGCGTCGGCGTCTTCGACATGCTCGCCACCTCGCAGGGTCTGTGGGTCGGCAGCGACACCGACCGGATCGCCAACTTCGCCTACCACGGCCGGATCGCGCTGCTGCCGCTCGCCGGCGGCACCACGATCGACCCGACGGGCACCGGCGCGCTCCCGGGCGAGACATTCCTCGCCGGTCGTACGGGCCTCCTCAACGTCAACGACCTGCAGAAGCGGACGTTCGACGGCGACGTGCCCGGCGCCACCTCGGTGGACAACTCGGCGGGTATCAGCTGGGGCTCCGTTCGCGGCACCGTGATGATCAACGGCAAGCTCTACTACGGCTGGAGCGATCGCAACTTCTACTCCCGTACGTTCGACGGCACGACGTTCGGTCCGCAGGTGGCGGTCAACACGCACGACCAGCTGACCCAGCTTGCCGACTTCCACAACGAGGTCCCGAGCATCACGTCGATGTTCTTCACGAACGGGCGGCTGTACTTCACGCTCTCCGGCTCGTCGTCGCTGTACTACCGGTACTTCACGGCGGAGAACAGCGTGGTTGGGGCCCTGCGGTACACCGCGAGCGGCAGCGTCACCGGGGTCAACTTCAGCAACGCTGGCGGCGCGATCCTCGACAACGGCAAGCTCTACGTCGCCGACCGCACCAACGGCGCGCTGACCCGCGTCGACTGGTCCGGCTCGGCGCCCGTCTCCGGCACCGCCACCGTGGTGAGCAGCCCCGCACTCGATGGCGCCGACTGGCGGACCCGCGGCCTGTTCCTCTACGCCCCGGCCGTCACCGAGACGAACCAGCCGCCGGTGGCCGTGGTCAACGACCAGTGCACCGGACTCGCATGCACGTTCAACAGCACCGGCTCCACCGATCCGGACGGCACCATCACCGGGTACGCGTGGAAGTTCGGCGACGGCGCCACCTGGACCGGCGCCACTGCCTCGCACACGTACGCCGACCCTGGCACATACCAGGTCGAGCTGACCGTCACCGACAACAAGGGCGCTACCCACACGGCCACCAAGCCGGTCACGGTGGACCACCCGCAGCTGCCTGTGTCTTTCGTCGGCAAGACCAGCGTGAACGCCAACTCGGCCTCCCACCAGGTGGCCGTGCCGGCCGGAGTCACGGCCGGCGACGGCATGCTCCTCTTCGCCACGGCGAACAGCGGTGCGGTGACGATCAACGACCCGGCCGGGTGGACGCCCGTCCGCACCGTGCAGTCCGCCAACGGCATCACCACCAGGCTGTGGCAGCGGGTGGCGGGTGCTGGCGAACCTGCGACGGTCACGGTCACGTTGTCGGCGGCGTTCAAGACTGACCTGCTGCTAACGGCGTATCGCGGGACGGCACCGACCGGCCCCGTGGTCGCCGCGCACGATGGCGTCGCCGAGACCGTCACGACCGGCGCGCACGTGACGCCGCTACTGGCTTCCGCCCCGGAGGGCTGGGTGGTGTCGTACTGGGCGGACAACTC
>Ga0184623_10000652_pt1 | contig 14855 bp, 15 predicted proteins | sample PLM1_100_b1_FD_133138 | JGI IMG/M metagenome (GOLD analysis project Ga0184623, IMG submission 133138) | Groundwater sediment microbial communities from an aquifer in East River, Colorado, USA - PLM1_100_b1 | ecosystem: Environmental > Terrestrial > Soil > Riparian zone | place: USA: East River...
GACGCCGAGAGCCCGCCGCCGCTCGACGAGATCCTCGTGCCTCCGGACGAGCTCGAGGAGCTCGTCGTCACCGAGCTCGGCGGCACCGCCCTCTTCGGCGCGCGGTTCCGCGAGAACGCGGCGCGCGCCCTCCTGATCCCCCGCCGCCGTCCCGGCCAGCGCACGCCGCTCTGGCAGCAGCGGCTCAAGGCGCAGGGCCTGCTTCAGGTGGCGCGGCGGTATCCGGATTTCCCAGTGGTCCTCGAGACCTACAGGGAGTGCCTGCGCGACGTCTTCGACATGCCGGCGCTGAAACGGTTACTCGGCGATCTGCAGACGCGACGGCTCGACCTCGTCGAGGTGGAGACGCCGACCGCCTCGCCGTACGCGGCTTCGCTCCTCTTCGACTACGTCGCGACGTACATGTACGAGGACGACACGCCGCTCGCCGAGCGGCGCGCCCAGGCGCTCGCGCTCGACCGCGACCTCCTGAAGGAGCTGCTTGGCCAGGAGGAGCTCCGGGACCTCCTCGACCAAAGAGCGGTCGAGGAGGTGGAACAGCAGCTTCGCGGCGATCCGAAGACGGCGGATCAGCTTCACGATCTACTCCTCCGCCGGGGAGACGTGCGTCTAGGTGAGTTCGAAGAGGAGCTGGCGGCCGAGCTCGAGGGCGAGCGGCGGGCCGTTCGCGTGCGCGTCGCGGGTGACGAGCGGCTGATCGCAGCGGAGGATGCGGGCCGGTACCGCGATGCGCTCGGCGCCATGCCGCCGTCAGGGCTTCCCGACGTGTATCTGGAAGGTGGGGAGGACCCGCTCGGCTGGATCCTGCGCCGTTTCGCCCGCGGGCGCGGGCCGTTCACCACCGAGGAGGTCGTCGAGCGCTACGGCCTCTCGGCGGAAGACCTGGAGGCGAAGCTCGGCTCGCTCGACCTGGTCCGTGGCGAGCTGCGGCCGGGCGGAACCGAGCGTGAGTGGTCCGATCCGGACGTGCTGCGCCGGCTGCGGCGGGCGAGCCTCGCTGCGCTGCGCAAGGAGGTGGAGCCCACCGAGCAGGCGGCGCTCGCGCGCTTCCTTTCCGCCTGGCACGGCATCGACCGGCGGGCGACGCAGCGCGAAGTCCTCGTGCCGCTCCAGGGCGTCTCGCTTCCCGTGGCGCTTTGGGAAAGCGACGTCCTGCCTCGGCGTGTGCCGGGCTACCGGCCGGAGCAGCTCGACCAGCTGACCGCCTCCGGCGAGGTCGTCTGGGTCGGCGCTGGCCTCGAGCGGGTCGCGGTGTACTTCCGCGAGGATGCGCCGGCGCTCGGGCGGCCGGGTGCACTGCCGGCACCCGAGGGCATGGAGTACGAGCGGATCCGCGAAGCGCTTCGCGCCGGCGCGCTCTTCTGGTTCGACCTGCTACGCGAGACGGGGCTCGAGGCGGAAGCGCTTCTGCCCGCCCTCTGGGAGCTCGTCTGGGCCGGCGAGGTGACGAACGACGCCTGGCAGCCGTTACGGGCCAAGCGGCGTTATGCCGCGCCGCGCGCCGACCGGCGCCCGCGGCGTTTCTCCCGCCAGCGTTCGGACGCGATCACGGCGACGCAGGGCCGCTGGACGTCCACGGCCGGCCTCTTCCCGGGCGAGCCCGACCCGCGCGCGCTTGCGGAGCTCCTGCTCGAGCGCCAGGGAATCGTCACGCGCGACGGCGTGCGCGCCGAGGGCATTCCGGGCGGCTATTGGCCGGTCTACCAGGAGCTGCGCAAGCTGGAGACCCTCGGCACCTGCCGACGCGGCTATTTCGTCGAAGGCCTCGGCGGCGCGCAGTTTGCGTTGCCGGGCGCTGTCGAGCGGCTGCGCGAGAAGCCGGCGGAGGGGAGGGCGCTCGTGCTGGCGGCCGCGGATCCAGCCCAGCCCTACGGCGCCGCGTTGCCGTGGCCGAAGAGGGCGGGTGCGCGGGCCGCGCGGGTGGCCGGCGCGTACGTCGTGCTGCTGGACGGTTCGCCCGCGCTCTTCGTCGACCGCGGCGGACGCTCGCTCGTTCCGCTGCGGGAGCCGGAGGAGGACTGGCTGCGGATGGCGCTCGTGGCGCTCGTCGAGAACATGCCGAAGATGCGCCTGAAGCGGCTCGCGGTCGAGCGGTTCGACGGTCAGCCGGTCGGCGAGACGGAGATCATGCCGCTGCTCCTCGAGACCGGCTTCCTTGCGGGTCCACGCCGCGCGGTCCTACGCGGCTAGCAGAAGCCTGAGCCGTCGGCCCTGCGCTCAGGCGAGAAGCGCTTGTCGGGATTCGCAGTCAGATGCTGGACGAAGTCGCCGGTAAGGTCAGGCGCGCGCGTGAGAGCCTGATCCTGGCCGCCTTCGGGGCCGTACGTCACCGAGGTGAGCACCGTCTCGCCGAGCGCGATCGACACCGTGTCGCCGCCGTTGTTGAGGACGAGGCCGCCAAAGATCACAACGGCGCAGCCAGGCACCAGGACTTCGCCGTCCGGGAACGTGTAGCGGACGGCAAGGGCGTCGGAGATCGTGACGCCTCCTAGCGCGAGGGCCTTACCGGTGACGTTGACGAGCTCGACGAACTCGTCGCCGTCGGAGCTGACGACGCCGTCGCCGTTCGCGTCTCCCTGCGTCAGGTGAGGGTCGGCGTGGATCTCGTTCAGCACGAGGTCGCCCGGCTGCGGCGGGACCGGCGCAGCGGGAGCAGGAGGGGCTGGGGCAGGAGTCGGATCGTCGTCGAGAATCGTCCCGCGGCCGACGCGGTCGCGAATCCGGACATTTACCGGTCGCGAGAGGCGTAGGACGAAGGTCTCGTCCGGCTCGTCCAGGGCGTCCTGGCTGAGCGACACCACGATCCGCTTGACCCGCTGTCCCGGGCGGAAGAGCAAACGCCCGGAGCGCGCCACGAAGTCGTCGCCGGCGGCTGCGCTCTCGCCGACCGTCCTGAAGCGGACTCGCACCACCCTGTCTGCCCGACGGGAAAGCTTTACGACGAAGACGGCCCGGCCGCCCTCGGTCGCCTGGGCGTCGCCGGCACGGAGTGCGGGCGGCGCCGCTTGGGCCGGCCCGGCCGGGAGGAGGAGGGCTGCGGCGGCGACGAGGGCGGCGCGGAACATGCCCCAGGTGGTAACACGCGTCCGGGCCAGTTCTCGGCGCCGCGTCGAGCTCGTCTCGCACGCGTGACACTTTCGCGACGTAGGCTGGGCTCATGCCGGAAGGGGACGCGCTCCACCGCGCCGCGGCTCGCCTCAAGGTGCTCGAGGGCGAGGTTCTCTCGGTGGAGACGCCCCACCCGCGCGCGCAAGTGCTCGGCCTTGCCGAGCGCCTGGATGGACGCCGGCTCGAACGCGTCGAGGCGATCGGCAAGAACCTCCTCTTCACCTTCGAGGGCGGCGCCGTTCTCCGCAGCCACCTCCGTATGCACGGCCGCTGGAGGGTGCAGCCCGCGGGCTCGGCGATTGTCGGCAAGCCATGGCTCGTGCTCCGCGGAGGCGAGTGGGAGGCTGTGCAACGGAACGGCCCGGTGCTGGAGCTCACGCGCCGCAGGCTCGCTCGCCTCGGCCCCGACATCATGGCCGACCCGCCCGATCTCGACGGCATGGTCGAGCGCTTTCGCCGAGACAACCAAGGCCGCCGGCTCGGCGACGCTCTGCTCGACCAGCGACTCGTGGCCGGGATCGGGAACATGTGGAAGGCGGAGACCCTCTTTCTCGTCGAGACCTCGCCCTGGATCAGCCTCCGCGAGATCTCGGATGACGATCTCCGCCGCGTGCTCCTGACGGCCCATGAGCTCATGACAGGCACCCGCAGCCGGCCCTTCGTCTACCGCAAGGTCGGCCGTCCCTGCCCCCGCTGCGCGACTCCCATCCGCTCCTATCCGCAGGGCGACACGGCCCGCATGGCCTACTGGTGTCCGGTTTGCCAAGCAGGAACGGAGGCCGCGGAGGCGTAACGGACCGCCCGTGTCTCGAGCGGCACCGCGCTCTCCCACACTCTTTCGGGCCCTCCGGGGCTTCTGCCTGGGCGCGTTCTTCCAGCTCGGCGAGGAGCTCGAGCGCGGCGCGGAGATCCCCGTCGTGCTTGAGGAACATGGCCGTCCGAACAGGCCGACGCTCTACGAGTACCGGCCGCTCGTCGGCTCGTTCGTCGAGGAGCGCGGCGAGCGGCTCGGCCTCCGTGACGACGCCCAGGAGGCCCTCGCGGCTCTCAAGGACGAGCCGGCCGCGGGCATCTTCGCGCACGCGCACGCGGACGAACGGATCGGCGAGGACGCCGCGCTGCGCCGAACTGTTCTCATCCCGCTCTTAATCCGCACAGCCGAGGCCTCCGGGGGGAGCTTCGACTGGGAGGACGCCGCCTTCGAGCGCGCCTATCTCGAGCTGGAACGGCTGCTCTTCGGTGAGCGCCGCTCATATGCCGCCCTCGCACCGCTCGTCGGGCTCACTGCGGGGGGCCCCGTCGAGTTGGCGCACGGCGTGCGCGTCCGCCCGGCGGCAGCGGGAGAGATCACCGCCTGCTGGCCGGACGCCGCCCGCCTCCTCCCACGCGACTTCGGGCGCGAGGTCGACCGCACGCTCGTCCTCGAGCTTGAGAGCGAGCTCGACAGCGCGGCGTGCCAGGTGCCGGACGCACCGGGCGAGTTCGCGGCCGCGATCTCAGCTCTCCGTCTTGCTACGCCTGGGGCCGTGGCGGCAGGGCCGGTGCTCTTCGAGCGGCTGGACTGGAGGCCATACGGCGTCCGGCCGATGCCGCCGCTCGCCGCCCAGGTCCCTCCCGGCGAACCCACGCGGCTCGACGAGTTCCGCGCCCGGCTGGCGGTCGACCTGCATCGCCGCCTGGCCGAGGGCGCGTGCGACCCGGAGGTGCTGGAGGCCCTCGAGCGCTGGGAGCTCGCGCTCTTCCACGAGGGCTCGTTGCGGGCAGACGAGCTCCGAGAGGCACTGGATGCCCTGCTCGGATGTGAGGAAGGCCCTTGGGCAGCTGCGATGCGGGCGGCGGCGCTGCTCGGCGAGACGGCCCGCGAGCGGGGCGAGCTCCTGACCGCTTTCCGCGCCCTCCTCGACGGCGACGGGCCCGGGTCGCGCGCCGAGGACGCCGTCCGGCGGACGCTCGTCGAAGCGGTGCTGCATGAGTCGCGCCACGAGCTCGTGCGCGCGCTCGACGACTCCCTGCTCGGGCTGCGACCGCGGCCTGGCGCGGCAGCGATCGCGACGGCGTGAAAACTCAGCGCTGTCGGATCCTCCTCCTGGCCATCGGCCTCGGCATCCTCCTGCCGACCTTCGAGCGGACCTGGATTGCCCTGGGAGCTGCGCTCGCCGGTCTCGCGATCCTCGCTTTCCTCTACTGGCGCGAATGCCGGCACATCCCGTGAGCCACGCGCGCGACCCTGCCGACTAGCGTCGTCCGTATGGACGAGGCGCGCCGCGTCATCGAGCGCTTGGAGCGGATCGAGGAGCTGCGCCGGGCGGAGGCGCCTCCACCTGTCCTCTTAGCCGAGGTGCGGAGCCTCCTGGCCGAGGGCGAGCACTGGCTCGCCGTCGAGCACGCGGGCGGGCGCGCACGCGAAGCGCTCGACCGCTGCCGCGTGAGCATCGAAGGGCAACCTCCTAGCTAGAGTCCTCGCGTGCCGAGGTACGCGCCGCCGGATCCGTTCGAGACGCCCCGCTTTTCGGGCCCGCGCACGTTCATGCGCCTGCCCTACGTGCGCGACCTCGAGGGCGTCGACGTGGCCGTCCTCGGGATTCCGACCGACGGCGCGGTCGTCTACCGCACGGGCGCGCGCTTCGGGCCGGAGGCGATCCGCAGCGCGTCGGTCATGCTCCGCCAGTACAACCCGAACCTCCAGGTGGACGTCGTCGAGCGGCTGTCCATCGTCGACTACGGCGACGTCCCGACCGTGCCGGGCTCGACGGTGGACTCCCTCGAGCGCTCCGCGAACGCAATCGGCGAGGTCGCGCGCGCGGGAGTGACAACGCTTTGTCTCGGCGGCGATCACACGGTGCTCCTGGCCGAGCTGCGGGCGCTCGCGCCCGTCCACGGCCCGCTCGGGCTCGTCCAGCTCGACTCACACCACGACCTTTGGGACGAGTACTTCGGCCAGAAGCTCTTCCACGGGTCGATCGTCCGGCGGGCGGTCGAGGAGGGGCTGATCGACCCGGCCCGCTCGGTCCAGGCCGGCCTGCGCGGCTCGCTGACGGCCCGCGACGACGCGGAGCTCCCCCGGCAGTACGGGATCGACGCGCTCACCTACGAGGAGCTCGCCGCGCTCGGGCCGGGTGAGTTCTCCACACGCGTGCGGGAGCGGGTCGGCGACGGGCCCTGCTTCCTCTCCTTCGACATCGACTTCGTCGACCCGGCCTTCGCACCCGGCACGGGCACGCCCGAGGTGGGAGGGCCGTCCAGCCGCGAGGCTCTGACGTACGTGCGCTCGCTCGCAGGGCTCGACTTTCGCGGCTTCGACTGCGTCGAGGTCTCCCCGCCCTACGACCCTGCCGGCATTACGGCCTTCGTGGCCGCAAACGCGTGCTTCGAGATGCTCTCGCTCTTGGCGTTGCGCCACGCATAAACCGGAAGCCGACTGGATACGAACAACCTCCGCACAGAAACGAACGACGGGGGGTAAATGAGAGACAGAACCATGATTCAAAAGGCTGCGGTGCTCTTCGGGGTGATCTTCCTGCTCGTAGGCATCGCGGGCTTCATACCGGGGATCACGACCAACTACGACGAGCTGACCTCCTTCGACCACGAGGGAGCGAAGGTCGTTGGACTGATCGGGGTCAATATCCTCGAAAACATCGTCCACCTGCTCTACGGCATCGCCGGCCTCGCGCTTGCCGCGACGTACGCCGGCTCCCGGGCGTACTTCATCGGGGGAGGCTTGATCTACCTCGTCGTCTTCCTCTACGGCCTCATCATCGACAAGGACAGCTCGGCGAATATCCTCGGCCTCAACGATGCGTCCGACTGGCTGCACCTGCTTCTCGGCGTCGTGATGATCGCGATCGGGGTCGTCCTCGGCCGCGAGTACGTCGCGCGCGAACGCGTCGCCGAGCGCCGGATCTAGGGCGTAGAAGAGAAGGGCGGGAGCAAGGTCTCCCGCCCCCTCCTTTTCCCTGCAATCACGCGGTTTGAGGCGGGGGAGGATTGTGCTACGCTGACACGAAAGAAGGAGCCCCAATGGGCCTCACCGGCATGCTCACACGTCCGCGAAAGCGGACGTCAAACTCTGGAGGACAGACGCTGGGCCAGGTCATCGCCTTCGCAAATCAGAAGGGTGGCGTGGCCAAGACGACCACGACGCTCAACCTCGCCGTGGCCTTCAAGGAGCAGGACTTCAACGTCCTGGCCGTCGACCTCGATCCCCAGGGCAACCTGACGATGAGCCAGGGGATGGATCCCGACAGCGTCGAGCGCTCGATGTTCGACGTGCTCGTCCACGGTATGCCGATCGAGGAGATCATCCAGCGCGCCGAGATCGACGTTGCCGTCTCGTCGATCGATCTCGCAGGGGCCGAGCTCGCGCTCTCGAGCATGATCGGGCGAGAGCGGGCGCTCCAGAAGGCGCTGCTTCCGGTCCGCAGCCGCTACGACTTCATCCTCATCGACACGCCGCCGTCGCTCGGGCTCCTGACGATCAACGCGTTGACGGCCTCGGACGACGTCATCGTGCCGGTGCAATGCGAGTACCTCTCGCTCCGTGGGCTCGTCCAGCTCGAGAACACGCTCTCGATGATCAGGGAAAACCTGAACCCGTCGGTCGAGCTCAGAGGCATCCTCCCGACGATGTATGACTCGAGGACGGTGCACAGCCGCGAGGCGGTCGACATGCTGAAGGAGAACTTCGGCGACCTCGTCTTCGAGACGCGAATCCGGAAGACCATTCGCTACGCCGAGGCTCCCGTCCAGGGCAGCTCCGTCCTCAAGTACGACTCCTCCGGGTCCGCCGCCAAGGCGTACCGGGACCTCGCGAAGGAGGTGCTCAACGGTGCGACGCCGCGCCAGCATGCGTGAGGGCCCGCTCGCCGAGCTCTTCAAGGCGACAGAGGCGGCCCAGCGACAGCAGGAGCTGGCCGAGCAGGGCGAGCAGCCCGCGCGGGAGGTGACGGAGGCGCCGACGGTCGAGTCGGCTGCCGCGTCGCCGGCACCCGCGCCGGCGCAGCCCGAGCGCGAGCCGGCCGAGGAGCGGCGCCCGGTTTCGCCGCTCCGCCAGCATCCGATCGTCGAGGCGCCGCCTGTTGCACGAATGGCCGAGCCCGCGTCGCGCATGCACCGAACGCCCCGCCCCGAGTCCGCCGCCTATCTCGCCGTCATCCGCGTCGTCGGCGTCGGCGGCGGCGGCCTGAACGCGGTCAACCGCATGATCGAGGCCGGGATCTCGCAGGTGGAGTTCGTCGCCGTGAACACGGACATCCAGCAACTCCGCACCTGTGAGGCGCCGATCAAGCTGCACATCGGCCGCGAGCTGACGCAGGGCCTCGGCTCGGGCTCGGAGCCCGAGGTCGGCCGGAAGGCGGCCGAGGAGGCCTCCGACCAGATCAAGCACGTCCTCCGCGGCTCGGACATGGTCTTCATCACCGCCGGCGAGGGCGGGGGCACCGGAACCGGTGCCGCGCCCGTGGTCGCCCGCATCGCCAAGGAAGTCGGAGCGCTCACGGTCGGCATCGTCACGCTTCCCTTCCGCTTCGAGGGCTCCCGGCGGCGCCACCAGGCCGAGAACGGAGTCCACGAGCTGCGCCAGGTCTGCGACACGGTCATCGTCATTCCGAACGATCGGCTGCTCGAGGTGCTCGAGCGCTCGACCTCGATGCTCGACGCGTTCCGCATCGCGGACGACGTCCTCCGCCAGGGCGTCCAGGGCATCTGCGACCTGATCACGATGCCCGGCCTCATCAACCTCGACTTCGCCGACGTCCGAACGGTCATGACCGACGCCGGCTCGGCGATCATGGGAATCGGCTTCGCCACCGGCGAGAACCGCGCGCGCGAGGCGGCCGACCGGGCGCTGCGCTCGCCGCTCATCGACACCGAGCTCACCGGTGCCAGGGGCATCCTGCTCTCGATCGCCGGCGGCGACGACCTGACGCTGCTCGAGGTGAACGAGGCCGCCGAGGTCGTGCGCCAGGCCGCCACCGAGGAGACGAACATCATCTTCGGCGCGACGATCGACGAGCGGCTCGCCGGCCAGTGCTGGGTGACGGTGATTGCGACGGGTCTAGGGCGGCCGAGCCTGCGCTCGACGCCGCTCGAGCCACTGGCCGAGTCGGAGTCGCTCGAGCCGCCGAGCTTCCTGCGCGACCTCTAAGCGCTCGCAACAGCGCTACCTTGTCCCCATGAGAGGCGCCGTCGCCGCCGGGCACCCATTGACGGCGCAGGCGGGCGCCAGAATTCTTGCCGAGGGCGGGAACGCCGTCGATGCGTGCATCGCGGCGGCATTCGTCTCGTGGGTGACCGAGAGCCCGCTCACCGGACCGGGCGCTGGGGGCTTCATGCTCGTGCATCGCGCGCGGGACCGCTCCGACCGGGTACTCGACTTCTTCGTCTCGATCCCCGGGCGCGGGCTGGACAAGCCCGGCGACGCGCGAATGGTCGAGGTCGACGTGCCGTTCGACGAGCGCACTACCCAGCTCTTCCGGATCGGCCCAGCCTCCTGCGCCGTCCCGGGGACGGTCGCCGGACTGGGGGAGGCGCACCGGCTCTACGCGCGTCTGCCGTGGCCCGACCTCATCGCGCCGGCAGTCGAGGTCGCGCGGGGAGGCGTGCCGCTAAACCGCCAGCAGGCGTTCCTCCATTCGATCCTCGACGTCGCCTTGCGCGCGGGCCCTGAGGGGCGGAAGATCTACGGGCGCTCGGCCCCGCTCGCCGAAGGCGACACGCTGCGGATGCCCGACCTGGCCGACACGCTCGAGCAGTTGGCGACCGCGGGCCCTCGCGAGTTCTACGAGGGCGAGCTCGCACGAAGGATCAGCGCTGCTGTTCGTGCGGAGGGCGGGCCGCTGACCGAGACCGACCTCGCGGCCTACCGCGTCATCCGCCGCCGCCCGGTCCGAGCAGAGTTTGCCGGCCACGAACTGGTGTCCAACCCGCCGCCGTCCTCCGGCGGGCTCCTGATCGCATTTGCTCTGCGCCTGCTCGACTGCCTGGGGCCCGGTGGGCCGCCGGGCAGCCTCGGTGCGGTCGCCGCGCTGGCGGCGGTCATGCGTGAGGCGACGAATGCCCGCAGTGGCAGCTTCTTGCGTGAGCTCTACCGCGGCGGGCTGGCGGAGCGACTGCTCGCCGAGGAGCGCATCGACGAGGCCGTGCGGTCGATCAGCGCGGGTTCCCGGACGGCCGACCGCGAGCCCACCGGGGTCCCGTCGACGACCCACATCAGCGTGGTGGACGCCGCCGGGAACGCCGCTTCGCTCTCGGCGTCGACCGGCTGCGGATCGGGGGTCGTCGTGCCGGGCACCGGCATCCACGTGAACAACATGCTCGGTGAGACGGACCTCAACCCGAACCAGAAGACGGCCGCTCCGGGGCAGCGGCTGACGAGCATGATGGCGCCGTCGGTCGTTCTCGCAAACGGGCGCCCGCGCCTGGTCGTCGGTAGCGCGGGCTCGATTCGACTGCGCGCAGCCATCCTCCAGATCGTCGTCAACGTCGTCGCGCACGGCATGTCGGTGCAGGACGCAATTTCGGCACCCCGAGTGCACCTCGACGGAGACGTTCTCCAGCTGGAGGGCCGGATCGAGGCATCGGTTGCGGCCGGGCTCGAGCGGCGCGGCCACAAGATCGCCCGCTGGCGGGCCCGCAATCTCTACTTCGGCGGCGCGTCGGCCGTCGCGCTCCGCGACGACGGGATGCTGGAGGCGGCGGGCGACCCGCGCCGCGGTGGTGGAGGCGTCGTCGTGAAGTGAGCGTTCGAGTTCGCCACGCCGAGCCACGGGATGCGGCGCGCCTCGTCGAGCTCGCCCGAGAGGTCGGAGGCGAGGACGAGGGCTGGCTGATCACAGCCGGCGACTGGCGCACTCCAGGGGAGGAGCGCCGCTATCTGCGGGCCGTGCGCCGGCACGCGGACGCCGCGGTGCTGGTCGCGGAGAGCAACGGGACCGTCGTCGGTCGGCTTTCCATCGCGCGTGATCCGCATCCAGCGAGCCGACACGTGGCCGACCTGGGGCTCATGGTCGCGCGCGACCAACGGCGGCAGGGCGCCGGCACGGCGCTCATGGAGGCAGCCGAATCCTGGGCCCGCCGCGTCGGCATCACGAAGATCGAGCTGCACGTCTTCCCTCACAACGAGCCTGCCCTCGCGCTCTACGAAGGGCTCGGCTACGAGCGCGAAGGCCTGCGCCGTGGCCACTACAGCCGCCCGGACGGGAAGGTGGACGCGATCCTGATGGCGAAGGAGCTCGAGTGAGCGAAAGATTCCCCACCACCCACCCCCAAGCGGGGTCATCCCCGCAGCGAGGCGTCTTCCTCGAGGAGGAGACCGAGCTCGCCGAGGAGGAAGAGCTCTGGACCGACGACACCCGTGAGGACCATGCCGGTTGGTTCTGCGTCGCGACCGACCCCTTCCCCTGCCCGGCCGCGGGCTGCACGTTCGTCGCCAACTACATGACCGCCGTGCACCTCATCCTCGTGTGGGAGGAGCGCGACGACCCGAACCTGCTTCGCCACGCGCAGCGTGCACAGCAGGTCGGGCGCAACCCACGCGTCGTTGCGTACCAGACCGAGTTCGGGCCGAGCGCGTCGTACTACGCCTGGGAGGCCTCCGGCCGCCCGGTGCACGGGATCAAGGCCTCTTGATGCGCGGGCGGGATGAATCCCGCCCCTACACGTAGGGGCCGGACTTGTCCGGCCCTAGAGGGGTTCGACGCGGCCGTTCGTGGAGGCGCGCTCGCGGATCTCCCGATCGCGGGCGACCGCCTCGGCAGCCTTGGCGAGCATCGGAGCAAGGCGGAGCACGCGCTGGCGCTCGGAGCGAAGCTCGAGGAGCCCCTGCTTCACGTCCGTCCCGAAATCGACCCGGGCGGCGATCTGGTACGCGATCGAGTCGGCCCGCGGGTCGAGGTCCTCGAGGTCCGCGCCCGCGGCGTCCACGACGCGCCGGTAGGCATCGAGGCACTCCTCCACTTCCTCGGCGCTCGGCTCGTCCGCTTCGTCCTCGAGCTCGTCGATCTCCGCAGTGATGTACGAGCGCCCTTCGGTCAGCTCGACGAGGCGGAAGGGGTCGCGCCCCTCGATGACGATGTTGAGCCGACCGTCGGGGAAGCTCTCGAGCACCTCGATGACGCCTGCGCGGGTTCCGACCTCCCGCATGCCGTCCTCGTCGGCAAGGACGAGGCCGAACTCGACGTTCTCGTCGAGGCACTCGCCGATGAGCTCCTGGTAGCGGGGCTCGAAGATGTGGAGTGGCGCCTGCTCACCAGGGAGTAGGACGATGTTCAGGGGGAACAGCCCGAGCTCGTTCATCCTGGAAAGATTAGGCCATCGCCTCCGACAAGCCCCTCTTCCGTCCCGCGATCGCAGACCTCGTGCCGTACGAGCCGGGGAAGCCGGTCGAGGAGGTCCAGCGCGAGCTCGGCCTCGAACGGGTCGTCAAGCTCGCCTCCAACGAGGGCCAGTTCGGTCCCTTCCCGGCTGCTGTCGCTGCGCTCGAGCGGCTCGTTCCCGAGCTGAACCGATATCCCGACGGCGGTGCCTACCGGCTGCGGAGGGCCCTCGCCGAGAAGCACGGCGTCGGCTTCGAGAACGTCGCGCTCGCGGCCGGCGCCGATGCGGTCGTCATGTACCTCTCGCTTGCCGTCCTCGATCCCGGCGACGAGATCGTCTGCGGCTGGCCTTCCTTCCCGAGCTACGTGCTCGACGCCATCAAGCTTGGCGCGAAGCCCGTCACCGTCGAGCTGACCGAGAACCGCTACGACGTCGAGCGCATCCTGGCGGCAGTCACAGCGCGGACGAAGATCGTGTACCTCTGCAACCCGAACAACCCGACCGGGACGATGATCGGGCGGGATGAGATCGACGCGTACTTCCGGCGGGAGCCCGAGCATGCCGTAACCGTTCTCGACGAGGCTTACTTCGAGTACGTCGTCGATCCGAGCTATTCCGACGGGATCGAGGAGTACCTCAAGGCCGGCAGGCGGGTACTCGTTCTGCGCACGTTCTCGAAGATCTACGGGCTGGCGGGGCTGCGGGTCGGCTACGGGATCGGGCCAACGGACGTCGTCGAGGCGATCAACAAGGTACGGAACGCTTTCGAGGTGAACCAGGCCGCCCAGGAGGCCGCGCTTGCGAGCCTCGGGCAAGACGAGGAGATCGCCCGCCGGCGTCGGTTGACGGCGGAAGGGCGGGCCCAGCTCGTGGAGGCCTGCGGGCGCCTCGGCGTGCCGGTGGCGACGCCCGCGGTCGCCAACTTCGTCTACGCCGAGCTCGGCCAGGACTCGCGAGGGATCTTCGAGGCGCTGCTGAGAGAAGGCGTGATCGTCCGGCCGCTCGCGCCGTTCGGCGCTCCGGGAGCGATCCGTGTCACCGTCGGCACGGCGGAGGAGAACGAGCTCTTCGCGGCGGCGCTCGAGCGGGTGCTCCACAGCGCGCCGGCACCCGCGCAGTAGCGCGAAAAAACGCCCTTCCGGAGCTTATGTGGCTCCGGCAGCGATGTTACGGTTCGGCCGTGATGCGGGGCCTCAGGGGAGCCCAGTGGAGGCTGCTGCGAGAAGCCGCCGGCTACCGCCTCCTCTTCCTCGCCACGCTCGCGTCGAGCGTCGGCACATGGCTGGCCTTCATCGCGCTCGTCGTCGACGTCTTCGACCGCACGGAGGACGCGAGCTGGGTCAGCGCCCTCCTGATCGCCGAGTTCCTCCCGATCGTCGTCATCGGCATCATTGCGGGCCGCCTGATCGACCGGGTCTCACGTCGCTGGATCCTCGTCGGCGCCGACCTCGCCCGCCTGGCGGTGTTCCTCGTCCTGCCTTTCGCCGGGAGCGCCCTCCAGATCGTGCTGCTCGCCTTTGTCGCCGGGGTGGCCACGAGCGTCTTCCGGCCGGCCGTTTACGCGGGCCTGCCCAACCTCGTCTCGGACGAGGAGCTGCCGCAGGCGAACGGCCTCCTGCAAACGGCGGACAACCTCACCTGGGCGCTCGGGGCGCTCGCCGGCGGCGCGCTCGTCGCGGCGACGTCGCCGGACGTCGCGTACTTCCTGAACGCGGCCAGCTTCCTCGTCTCCGCGCTCCTGATCGTTCGTATCCGCGAGAGCCTCCAAGAGGCAGAGCGGCCACCGAGCCTGGGTCAGTGGCGTGATCTGCTCGAGGGGCTGCAGCTCGCGGTGCGCTCGCGCGCGCTTCTCACTGTGCTCGTCGCGTGGAGCATCGTCATGCTCGCCAACGCGGGGATCAACGTCGCCGAGGTCTTTCTCGCGAAGGACGTCTTCGACTCAGGGGACCTGGGCTACGGCGTGCTCGTCTCGGGGACGGGTACGGGGCTCGTCATCGGCAGCCTCCTGGCAGGCCCCTGGATCGCGCAACGGGGCATGCGCGTTCCCTACAGCGTCTCGATCGGGCTCATGGCCATCGGGTTCGGCCTGGCGGCAGTGGCGCCGAACGTGTGGCTCTCGACGTGCGCGGTCGTCGTCGGAGGCATCGGAAACGGCGTCGCCGTCGTGACGAACGCGGTGCTCGTCCAGCGGGGCGTGCCCGACCGGCTTCGCGGCCGCGCGTTCTCGGTGGTGATGAGCGTCGGCTATGCGGTCCTCGGGATCGGCATGGTCGTTGCCGGACCCCTCACGAACGCGCTCGGCGCGCGGGCCGTCTGGGGCATCGCCGCGGCGCTACTGGCGGTCGCCGCCGTGGTCGGCTTCGCGCTCCTGCGCGGAGTCTCGGAGGAGCGCGCCCGGCCAGAGGTCGTTCCGAGCCGTCACGCCGCTTAGA
>Ga0184623_10000653_pt1 | contig 14836 bp, 13 predicted proteins | sample PLM1_100_b1_FD_133138 | JGI IMG/M metagenome (GOLD analysis project Ga0184623, IMG submission 133138) | Groundwater sediment microbial communities from an aquifer in East River, Colorado, USA - PLM1_100_b1 | ecosystem: Environmental > Terrestrial > Soil > Riparian zone | place: USA: East River...
CACACCTTGACGTCGCCGCGATCGTGTCTCGACCCGGAATGGCGCACGATTCGAAAAGCCCAGAGCGGCCCGGAGTACTGGCCCATAAGCGTGGCCAGCGATTCCGGGAGCCGCTATGGGCGCCCATCGGCCAGAGCAAAGAATCAGCGGCCTGGCCAGCGGTTCGGGCGGCAATCGACGCCGGCGCCGAAAGCGGGCAACTGTGGACGCCGCTCACCAGCGTCAAGGGCGTGCCAACTCGAAGTGAACCCTCGCCGCCCCTTACTCGACCCCGAGCGGGGCCGACGGCTGTGGGAAGACTCAGAGCGTCTGACGGGCATCACGTTCTCCCGACTCTTGGCACCCTTCACCCGCATGGCGCTACACCCACGACCTCGGTCAGCTACCCATCCCGGACGAAGTGGACAGGGTCCAGGACGGGGTTTAGCTCGCCACCGATGCGGCGATGAGCCTGCCGAGGCCACGGATGGTTTCGGCACTGACAATCGCGTGGCCGCGCATCGAGGCGTGCATGAGATCGGCGCTGTAGATGTCTGTCTCCGACTGGGCCGGGTGGCCCCACATCTCGACCACCACGGCGTCGTGCCGGGCAGACACTGCGCGGACGACGTCATTCAGCGCCCGGATGCGAGGCAGCAGTGGCCCCTCGGCCAGCATCGGGTACGCCTGGGTGATGTCCTGGAGGGTGAACGTGACGAGGTCCGCGCCGGCAGCCCGCAGGCTACCGAGGATCACGTCCAGATCTGCCTCGACTGACTCCGGCGCGAAATCAGTCGGCAGCAGGTCGTTACCGCCGCAGACGACGGCCGCGAGATCGGGACGGAATTCCACGGCGGCCGCGAGTTGGGTAGCGCGGACGTCGGCGGCGCGCAGGTTCTCTACGCCGAGGTTGAGATATTCAAGACCCGTTTGCGCGCGGCGCAGGGCGGCGACCGTGCGCTCGGCCCAGGACCTTGTCAGGTAGCCCTCGGCCGGCTCACCGACGCCCTTGGCAAGGCTGTCGCCCACCACCACGAACCGTCGCCACGGGGCGCCGCGCAGCAACTCGTCGGCCTCGCCGTCGGTCAGGCAGTACGGGTCCCGGGCCTCTCGCGACGTGTCGATCACGGTGAGCTCCTAACTCCGCCCACGGCAGGGCGGATCGAGTTCACCGAATTACATACCGCCGGTATGTAAACGTCAAGAGCCGGCAGCGACCCGCAGCGGCGCCTCGGCAGGCGACAGGACGCCCCGGAACATCGCATCGTCGATGGTGTCCAAGACGGCGGCGAGTGTGGCGGGCTGGTCCTCGCGGCGGGCCACGAGCAGGGCTGCCTCGGTCAGTGCGCCGCGCAGGATCTGCACCCTCGATACGACCAGTGCCTCCTGGTGTGGTCCGGGCAACGCCGCTTCCAGCCCGCTACGCAGGAGCGCGGCGAAGTGGCAGGAGTCGATCTCTCGCCAGGTCTCCCAGCCGAGCACCGCCGGGGCGTCGAGCAACATGATCTGCTGCACGACCGGATTGAGGCACGCCTTGAGGAACGCTCGGCAGCCGACCCGCAGCCGCTCCCGCGGATCGGACTGCTCCGCGGCGGCCTGCCGGAGGTCGATCACGAGATCCCTCTCGACCTCTTCGAACACGGCAAGGAACAGCGCCTCCTTGCCAATGAAATGGTGGTAGAGCGCGCCCTTGGTGACGCCAGCGTGCTGCACGACCTCTCCGAGCGAGGTGCCGGCGAAGCCCCGGGCGCCGAACAGTTCCCGCGCCGAGTGGAGGAGCGCACGCTGGGTCGATTCCGACCGAAGCTCCTGTCTAACCATGCCGCCAGCGTACGTCATTTGACTTACATACCGCCGGTATGTAAGTCTCAGGACCGCATCGTCACCGTTCCCGTAGGCGGTCATCTGCCCGGGGCGCCGGGTTCCACACCAATTCAGTTCGGCCACCGTTCCGGGGCAGAGGGGAGTCCTTGATGGACACGGAAACCACCGACCGAAGCAAGGCGGTGCTCGGAGTCACCTGCGCCGCGTCATTCGTCGCGCTACTCGACCTCACGGTCGTCAACATCGCCTTCCCGAACATGGCGGAAGACTTCTCCGAGACCGACCTCAGCACGCTGTCGTGGGTGCTGAACGCCTACGCCATCGTCTTCGCGGCCCTGCTCGTGCCGGCCGGCCGCCTCGGCGACCGCTACGGGCGCCGCAAGATCTTCCTCTCCGGCATGGCCGTGTTCACCCTCGCCTCGGCACTCTGCGCGGTGGCGCCGTCCCCATGGTTCCTGGTCGGCGCGCGCGTGCTGCAGGCCATCGGCGGGGCGTTGCTCGTGCCCACGTCGCTCGCGCTGCTGCTGCCCGCCTTCCCGCCCCAGCGGCGCGCCTCCGCGGTGGCCATGTGGGGTGGTTCAGCGGTGATCGCCTCCGCGCTCGGCCCCACGCTCGGCGGCTTCCTGGTCGACGTCGCGAGCTGGCGCTGGGTGTTCCTGTTCAACCTCCCGCTAGGCCTGTACACGGTGCTGCGCGGTAAGAAGGTCCTCAGTGAGTACCGCGACCAGCAGGGCGGGGCGCGCCCCGACGTCCTGGGGATCCTCGGTTTCAGCATCGGCATCGCCGCGCTCGCGTTCGGCATTGTCAAGGCCGGCCCCGACTGGGGTTGGACGGATACCGGGACGCTCGTTTCGTTCGCCGTCGCCGCGGTGCTGGTCGCCGCGGTGCTGGCCCGCTCGGCGCGGCACCAGTCCCCGGTCCTGGACGTGCGGCTGTTCGGCGTGCGCTCGTTCGCCGCAGCCAACACGGCCTCGCTCATCTTCGGGATGGCGTTCTACGCCACGCTGCTGGGCAACATCCTGTTCCTGACCGGTGTCTGGGGCTGGTCGCCGATCAAGGCCGGCCTGGCGATCACGCCAGGCCCCATCGCGGCGACGCTGGTAGCGCTGCCGGCCGGGCGGCTCGCTGACCGGTTCGGCGCGCGTGCGGTCGTGTTGCCGGCTGTCCTGATCTACGCCCTCGCTGGCTACCTGTGGTACAGGAACATGGGGGTGGAGGTCGACTACGCCGCAGACTTCCTGCCCGGGATGATCCTCGCCGGCATCGGCTCCGGGGTTGGCCTGTCCATCCTCACCAGCGCGGCCACCGCCGCGTTGCCGCCACTGCAGTTCGCCACCAGCACGGCCGTGGTGACGATGGCGCGGCAGATCGGCGCCGTGCTCGGCATCGCGATCCTGGTCGCGATCGTGGGCACGCCCGGCCCGGCGGACGTGCTGGACGTCTTCCGCGACGCCTGGCTGTTCATCGCAATCGCGTCGCTGGCCAGCGCCGTGGCCGTGCTGCCGATCAGCAAGGGCCACGCGGCGCCGGCGCCGACCGTACCCGCACCCACGAAGGCTGCCGCCTGATCCGTAACACAACGCCCCCAGAGGGGCCTCCCCGGCCGGGGAGGCCCCTCTGTCGGAATATGTCTAGCCGGGTACGCGCAGCGCGGTCTCCAGCAGCCAGGCCACATCCACGGGCGAGGCGTCCACTATGCCCTCGACCGCGTCGGCGACGGGCTCCGGGCCGCCGGTGGAGAGGAACTTCTGCCGCACCAGCGCAGCGTGGCCGGCGCGGGTGTCGGGGCCGATCGCTCCGATCGGGATGTCGACGCGGCGCTCGGCCGTCCGCCCGTCGGTGAGCCTCACCACCACCCGCGCGGCGGTGACCTTACTGGCCTGCTCGAAGTCCTTGCTCGGTTGGGAAATGTCGGCGGCGACGAGTTCGACGAGCCACGCACCACCGAACTCTGCCAACCACGTTGCCGCCGCCGGACCGGCTTGGCGCAGCGCCTCCCCGAACGGCGCCTCGCAGAGGAACGAGTCCCGGGTCATCTCCAGGTCGTGTTCCAGCCGCACCTTCCGCGCCAGCTCCCACCGCCGCGGATCGCCGACCCGCGGCCGCGCGAAGTCGGCCGCCGTCAGCTCCCCGTACAGAAGGGTCGTCGCCACCGCGTACGGGGTGGAGAAGACCAGCGCGCTGACCGGCGAATCCGGCCCGTCCACGTACTCGGCCGCCCGCCCGTCCACGACCGTCGTGTAGTGCGAGGTGTGCACGACGATCTCAGCCACGTCGTCGGAGCCGAAGACGCCCAACTCGCGGTGCAGCTCCATCGCGCAGTCAACCGCGCTGTCGATGCCAGGGCCGCCGGGGTGCATCTTGAATGACAGGGTCTCGGTATGCCAGCGCACGCCCAGGCCCGCGGTCACAGCCTCGGGTAACGGTACGGTGGCGAACCGGGAGAGGAAGCCTTCGGGATGTTCCAGGATGTCGCGGGCCCCTGCCAGCCCGGCCGCGGCCGCGTCGCAGGCGTCCAGCCCGACCCGCACAGGCGTGAACGCGCTGAGCACTTTCGCGTCGCTGTTGAGGAAACCGGGCGCGAGCATCCGCGGCGGGATCCCGAACGCCATCCCGAACGCGGCCACCCACCGCTCCGACTGCGCGCCCTCGCTCCGCAGCCGCCCGCTGACCGCACCGGTGAGGTGCGTGTGGGTGGCGCTCTGACCCCGGAACGGGCCGAGGGTGGCCGCCGCGGTGACCCTGGCAGCGCACTCGTTCGCGGCGATCATCGCTGTGAGCAGGCCACGCCCGTCCAGCCCGAGTGCGTGCGCGTAGGCGATCGGGACGGTCGCGGTCGAGTTCGAGATGTGGCCCGCGTACGCGGTGTCGTCGAAGTGCAGCCACGATGTGAGGCCGGCGAGCACGCACGCCGACTGTTTGGCGTCCGGTTGCAGCGGCGGCCCGAACGCCCGCGTCACCGCGCGCCCCAACGGGTGGCTCGCACCGGCGCGCGCCGCGGCCAGCTGCGAGAGCAGCTGACTCTGCGCGATCTTGACCACGCGGTCCGGGACGTCGTCCAGCTCCAGCCTGCTGGCCCACACGGCCAGCTCCTCGGTGAGGGTCACCGGTCGGTCGGTCGCCGGGTCACGGTGGCGAGCACCGGGCCGGTCGTGCGCAGCATCGGACCCGGCAAAGGCAGCGCCTCGCCCTCGATCGCGTAGTCCCACTCGCGCAGGATCGTGCCGATCACCAGGACGGTCTCCATCCAGGCGAACTGCTCGCCGATGCAGACCCGGGGGCCGGCGCCGAACGGGAAGTACGCCAGCCGGGGTTGGCCCGGGTTGGCGAGGTCGAACTTCCCCTCCCTGTCGAGCCAGCGCTCCGGGCGGAACTGCAGCGCGTCCCCACCCCACCAGCGCGGATCCCGGTGGGTGACCCACGGGCTGGTGACCAGGCGGGCGCCGGCCGGAACGGTGTACCCGTCGATCTCCACGTCCTCCAGCGCGCGGCGGCCAATGACGTAGATCGGCGGGAAGAGGCGCATCGACTCCGCCACCACCGCGCGGGTGTACGGCAGGCGCGGGTAGTCGTCCGCCTCCGGCTCACCGGGCAGCGCATCCAGCTCCGCGCGGAGCGCCCGGACCACGTCGGGGTGCTGGTGCAGTTGCCAAAGAGTCCAGGTCAGGGCGTTGGCCGTGGTCTCGTGGCTGGCCGGGACGAACGTCCGCACCTCGTCGAAGATCTCCTCGTCGGTGAGCCCGGAGTGCAGCAGCATCGAGAGGAAGTCGTCCTGGGACACCTCCCGGCGCCGCTCGACCAGCCGGTGCAGGATCGTGTCGAACCGGACCCGCGACGACTCGAACCGGCGCCGCAGCGGGCTGGGCATCCGTAGCAGCAGCGCCACGTACGGCGAGCCGAGGCGCTGGAACACCTCGACGAACTCGTGCAGGGCTTCCCGCGCGTCGACGACGTCGGTGTCGTCGATGTTCGAGCCGAACAGGGTCTCGGTAGCCACGCTCAGGGTCAGCCGGCCCATCTCCTCGGCGAGGTCGAGCCGGGCACCGTCGCGCCACGTCGACCGGCGCGCGATGTCGACCATGAGCTGGCCGTACTCCCGGATCTTCTCGTGATGGAACGCCGGTTGCAGCGCCCGGCGGTGGCGCTTGTGGACCTCGCCGTCGTTGGTGAACAGCCCCTCGCCGAGGAATGGGATGGCGCGCTCGAAGCCGCTGCCCTTCTTCACCGACCGGGCCTTCACGACCAGCACCTCCCGGATCACGTCCGGATCGCTGATCAGGTACACCGACTCGTTGAGCACCTTGAGGTGAGCGAGGCGGGGATGCTCGTGAGCGACGTCGGTCAGCATGCCGAGGACGTCCTTGCGCCGCATGCGGTAGGCCCGCAGCGGCCCGAGGGCGGGCCCGGGTGGGCGGGTCAATACGTCAGCCATCGTTTCTCCCGTGTGATCCGCGAGGTTGCTCTCACCTGACTTACGCGCAGACCGGGGCAGACCCCCCCACCGGCCACCGAGGGAACCGCGGCCCACGCGCGTAATAGGGGGAAGGCACACCGCGAAGGGACGGTCATGCAGGCTGCGATCCTCGACGCCACCGGCGCCGATACCGTACGGGTACGCGACGACGTGACCACCGTCGAACCCGGGCCGCGCGAGGTGACGGTACGGATCCGGGCCGGCGGTATCTGCCACTCCGACCTGTCCGCGATGAACGGCACCCTGCCGCAGCCGGTGCCGGCGGTGCTGGGCCACGAGGCGGCCGGCGAGATCGTCGCGGTCGGCGCCGCAGTGACCGACCTCGCCGCCGGTGACCACGTGATCGTGGCATGGATCCCGCCCTGTGGCGCATGCCGGAGCTGCCTGCGCGGCCAGCCGTTCCTGTGCACGGTCCATGTCAAGCAGGCGCTCACCCGCCCACGGTTCGTCGTCGGCGGCCGACCGGCGTTCGGCATGGCCGGCTGCGGCACCTGGGCCGAGGAGGTGGTGCTGCCACGCGAGGGCGCCGTCCGGATCGACCCCGACGTGCCGTTCGACGTCGCCGCGCTCGTCGGCTGCGGGGTGATGACCGGGGTCGGTGCGGTGATGAACACGGCGGCGGTCGAGCCAGGCGCATCGGTGGTGGTCTTCGGCTGCGGCGGAGTGGGGATCAGCGCGATCCAGGCGGCCCGGCTTTCGGGTGCGTCGGTTATCGTCGGGGTCGACCCGGTGCCGGCCAAGCATGCGCTAGCCCGGCGCTTCGGCGCCACAGCGGCCACCTCCCCGGACCACCTCCCCGCCGTCGCCGCCGAACTAGGCGCCGGCAAGGGCTTCGACTACGCCTTCGAGGTGGTGGGGCGCCCGGAGACCGTGCGCGCGGCGTGGGCCGCGGCCCGGCGCGGCGGTACGGTCGTCATCGTCGGCGCCGGATCGCCCGACCAGCAGGTCAGCTTCAGCAACGCCGAGCTGCTCTTCGATAGCAAGCGGCTGCTGCCCTCGCTGTACGGCTCGGCCGATGTGCGGCGCGACTACGACCGGGTGCTGTCGCTGTGGCGCGCCGGACACCTCGACCTCGCCGGGATGATCAGCCGCCGCCTCACCTTGGCCGAGGTGAACGACGGCCTCCGGGCGCTCCGCGGCGGCGAGGTAATCCGCCAGCTGATCGTCTTCGAGGACTGACCGGCGCCGCCTCAGCGGCGTTCGACGGTGAGCACGCCCATGAAGTCGTGGCGCGCGCAGTACGGGCGCTCGCCGCCGAACCGGTCGATCAGGTCCGTGACCCGCAGGTTCTGCAGGCAGTGGAAGCCGGCGGCCTCAGCGGCCGTCGCCGCGCTCGCCGCGCTCATCCCCAGCGTGTACGGCTCGCCGCGGCGGGCGACCGCGCGGGCGGCCATCCGGGCGCTGCGGTACGGCGAGGTGCCGTCAATGACGGAGGCGTCCATGTAGTCGAAGACGAGCCGGCTCGACGGGGCGCAGATCGCCGCGATGCCGGCCAGCGCACGCTGGAACGACTCCGGCTGGAGGAAGAACGTCACGCCGTGCCAGCCGACGAGCGTAGGCCGCCCCTGGTCGAAACCGTGCCGTTTCAGGGCCTCGGCCAGCGGATCGGTCTCCAGGTTCACCGGCACGTACGTGACGTTGCTGGCAGTCACGCCGGCCTTGGCCAGCACGGCCAGCTTGGTGCGCTGCGTCGCCGGATGGTCGACCTCGATGAACCGCAGGTCCGGGTGGCGTAGCGCCGCCGAGTCGTACCCCGCGCCGAGCTGCAACACCTGGTCGATACCGGCGGCGCGCGCGTCGGCGAGGACAGCGTCGAAGTGCCGGCCCCGCAGCAGGATCTCGGCGAGGAAGCCGCCGAAGGCGCGGTCGAACAGGCGCAGCGCCAGCCGGGCCGTCCACGGCCGGTAGGAGTAGTACTTGAACCGCGGGTTGTAGGCGGCGAAGTGGTGCGCGTGGTCGTCGTCGGCGAGCCGCCGGTGGGCCGGCAGGCGCGCGTCGACCGCCCGCATCAGCGCCGTCAGCCCGGCGGTCGTGCTCGCCCTCCCGGACTGGAGCCGGCCGGGGGTCGTTGCCGTCATCGGGGATCCTTCCTCTCTTGGTCAGCCGGTTCTTGGTCAGCCGGTTCTTGGTCAGCCGGCGACCGGTTCGACCGGTGCGCACGCGGGCACCGCCGACGGGACCACCGCCAACGTCACCGCCGCGCCGTCCACCCGCCACAGCTCGCCGTCGTGTTCGAAGGTGACCGGCTCGCCGTCGGTGCGCTCGATGGTGATCCGGCGGCCCTGGGCGTAGGTGATGCCGGGCCGGCCGACGTGGGCGCCGGCCATGATCTGTCCGGCCAGCTCAGCCCGGTACGTGTCGTCCAGGTCGCCGTCGACCACGCAGACATCGAGCAGACCGTCGTCGAGCACCGATCTTGGCAGCACCTCGAACGCGCCGACCCGGTGCCGCCCGCCACCGACGGTCGCCATCGTGGTCGGCCCCTCGTGGAGCACCCGGCCGTCGAGGAGCACCCGGCCGGGGTACGGGCGGAAATCCGCGAGCACGCGTGCCAGCGCCTGGTGGTACCGCTCCCGCCCGGGCACATGCAGGAAGTCCCGCGCGGCGGCGGTGACCTCAGCGATGAAGCCGGACGAGGCGCCGAGCAGCACGGCGCGGTCCGCGCCGACGATCCGGGCGAGATCCAGGTGGCGCACGGTCACCTTGCGGGCGCTGCCGGCGCCTGCGTCAGCGCTGCGGCCGGCGCCCGGGCGGCCGGTGAGCACACTGCCGAGGCAGACGTCGAGCACCTCGTCCCAGGGGCGGTCGGCCCAGAGCGCACGGTGCACGGAGTTGCCGGTGCCGGCCGGCACGATCACCAGCGCCGGACCGTCTGCGGTCGCCGCGCCGTCCCACCGCCCCAGCCCGCGGGCGAGGCCTTCGGCGGCCTCGCGGACGGTGCCGTCACCGCCGACGGCGATCACCAGCTGTGGCGGCGTTGCGCCGGTCACCGCGGCCGCGACCTGCGCCGTCGCCGAGCCAGCCGCGGTGGTCCACTGAGTCCCCGCTGTAGCCCCGGCCGCCGCGCACCGCTGCGCGACGCGGTCGACCAGCTCAGGCGAGACCCCGCCCGCGACCGGGTTGGCCACAATGAGGCAGATACTCATGCGATCCTCCGCTCGGACAGGGCTTCGATCACTTCGCTCGCGGCGCGGCGGCCGGCTTCCACGGCGCCGTCCAGGTAGCCGACCCAGCGCACGGCGGTCTCCGCGCCGGCCCAGTGCAACGGGCCGACCGGCTCGCGCAGGGCGGCACCGAACCGCGTGAGCGCACCGGGAACGGCGAACGCCCCGTACCCGCCCCGGCTCCACTCGTCGGCCGTCCAGTCGTGCTCCAGGTAGGCGGCGGTGTGCCGCGCCGGGGGTCCGAAGTAGCCGACCAGATCGTCGAGGATCCGCGCCCGGCGGTTCGCTTGGTCGAGCCGGCCCAGCTCAGTGGCGTGACGCCCCTCGATAAATGCGACGAGGACGCCGGGTGAGCCGCTCGCCGGGCTGTTGTCGAACACCATCGACACTGCCCGGCGGGCGCTGTTGGCCTGCCCGGACAGGCCCTCGGACCGCCAGAACGGCTCGTCGTAGACGACGTTGGCCTTGATCACGGCACCCATCGGGAGGCGCTGCAGCAGGCTGGCGCGGGCGGGCGGCAGCGGCGGGTCGAAGGCGATCCGGGCCACCAGCGGCGGCGGCACGGCGACCACGACGCAGCGGGCCCGGATCGCCGCCGAGCCGGTGCGGACCTCGACCTGGTCGGCGCCCCAGCCGATCTCCGTCACCGGGGCCGACGTCACCACGGCAGCGCCGAGGCGGGCGGCGAGCGCCAGCGCGATCTGCTGCGAGCCGCCGCTGATCCGGTCCTGTTGCGCACCGCCGACCGTCTCGATCACCGGGTCGAGCCCGCCGGCCGAGGCGAGGTAGACGTGCGCCCACAGCGTCGACAGCTCCGCCGGCTCGGCCGCGAAAACCACCCTGGTGACCAGCTCGAAGAACTCCCGGCCCCGCGCCGTGCGGCAGCGTCGGGCGATCCAGCCGGCGAATGTCTCGGCGTCCATCCGCTCGGCGTCCGCCGCCGACCAAGGCGCGTCCAGCGGGATCGCCCGGGCCGCTCGGTGCAGGGCGAACCGTGCCTGGCCGATGTCGGCGAGCGTCACCGGCCCGAGCGGCGGGATCCGGCCGCTGTACCGGTGTACTGCGCCGCCCAGCTCGGCCAGGTGCGCGCCCTCGTTGTAAGTCGGGAAGGTGCCGAGCCCAAGCTCTGCGAGCAGGCCGATGACGCGGTCCTGCCCCGGCCCTACCCACTGGCCCCCCAGCTCCACGACCGCGTCGCCGGCACCGGGGAGCGCCGCGTTCAGGGTCCGGCCGCCGACCCGGTCGCGGGCTTCCAGCACCGCCACGTCACCGCCGACGGCAGCCAGTTCGGTGGCCGCGACCAGGCCGGAGACGCCGGCCCCGACCACCACCACGTCCCGGTGTTCGACCGTCATGCCGGCGCGACCTCCTCAGGCCGATCCGGGGCCAGGCCATGCGGACCGGCGGCGGGCTCACGCGGGGAGAGCCGCCAGTGCGCGCGGTCGTGCCAGAGCAGCGGCCGGCCTCGACCGTGCCGTAGCGCGGTGATCCGGCCGACGACGACGGAGTGGTCGCCGTAGTCGCGGACGTCCTCTACGAAGCAGACCGCCCACGCCAGCGCGTCCGCCAGCACCGGGACGCCGAGCACCTCGGCGTAGCGCACGCCGTCGAACTTCTCCTGCGGCGGCACCGCCCGCGCGAACCAGGCCGAGTGGCGCTGCTGCCGCTCGTGCAGGATGCCGACGGCAAACGCCCGGTGCGACCGGACGGCCGCGAGGGTCGCGGAGCCGATCGCGAGACAGGTCAGCAGCAGCGGCGGGCGCAGCGACAGCGACGTGACCGCCGATGCGGTCATGCCGACCGGACCGGCCCGGTCGCGTGATGTGACGACGGTTACGGACGCGGCGAGCGTCCGGAAGAAGTCCCGGCACGGCGTGGCGGCGACCCCCAACTCGTCGGCGGCGCCGGCTCCGGCGCCGTCGGCCGCCGCTTCCTGGCCGGTGACCAGCTCGATCATGCCGGGCCGCCGACCGGCGCGGGGTCCTCCCGTTCGACCGTGCCGAGCAGCCCGCGCAGGATCGTCAGGATGTTGCTGCGCAGCGTCGCCTCGGCGACCGGTTCGAGGATGTCTGCCAGCGACGGGATACCGAGATCGAACGTTGCGTCAAAGGTGATGACCGCGCCGCCGGCGTTCTCGGCGACGGCCCACCCGCCGGTGAACGTCTCGAAGTCGCCGCTGAGCTGCTCGAACGTGATCGTGCGGGTGGCGTGATCGAACGCGTCCCGCTCGGTCCAGCGCAGCAGCCCGTTGCGGAAGTACACGGTCCACTCCGAGACCACGGAGCCATCCGCGTCCGGCGGATGCACGCCGACCTCGCGGACCGCGGTGGTCAACTCGGGGTAGCGGGCGAAGTCGATGATCCGCCGGTAGCTCTCGGCGGCGTCGTGCTCGAGTGCGGTGAACCGCATCGTTACTTGGCGCATTGTGGGTAAACCTCCAAGGTCGGTCAGAGTCGGGCCTCGGCGGCGCCGAGGGCGGAGTCGAGGGCGGTGAGGAAGAGGTCCACATCGCCGGTGTCGAGCACCGCCGGCGGGGTGAGCCGCAGGACCCGCGCGGCGTTGAGCGAGTGGTTCACCAGCACGCCGCGGTCGATCAGTTCGAGCGCGACCTCGCCCACCGCGGCCTGGTCGGCGAACTCCAGCCCGATCAGCAGGCCTCGGCCGCGGACCTCGGCGATCAGCGTGGGATGGCGCCGGCACACCTCACCGACGCCAGCGAGGATCCGCTCGCCGAGTTCGGCGGCCCGGGCGATGAGGCCGTCCTCGCGCAGGGTCTGCACGGCGGCCAGCGCCGCGGCGCACGCCAGCGGGGAGGCGCCGAACGTGGAGGAGTGCAGGAACGGGTCGCGGCCGAACGGCGCGTACACGTCGGCGCGGGCCAGCAGCGCGGCGACCGGCACGACGCCGCCGCTGAGCCCCTTCCCGGCCAGCAGGATGTCCGGCACCACGCCCTCGGCGTCCACACCCCACCACGAACCCAGCCGGCCGAGCCCGGTCTGGATCTCGTCCACGACGAGCAGGGCGCCGTGCTCGCGGCACGCCTCGGCCACCGCAGTCAGGTAGCCCGCCGGCGGCAGCACCACGCCGCCCTCGCCCTGGACCGGCTCCAGCACCACGCAGGCCCGGCCCGGCCGGGCCGCCACCGCCGCGCGGAGTTCGGCTGCGTCGCCGTAGCCGACGTGGACCACGTCGCCGAGCAGCGGGCCGAACGGCTTCTGGTACAGCGGGTTCCCGGTGATGCTCAGCGCCCCAAGCGTCTTGCCGTGGAAGCCGTTACGCGCGGAGACCAGCGCGGTCCGCCCGTGCGCCCTGGCCAGCTTGAGCGCCGCCTCGGTGGCCTCGGTGCCGGAGTTGACGAAGTGGACGTGGTCCAGGCCGGGCGGGGCCACCCCGGCGAGCGCCTGGGCGGCCCGCGCGGCGACCGGTTCGAGGAAAACCCGGGTGGCCAGCGGATGGGTGTCCAGCTGGCGCTGGACCGCCGCGACCACGCGCGGGTGTCGGTGCCCCAGGATGAACACGCCGTACCCGCCGAAGTCGAGGTACCGGCGGCCGTCCGCGGCGCGCACCCACGCACCGCCGGAGGCGACCTCGACCACGGATCCCATCAGCTGCGCGAGCGCGGCCCGGCCAGTGCTCAGGTGCCGGCGGTACAGGGTCAGCACCTCGGCCTCCCCGGTGATGGTGCGGGTTCGCTCGCTCACGCGACCGCCTCTCCCGACGCGAACGCGTCGGGCGTCGCCAGCCCCTGCCGCACCGCCAGGTGCTCCACGCCGCGCCGGAACGCCGCCAGCAGCGCCGTATGGGTGAGCGTGACGTCGAGCCCGATCTCCGGCAGCGAGCACGGGATCGTCGCCTGGTTCTGGAACAGCATCATCAGCTGGTTGAAGCCGCGGAACTGCCGCCGCAGCGCCGGCGGGATGACGTCCTCCATCAGCGGGAGCAGCAGCCGGTCGACGGCCTCGGTCGGGATCATCCGGGGCCGGTGGACGTCGAGGGTGAGCTGGTCGGCGACCGACAGCGTGGTCTCCACCATCTCCTGCAGCGTCAACGCCTGGTCGCCGGCGGTGAGCCAGTACTCGCCGTCGGTGACGCCGGTACGGACGAGTCGCCCGGTGGCGCGCGCCGCGACGTCCTGCGGGATGCAGTCGATCAGCGACCTAGGCTCGGCGGGGAGCACCGGCAGCGCGTTCTTCAGGATCGACGACATCACCTTGTGGATCCCCTGGAACGCCTGGATCTGGCCGGTGCGGCTGTCGCCTACCACGATCGACGGGCGCACCAGGACCGCCGGCAGGCCGCTGACGCGCACCGCGTCCTCGGCGGCGACCTTGGACTCCACGTACGCGACCGGGCCGGACGGTTCCTCGCCGGGATCGCGCTCGCGGTGGCGGATCACGAACGCAGTACTAATGTGGTACAGCGGCGCACCGGATCGCTCGACGAAGCCCAGGACGCTGCGGGTGCCGCCGACGTTCGTCGTGACCACGTCGTCGCTCTTGGCCCGCCAGTCGGTCGACGCGCCGGCGTGCACCACCACGTCGACGTCGCGGGCGAGCGCGCGCAGCTCACCGGGGGCGATCCCCAGGTCCGGGTGGGACAGGTCGCCGCGCACCTCGCGGACCCGCGGGTCGTCGATCATCGACCGGTGCCGCAGGCCCACCAGGTCGAAGTCGGGCGCGAACTCCTCGATCAGCGCCCGCCCCATGACGCCGGACGCCCCGGTCAGCAGCATGGTCGGTTGGTTGTCAGACATGCCCTTCCTCTCCTAGGCGGCGCCTCCTGCGCGCCGCGTGCCGGTGCTGCGTCAGGCGACGGTGAGCGGTTCGCCGAGTAGGTAGTCGGTGAGCGGGCCGGCCATTTTGGCCCGCGATGGCGGGTGGAACCCGAGCGCGTTCACAACTGAGGCGAGGTAGCCGATGTCGTCGGAGCTGATGAACGCGATCCCGCCGAGGGCCTCCACGGTGCGGGGCACCACCCTGGCGAGCGCGTCCTGCACCGCGTACCGGACGAACAGGCAGTCAGCGAGGAGCCGCTGGTCGCGTTGCGACTGCGGCATCTGCCGGGCGACGTTCTCCAGCCCCGCCATGGCGGCCTCCAGTTCGGCGACGAGCCGGGTGCGCTCGCTGGCCGGGATCCGTTCGTTGACCAGCACCCGTTCCACCAGCGTGCTGGCGGCGCCGAGGTAGCTGGCCGACATCAGCAGCTCGAACCAGAGGAAGCCGGCCACCTGGAGCGCGTCGAGAGAGTGCCCCTCCGGGACCTCGGTGCGGACCAGCAGCTCGTCGGGGACGAAGACGTCGTCCACCGTGACCTGCTCGCTCTCGGCGCCAGCCAGCACGAAGCTGCCCCAGAACGGGCTGACGGTGAGCCCCTCGCTGCCGGCCGGGATCAGCGC
>Ga0184623_10000654_pt1 | contig 14828 bp, 12 predicted proteins | sample PLM1_100_b1_FD_133138 | JGI IMG/M metagenome (GOLD analysis project Ga0184623, IMG submission 133138) | Groundwater sediment microbial communities from an aquifer in East River, Colorado, USA - PLM1_100_b1 | ecosystem: Environmental > Terrestrial > Soil > Riparian zone | place: USA: East River...
CACCGGCCTCACCGGCACCGCGCTCGTCGTCGTGCTGGCGCTCGGCGTGGTGACCGGGCTGGTTGGCGTCGTCGCGGCGGCGTGGACGGCCGGCCGATGGCGGCGCACGTACCCGCTCGTCATGTTCCTGGTCGTCGGCGCGGTGGCGAAGCTGCTGATCGCCTTGAGTCCGTCGCCGATCGTCTTCGCCGTCTGCATCGCGGTGTGGAACGCCACCTACCCGGCGATCGTCCTGATCCTCCTCACGATCGGCACCGGCCTGGACGAGCGTGGCCGGTGGAACGCCGCGCTCGGCGGCGCGCTCGGCTTCGGGACTGCCGTCGGTCCGCTCGTGGCCGGTGCTGCTCTGGACGTCGGCTACGGCACGCTCGGGCTGGTGCTGCTGGCCGTCACGATCGTCGCGATCGCCCTGCTCACGGCCGTGTCGATCCGGACGGACCGCGTGCCCGGAGCTGTTGCGGTCGGCGTCACGCCCGGGTCTGCCGTGCCGTAGAGCGTCCGCCGATAGGGACGGTCATCCGCCGCAGCCGGCCAGCGCCCTATCGGTGGACGCTCTCTGTGGGTGCCGGCGGTAGCGTCAGGGATGGGCGCTGTCCGGAAAGTGATGGGGATCTCGTTACCGGCCAGTCACGAGCGCCTGCTGCCGCCATAGACTCGCCGCAGCCGAAGGGAGACAGCGTGCAGAAGGTACTGATCGCCAACCGCGGGGAGATCGCGGTGCGGGTGGCCCGCGCCTGCCGTGATGCCGGTCTGGCCAGCGTCGCCGTGTACGCCGATTCCGACCGTGACGCGCTCCACGTGCGGCTCGCCGACGAGGCGTACGCCCTCGGCGGGGACACTCCCGGCGACAGCTACCTGCGGATCGACAAGCTGCTCGACGTCGCCGCCCGGGCCGGTGCCGACGCCGTCCACCCCGGCTACGGATTCCTCTCCGAGAACGCCGACTTCGCGGCCGCCGTGATCGACGCTGGTTTCACCTGGATCGGGCCGACGCCTGAGGCCATCCGTGCGCTCGGCGACAAAGTCGAGGCGCGGCACATCGCGATGGCTGCCGGGGCGCCGCTCGTTCCGGGTACCAAGGACCCGGTCTCCGGTCCGGACGAGGTCGTCGCGTTCGCGCAGGAGTACGGCCTGCCGGTGGCGATCAAGGCCGCCTTCGGCGGTGGCGGACGCGGGCTCAAGGTGGCACGCACGATCGAGGAGATCCCCGAGTTGTACGCGTCGGCGGTGCGCGAGGCCGAGGCGGCGTTCGGTCGTGGCGAGTGCTTCGTCGAGCGATACCTGGACCGGCCGCGCCACGTCGAAGCCCAGGTCCTCGCCGACACGCACGGCAACGTGATCGTCGTCGGCACCCGCGACTGCTCGTTGCAGCGGCGGCACCAGAAGCTGGTCGAGGAAGCGCCTGCGCCGTTCTTGTCTGCTGAACAGCGGTCGACGATTCACGACGCAGCCCGGGCGATCTGCCGGCAGGCGGGCTACCACGGGGCTGGCACCGTCGAGTTCCTGGTCGCCGTCGACGGCACGATCAGCTTCCTCGAGGTCAACACCCGTCTCCAGGTCGAGCACCCGGTGTCGGAGGAGACGACCGGGATCGACCTGGTGCGCGAGCAATTCCGGATCGCCGACGGCGAAGTGCTGCGCTTCACCGAGGACCCGGCGCCGCGTGGCCACTCGTTCGAGTTCCGGATCAACGGCGAGGATCCGGGCCGTGGCTTCCTCCCCGCTCCCGGCGCGGTGACGGCGTTCGCGCCGCCCGCTGGTCCCGGGGTGCGGGTCGACACCGGCATCGAGGCTGGCTCGGTGATCGGCGGCAACTTCGACTCGCTGCTGGCGAAGCTGATCGTCACCGGCGAGTCGCGTACCGAGGCCCTGGCCCGGGCACGGCGTGCGCTGGACGAGATGGTCGTCGAGGGCATGGCCACCGCGCTGCCGTTCCACCGGGCGGTCGTGCGCGACCCTGCCTTCACCGCCGAGCCGTTCACCGTGCACACCCGTTGGATCGAGACCGAGTTCGACAACCAGATCCCGCCGTACGTGGGAGCGGCTGGCGGGCCGGAGGCTGACTCCGAGCCGCGAGAGACCGTCGTGGTCGAGGTCGGCGGAAAGCGGCTGGAGGTGTCGCTGCCCGGTGGGCTGGGCGTTTCCGCTGGCGGCGGGGCTGCGAAGAAGAAGGCGCCGAAGCGTAGCGGCGGTAGCAAGGCGGGATCGGGTACGAGCGGCGACGCCGTCGTCAGCCCGATGCAGGGCACGATCGTGAAGATCGTCGTCGAAGAAGGTCAGACCGTGGCTGAGGGTGACCTGATCGTCGTCCTCGAGGCTATGAAGATGGAGCAGCCGCTCAACGCCCACAAGGCCGGCACTGTGACCAGCCTGAACGCTGTGGTCGGCGAGACCGTCTCCGCCGGCGCTACCCTCTGCGAACTCAAGGACTGACGAATCGGCGACTGTATATAGGCCGTGGAGCCCCCTGCAATAACCAGCAGGGGGCTCCGCTTACGCCAGTCCCGTGGTCAGCTCAGCACGGCTCCTTCAAGACGCTGACTAGCGCTGACCGACGACGCAAAGAAGTCGGGCCTGCCGGCATAGTACGCCCGCCAGTAGCCCCCACGTCGGTTTGAAACGACGGTAGAGAACGGACCTTGGCCGCCGCCTACTTCGAGCGTTGCGACGGTGCTCCAGCCAGTTTCGCCGTTCGCCGAGAATTGGACCTGGATTGGCGTAACGGCAGGCGAGAATCCACTTGTGAAATCGATGGTTCCGCTGACTTCAACCTTTCCCCCTCTGCGCACCACCCAGAACTCCCGAATCTCCGAAAGCTGCAAGACAACTACCTGCCGAGAGCGGGCACCGGCCGACGAGACGAATGGGTCATCGGAACCGTGCCCGACCTTGACATAACCGGACCGGTACGGAATGAGGGTCAGCTCATACCACCCGTTCGCATCCGTGTCAGCGGAAGCGTCGAGAAACTGGCAGGAGTTCTCCTCCCAGCAAACAGTGGCCCACACTGACCGGTTCGACAAGGGCTCGCGACGATGACCAGGCGCCTTTCCAGTCAGTATCCCGCTGATCGTGATCGGCTCGCCAGCGTTGAGCCGGGTCTTGTTGAGATTGACGCTGAGCTTGGTGGGAAGGGACAACACCCTGATCTCGGTGTCATCAGTCTGAGCCCAGTAAAACTTTCCATACTCACCGTGGTAAAGGGCATTGATCGTAATCGGCTCAGCGATGGCAAGCGAACCCACGAACGAACCATCGGCCCCGGTTGTGAGCTGAACGGCATCGAGGACCGATCGACCTACTTGCACAGTTTCCCCGGCCAGGGGTTTGACCTCACGAGTCCCTGGCCATCGACCCTTTAGCCGACCCTGGACTGCAATTGATCGGTGATGGAAATCAACCGAGGTACGATCCAGCTTATAGCCTTCGAAGAACGTCAGCACATGATAGATAAGCTCGCCCGCGTTCTTCCTTTGAACCGTTTGCCCAGCGGCGTCGGTGGCCTCAACGTCGATCCCGTAGACGCCAAGCTCGGGCAGCCGCACCGGCTGTGCCGTCGCCCAGATCCCATCTTGCGCCGTGCCGGATTCCAACGTGAAGGCGCCGATAGACGCGACAACGTCTCCGGTTTGCCGAGCTACGATGTTCGCCCTGAATCCGGCAATTCCGCTAGCGGCAGTCGCCGAGATCCTCAGCGTGTCTGGGTCTTCGCGCGTGCTCCATGCCGCCCTCACAACAGGCGCCCCATCTGCGTGCGCCGGCAAGGGTGGTAATCCGATCATCACGGCGATGGCGGCGACCAAGGCTGCTAGACCTCTGCGAGATCGCATGATCCTCCCCAATTAGCAGTCGATTCGATAGCCGTCAGCAGCGATGAGGTGATCCGAGGGCACAAGTCAACGCTCCACCACCGTAAGGCATCCGGCTGTAGTAAAGCGAAGGAAGCATAGCGAACATCTACCGTATTGCGTAGCCGCTAAGATCAAGCCAGAGAGGTGTAACGAAGCTGCCGGGGCCAGCCCGAGAGCGTTGGTCAGCGACGGCGCGCCAACTCGGTACGATTTGTCCTGAACGACGTAGCCGACAGGCCCTCTCCGCCGGCGCCGCCCTCTGCGAACTCACGCACTGGCACCGGCGAGCGGCGGCCATCACGGCCACACGGGCAACCGCACCTACCCTGCGGGAGCCGGAGCGCGATTCGGCAACGCCCCGGCTTACTCGAACTCGTGCTGCATCAGCTGTCGGGCCGCCTCGGTAAGCGATCCGGACAGCGACGGATAGATCGAGATCGTGTGCGCGATCTGGTCCACGGTGAGGTGGTTCTCCACGGCGAGCGCGATCGGCAGGATCAGCTCGCTCGCCCGTGGCGCCACCACGACACCGCCGATGACCAGCCCGGACGCTGGCCGGCAGTAGAGCTTCACGAAACCGTCCGTCAGCCCCTGCATCTTCGCCCTGGCGTTGGTGCTCAGTGGCAGCGTGACCGTACGGGCCGGCACCTCGCCCGCGTCCACGGTGGTCTGCCCGACGCCGACGGTGGCGATCTCCGGGTCGGTGAAGACGTTCGCCGCGACAGTCTTCAGCTTCAGCGGCGAGACGGCCTCGCCAAGCGCATGCCACATCGCGATCCGGCCCTGCATGGCCGCGACGGAGGCGAGCATCAGCAGGCCCGTAACGTCGCCGGCCGCGTAGATGCCGGACACGTTGGTGCGCGACACCCGGTCGACGGCGACGAACCCGCCTGGGCCAAGCGTGACGCCGACGTCCTCCAGCCCGAGGCCGGCGGTGTTCGGCACCGAACCGACGGTCATCAGCGCGTGCGACCCCTCGACCGCACGGCCGTCGGTCAGCTCGACCACGACCACGACCCCGTCGCCCTTTCGCCGAACCGCCTGCGCACGCGCGTTCTTGAGAATCGTCATACCGCGCCGGGTGAAGACCTGCTCGATGAGGTTCGCGGCGTCGGAGTCCTCGTGCGGCATGACCCGGTCACGGCTGGAGACGAGGGTGACCGTGACGCCCATGGCCAGGTAGGCGCTGGCGAACTCGGCACCGGTGACGCCCGATCCGACCACGATCAGATGGGTCGGCAGTTCCGGCAGGTCGTAGACGTCGCGCCAGGTGAGGATGCGCTCGCCGTCCGGTTCGGCGCCGACGATGATCCGCGGCGTGGCACCGGTGGCCACGAGCACCACGTGGGCGTCGATCGTGGCGGCGCCGCCGTCATGCCGCTCGATCCGCACCCGGTGCCGCCGCCCGGGGACGCCGCCATTCTCCAGCCGCGCCGACCCGGCGATCACCTCGATACCGGCGGAAGCCATCGTATTCCGGACGTCGGCGGACTGCGCCAGTGCCAGCCCCTTTACGCGTCCGTGCACCGCCGGAGCGTTGATCCGGACGTCTTCCGGTTCGCACGCCATCACGCCGAGGGCGTCGCCGTTGCGGAACGCCTCGGCGGCGTCCGAAGAGGCGATGAACGTCTTGCTCGGCACGCAGTCGTAGAGGACGCACGCCCCGCCGAGCCCGTCCCGCTCGACCACGCTGACCTCGGCACCCAACTGCGCCGCGACCAGGGCGGCCTCGTACCCCGCCGGCCCGCCGCCGATGATGACGATCCGCGTCGCGCTCTGGGTCACGCGACCACCTCGCTACGCTCGGCGGTCCCGCGACAGGGGGTGCTGCACCCACTTGTTCGCTCGCTCCGCTCGGTCACGTGAACTCCCTCACCTGGTACTTCGCCGGCTTGTTCGGCAGGACACGCCGTGTACGCCCCTGCATACCCATTCTTGCCCACTACAGTTGGAGCCCATGACCCTCTACGCCGCCTACGGGACGAACGCGGATCCGGCGCTCATGCGCGAGCGGTGCCCGCAGTCGCCCAGCGCAGGTACCGGCTGGTTGGAAGGGTGGCGGCTGACCTTCGGCGGCGAGGATGTCAGCTGGGAAGGGCCGATCGTCACGATCGTCGAGGAGCCCGGCGCGCACGTCTTCGTCGCCCTCTACGACGTCAGCCCCTTCGACGAGCCGAAGCTGGACTCGTGGGAGGGCGCCGACCGGGGCCTCTACCGCAAGATCCGCGACCGCGTGCACACCCTCGACGGCGAGCAGATGGTCTGGCTCTACGTGCTGGAGGCATACGAGGGCGGGCTGCCGTCCGCCCGGTACCTCGGGCTGGTGGCCGATGCCGCCGAGGCTGCCGGCGCGCCCAGCGACTACGTCACCGAACTGCGTACCCGCCCGTGCGCCGCCTCCGGCGAACAGGTCTGACCGCCCGCCAGCCCGGCGTCCAGCGCTAGCCCGTGTTCTCCTGCGCGGGAAGGGTGGCCACCAGCTCGGTGACGGCGCACGTGAAGGCTTCGTCGGCCGGGTAGCCGGAGTGGCCGTACAGCTTCGGCGGCACCGTGTCGCCTTCGCGCGAGTCGAAGCGGAGCGGATCGACGAGGCGCCGGTCCACCCCGTCGATCCCGACTGCACCGCCGATTGGATCGGTGCAGCGCCAGAGGTTGATCCACCGCGTGCCACGACGCGCCCGTCCAGCGCCGGCCGGAGGGGAGTCACCGGCCGCACCACCAACGGCGTCGGCGGCCGCAGCGGGGGCGGCGGGGGCGGCCATGTCGGCGGCCAGCGCGTTCAGTGCACCCCGGCCGAAGTACCCCGGGAAGAACCGGGTGTAGAGCCGGCAGAGCGGCGAGCCGTAGGTGAGCAGCGCGGACCGCTCCCGCACCTCGACCGGCAACTGGAGGTACGCCGCCGCGACCAGCACCGACCCCTGGCTGTGCCCGGAGAGCACCACACCGCCACGCTCCAGCCCGGGGCCGGCGAGCCAGGCGGCCCTGATTACCAGTTCGGGCACCACGCGCTCGGCGTAGCAGGGCGGGGCGAGCGGGTGGGCGGCGCGCGGCCAGAACGTGCCGAGGTCCCAGATGATCCCGACGAGCTTGCGCATCCGCGGTGTCCGGTACGCCTGCACACCGAGGACGAGCAGGCCGAACGCGCTCGCGCCGATCAGCCACGTACCGGCGTTGGTGAGGACGCTGAGGAGCACCGCCCAGCGACTCCCTTCCGGCGCGAGATCCACCGGACCGATGTCGAGCAGCACGACCACGACGTCGATGGCGAGCACCGCGATGAGCGTCGGCACGAGGATGAACGTGATGAGCCGCGCGATCCGGTCGGTGAGGTACGCCTCGCCGATCGCCCGGTCGATAGCGCCGGCGCGCCTTGGGGCGCGTTCACGCTGGCCAGGGAAGTCTTCGTCAGTCTTGGCGGCGGAGTCCCTGACCAGCCGCGGCAGCACGCCGAACTTCACGACGGTGAGTAGAAGGGCCACGCCGAGGACGCCGAACGTGAAACCGAACGACGCCCACTCGTACGCCCGCGGCGGCTGCAGGATGAGCTGGTGCCCGCGGAAGATGTCGCTGGGGCTGGGCACGCGCCGGCCGTCCAGCCAGTCGGCGACCCGGTAGGAGACGCCGGCCGAGAGCGCGCACGCGGTCAGTAGCGCCAGCGCGCCCAGTACGGGCGTGGCGAAACCGAGGAACGCCGGCCGCGGTTCGGCGCCCTTCGGGATCACCCGTCGCAGCGGGAGCAGCGCCAGCGTCATCAGGATCAGGATCAGCACCTGGCCGGTGAACAGGCCCGCGATCAGCCCCGCGTACCCGGGCAGCGCGCCACTGGACACCCACGCGGGACGCGACAGCGCGGCGTACGCCACGGCGGCCAGCACGGCGACGAGCGAGGCGGCCCGCAGCACCTTGAGGGACTGGCGCATCCGCGGCGCCGGGTCGTCGCGCCGCCCTACGATCGGCACCCAGAGCAACGCGACGTCCATGAGCAGGATCACGAGCGCGCCGCCGAAGACCGCCGCGCCGGCCACGACATACCAACCGGGGCCGCCGCCGGGGCGCCGGTCATAGGCGAGCACCGGGTAGGCGAGGACGGCGGCAAGCGTGGCCAGCGCGGCCGAGACGTGGACAGCGCGCAACCGCCCGACCAGGTGCCGGCCGTACCAGAAGCCCGGGTCGGCGAGCGCTTCGCCATCACCGATGACGCCCGGGCGGTACTTCTCGTAGTGGATCCAGGTTCGGCGGGCGAGGTACCAGAGCAGCCCGATTACGGCGAGCGGCACGACGGCGGTGACCGCGAGCCGGCGGCCTGGCTCGGCGAAGAACCCCTCCGTGAGCACCCGCAGGTACGACCGGGAACGGCCGCAACTGGTGCCGGGGCTCGCACACTGCCAGCCGATGAGGTCGAAGGCGACACCAGCGGCGGCGAGCACAAGCGTGGCGGTGAGCGTGAGCGCCAGCAGCCGGGACAGCCCCAGGACGGCGGCATCGAAGCGCCGGACCGACCGCGACGATGTCGGGCCGACCGCCGCCGGCCGCATCCACGACGCCACGTTGGCCAGCGTGAACGGCAGCAGCAACAGCCACAGCGCCCGAGCAGCGGCGCCAGCGGTGAGGTTGCCCCAGCTGTACGCCTCGAGCCGCGCACCACCCGGACCCGTCGTGCCGCCGTACTCGGTCCGGGGCCGGTAGAAGCCAGCCTCGCCGTCACCTGCGACCAGGCGCAGCAGCGGCCGGTCCAGCACGCTCTCGGGCGGTGTGCCGCTGACACCGTGCACGCGCAGTTCCGTGATCCGCTCGGGCCCAGCGAACCCAGGCCCACCCCGCTCGGTCATGCCCACCCCCACCACTGTGGAGGCACCGTACCGCCGGCCACCGACAGACGCTGTCAGTTCCGCGTCACCTGCCGTTGCGCCGCCGCTGCACGACCACGATGTCGACGAGCGCCACCGCGGCGAACACCCCGAGCAGCACCGCCACCACCGGCATATCGGCCACCGCCGCCAGCACCGCGCCGATCGCGCAGACCACCAGCCCGAACGCCGCCAGCACCAACCGCAGCTCCAGCGCGCTCTCGGGATGCTCGATCGATCCGCGCGGGCCGCTCCACCGCCGCCACCTCGTCATGCCCCCACACCTCCCCGCTACGGGGTATACCCAATCCTGTGAACGATCCGCTGACCAGCTACCGCGCCAAGCGCGACCGGCGCCGCACCCCCGAGCCGGTGCCGCCGCCCGGTCCGGTGCCGCGCGGCAACAACGACACGTTCGTCATCCAGGAGCACCACGCCACGTCACTCCACTGGGACCTGCGACTGGAACGCGACGGCGTCCTCGTCTCGTGGGCGATCCCGCGTGGCCTCCCGCCCGATCCGAAGCGGAACAGCCTCGCGGTGCACACCGAGGACCACCCGCTGGAGTACGCGACCTTCTCGGGTGAGATTCCGGCCGGCGAGTACGGCGGCGGATCGATGACGATCTGGGATCGTGGGCACTATGACCAAGAGAGATGGCGCGACGACGAGGTCATTGTGGTGCTGCACGGCGAGCGGGCGCGAGGCCGGTACGCGCTGTTCCGTACCGACGGGAAGAACTGGATGATCCACCGGATGGACCCGCCGGAGCCGGGCTGGCAGCCGCTGCCGGAGCTGATCCGCCCGATGCTCGCCACCCTGCGGCCCCGCCCGACCGGCGCCGAGGACGACCACTACGGGTACGAGATGAAGTGGGACGGCGTCCGCGTCGTCCTCTACGTCTCGGGCGGGCGGGTGCGCGCGATGAGCCGGCGCGACACGGAGATCACGGCCACCTACCCGGAGCTGCGCGAGGTCGGCGAGGCGCTGGGCAGCGTCCAGGCCGTGCTCGACGGCGAGGTCGTGGCATTCGGGCCGGATCGGCGGGTGAGCTTCGGCGCGCTCCAGCCCCGGATGCACGTCACCGACTCTGCCGCGGCACGGCGGCTCGCCCGGCAGATCCCCGTCTCGTACTTCATCTTCGACCTGCTCCACCTCGACGGGCACTCCACTCTGGACCTCCCGTACACGGAGCGGCGCCGCCTCCTCGAATCCCTGGAGCTGCGCGGGCAGCACTGGCAGACCCCGCCGTACTTCACCGGCGGCGGCGACGCCGCCATCGCTACCAGCAAGGCGCAGGGGCTGGAAGGCGTCGTGGCGAAGCGGCTCGAATCGCGGTACCTGCCGGGGAAGCGCAGCCCCGACTGGATCAAGATCAAGAACATCGACACGCAGGAGGTCGTGATCGGCGGTTGGAAACCCGGCACCGGCCGCCGCTCGGCGTACTTCGGGTCGCTCCTCGTCGGGATCCCCGGCGAGCAGGGCCTGACGTACGTCGGCCACGTCGGCACCGGGTTCAGCGAGGAGGTGCTCGCCGACCTGACCGCACGGCTCAAGAAGCTGGAGCGGCGTACCAGCCCGTTCAACCCGCCCCCGCCGCGCGAACATGCCAAGGACGCGCACTGGGTCGCGCCGAAGCTGGTCGGGGAGGTGGCGTTCGGCGAGTGGACGTCGGACGGGATCCTGCGACACCCGCGCTGGCGCGGCCTGCGGCCCGACAAGACCCCCGCCGACGTGCACCGGGAGTAGCCCGTCACGCCTCCACTCAACGATTGTGCGGTTGGTTACCGGCTCAACCTGCGGTACCTGCGGATCGAGAGCGGCACAAAGATCGCCAGGAACAGCGCCGGCCACACCACCGCCATCAGCAACGCGTGATCCGCGACCCACGAATCGCCGCCGTGCCCTGGGTTGCCGAACAGCTCACGGGCGGCGGCCACCGTGGCCGAGATCGGGTTCCACTCGACGACCGCGCCGAGCCAGCCCGGCATCGACTCGGGCGAGGCGTAGATATTCGAGAGGAACCCGAGCGGCCAGACGAGGATCTGCACCGCCATCAGCGCCTCCGGATTGCCGACGGCCAGCCCCAGGTAGATGCCCATCCACAGCAGCGCGAACCGGAGCAGCAGCAGGAGGCCGAACGCCAGCAGCGCGTCGCCGACGCCGTTGTGCCATTGCCAGCCGACCGCCAGCCCGCACGCGGCCATGACCGCGAGCCCCGCCACGGAGTTGAGCATGTCGGCGGCGCTGCGCCCGACGACCACCGCCGACCCCGCCATCGGCATCGAGCGGAAACGGTCGGTGACGCCACGGGCGGCGTCCGTGCTCACGGCGGTGAACGTCGCCTCGATCCCGAACACCATCGTCATCGCGAACATCCCCGGCATGAGGAACTCGCGGTAGTTGCCGCCGCCCGGCACTGAGATCCCGCCACCGAACAGGTAGCCGAACATCAGCACGATCATCACCGGGAACAGCAGCCCGACCGCGACGAGCCCCGGCTGGCGGGCCCAGTGGGCGAGGTCGCGCCGGGTGATGGTCCACCCGTCGACGGCGGCCCAGCGCAGCCGCTGCAGCGGCGTACGCGGGATCTCCGGAACCGTGATCGTCATACCGTTGCCTCCTCCGTCGGCCGCCCGGTGAGGTGCAGGAACACCTCGTCCAGGGTCGGGCGGCGAATAGCGATGTCCTCGGCGCCGATGCCGGCGTCGCCTAGTTCGCGGACCAGGTCGGTCAGCGCCCGTACCCGGTCCTGAACCGGCGCGCTCACTCGCCGCGTATCGGGATCGACTTCGGCCTCGACGCCGGCGATCCGGGCGACGACGGCCGCCGCGGCCGGCAGTTGGTCGGCGTGGTGCGCGACGACGTCGATCCGGTCGCCGCCGAGCGTGGACTTGAGCTGATCCGGAGTGCCCGCCGCGATCACCCGTCCGGTGTCAATGACGGAGATCTGGTCGGCGAGCTGATCGGCCTCGTCGAGGTACTGCGTGGTCAGGAGCACGGTGGTGCCCCCGGCTACCAGCCCGCGGACCGCGCTCCACACCTCGTTACGGCCGCGCGGATCGAGCCCGGTGGTCGGCTCGTCGAGGAAGAGCACCTGCGGGGCGAGGATCATGGTGGCGGCGAGGTCCAGGCGCCGCCGCATGCCGCCGGAGTACTGCTTGACCGCCTTCGTGCCGGTGTCCGCCAGGCCGAACCGCTCCAGCAGTTCGCCCGCCCGGCGCTTCGCCACCTTCGCCGGGAGGTGATAGAGCCGGCCGAACATCTCCAGGTTCTGCCGGCCGCTGAGGATCTCGTCGACGGCCGCCTGCTGCCCGAGCAGCCCGATCCGGTACCGGACCTGCTCGGCGTGGCGGGCCACGTCGAACCCGGCGACCTCGGCACGGCCACCGTCCGCGTGGAGCAATGTCGTGAGGATCCGCACGGCCGTGGTCTTGCCGGCGCCGTTCGGGCCCAGCAGCCCATGGACGGTGCCGCTGGACACGGTGAGGTCAAACCCGTCCAGGGCCGCCTTGTCGCCGTACCGCTTGCGCAGCCCCTCGGCGACCACCGCGAAGTTCGTTGAGTTCACGCCCGTTCACTCCTAACTCAGTACGCTGTACGGAGTATCCGCCAGGCATTATAACGTACGCTGTACGGAGTTGTAAGGTGAGCGCGATGACGACGGAGTTCAGCGGCCGTGGCGATCCGGCCCGCAGCATGGCCCTGCTGTGGCGCACCGTCGGCGAACCGAGCCCCGGTCGTGGCCCGAAGCGGGGCTTGAGCGTCGATCGGATCGTGGCGGCGGCGATCGAGGTTGCCGACACCGAAGGCCTGGCGGCGCTGTCCATGCGGCGGGTCGCCGATCAGCTCGGCGTGGGCACCATGTCGCTCTACACGTACGTTCCCGGCAAGGCCGAGCTGATCGACCTGATGCTCGACACGGTGTGCGGAGAGGCGATCGGCGACGACGACCCGACCGGCCACTGGCGGGCTGCGCTGACGCGGGTCGCCCGCACGAACTGGGCCATCTACCACCGGCACCCGTGGATGCTGCAGGTCGCGTCGATGAGCCAGCCGCCGATGGGGCCGAACGTGATCGCCAAGTACGAGTGCGAGCTGCACGCCGTCGATGGGATCGGCCTCACCGACGTCGAGATGGACTCGGTGCTCAGCCTCGTCCTCGTCCATGTCGAGGGGTCAGCCCGCCGGTCCGTCGAGGCGGCGGAAGCGCAGCGCATAGGCAGGACCGACGAGGAGTGGTGGGCGGAGTACGCGCCACTGCTGGAGAAGGTCCTCGACCCCGACCGCTTCCCAGTGGCCTCCCGCGTCGGCCAGGCGGCCGGCGAGGCGCACGGCGCGGCGTACGCACCCGAGCACGCATTCGAGTTCGGGCTCGAACGCGTGCTCGACGGCGTGGAGGCGCTGATCCGCTCACGGAGCTAGCAGGGCTTCGATCAGGTGGGCCCCGCGCGGGTTCCGCCTTCGTCGTGCAGCTCCCGCCGGAGCTGCACGATCACCGGTGGCTGCTGTGCACGGCGCCGCTGACCGCCGAGTACGCCGGACCGTGGTCGACCTCGGGCTGCGGGCGCTGCGGCACGAGCGGCCGGCTCGCCGCCGGTAGCCTCGCTGGGGTGAACCACGTCGAGTACGCGGGCGCCGTCCGGGCCGAGGTGCTGCGCCTCGCCGATCTGCTGTCGGGAGCCGACCCGGCCACGCCAGTGCCGACCTGCCCTGGGTGGGACCTCGCCGCGCTGGCCGGCCACGTCGGCTCCACGCACCGCTGGGTCACCGCCATGGTCGGGAGCGGCACGCTCGAGAAACTGCCGTTCCGACCCTTCGCCGCCGGGCACCCGGCCGATGCCGCGGCGCTGCCGGGATGGCTGGTCGAGGGTATGGAGAGGCTGGTCACCACGCTGGTGGACACGCCGCCCGATCGGCCAGTGTGGGCCTGGGCACCACCGCGGCAGGCCGGGTTCTGGTCACGGCGGATGCTGCACGAGATCGTGATCCACCACGCGGACGCGGCTCTTGCCGTCGACTCCCCGCTGGCGATCGAGCCAGCCGTGGCAGAGGACGGCACCGAGGAGTTCCTCACCAACCTCGGGCACGCCGGCTGGGTGCCCGGCGCTGCCGCTCTCGACGCCGACGGCCGGACGATCGCCTACCAGGCCACGGATACCGGCACGACCTGGCTCGTCACGCTGGGAGCGTCGACGTTCACCTGGCGCCACGCCAGCGGCACCGCGGACGTCGTCGTCTCCGCACCGACCGCCGCCGACCTCTACCTGGCCATCTACGGGCGGATCGCGCCTTCCGCCGTGACCGGCGACGAGGACCTGTTCGCGCGCTGGACCGCGGCAACGCCGTTCTGAGTCACAGGCGAGGCGCCACCGAAGGACCGGCCCCGCCGTCGGCCAGCGTCGTGAGCAGCGCGCGCAGCAGACCCGCGCGCTCTGCCCCGATCTCCCGCGCCAGCCGCCGCTCGAAACCGCGATGGAATGCCCGGGCGGAGCGCAGCGCGTTCTCCCCGCGCGTACCGAGCCGGAGCAGCTTCGCCCTGGCGTCACCCGGATCGGGTTCGCGCCGCACGTAGCCCCGGTCGACCATCTCCTGGATCAGCTTGCTCGCGCCCTGGATCGTGATGCCGAGCCCGCGCGCGACCGACGTGACGGTGGCCGGACCATCGTCGAGCGTGCGGAACACGTACCCGTAGCTGCGCCCGAGGTCGCCGAAGCCCTCGCCAGCCAGATGGTCGTGGAGTTCGTCCACGAACCGCGTGTACGCCAGCCCGAGGACGATCCCGAAATCCCGTTGCTCTTCCGCCACGCGAGTGACAATACTCAATCCGACTTGATCAACTGCGGTTGATTATCAACTGGAGGAGAGCAAATGACACTCATCAAGGCAGCGGACGCACCGACCTTCTCGCTCCCCGGGCTCCACGTCACCGGCTTGGCATCGCCGAGCCGCGGTGCGACGGAGACCAGCGCATGGCGGATCGAACTCCCGCCGACGGCCGACGGCGCGGCCCACTCGGTCGATCGGGAGGAGATCTTCGTCGCCGTCCGGGGCACCGCACTGGCCACCGTGGATGGCGAGGAGCACACGCTGGACGCCGGCGACGCGCTGATCGTGCAGCCGGGAACGG
>Ga0184623_10000655_pt1 | contig 14761 bp, 14 predicted proteins | sample PLM1_100_b1_FD_133138 | JGI IMG/M metagenome (GOLD analysis project Ga0184623, IMG submission 133138) | Groundwater sediment microbial communities from an aquifer in East River, Colorado, USA - PLM1_100_b1 | ecosystem: Environmental > Terrestrial > Soil > Riparian zone | place: USA: East River...
TCCCTGGATGGTGCGCGGGCGGGTGCTCAGTCTGAAGGCGGTCAACACCAATGATCCCGTCAGCGCCGTCCTCGGCAAAGTCGAACTGAAAGACAAGGTATTTCCGGAAGTGGACATCAGCTACTTCTTCACCAAGAACATCGCCGCCGAGCTGATCCTGACCTATCCGCAGAAGCACGATGTGCTGGGCGGAGGCAACAAGATCGGATCGGTCAAGGAACTTCCGCCGACGCTCACCGTGCAGTACCACTTCATGCCGGATGCGGATTTCCGTCCGTATATTGGCGCCGGCGTGAACTTCACGATGATCTCAGGGGTCGACCTGCCGCCGGGCTTCGATGTCGACAAGTCCAGCACGGGTGCCGCGGTGCAGGTCGGCGCGGATTGGAAAATAGAGGACAAGTGGTTCCTCAACCTCGACGTCAAGAAGGTCTACATCAAAACCGACGTGACCTTTAACGGCGCCAAGGTCACCACGCTCAAGATCGATCCGCTCTTGCTCAGCGTCGGCGTCGGCTACAGGTTTTAGTGTTCTCGAGCGTTCCCGCATGGTTTGAGCGCCGCTTCGCCAGGAGCGCTCGTCTAGGCGGGTAAAGCGCTAGAGCGATTCAATCCTCAAAAACGGGTGCGCGTACGCACCCGTTTTTTTGCTGCGTTTCCCGCGAAGCCCTCAGGTCTTTTCCCGCCAGAAGCCGAGCGCTTCCTGCGCGGCCCGGTCCGAATAGCTGAATAACACGCAATCGGCCGCCGCCTTCAGCCGGTAGGGCTCCCAGGAAGGCACGACGAACACGTCGCGCGGCGCAAGATCGAAGTGTGTCTCGCCGATCTCGACGCTGCCCTGCCCCTCGACGACGCAGAAGACCGCGCCGTCGGTGCTGCGGTAGTCGCGGCCAGAAAATCCACTGGGCAGCCATTGCATGAACGTCGCCATGGTCGGGAACGCGTGGCCGCCGGTCGCGGGGTTGGCGTAGCGGAGCTTCCAGCCGTGCGAGGGGTGTGGAGCGCCGTGCCTGGACAATTGTTCGAGTGCCGCGCGCGTGCGCTCGTAGGGATAGGAGAGGACCGGCGATGCGGGTCCCTGCGGCTTGCCGTCCACGGGCAGCAGATTGGCGCCGTAGCGCGCCGCGCTGTCGCCCTCGGGCCGCGATGGGCTTTGAGTCTCCTGCGGGTAGTCCTCGCGGAAATGCGCGCCCAGAATGTTCGCGAACGCCGTATCGAGGCCGTCCAGCCACACGACGGGCTCCGTTCCCACGTTGCCGTGGTCGTGCCAGGTCCAGCCCGGGGTCACGACAAAATCTCCGGGCCGCATCATGACGCGCTCGCCTTCGATCGCCGTATAGGCGCCCTCGCCTTCCATGACGAAGCGCAGCGCGTTCGGCGTATGGCGGTGCGTGGGCGCGATCTCCTCCGGCAGGATCGCCTGGAGCCCGGCGTACAAGGTGGGGGTGATGAAGGTCGTACCCGCAAGCGCCGGGTTCTCGAGCATGAGCACGCGCCGCTCGGCCTCTTTTGCGGTGATGACTTCGCAGGCGCGCATGAGCAGCGGCCGCGCGTCCTGCCAGCGCCAGATCGCCGGCACCGCGGCGGTGCCCGGCTTCAGGCGCATGACCCGCTCCCAGAGCGGCCGCATGTTGAGCGCGGCGATCTCCTTGGAAAACCGCGCCCGATCGTGATTCGCCACCACGGCTGAGGACATCCTGGATTCTCCTCGCTAATCGAGCTGCAGCTTGGCTTCGCGGATGAGCTTGCCCCACTTGGCGCGCTCGCCGCGCAGAAACTCCGCGAACTCCTCGGGAGTGCTGCCCACCGGCACGCCGCCGAAACGCAGCATGCGCTCTTTCACTTCTGGAGCATGGACCGCTTTCGCGGCTTCGGCATTCAGCCGGGCGACGATGGCCGCCGGCGTGCCGCGCGGCGCAACGAGCCCGTTCCACGCGCTCACGTCATAAGCCGGAACGCCCGCCTCGATAAAGGTCGGCACGTCGGCGATGAGAGCGACGCGCTGCTTAGACGACACCGCGAGGATCTTGAGCTTGCCGGCCTTGGCGTTGCCGATCACCGGCGCGATGCCGCTGAACATCGCCTTGACGTGCCCGCCAGCGAGATCGTTGAACGGGCTCTGCGCGCCGTAGGGAATGTGCTTGAGGTCGACCCCTGCCACCGCCTTGAAGAACTCGCCCGCCATATGCACGAAGGTGCCGTTCCCCTGAGAGCCGAACGTGATCTCGCCGGGACGAGCCTTGGCGAGGGCGATCAGCTCGCCCAGGGAATTCGCGCCGAGCGAAGGATGGACGGTCAGCACCGAGGGCAGCACCTGCATCAGGCTTACCGGAACGAAATCGCGCTCCGGATCATAAGGAAGCTTGCGGTAGAGATACTGAAAAGACGCGAGCTGACCGACGCCGGCAACGATCAGCGTGTAGCCGTCCGGGGCCGCCCTCGCCGTCGCCTCCATCGCGAGGATGCCGCCGGCGGCGGGGCGATTCTCGATCACGAGCGGCTGACGCAGGAGCTCCGCCATTTTCTGCGCGATGGGCCGCGCGTCCAGATCGATGCCGACTCCGGGAGGCCCGGGAATGATGAGCCGTATCGGCTGCGACGGATACTCCTGCGCCGCGGCGGTCGCTGCCGCCGCCAGAGACAGCGCGAAGGCGAATCGGATGAACTCCATGCTCGCGCTAAGCCGCCGACAGCGTCTTGCCCAGCCGCGCGCGGTTGTGCGGTCGCGCGAAATCGAACCTGGGGATTTTCGCCACGATGCCGTTGGGATTGACCCGGTCGATCTTGTAATAGCCGGTCACGATGTGATCGAGGCGCACGGTCTCGGCGACTCCGGGCGCCTGGTACAGGTCGAGCAGGTAGTTCTGCAGGTTGTCGTAGCTCGCGATCGAGCGCCAGGTGCACTTGAAAACGTGGTGATAGGCTGCGTCGAAGCGCACCAGCGTCGGGAACAGGCGCCAGTCGGCCTCGGTGAGCGTGTTCCCGACAAGGTAGCGCTGGCCCGCGAGGCGCTGCTCGAGCGTGTCGAGGCCTGCGAATACCTTCTCCACCGCTTCGTCGTAAGCTCCTTGAGTCGCTGCGAAGCCGGTCCGGTACACCCCGTTGTTCAAGTGCGTGAAGACGAATTCGTTGATCAGATCGATCTCGCCGCGCAAGTGGGCCGGGTAATAGTCGCCTGCCTTCGCGCCCACGCCGTCGAAGGCGCTGTTGAACATGCGGATGATCTCGGAGGACTCGTTGTTGACGATGGTGCGCGTCTTCCTGTCCCACAGGGTCGGCACCGTGCAGGTGCCGGTGTAGTCGGGCTTCGCCGCGCTGTAGGCCTCGTGCAGCCAGGTGAAGCCGTTGACCGCGTCCTTCGTCCCACCGGGGAAGGTATCGCTGAACCGCCAGCCTTCGGCGCGGTCGTCGGGCACGGCCGACGCGATGGAGATCATGTTCTCCAGGCCTTTCAGCTTGCGGAAGATGAGCGTGCGATGCGCCCAGGGGCAGTTGTAGGCGATATACAGGTGATAGCGCCCAGGCTCGGCCTTGAAGCCCGATGAGCCGTCCGCCGTGATAAAGCTGCGGAACTGGCTCTCCGGCCGTACGAAGCGCCCGGCGACCGCGACCGGGCGCCGCTCGGTCCATTTGCCGTCGACGAGCATGCCCATGCGCTGCGCGCTCAATCCACCTTGGCGCCGGAGATCTTCACGGCCTTCGAGTAGCGCTCCGCGTCCGATTTCAGCAGCCTGGCCCACTCGGCCCCGGAAACGCCGATAGGCTCGATGCCGAGGTTCTTCATGCGCTCGACGATGTCGGGGAGCTTCACCACCTGCGCCACGTCGGCGCCGATCTTCACGATGATCTCCTGCGGCGTTCCGTTGGGCGTGAACAGGCCGAAAGTCGGCGCGAAATCGAATCCGGGAATGGTTTCGGCGATCGCCGGCACGTCCGGGGCGAGCTCGGAGCGCTTGAGCGAATTGATCGCGAGCAGCTTCACCCGGCCGTCCTTAGCGTGGGCGGCAAGGTTCTGGTACCCGGACAGCACCATGGGCACCTGCCCTCCCACAACGGCGGGCACACTCTGGCCCGTGCCCTTGTACGGCACGTGCGTCATGTCCAGGTTCAGCGAGGATTTCAAGAACTCCATGCACAGGTGATGCGTGCTGCCGATGCCCGATGAGCCGTAGCTGTACTTGCCCGGCGCGGCCCTGATCAGCGCGATCAGTTCCTGGAAGGAGTTGGCCTTGACCGACGAGTGCACGGCCAGGAACAGCGGCGCGCGCGCGGTCAGCGACACGGGAATGAGGTCCCTGTCCGCGTCGTAGGGAAGCTTGGCGAACAGGAACGGAATGATCGCGTGGGTCGAATTGTCCGTCATCAGCAGCGTATGGCCGTCGGGCGCCGCCTTTGCGACGGCCTCGGCACCCAGGATGCCGTTGGCGCCGGGCTTGTTTTCCACGACGAACTGCTGGCCCCAGCGCTCGGCGAGCTTCTGGCCGATCACCCGAGCGATGGTGTCGGGCAGCCCGCCCGGCGAATAGCCGACGATGACGCGCACGGGTTTGTCCGGATAGCTCTTGGCGCCTTGCCCGAATGCGGCCGTAGCGAAAGCGAGCGCGGCCAGTCCCATCAATCCGATCCCTCCGCGAAACGTCGAATGCATGGATATTTCTCCTCCGGAAAACCCGAATTCTACTATGGGGTCTAGTTGCCTTCGGCGGTCTTGGGCGCCGCTTCAGGGTTCCACTGTCCGCGGCGCATGCGCGTGATCTTCACCGTCTTGAACAGACCGGCTTTCCGAAACGGCTCTTCCGCGGAGAACTTCTCCGCCGCCTCGCGGCCCGGCACGTTGATGATGAACACGCTCCCGGTGCGCGTCTTGCCGTCCTCGGCGAGGGTCCCTCCCGAGAGCACCACGATGTCCTTGTGGCGCTCCAGGTAGGCGAGATGCGCCTCCCGCGTGGCCTCGCGGATGGCCCGCCCGTCCGGGCGATCTTCGTTATACATGATGTAGAGCATGATTCTCCCTTGAAATACCCGGAGACCCGCATGGATAGGGCATCTCCCGGTGATGCTTCAGGTGATTCTACTTCCCTACCATCGCTTCCGGGCGGACCCATTGGTCGAACTGCTCGGCGTTCACGTAGCCCAAGGCGAGCGCCGCCTGCTTCAGCGTGGTGCCCTCCTGGTGCGCCTTCTTGGCGATTTGCGCCGCCTTGTCGTAGCCGATATGCGGGTTGAGCGCGGTGACGAGCATAAGCGAGTTCTGAAGCAGCTCGGCGATGCGCTCGCGCCGCGGCTCGATCCCCGCGGCGCAATGGTCGCAGAAGCTCTCGGCCCCGTCTGCGAGCAGCCTCACGCTCTGCAGGAAGTTGTGGATGATAAGCGGCTTGAACACGTTCAGCTCGAAGTTGCCCGAGGCGCCGCCGACGTTGATCGCGACGTCGTTGCCGAGCACCTGCGCGACGAGCATCGTGACCGCCTCGGATTGCGTCGGGTTGACCTTGCCGGGCATGATCGAGCTGCCGGGCTCGTTCTCCGGGATCGAGATCTCGCCGATACCGCAGCGCGGGCCGCTCGCGAGCCACCTGACGTCGTTCGCGATCTTGGTAAGCGAGGCGGCGAGCGTCTTGAGCGCCCCATGGGCGTGCACCAGCGCGTCGTTGGCGGCGAGCGCCTCGAATCTGTTGCGCGCCGGGACGAACGGCAGCTTGGTCGATTTCCCCAGCTCCTTCGCCACCCGAGCGCCGAACTCCGGATGCGCGTTCAGGCCCGTGCCGACCGCCGTGCCGCCCAGCGCCAGCTCGCACAGATGCGTGAGCGAGGCCCGCACGTGCGCGATGCCGTGGTCGAGCTGCGACACCCACCCCGAGATCTCCTGCCCCAGCGTAAGCGGCGTCGCGTCCTGCAGATGGGTGCGGCCGATCTTGACGATGTCCTGGAAGGCCGCTGATTTGGCGGCGAGCGCGTCGCGCAGGCGCCTGAGCGCGGGAACGAGGCGGTCGTGCAGCGCTCCGACCGCGGCGACGTTCATCGCAGTGGGAAAGACGTCGTTCGAGGACTGGCCGCGGTTGACCTCGTCGTTGGGGTGCACGCGGCGCTTCTCGCCGCGCTCCCCGCCGAGGAGTTCGCTCGCGCGGTTGGCGAGCACCTCGTTCATGTTCATGTTGGTCTGCGTGCCGGAACCGGTCTGCCAGACGACGAGCGGGAACTCGCCGTCGTGCTTGCCCGCGAGCACTTCGTCGGCCGCGGCGGCGATGGCGTTGGCCTTGTCCGCGGGGAGTTCCTTCAGCTCGGCGTTCACCACCGCGCAGGCGCGCTTGACCCGCGCGAGCGCGCGGATCAGCTCGAGCGGCATGCGCTCGCCGGAGATGCGGAAGTTCTCGAGCGAGCGCTGCGTCTGCGCGCCCCAAAGCCTGTCGGCGGGAACGCGGATCTCGCCGAAGCTGTCGTGTTCGATGCGGTAGTCGGCCATGGTCGGCTCACGGAGATTCAGGCCCGGCCATGATATACGGAGATCGGCCGTGCCTTAATATCCGAAGAATTCGTCGCTGCGCATATTCTCGCCGTTCACCCCGGCCTCGGCGAGCATCTTCTGCATCGCCTCGACCATCGCCGGCGGCCCGGCGATGTAATAGACCGCGGCCGGAACGTCGTCGATATGACGGGCGAGCATGCCTTTGTCGATGAATCCCGTCTCGCCTTTCCACGGCTTGCGCGATTTGTCCATTTCGGTCATGGTGCCCACGAAGCGGTAATTCGGATTGCGGTTCTGCAGCCCGGCGAGCTCGTCGAGGAAGGCCGCGTCTTCGGGCCTCCGATTCGAGTAAAAAAGGCAGAGCTTTCGCGGCGGGCGGTCCTTCGCCGCCTGCCTCAGCATGCTCACGAACGGCGTGATGCCGATGCCGCCCGCGAGAAACGCCGCCGGCCTCGGGTCGTTTCCTTCCAGAACGAATTTGCCCCCCGGACCCCTCAACTGGACCTTACTCCCCGCGGGCATCGTTTTCAGCACGCGCTTGAACGCCGTGTCACGCATGCGCGTGGCGATCATGAGGTCGTGCTCGAAGGGCGCGCTGACGATCGAGAAAGAGCGCCGGTTGCCCTTGGCGTCGGTTTCCGGAGGATTGATCAGACCGACGTTCATCGACTGGCCGGCCTTGAACTCTAAACCGGCGGGTTTTGCGAAGCGAAAAGCCATCGTTCCTTCCGCGACCTCCTCGCGGTCCTTCAATTCCGTTTCGTACGCAGCCATGAGGCGCTCCTGTTTCCGGCCGAGTGGCCGGTGCCGCAATTGGACGAGACGATGCCTCAGCGCGTTCCTGCCGGGACCGCGACGGAATCGTCCGCCCAGGTCAAGCGGCGGAAGTCGAAATCGTGGAGCAGCACCGGCTTCACCACTTCGAAGTAAGGGGATATGTCGAAATCGCGCGGCGTATACAAGCTGTAGTGCCGGATGTGCAGGATCTCCCTGTAACAGTCGGCGCAACTCGGGTCAGCGGTCTTTTCGAGCGTGACGTTCGGCAGGATCGGATAGCGCACCGAGTGGAACGCCTGGGCGATCAGGGTGGAGCAGATCGCCCGGGACGGATCGCCGCTGCCGAAGGCGATCATGCGCCGCCTCCAGCGCACCGGGACGGGCGGCGTCGGAATCAGGTATCGCGCGAGGTCGAACACGTTTTTCATATCGTATTGGTGGCCGATCCGCGAAACGGCATGGCCGGTCACTTTTTCCAGATCGCCGGGCGACAGGCTTACGGCCCTGCAGATGCGCGTATGCATGCCGGAATACGCGCTGAGCGGGACCGCGCGCACGCCCTCGCGAATGTCCGCCTCGATCAGCACTTTCGGCTCTTCGCCGGGCTTCGAGAGTCCCGGCAAGTTGCCGACGTACAGCGCGGCGTGCGACCAGGTCGACTGGGTCAGATACTTGATCGCGACGCTGATCCGGGTGTTGCCTTCGATCAGGAGCACGTCGCCGGGCCGCAGGGTCTCGGCAAGCAGTTTCGGCGAAAGGGTTGCGACCTGGGTACCCTGGCGCCTCGGCTTCGAGAGATAGCCGGCGATCCCTCTGCCGGCCCAAGCAAACAGTGCGTTCATCTGCGCGCCTTTCGGTTGGCGTGAACCTGCGCCCAGCGGCGTGCCGATATCCTACGCTAAAATTCGACCTCGACTGCGGATACCGGGCGACCCATGAAAATCGACATCTTCAACCACGTTATGCCGACGCGTTACCTCGACATGATGAAGCGGCACCTGAAGGACCAGGGAATCCTCAAGCGCATGAGCAATCTGCGCATGCTCTGGGACATCGAAGCGCGGGTGCAGATGCTCGAGGAGAAATTCCCCGACGTGCAGCAGGTGCTCACGCTCTCCCTGCCCTCGCCGGAGCTGGTGGGCGGGCCTGAGCTCTCACCCGAGCTCGCGCGCATCGCCAACGACGGCATGGCCGGCATGGTCGCGAAATGGCCCAAGAAATTTCCGGCTTTCGTCGCCTCGCTCCCCATGAACAACGTCCCCGCGGCGCTCGAGGAGATGGACCGCGCTACGGCGAAGCTCGGCGCGCGCGGGGTGCAGGTCTGCACCAGCGTCAACGGCCGGCCGCTGGATGAGCCGGAGTACTTCCCGGTGTTCGAGCGCGCCACGAAGAAGCACGATGTTCCGATCTGGATGCACCCGGCGCGGCCCGGGACGCGCCCCGACTACGTGAACGAGCAGAAATCGAAGTACGAGATCTGGCAGGTGCTCGGCTGGCCGTACGAGACGAGCGTCGCCATGGCGCGCATGGTGTTCTCGGGGTTCTTCGATCGGCTCCCGGAGATGCGCATCATCACCCACCACTGCGGCGGCATGATTCCCTACTTCGCCGGCCGCGCCGAGACGCTGTGGGCGCAGCTCGGCAGCCGCACCGCCGACGAGAACTACGAAGAGGTGCTCAAGCGCATGGCGAAAAAGCCGATCGAGTACTTCCGCATGTTCTACGGCGACACGGTGCTCGGCGGCTCGGCGTCCGCCTTGCGCTGCGGGCTGGATTTCTTCGGCGCCGACCGCGTCGTGTTCGCGAGCGACTGCCCTTTCGACCCCGAGGGCGGGCCGATGTTTATCCGCGAAGGAATCCGGTCGGTGGAGGACCTCAAGCTCCCGGAGGCCGACAAGCGCAAGATCTACTTCGGTAATGCACTGAAACTGCTCAAGATGCCGGCCGACCAGAAGAAGTAGTTCCGTGGAATATTTCGACGGCCCATGCCGTTTGCACGATGGGTTCCCGTGAGGTATCGTACCCGGCGCTTCCCAAACAACCCACCCAAGGAGGATTCATGTCAGGAGTAAAGAGAGTTACGCAGGCTCTGTGCGTCGTGTCGCTCGCCCTGTTTGCCGGGCAGGCCTCGGCACAGGATAGGCCCGGCTACGGTCCGTCGATCAGCGTCGCGGCCGCGAAAAAAGTAGCTGCAGGCGTCATCGCCGAATGCCAGAAGAACAAGTGGAACGTCGCCGTCGCGATCGTGGACACCGCCGGAGGCCTGGTGTACTACGAGCGCATGGAGGACACGCAGAGCGCGAGCTTCGACATCGCCATCATGAAGGCGAAGGCCGCGGCGACTTATCGGCGCCCGACCCGCGCGTTTGCGGATGTGATCGCCAAATCAGGCCCGGCGGTCATGACCCTGCCCGGCGTCGTGGCATCTCCCGGCGGAGTGCCGATCTTCGTGGGCGGCAAGGTCATCGGGGCAGCCGGGGTGAGCGGCGTCACCGGTGACCAGGACGAGCAATGCTCCAAGGCCGGCATCGCCGGCATGTAGGCAGGAACCTGGAACGATGAAAGCGGCGCCTTCGCGGCGCCGTTTTCATTTGAGCAGCGCGTCGATCCCCGCGTTCGCGATCTGCTCGTCCTCGTGCGACTGCACGCCCGAGACGCCGACCGCGCCGACGCACTCGCCCTGAATCATGATCGGCACCCCGCCCTGCACCGGGAGCACCGGCATGTTGAGGACCGCGTTGCGCCCTGCGGCGATGCGATCCTCCCAGTTCTTGGTCGTGCGGCGCGACACCGCCGCGCTGCGGCCTTTCTCGACGGCGACCTGGGCGTTGAACGGCGTGGCGCCGTCCATGCGCTCGAGCCACAGCAGATGCCCGCCGTCGTCGAGGACGGCGATGACGACGTTCCATTTGTTCTTGCGCGCCTCGGCCTCGCAGACCGCTCCGATTTTCTTGCAGTCTTCCAGGGTCAGGCAGGGCTTGGTTTTCACGTCTTTCGCTCCGGATTTTTCAAGGCGTTTTTTATCTGCTCCAGCGCCGCAGGATCCTCGATCGTTGTGAGGTCGCCCGGGTCGCGCCCTTCTGCGAGCGCCTGGATCGAGCGCCGCAGCGTCTTGCCCGAACGGGTCTTCGGCAGCAGGGACACGAAGTGTACCGCCTTTGGCCGCGCGATGGCGCCCAGCTGCTTGTCGACGGTTTCCATGACCTCCTTTTCAAACTGCACGCGGCCTGCCGGCGAACTCAGCCTGGAGGCATCTTTCGCCACCGCAAACGCGAGCGGCATCTGGCCCTTCAGGGAATCGGCGACCCCCACCACCGCGCATTCGGCGATGTTCGGATGCATGCTGACCGCCTCCTCGATCTCGCGGGTGCCCAGGCGATGCCCGGCGACGTTGATCACGTCGTCGGTGCGGCCCAGGATGAAGTAATAGCCGTCCCTGTCGCGGATGCCCCAGTCGAAGGTCGAATAGACCTGCTTCCCGCGGAACGTGCCGAAATAGGTCTTCACGAAGCGCTCGTCATCCCCCCAGACGGTGGACATGCAGCCCGGCGGCAAGGGCGGCGCGATGGCGACCACGGCTTTCTCGTCGGTCCCGGCTTCGGCCGCATCGGACTCGCGCAGGAGCTTCAGGTCGTAGCCGTACACCGGAAAACTCGGGCTGCCGCGCTTGATGGGCGTGTTTTCAACGCCCGGAACCGACGAAAGGATCGGCCAGCCCGACTCGGTCTGCCAGTAGTGGTCGATCACCGGTTTCCCGAGCGCGTCCGCGATCCAGGTGTGCGTCGGCTCGTCGAGCGGCTCGCCCGCGAGGAAAAGGTGTTTGAGCGAGCCGAGGTCGTATTTCCGCAGGAAAGCCGGATCGTGCTTCTTCAGCACGCGGATCGCGGTCGGCGCGGAGAACATCACGTTGACCTTGTGGTCCTGGACGATCTTCCACCAGATCCCGGCGTCGGGCCGGATCGGCACGCCCTCGTACATGATCGTCGTCATGCCCGCGATCAAGGGGCCGTAGATGATATAGGAATGGCCCACCACCCAGCCGATGTCGGAGGTGGTGAACATCGTCTCCCCCGCGCCCCCGCAGTAGATGTGCCGCATCGAGGCCGCGAGGGCGACCGCGTAGCCGCCGACGTCGCGCTGCACGCCTTTCGGTCTGCCGGTGGTGCCCGAGGTGTACAGGATGTAGGAGGGCTCGTTCGATTCGAGCCAGGTGACGGGCACCCGGGCGTCGAGGTGCTTTGCGTGCAGCTCGGCGTAGTCGAGGTCGCGCCCGGCGACGGCTTGCATCGACTTGTCCAGCCCGCGCCGGCAGATCACGACCTTCTGCGGCGGGTGCCTGGCGAGCCGGATCGACTCGTCGACGAGCGCCTTGTACAGCACGACTTTTCCCATGCGGCTGCCGCCGTCGGCGGTGACCATGAGCTTGGGCCGCGCGTCGTCGATCCGCGCCGCGAGGCTCGCCGCGGCGAACCCGCCGAACACGACCGAATGGATCGCGCCTATCCTCGCGCAGGCGAGGATGACGAACACCGCCTCCGGGATCATGGGCATGTAGACGATGACGCGGTCGCCCTTGCCGACCCCGAGGGCGCGCATCATCGCCGCCGCGCGCTGCACTTCGAGGTGGAGCTCGCGGTAGCTGAAGGTCCTCTCTTCGCCCGTCTCCGTGGAGAGATAGACGAGCGCTTTCTGGTCCCCGCGCGTCCCGAGGTGCCGGTCGACCGCGTTGTGGCAGAGGTTGGTTTCGCCGCCGACGAACCATCTGGCGAACGGCGGCCGGCCGTAGTCGAGCACTCTGGAGTGCGGCCGTTCCCAGTGCACGAGCTTTGCCTGCTCCGCCCAGAAGCCTTCGCGGTCCTCGATCGAGCGGCGATGGAATTCGCGGTAGGTCGTCACGAGCGGCTCCCGATTCACACGCTCTACTTGTGCCGGCTCTTCAGCGCCTGAGCGATCTTGTCCGCGGGGAACTCGACGTTGAGGCGCCGGCAGACCGCGAGGAGGAAGGGCAGCATGCGACGCAGCGCTTCGCCCGCGGCGTCGCCGAGTTGTTCCGCGCTCGCGCCTTCGAACACCTGGACCGCGCGTTCCAGGTCGCTCGGCAGAGTCTGCGATTTCGCCACGCTCACCTGTTGCTGGACGACGATGCGCTCTGCTTTGCGGCTCGCGGCCTGGTGCAGGCGCTGCAGCGCGAGCTTCATCAGTTCCTCGAGCGAGTTGACGGCATCGAGGTCCAGGGCGGCGAGGCCGATGCTCGAACGGATCCCGAGCAACTGGTCGCGATAGGTGACTTGTGACTTCTCGAGCTGTTCCTGCACCCGGAGCGCAAAAGCGAGCGCCTGCTGGGAAGAGGTCTTCGAGAAGATCACCGTAAAGACCGCCTCGCCGGTGCGCCCCATCGAGTCCTCGGCGCGCAGCGTGCCCATGACGAGCTTCGCGATCCTCCCCAGCAGCTGGTCGGCCACGCTTTTCCCGACTCGCTCGGTGATCTCGCCGTAGGTGTCCACGCGGAACATGAGGAGCGACAGCGGCCCGCCGTGGCGGCGCGCGTGGGAGAAATGCTTGCGGCCTTCGGTGATGAGGTAGTGCGGCGTGAAAGTCCCCGTGATCGGATCGTGCGTGGCCGTCTTCTCGACCATCTGCTGGCTTACCACGGCCTGCTGCTTCGCTTCCACCAGGTGCAGGAGGTTGTCGATGCGCGAAAGGATCTCGGTGCCGTCGGTGGTCTTGGCAATGAAGTCGTTCGCTCCGGCGGCTTTGGCGCGCTTCTTGGTGGCGTCGTCCTCGTCTCCGGAGATCATGATCACCGGCATGCTGCGGATGCGCTGATTTTCAGACTTGCGTATGCGTTCCAGGAGCGCGAATCCGTCCAGTTCCGGCATCAGGATGTCTGAAAACACAATCACGATGGACGGATCGGCCGCGATCGCCTGCCAGCCGGCCTCGCCGTTCACTTCTTCCCGGACATCGAAGCTCGTCCGGATCAGGCGCGCAATGGTGGTGCGGACGATCTTGGAATCGTCAATGACGAGGACGCGCTGCTTCGGAATGGCCGAAGGGGTCGCCACGTCAGGCCGCCATATCCACGACGATGCGCCCCTTTGCCGCGCCCTTGAGGAGGCCCTCGAACGCCTGGGGCAGCTCGTCGAAGGGGATGGTTCGGGTCATGTCCTTCAGGTGGGCCGGCCGCATGTCGAGCGCGAGCCGGCCCCAGATTTCCCGCCGCAAGGGCATGGGCGTGGACCCGGAGTCGATCCCGAGCAGGCTCACGCCGCGCAGGATGAAGGGCGCGACCGTGGTGTTCAGATTCATGCTCGCGGCAAGGCCGATCGAGGCGATGGTGCCGCCCTGCATCATGGTGCTCGCCATCCACGCGAGCACCTCTCCGCCGAGATTGTCCACGGCCCCGGCCCAGGTCGCCTGGCCGAGCGCCCTGATTTTCCCGAGATCGAGGCCTTTTCTCGACATCACTTCCTTCGCTCCAAGCCTCTTGAGGTAGTCGGCTTCGCCCTCCTTGCCCGTGAGCGCCACGACGTGGTACCCCAGGCGCGAAAGGACGTCGATCGCGATCGAGCCGACGCCGCCGGTCGCGCCGCTCACGACGACCGGTCCGTTTGCGGGCGCGAGGCCGTTCGCTTCCATTCGCACCACGGCGAGGCCGGCAGTGTACCCGGCGGTGCCGAGCGCCATCGCCTCGAACAGGCTCATTCCCTTGGGCATGGGAACGACCCAGTCGGCGGGGATCCGGGCGTACTCGGCGTAGCCGCCGTCGCGCGCCACGCCCAGGTCGTAGCTGGTGCAGAGGATCGCATCCCCGCGTTTGAAGCGCGGATCGGCGGATTCCGTCACGGTCCCGGACAGGTCGATTCCGCCCACGCAGGGGAAGCGGCGAACGATCTTTCCGGCGCCGGTCGCGGCAAGCGCATCCTTGTAGTTGACGCTCGAATACGCGACGCGCACCACCACCTCGCCCTTGTCGAGGTCCTCGAGGGCGAGCTCCTCGAAGCGAGCCACCACCTTCTTCTCGAACTCGTGGATGCGGTAAACCTTGAATTTCTCCATGCCTGCCGGCGTGCTCCTCTCGGGACCGATTATACCGGCCACGCAGAGGCTTCCGGAGCGCTGCTCATTCCGGGATGCGCCGGCGCTCCGCCAGATATTCGCGCGACTGCATCTCGACCAGGCGGCTTGCGGTGCGGTTGAACTCGAACACCATGGCGCGCAGCCGGGGGTCGCCGGGATCCTCCTCGATCCACAGCAGCTTCTCCGGAGCCGTTTCGGCCGAAACGATGAGCTTGACGCGGTTGTCGTAGAACACGTCGACCATGAGCGTGAAGCGGCGCGCTTGCTCCGCCAGAACAAGGCCCATGCGCGGCACCTCCGAGACTATCACCGTGTGAAAGCGCTTCGAGAGATCCAGGTAGTCGTGCTGCGAGCGGCCCCAGCCGCAGATCACCTTGAAGTCGAACCAGACGACCCCGCCGGCCCGATGGCGGTAGGGAATGACGCGCCCCTCGACGTCGA
>Ga0184623_10000656_pt1 | contig 14758 bp, 13 predicted proteins | sample PLM1_100_b1_FD_133138 | JGI IMG/M metagenome (GOLD analysis project Ga0184623, IMG submission 133138) | Groundwater sediment microbial communities from an aquifer in East River, Colorado, USA - PLM1_100_b1 | ecosystem: Environmental > Terrestrial > Soil > Riparian zone | place: USA: East River...
GACATGAAGGGACGGACGGCGATCCTCAAGGTCCACACCAAGGGCAAGCCGCTCGACAAGGCGATTGTCGTCGAGGACATCGCCCGCCAGTCGCCGGGCTTCTCCGGCGCGGACCTCGCCAACCTCGTCAACGAAGCGGCGATCCTGTCGGCCCGCCGCAACAAGAAGGTCATCGGGATGTCCGAGTTTCAGGAGGCGCTTGAGCGCATCGTCGCCGGCCCGGAGCGGAAGTCCCGCGTCATCTCCGACGCCGAGAAGGCGATCATCGCCTACCACGAGGGCGGCCACGCGGTCGTCCAGCGGATCCTGCCGAAGTGCGACCCGGTCCAGAAGGTGACGATCATCAGCCGGGGCATGGCCCTCGGCTACACGATGGCCCTGCCATCCGAGGATCGCTACCTCCAGAGCAAGACCGAGTTCGAGGACAAGATCGCGGGACTCCTCGCGGGCAACGTCGCTGAGCGGCTCGTCTTCGGCGACACGACGACCGGTGCCAGCAACGACATCGAGAAGGCCACCGATCTCGCCCGCCGGATGGTGACGGAGTTCGGCATGAGCGATCGGCTCGGGCCCTTGTCGTTCGGCAAGCGCGACGAGCTGATCTTCCTCGGCCGTGAGATCGGCGAGCAGCGGAACTACTCCGACGAGGTCGCCAAGACCATCGACGAGGAGGTCCGGGCGATCGTCGATCACGCCTACGAGCGGGCCACCGAGGTGCTCGTCAAGCACCGCGACAAGCTGACGGCCCTCGCCGAGAAGCTCGTTGCCGAGGAGACGGTTGACGCCGAGGAGTTCGAGAAGCTCTTCAGCGATCTGCCGCCGAAGGTCAACACCCACGGCGTCCGACCCCAGATCATCGGCCCGGCCCAGCCGACGCCGGCACCCGCGCCGAACCCCCAACCCGCCTGACCGCGCTCGCACTGCCGGCGCGCCACAACCAACGTACTGCATCGAGCGGGCCCCGACCAAGGGCCCGCTCGTCGATTCCAACGCCTCTTGCACCCCGACCCTCAACCGCGACTTATCATCGGTGGATGACGACCGAAACCACGCCCGACAGCGCCATCGAGGCCTTCCTCGACGACCGCCGCGATGAGCGGCTCGAGTCATACAAGGCGTTCCTGCGCATCCCGAGCATCTCGGCGCTGCCCGAGCACGCGGCTGATTGCCGGGCGGCAGCCGACTGGATCGCCGCCGACCTGCGGGCGATGGGCATCGAGCACGTCGAGGTAGCAGGGACCGATGGCCACCCGATCGTGTACGGCGACTGGCTCCACGCCCATGGCGCCCCGACGGTAATCGTCTACTGCCACTACGACGTGCAGCCGGTCGACCCGCTCGATCTCTGGGACTCACCGCCGTTCGAACCCGCCGTCGTGGGTGACCGGATCCACGCCCGCGGCTCGTCCGACGACAAGGGTCAGCTCCACCTCCACCTTCGGGCCACGGAAGCGATCCTCGCGGCCCGCGGCAGGCTCCCGGTCAACCTGAAGTTCGTGTTCGAAGGCGACGAGGAGTCGAACAGCATTCATCTCGAGCGCTGGCTCGCCGACAACAAGGAACGGCTCAAGGCGGACTTCGCACTGATCAGCGACACGGGGTTCTTCGAGGGCAACGTTCCGGCCATCACCGTCGGGCTGCGAGGAATCATGTACGCCCAGATCGACGTCACGGGGACCGACCTCGACCTCCACTCGGGGAGCTACGGCGGCGCCGTCCAGAACCCGATCAACGCCCTCGCCCAGATCATCGCCGCGCTCAAGGGTCCCGATGGACGGATCAGGATCCCGGGCTTCTACGACGACGTTATCTCGCTCACGGCGGCGGAACAGGCCGAGCTCGAGGCGCTGCCCTTCGACGAGGCTGCGTACCGCGAGACCCTCGGCCTGCCTGCCCTCGTCGGTGAGGCCGGCTTCTCCACGCTCGAACGTCGCGGGGCCCGGCCCACGCTGGACGTGAACGGGATCTGGGGCGGCTTCCAGGGCGAGGGCACCAAGACCATCATCCCGGCCCATGCCCATGCCAAGGTCAGTTGCCGGCTTGTGAGCGCACAGGATCCGGATCGGATCTTCGAGCTATTCCAGGCCTACGTCGCGGAGATCGCACCGCCCGGCGCCGTCACGACCGTCTCGTACCTCGGTGGTGGGCATCCGAGCCTGACCCCGATCGACCACCCCGCGACCCAGGCTGCGGCCCGCGCCCTCGAAGCGACATTCGGGCAGGCCCCCGTCTACATTCGCGAAGGTGGCTCGATTCCGGTCTGCTCCAGCTTCGAGCAGATCCTCGGCCTGCCAGTCGTCCTACTGGGATTCGATCCGCCGGATCAGCATGCCCACGCCCCGAATGAATGGATGGACCTGACGAACTACGAGCGCGGGATTCGGACGGTCGTCAGGATGTGGGACGAGGTCGCGAATCTCGACCCAGCGACTCTCGCCGGGGCCGCCACGTAGGACGCGCGGCAGTACCTTCGGACCCCCCTCCGGGACCGGTTAGGGCCGCTGTCAGGCGGATTCGCGGTGCTACGATGCACCTGTCATCGCCACCGGGAGAACTCCTAACGTGACCGAAACCATCGACCCCGCCGTCGCCCCCGCCCAGGCCTGGCGCCTGGATTCCGATACGGGCAGCATGGCGCCCCGTTCCGCGCTCGACGTTCTTGTCGATCTCAACGACAAGGTGACGACCGGCCGCGTCGGCGAGTATCAGCCCGTCCCACTCGGCTTCACACCGCTCGACAAGACCATCGGCACCGGCCTCCGCGCCGGCGAGCTCATGCTGATCGGTGGCGCCCAGGGCACCGGCAAGACGACGATGGCCCTCCAGATGGCCCGGAACATCGCATCGGGCGGCCAGGCCAACGTCCTCTACATCTGCTTCGAGCACGACGAGCAGTACCTCCTCAATCGCCTGATCGCGATGGAGTCGGCGCTCGCACACCTTCCCCACAAGACCGGTGCGATCAAGATCCAGGATGTCCGCAAGGAGATCCTCGGCACGTGGGTCGCCGAGGGTGGCGGAGCGACGCAGCTCGCCAGCAACCCGAGGCTCCGACCCTCGCTCGATCGGATCGCCCGCTACGGTGAGAACCTCTTCCTTCTCCGCGGCTCCCAGACGGCGAGCACCGTCGACAACATCCGCAAGCTCGTTCAGCAGCACGCAGCCCTGTCGGGCGACCGGCGCCTCGTGGTCTTCGTCGACTACCTCCAGAAGGTGCCACAGATCCCCGAGCCGAGCAGCGAGACGGAGAAGGTCACCTTCGTCGTGAACGGCCTGAAGGATGTCGCCCTGTCCGAGGATGTCCCGATGGTTGCCATCGTGGCCGCCGACAAGGAAGGCCTCAAGGCGTCGCGCCTTCGCAACTACCACCTGCGGGGCAGCTCGGCCATCAACTACGAGGCCGACATCATCCTCATCCTCAACGAGAAGTACCACATCGTCGCCAAGGTCAACATCGAGTTCAACCCGTACCAGGCGCAGCGCTTCCGGGACTGGGTCGTGATCTCGGTCGAGAAGAACCGTGGCGGCCAGGACAACGTGGACCTCGAGTTCGAGAAGCACTTCGAGTTCTCCTGCTTCGATCCCAACGGTCGAACGGTCCAGGAGAAGCTCATCGAGGAACGGCTCTACAACGACTAGGTCCCGGTTCGGCGGCCCGAAAGCGGCACGCCGACCGGATCCCGCGTGACACCGCCTATCGAATCGCGCCGCCATCGGGCCGCGTCGCTCATCGTCCTCGCGGTAGCGGCCCTGGCGAGTCTCGGAACCTCGGCCAGCACGCAGCCGCCGCCGGCGAATGACCGACATGGCGACCGGCACGATCCAGGTCACCGCTGAGAGTCCCGTCGCCGCCGTCGATGTGTCGGTCAGGGTGAACGCTGCTCTCCGCGCGGCTCCTACGAACTCGACCGAGGTTGCGATCGGGGCGACGAACACCGGCGGCCTGGACGCGGCGGAGGCCGCGACGCTCGTCACGATCGAGGCCCTCGACGGCCGGCCGGAAGCAAGGACCGACGTGTTCCCGTCGCTGCGGTCGTTCTTCGACCAGGCCTGCGGATCGGGCGACTGCACGCGTCGCTACCGAATCACCGTGGTCCTCACCGAGCCTGATGCCGACCGGGCCACCTTCGATTGGGCGGCCTCGGCGAGCAGCCGCTTCGGGCCGGGTGGAACCGGATCTCCGCCGCCCGACGCGCGGCTCGAGGTGACCGCCGAGCCGCCCGTCCTCGTGCCCGCCGACCGCCTGACGCGGACACCCGTGACCCCGGATCCCGTCCGAGTCGACGCGAGCCATCCGCGGACAGCGGTGACCTACGAGCTCACGCGAGCCCGCGATGCGGCGAGGAGCGGCGACTCAGCCAAGCTCCTACTTCGCCTGGAGGCGAACGATGGGGAGCCCAACATCGTTGCTCGCGTGGCGAGACTCACTGTCCGGTTGGGTGACGTCCAGGTGACCTCGACCGGAATCACGAGTCGGCTCCAGCTCGTGCCCATCACGCTGCCCGCAACCTGCGACGATCCGGGCGGCTGCATCGAGCCGCTGACGTTCCAGTTCGATTGGGAGGGAGGCGATCCGCCAATGGCATCGACCAGGCCTGGTCAGTCACCGGGCTGGCGATCGCAGCCAAGGACGGGCCGGCGGCTCCAGTCGCCTTCGGCGCCGAGTCGCGGACCGTGCTGGCGACCGATGACCCGCACCTGACCGCGACGACCTGCGGCTCGTTCGACATCGGGAAGGACAACATCACGTTCCTCGACGCGACGGTGACCCTGGACGCGACTGCGCTCGGGCAAGGTCAGGGCGGGGTCCACGGCGTCGTCCAGGGGAAGCTGACTGCGACGTCGACCGCCGAGGACGGGACCGCCAAGACGGAGCTGAGGATCGTGATCGACAGGAACTCGGTCGTCGGACAGCCGGGTGAGCCGTTGGCCGTGGTCGGGCAGTTGGTCACGCTCGACTGCGAGGGCCGCTCGCGTTGCACCGCCGACCTTGGGTTCGGCGCGTCGATGGGTTCTACCGACGCCGTCGATGTCCACGTCGAGTTGGACACTGACGGTCGTCTTCCTGGCGGATCCGCCAGCCCCCATCCAGCCGGAGGTCGAACTCCTGCTCGAGACGGCTCCGCGCCCCAAGCCCTGAGCTCTGAGCCAGCGGGATTCGCCCCGCCTACCACATCCGCGGGTTGATATCGTCCACATCTCGTCCACACCCGCACGAAGTTCGTGGATGACTTCGGGCAGTCGTAAGCGAAGTTGGTGGATAAGCGGGTTGTGGCCCACTGGACCCGACCCTACTGTAGGTCTTGCCCGAAGGGGCCGTCGGAACGGTTAGGCGAGGCGAGGAGCGATCCCCGCAGCGCCGCCGGTCTGATCGGGATCAGGCTGCAAGGCCTGGACCCGGTTGACCGCCGATCCGGGATGAGCCGGCTGCGATCACATCAAGGCTCGTTTGTCCTGGCGTCGCGACCGCTTCCACAAGTTCCTTCGGGCGTTTCTCTGTCCGGCGCGGGTTCAGGCTGCGGAAAGCCGCCGGCGTGCCGCCTACACTGGACACCTTGACGGTGCGAGAGGTAGGGATGAGCGCGAACTCCGAGCAGTTCCCCGATATAGTCGAGGTCGTCGTCGAGATTCCGCGCGGCAGTCGCAACAAGTACGAGTACGACGAGGCGGCCCACGTCTTCCGGCTCGACCGCGTCCTCGCGTCTGCTGTCCACTACAACTTCGACTACGGATTCATCGAGGGCACGCGGGCAGACGATGGAGATCACACCGACGCCCTCCTGCTGATCGACGAGCCGACGTTTCCGGGCTGCCGCGTCTGGGCGCGGCCGATCGGCGGGCTGGAGATGCGGGACGACAAGGGCTTCGACTTCAAGGTCCTCTGCGTGGCCGTCGGCGATCCGCACCAGGCACACGTCGAGCGGCTCGAGCAGGTCCGCCCGCACCGTCTCGTCGAGATCAAGCACTTCTTCGACACGTACAAGCTGCTCGAGGACAAGGAAGTCGACGTCGTCGGTTGGCGCGAGGCCGAACGGGCGCGCGAGGTCCTGGCGGCCGACCGGAAGACATTCCAGGGCGAGGGGAGCGTGCCCTCGAGCGGGACCGTGTGACCGATCGACCTGGAAACGAGACAGCCCTCGGGCGCCGGCTGTTTGTCGCCATCCCCATCCCGTCCCCGGTTCGGGACGCCGTCACGGCGCTCGTCGACGGAGTCCGGAGTGCCGGCGACCCGGCCATCCGGGACGTTCGCTGGGTCCGCCTCGCCGGCCTCCACCTGACCGTCCGGTTCCTCGGCCCGACCGAGGAGGAGCACGTCGCCGATGTGGCGGCGGCGGTCGATCAGGCGGCTCGCCGGCTTGCGCCGTTCGACGTCGTCATCGCAGGTGGTGGGGCATTCCCGTCGGTGGCGCGGCCCAGGGCGTTGTGGCTCGGCGTTGCCGACGGCGTGAACGAGTTGGCGGCCGCAGCTGTGGCGCTGGATGACGCCCTCGCCCAGGTCGGCTGGCCCCGCGACGAGCGCCCGTATCGGGCTCACCTGACGCTGGCTCGGTCGGACGGCGTCCGGTCGGGGCCGGCCGTTGCACGGCGGCTGATTGACGCGGCAGCCGCGGTCCGGGAACCGTTTCGGGCCGAGTCGCTCGTGCTGTTCGAGAGCATTTCGGGTGGCGGGGCCGCGCGGTATGTGCCGCTCCACGAGGCGAAGCTTGGTTGACGATCGCAAGGCCCACGGGACACGCCTCCGAACGTCCGAAAGGCCGTTGGGTGCTAGCATTCCCGCGTCCGTGAGAGCGCGGATCTGCCGACGAATGCCGGCCGGAAAGAGAGGATCAGGGACGTGACCTCCGCCCAGCGCGCGCGGCTAGTCGTCGCCCTCGGCGTCCTTAACCTCGTCCTCGCGACCTTCGCCCTGGCGGTCGGTTTCGGCGCTCCTCGCACCGGACCAGGCGGCGTTGCCGTGACCTCCCCGACGCCCATCGCGACGGTCACTCCCTCGGCGACGCCGACCGGCCCCGGCCCCACCACGAGCTCACCGCCTGGATCGCCGGGAATCTCGACGCCGACGCCGGCATCGACCCAGCCGTCGGCCAGCATCAGTCCCACGGTCACGCCACTGCCGAGCGGCCAGGTCGCGATCGGGCCGAGAGCGCCGTCGCCACGCCCGGCGGCCGGCCCGACGAGCGCTCCAACCAACAACCCCACTGCGAACCCGACGCCGACCCGGCCGCCGACCGCGACTTCTGCTCCAACGCCGCGCCCCACACCCCGCGTTTCCCCGGCGCCGACGCCGCGCGCGACCCCGCATGCGACGCCACAGCCGACGCCGAAGCCCACACCGAAGCCAAAGCCGGTGAAGGCAAAGCCACCGTGCCCGGGCACTGTGGATGGCCCCCCCGGCAAACACAAGGGCGAAGGCGGCGATCCGCCCTGCGGCAAGGACAAGACCAAGGGCGGCGTGGTGATCGTGCTGCCGCTCGCGCTTGCCGCCGCGGCAGGCGGGATCCGGCGACGAGCTGACGACTCATTGCACGGGCGGCGCCGCACGCGGTAGGCTCCCCTCCCGGCCGAACCATCGGCCCGGAACGAAAGACGAGGGATCTGCCATGGCGCACGTCATGACCCGACGAACGAAGTTCACCCTCGACGAGGACCGCATCCCGCGCGCGTGGTACAACATCGCCGCCGACCTGCCGGTCCCGCCCCAGCCATACCTCCACCCGGCAACGCTCCAGCCGATCGGACCCGACGACCTCGCGCCGCTCTTCCCGATGGCCCTCATCGGCCAGGAGGTGAGTGCGGACCGCGAGATCGAGATTCCGGAGCCGGTTCGCGAGGCATATGCGCTGTACCGGCCGAGCCCCCTCTACCGGGCCCACCGACTCGAGGCTGTCCTCGATACGCCGGCCCACATCTATTACAAGTACGAGGGCGTCAGCCCGGCCGGCAGCCACAAGCCGAACACGGCGCTGGCCCAGGCCTACTACAACAAGCAGCAGGGCGTCACCCGGATCGCAACGGAGACCGGGGCCGGGCAATGGGGGAGCGCGATGGCCTTTGCCGGCGCCTACTTCGGGCTCGAGGTCAAGGTCTACATGGTTCGGGCGAGTTACGACCAGAAGCCGTACCGCCGCATCCTCATGGAGACCTACGGCGCGGAGGTTGTGCCCAGCCCGTCGCCGACGACGAACTATGGCCGCAGTGTCCTGGCCGCGACCCCCGACAGCCCCGGGTCACTCGGGATGGCGATCAGCGAGGCGGTCGAGGATGCGGCGACCCGCGATGACACGAAGTACTCGCTCGGTTCGGTCCTGAACCACGTGCTCCTGCACCAGACCGTCATCGGCCAGGAGGCGATCGAGCAGATGGGCATGGCCGGTGAGTCGCCGGACGTCGTGATCGGCTGCACAGGCGGCGGCTCGAATTTCGGTGGGATGGCCTTCCCGTTCCTCGGTCGCAACTTCCGGGAGGGGGCCAAGCATCGGATCATCGCCGTCGAGCCGGAGGCGGCTCCGTCGCTGACCCGCGGCGTCTACGCCTACGACTACGGCGACACGGCCAAGATGGCGCCGGTCGCCAAGATGCACACCCTCGGCCACGATTTCATCCCCGATCCCATCCATGCCGGCGGCCTCCGCTACCACGGCATGTCGCCGCTCGTGTCGCTGCTCAAGGAACACGGCTATATCGAGGCGCGAAGCGTCCACCAGCGGGCGAGCTTCGGCGCGGGCGTCCAGTTCGCGCGGGCCGAGGGAATCCTTCCGGCTCCGGAGCCGACCCACGCGATCAAGGTCGCGGTCGACGAGGCGCTCGCCGCCAAGGAAGCGGGCGAGGCGCGGGTGATCCTGTTCAATCTCTGCGGCCATGGCCATTTCGACCTGTCCGCCTACGAGCGATATCTCAACGGGTCACTCGAGGACTTCGAGTATCCGGCCGAGCGGGTCGAGGAGGCGCTCAAGAGCCTGCCGAAGGTCTGATTGCGCCGTACGGATGCGGGCCGCCCCGAGGGGGGATCGGAGCGGCCCACGACCGGCCACCTGCCCAGGTGACCGGCTGCTTGCCCTGGTGACAAACCCAGCGGATGATGGCGCCCCGATCGGCGCGAGGCATCCCCCATCTGACGTAATTTCAACGGCCCTGACGGATGGGGTGACCGCCGCCGGTTCCGTCGCTAGGATTGAGGCCATGCCCAGGCTCGCGTGCTGGTCCTGTGGACGGGTAATCTACGCCGTCGCGCCGCTCGAATCGCTCTTCGCCGAGGAGCGCCGGTGTCCGCGCTGCGGGGCGTTCCTCAACGGCGAGCGACGCGAGGAGGATCGACGGATGATGGCCCGCCGCGTGAATCCGATCGACGAGCCCGGCCCGCCGAAGACGAAGGAGCGTCGGGAAACGGACCGTCGCCAGCACCGCCGGCGGAAGCCCGCCGATGGAACTGGAACATCGCGATTGGGCTCAGCCGACGACCTCGGCTGGAGCGATTAGCGCCCCGGCCCGACCTCTTCGCCGCAGGTTAGCGAGAGGCGGTCGCACCCTCGGGCGTAGGCGGGTCCACGAGCCGGTATTTCAGCGCAAACGCGACGGCTTCCAGCTTCGAGTGGACGCGGAGCTTGCCCATGATGTTCTGGACGTGGGTCCGGAGCGTGTTCGGGGCGATGAACAGGCGCTCGCAGATCTCCGGCGTGGACATGCCCTCGGTCAGGGCGCGGAGGATTTCGAGCTCGCGCGGCGTGAGGGGCTCGACGACGCGCCGTTCGTCGCCGCGCTCTCGTGCGGCCGCGACGCGGCGCGCGATCTCGACGATCACCGAGCGCGGCAGGAGGGTCTCGCCGGCGTGGGCGGCACGGACCGCCGTCACGACGTCCTCCGCGGCCCGGTCCTTGGTCAGGTAGCCATCGGCGCCCGCCTGGATCGACTCCAGTAGCGTCTCATCGTCAGTGAGGGCGGTCACCATGACGATGCGCGCGGCCGGCCAGCGGGCCTTGATGGCACGCGTCGCCTCGGCGCCCGTGCCGTCCGGCAGGCGGTAGTCCATGAGGACGACGTCGAGTTGCTCACGGGCCATGATCTTCGCGTCCGCGACCGTTCCCGCGATGCCCACGACCTGCATGTCCGGCTCACGCGAAAGCATCGCCGCGAGTGCGTCCGCCAGCAGCTGGTGATCCTCGACGAACAACACCCGGATGGGCTTCGGGTCGGCGCTCACGGCACCCCTTGTGGTAGGCCAGGTAAATGGTCGATTGACTTGAGTCTAGCACCGCGGAATCCCGGTTACGGCTGCTCCCGTGGCGACCAGCCAGCCGGTCACGTCGCCGCCCTGCGATACTCGGTCGATGAGGGTGGCGCTGCTCGGTTTCGGCCTGATCGGGGGATCGATCGCGCGCTCGCTCCGGCGCGACGCAAGCGAATGGTCAATCGCGGCGTGGAGCCCGTCGGGTGACGGGCCGGCGCGGGCACGGGACGAGGGCGTCGTGGCCGACGCGTGTACGTCTCCGGACGATGCGGTCCGCGATGCCGAACTTGTCGTGCTGGCCGGACCGCCCCTCGCGGCACTCGAGCTGATCGACGAGATGAGCCGCGGCGGGCTGGCCAGCGCGATGGGCCCGGACGCTGTTGTGACCGACGTCGCGAGCACGAAGCAGGCGATCATGGCCCGGGCGGAGGCTGCCCGGCTGAGGTTCGTGGGTGGCCACCCGATGGCCGGCCGTGAGGCGAGCGGCTACGAAGGGTCGTCGGCTGACCTGTTCGCCGACCGGCCGTGGGTCGTCGTCCCGGGAGCCCGAGCCAGCTCCGCCGATCGCGAGCGGGTGGAGCGACTGGCTCGAGCCTGCGGGGGGCGCCCGGTCGAGATGACGGCCGCGGCGCACGATGCCGCGGTTGCGGCGATCAGCCATCTCCCGCTCGTCGTTGCGGCGGCGCTCGTCGAGGCGGTTGTCGGCACCGGCGATGGACCCGATCGCGGGGACTGGCCGGTCGCTGGCTCGCTCGCGGCGAGCGGCTGGCAGGGGATGACCAGGCTCGCCCGGGGCGACGTGGCGATGGGCGCGGGCATCGTCGCAACGAACGCCCCGGCGATCGCGGCCCGCATCCGCGACGTGCGCGACGCACTGGACACGTGGCTTCACGAGCTCGATCGAGCCGGCGGCCCAGATGCAGCGGCCGTCGCGGAACGGCTGGCAGCCGCGCGCCGCCGCCTGGAGGCGGCCGAATGAGGGACGACGAGCTCGTCTTCGTCGTCCCCCGCGGCGCCGTGATGTCAGACGAGGGCTGGTATGGCCTCCAGTCAGCCGACCTCGACGCATTCCTTGCGACACTCGAGCGAGACGGGCGGTTCGAGCCGAGACCGGTCATGGAGGCCGACCCGGCGTTCAAGCAGGTCATTCCGTACCTGGTGCTCCGTGACGGCGACCGCTATTTCCTCATGCGCCGGACTCGGGCCGGCGGCGACGTCCGGCTCCATGACCGCTGGTCGATCGGGGTCGGTGGTCACCTCAACCCGGGCGACGAAGATCTCGACGGTGGCCTGCGGAGGGAATGGTCGGAGGAGCTGGTCGCAGATTTCGTCCCGGAGTTCCGCTTCATTGGATTGCTGAACGACGACGCGACGCCCGTCGGCCAGGTCCACCTCGGGGCCGTGTTCGTCGCGGATGCCGCGGGAAGGCCGGTATCGATCCGCGAGACCGACAAGCTCAGCGGAGCGTTCGCAACTCCTGCCGAGGTCGCCGCCGTCGCCGCGGACCTCGAGACCTGGAGCCGCCTCGTTTTCGATGCCCTCGGAGCGCAGGCAGTACGATAAATCGCACGGAAACCCGATGAGCCGCCGACTCGCGAGGACCATCTACGGGTTGCCCCTCCTGCTGGGGCTGTTCGGGCTGTCGGTCGGATCACTCCGCGCGGCCGACGCCGGCGATGTCGTCGTCTTGACCGCCGACGGGATCGTCGACAACGTCATGGCGGGCTACCTCTCGGAGGGGATCGCCCAGGCGGCGACCGATGACGCGGCAGCGGTCGTGATCCGGCTCAACACGCCGGGTGGCGGGCTCCAGGCGACGTACGAGATCGTCGGGACGCTCCTCGAGGCCGATGTGCCGACGATCGTCTGGGTCGCTCCGGCCGGCGGGCGCGCAGCAAGCGCCGGGACGTTCATCACGCTCGCGTCTAATGTCGCGCTGATGGCCCCCGGCACGAACATCGGGGCCGCTTCCCCTGTCATGGCCGGTGGTGAAGACATCCCGGAGACACTCCGCGACAAGGTCTTTAACGACACGATCGCGAAGATCCGGGCGATCGCCGAGGAGCGAGGACGGAACGTGGAGTGGGCGGTCTCGACCGTCGAGAAGGCCGTGTCGTCCGCCGCCAGCGAGGCTGTCCAGGTGGGCGCCGTCGACGGCATTGCCGCGTCCCTAGACGATGTGCTCGCCTTTGCGAACGGGCGTGAGGTCACGATCGACGGCCAGGCGGTCACCCTGAACCTCGCTGGTGCGGCGACCGAGGAGCTCGGGATGAACCCGTTCCAGGCGTTCCTCCACCTGCTGTCGGACCCGAACATCGCGGCGCTTCTGTTCAGCGTCGGTTCGCTCGGCCTGATCTATGAGCTGATCAGCCCGAACTTCGTGACCGGCATCCTCGGCGGCATTGCGATAATCCTGGCCTTCATTGGCTCCGACAGCTTGCCGCTCAACGTCGCCGGGCTCCTGCTCATCGGGTTCGCGATGATCCTGTTCGTCCTCGAGCTGAACACGACAAGTCACGGTCTCCTCACCGTCGGCGGGATCGTCTGCTTCGCCTTGGGAATGTCCGCCCTCTACACCACGCCGGGCGACCCCTTCGGTCCGATCGTCCAGGTCGCGACACCGCTCGTGGTGGTCATGACGGCGACGTTCGGGATCCTCATGGCCCTCGTCACCGTGGCCGCCATCAGGACGCGAAGGATGCCCATGCCCGGACTCGCGGGAGTCGGCGTCCAATCCGGCGCGCACGGCGTCGTCCGGCGGCCGCTCGAGCCGCTTGGCTCCGTCCATATCGCCGGCGAGGAGTGGTCAGCGCGTTCAGCCGACGACCGGCCGATCGAGCGAGGCACTCCGGTCAAGGTCGTTGCGGTCGACGGGCTGACCGTGCTCGTCGAACCGGATCCACTTTCATCACAGGCCTGAGCCAATCGGAGGATCCATGGAACTGCCCGTAGGCGCGGCAATCGCCGCGTTCGTCATCGTCGTCATCCTCGTTATCGTCTACCTGTCGATCAGGGTCGTTCAGCAGTACGAGAAGATGGTCGTGTTCCGGCTCGGCCGGACGAATGAGTTGATGGTCCGCGACCCAGGGCTGCGCTTCCTCGTCCCGATCATCGATCGACCGGTCAAGGTCGACGTCCGCGAACAGTTCATCGAGGTCCCGAGCCAGACGACGATCACGAGGGACAACGCTCCGATCAACGTTGACTTCCTGATCTACTGGCGGATCAGCGACCCGCTCAAGAGCGTCGTCAACGTCGTCAACTTCCCGGGTGCACTGCAGGGTGTCGCTACCACGACGTTGCGGGCCGTCATCGGCGACATCCTCCTCGACGAGGTGCTGTCCAAGCGCGAGCAGATCAACGAGGTCCTGCGGGTCAAGCTCGACGAGGTCACCGAGCGCTGGGGCGGCAAGGTCACGACGGTCGAGATCCGAGAGATCACCCCGCCGAGGGACGTCCAGGATGCGATGAACCGGCAGCTCTCCGCCGAGCGGACGCGGCGCGCCGTGATCACGGAGTCCGAGGGCTCGCGCCAGGCAGCGATCAACGTCGCCGAAGGCCAGAAGCAGGCCGAGATCCTCAAGGCCGAAGGCGATCGGCAGGCCGCGATCCTGCGGGCCGAGGGCTTCAGCGAGGCGCTGACCCGGATCTACGGAGCCGCTTCGGGGATCGACGCGAAGACGATGGCACTCCAGTACCTGGAAGCGCTGAAGGCGCTTGGATCCAGTCCCGCAACGAAGTTCGTCATCCCGACGGAGTTCACCCGGCTGCTCGAACCGATCGCGGGCTTCGTCGAGCGGGGAATGGCACCCGACGACGGCAGCCGCCCAGCGGCGGAGCGTTGATCCGCCGCTTGGCGGTGTTCGCGGGTCTGGCCGCCCTGCCGGCGGCGGTTGCCCGGCTCGTCATCGGCCGCGGCGCGGGGCGGCTGCTCGACGCGCCGCGGACGACCGAGGCGGAGGCGGCGCTCGGTCCGGCACTCGACGCGCTCGGTGGCGAGGTCGTCCGGCTCCGATCGCGCGATGGCCTTCGACTCACCGGGCGCTGGCTACCGGCCGATCGACCAGCGAGCCGCAAGTCCTGCGTCGGCGCCGGCGCGGAGACCTGGCGGCCCGACCCTCATGAGGCGATCCTGTTGCTCCACGGCTGGTCGGGCTCGGTGGCGCCGGATCTCGTCGAGTACGGCCCGTTCCTCCGTCGAACCGCCGGTGTACTCGGCCTCGACTTTCGGGGCCACGGCGAGTCCGACGATGCGCCGACGACGTTCGGCCTCCACGAGGTCGAGGACGTGGCGGGCGCGCTGTCATGGCTCGGCGAACGGGGGATTACGAGCGTCGCACTCTTCGGTACGTCGATGGGCGGCATCACCGCGCTCGCCTCGATCGTGGTCCTCGGCGACGGGTCGCTGCCGGGTGCGGACGTCGATCGAGATGCCCTCGCCGAGGACCGTTCGGCGCCGCGGCCGCGGATCGTGGCCGCGGTGGGGGACTCCGTTGCGCCGGAGCTGACCACCCCCGTCGCGAACCGGATGCA
>Ga0184623_10000657_pt1 | contig 14755 bp, 15 predicted proteins | sample PLM1_100_b1_FD_133138 | JGI IMG/M metagenome (GOLD analysis project Ga0184623, IMG submission 133138) | Groundwater sediment microbial communities from an aquifer in East River, Colorado, USA - PLM1_100_b1 | ecosystem: Environmental > Terrestrial > Soil > Riparian zone | place: USA: East River...
GCCAACTGGGCTTGCTCTTGCCGTGTGTCGAGCTCTACGAGCACGTCCCCCGCACTGACCGACAGTCCGGAATCAAACGCGATGCGATCCACGATGCCCGGGAGGTCAGCGCTCACGGTGACGCCCTGAACGGCGGCCATCGTACCGATAGCGCTCAGCGTCGCCGGCCACCTTTCCTGCCGCACGACTATCGTGGTGACGGCTTCGGGAGGTGGCTGAAACGCGGCCGCCTGTCCAACGGCAGTTTGAATTTGCTTGAACTTCACGAAGCCGAAGGCTGCGATGAAGACAGCCGTCACGGTCAGCATCAGGATCATTCGTTTTGCCATGAGCTCCTCTTCAAGTCCTGAACGACATGCCTCGCAACTACCCGGAGAATCGGCGCCGGCCTGCGTGGTATGAACCAACGGAATGAATCCGCAGGCCGACGCCGGGCGGTCGCTCGACCCCAACGCATCTCAGCGGCCGACGTTGAGGAAGACACCGCCGTAAACGCGATGGCCATATCGCGTTTCTTGCCCGAAGAAATCAGGGGCATCGTCCTTTGATTGGACGGCGAGGAACCGGTAGTCGCCGCGCAGCCCCCAGCGACCTGCATACCACTTGACACCGCCGCCCACATTGCCGGTCAAGAACGTCTCCGTGCTGTTGATTCCGAGACTGGCCTTCTCAAACAGGCTCAAGCCGCCAAGCCCGCCGGTGACGTATGGCACCACGGCGCTCCGATTCGGGACGGAGACCACGAGGTTCCCGCTGTAGTTCAGCAGGTTGGGCGTTTTGACGTCCGATGTCAGCCCGCCGAACTGCAGATTCTGCGAGATGCCCAACGCGCCGCTGACATCGCCCTCAATGCCGAGGTACCGATTGATGTTCACCGTGACTCCCGCGCCGAGGTCGTAGTTGCCGAAACTTGGTCCTCCTGTGTCCTTGCCCTCGGTGAAGAACATCCCGCCGCCGGGAATGATCGTCACTTCGGCAACGCCCGGCCCTGGCACCAGGTCCTGCGCGTGGGCCTGACCCGTCCCCACGAATCCCACCACTGCGAGAAGTACTGCGATCCAACGTGTCATGATTGACCTCCTGTTATGAACGCGGGCTGTTATGAATTGGAAAACGACGTGTCGCTCACTCGTGTTCATACGGTGATACTCTCGCTCTCGTTCCGCATACTGCACAATCGGGCAGGAGCTGGATCTCTTGCTCCTGCTTGTGCGCTAAATCGAAACGCGACCTCCGGGTGAGAACGGTCTGCGACTTTCGGACGATGCAGTCATCGGCCATGTGGGCAGTAGAGAAAAGGCTGTCGATTTCAGTGGCAAACTGCTCGATAATGAAAAAGATGTGAGCTGGCTTACGCCGCAAATGAGATAGCGAGGCAGGGGGCAACCATGGCATCAGAAGTTCGAAGCCCGATCGAATCAGAACAGCGTGGCCATTCCGACTGCAAAGAAAAACACGAGATGCATCAGCAACCGGAAGAAGCGACGTCACGCGATCCGGAGATACTTCGCAACGCGCTGATTCGCGAAGCTGCCGAGCGTCGGCGTGCGGAGTGCCGCGCAAAAATCCAGACTGAGGTTGTGCAGCTCGCGCTCGACCTGCTGGTACGCGAACCCGATGTCGACGGCTTCTTCGGAGAATTGACGAAGACGATGGTCGAAGAGGGTGAGAACCATGCTTGCGGTGTGTGGTTGATCGATGAGGACCATCACGGGTGCGATCTGTGGATGGCGTACTTGTCCGATCGCCTGTACACAGCGAAGAGCGCCGACTGGGCGACGTTGGCGTTGCCGCGCGAAAGCATGGCGATGCATCTCTTCAACCACACAGCGGGATGGAACCAGACGATCGAGTACCAGAGCGACGACTCCCGTTTGCCGGAGCCGGTTCGAGAATTCAACCGCCACGCGGGCGTGCATTCGCTTGTGGTCACTCCACTCGTCCTGGGAAGTCGCAATCTCGGATGGATGGCGATCTCTACGTTTCCGACCCCAGGGTGTGACGGATGGTGGCGCGTCGCCTTGCTCGAGGCGATCGGGCGACAAGCGACACTGGCGCTGCACCAGAGTCGCCTGGCGGAATTGAGCCGACGTGAAGAGCGCCGCAAGGCAATCCTCGAAGAGCGCAACCGCCTCGCGCGCGACATTCACGACAACCTGGCGCAGGGGTTTGCTGCAATCCTGATGCAGCTTCAAGCCGCTCGAAGGGAGGTCGCCACGTTGCCAGCCGCCGTTGCCTCGAGCCTCGAGACGGCAGTCGAGCTCGCTCGCACGCACCTCACCGAAGCGCGGCGATCCGTTGGCACGCTTCGGCCGAACGTCGGCCCTGGTGAGGACGTCGCGACAGCGCTCAAACGCCTCGCGGGTCTGGGCCAACGCACAACCGACGTGCCGATTGAGGTGGTCCTGGAGGAGCTGCCGCGCTTTGGCGACGGCGTGGAACGGGAGATCATTGGCATCGCGCAAGAGGCGCTGACAAATGCGGTACGCCACGCGCACGCGCGCCGCATCATGATCCGGGCATCGACCGTGAGATCGCTTGGTTTCCGCTTATCGGTGGCCGACGATGGACGCGGGATCACACGGGAACGGCCTACCTCCGGTTTCGGCATGACAAGCATGCAGGAACGGGCTGAGCGAATCGGCGCGTCGTTGACCATCGTGACGGCGCCACGCAGCGGCACGGAAGTCGTGCTGGCGTGGGAGCCATCTTCTTTACCTACACAAGTCTATGTCGCAAGCTGACCCCGTCATCGATACGCCCGCCAAAACCCGGGTGCTCGTCGTGGATGATCACGCGCTGCTCAGAACCGGCGTCGCGAACATCATCAATCAGGAACCCGATCTGCGCGTGGTCGCCGAAGCCGGGAACGGAGTCGAGGCGGTCGAAGCCTACGAGCGCCATCACCCTGATGTGACGTTGCTCGACCTGCGGATGCCGGTGATGGAAGGCGTCGAGGTCGTTCGCCGAATCAGGGAGCGGGACCCGCGAGCGCGTGTGATCGTGCTCACCACCTATGACACAGACGACGAGATCTCGCGTGCGCTCAAGGCGGGGGCGAAGGCGTACGTGCTGAAAGACATCTCTGCGGACGACCTCATCGCTTGCATCCGCGATGTGCTCGCCGGCAAGACTTATCTCGCGCCGGCCGCGGCAGCGAAGCTGGCGGAGGGCGTGACGCGCGTGCGGCTCACGCCGAGGGAGATGGCGACGCTGCGCCTGATGGCGGACGGCAAAGCCAACAAAGAGATCGCCAGCGAGCTCGACATCAGCGAGCGCACAGTGAAAACTCACCTGGGGCATCTGTTCGAGAAGTTGGGCGTCACGAGCCGCACCGAAGCCGTCAAGGTTGCGACGCGCCGGGGTCTGGTGCGTCTCGAATAACGGCGACCTTCTTGGTTTTCGATCCGTAGCCCGCACTCGTGCACGGCGTCTTCAGATCCAGTCTCCACTTCATGTCCGCCCGGTATAAAAGTGTCAAGGAGGATGCCATGTTGCTGATCAGAGAAATTTTCTTCTGCAAGCCTGGACAGGTGCGGCCCCTGGTCGAGAAGTTTCAGACAATGAACAAACTGAGCCAGAAACTGGGTCTTGGAAGCGCGCGCCTGATGACTGATCTGAGCGCCGAGCGATATTGGACGGTCGTCTCGGAGTGGGAAGTCAAGAGCCTGGCAGAGTTCGAAGAGCAGATGGGCAAATCGATGAACAACAAGGAGCTCGAGGGGGCCATGAAGGGGTATCACGACCTGGTCGACCATGGCCGCCGCGAAATCTACACGATCGAAACTTAGTGGGCTCCAGCGCTATTGGGACTTCAACAGCGCCACGAGATCGCGGTGTGCGAAGATCACATCAGGATCCTCTTGCAACGCCGCGTCATATCGCCGGGCGTAGACACCACCGCTTTCGTCCGGTGCCGTCAAAGCCCTCGAGTGCGCGACCACGGCTTGCAGGTCATTTATCATCGGGAGTGTTTTCTCTTCCAGGATCTGATCGATGCGCACAATGAGTTGCGACATGGGTCTGAGCCAGGCGAATTGCGCGTCTTCCAGGACGATATCCAGCAAGTCGCTGTTCGATTGGCGGCCGTGTATTCGTTCGTACCCCCGACGCTCCCAGTCGAGCAGGCTTTTGTGCAAGTGGAGCAGCGCCTTTCGCAAATCGACCAGCAGAGTTCGCGGATCAGAATGCGTTAGGAGCCGATCGCGCGTGCGGTGTGTCGTGCTGTCCGCGTTGTCACCTTCGCCGGGGAGGGCACTGTGATCGTCCGGATTCGGGATCGACGAGAGCGGATCGCTGGCCGGAAACGTCCCCTCAATAGTCTCGTCCATGGCCGCTTCTCGAATTGCGCGCTCTTCGGCGGGCGTATGACGATGGTCGGGGTTGCTCATACTGAGGACCGTAGAGCCTTGCCCACTGGCTGAAGACTCTTTGCCCCGCTGGTCGTCTGGATTGCAAGGGCGGTTCGGAATGGATGTCCCTTCCCTGACTCAGGCGCGGCGCCGGAGGCGCGGGGGCGTTTCCTCTCGTTGAGCCGGGGCATCCCGGTCGATCCATTTGTCCGCCCAATCGGCGATGGCGTTGATCGCCGAGGCGAGCGCGCGCCCTTTCTTGCTCAAGGCATATTCCACGCGCACCGGCGTGTCCGGAACCACCGTGCGTTCGACGATGCCCTCCTGCTCGAGTTCCTGGAGCCGCTCGCTGAGCATCCGGTCCGTGATATCCGGAATAGCGTCGCGCAGCGTCGCGAATCGGCAGCGCGACTTCAAGAGGACAAAAATAATCGCGCCGGTCCAACGCCGGCCGATCAATTCGCTGGCGCGGTGAAACCGGCCGCAGAGCTCAGGAATGTGACCTGTGTCTCGCATGACCTCTGGAAGCTAGGATACTGCCGCGGCGGCCATTCTGCAAGTAGCTACTTGACATATAGTCACTATACATACTATAGTATTCGGCGAGGAAAGGCGGTTGATCCCGCCGGGAGGTGCACATGGACGCAGGTCTCGTTCTTGCGCGATTGGTGTTCGGACTGCTGATGGCCGGCCACGGCGCGCAGAAGCTTTTTGGCTGGTTCGGCGGTTATGGAATTGCCGGCACAGGGGGTTTCTTCGAAGGGCTCGGATTCCGTCCTGGGCGGCCGTTCGCCGCGGCCGCAGGAGCGAGCGAGTTCGCAGGCGGTCTGCTCGTCGCGCTCGGCTTGCTCGGTCCGGTAGGGCCGGCGCTGATGCTTGCCGTGATGCTCGTCGCGATGATCAGCGTGCATTGGCACAACGGTGTTTTTGCGACGACGAATGGAGTCGAGGTCACCTTGTTGTACGCGACAGCCGCCGTCACGCTCGCGCTGACAGGATTTGGCGGTTATTCAGTCGATGCTCTGCTCGGCCTCTCCCCCCTGTGGACGCCGGCCCTGACGTGGAGCGCGCTCGGCCTCGCTACCGTCGGCGCGATCGCGAATCTGGCGGTGCGGCGCCCGCCGGCGACCGTGACTGCGGCTGCGTAACACCGCCCGAGATCCGATTTCGATGGGAAGCACGGAGGAGAACCATGTCAGTTCGACCGATTAGACGAGTTGTGGAATCGAAGCCGACAATCGAAGGCGCCGGCGTGAAGCTCCGGCGTGCGTTCGGCTTTGGCGACACCACCGAATTCGACCCGTTCCTGTTGCTGGACGACTTTCGAAACGAGAACCCCGGCGATTATCTCGCCGGGTTTCCGTGGCACCCGCACCGCGGGATCGAGACGATCACCTACGTGCTCGCAGGCAGCGTCACGCACGGCGACAGTCTCGGCAATCGTGGCGAGATGGGCGCCGGCGATGTGCAGTGGATGACGGCGGGAAGCGGCATTCTCCATCAGGAAATGCCTCAGGGTGATACGCAGGGCCGGATGCACGGTTTCCAGCTGTGGGCGAATCTCCCCTCGTCTCTCAAGATGACTGCGCCGCGGTATCAGGACGTGTCATCGAAGGATATTCCTGAAGTGATCGACGACGATGGGACGCGCGTGAGAGTGATCAGCGGGAACTTCTGGGGGAAAACCGGCACGGTGGATCGCGTGGCCGCCGATCCGAGGTATCTCGACGTGTTCGTGCCACCGGGTCACCGAAAGAGGCTGGCTGTCGAAAGCTCACGCCACGCCTTTGCGTACGTCTTCGATGGGTCGGGCTCATTTCGCGACGCGTCTCAGCCCCGTTCAGTGCGGACGGAGATCGTCGGCTCAAATCAGTCGCCCGGCGCAGGCGAGGTCGGGAATCGATCGCTGGTGCTGTTCGACAGCGGTGACGAAATTGTGGTCCAGGCTGGTGCCGACGGAATCAGATTCCTGCTGGTGTCAGGAAAGCCGATCGAGGAACCCGTCGCGTGGTACGGGCCCATCGTGATGAACACAAGAACAGAGCTGGAGCAGGCCTACACTGAGCTTCGCGAAGGCACTTTCATCAAAAAACGGTAGTCGAGCAGCCGCTGCAAGAACGCAAGGCTACGCCTGGCTCTGGAATAACCCGATGACGTTGCCTTCAGTATCAGCCACGCGCGCGTAGGCGCCCATGTCCGGAATGGGTGTGATGGGTGTGATGACTTTGCCGCCCGCTGCTTGAACCTTCTTGATCGTGGCGTCCAGCGACGTCACCCCAACATAGATCGCGGGGTGCGGTGCCGTGCAGGGATGAGAAGCGCAGTCCCCCCAATCCGGGAGTGGATTGGGGGACTGCTTCGCCAAGGCTGCGCTCTGCCCCAACGTCCCCTTTTGGCCGGTCAAGGCGCGATGCCCGCTAAACAATTCGTGCAAGTCCCAGGTGGCAGTTACTGATTGCCGCCGTGCTCATCATCGCCGTGCTTATCAAATGTACCGATGCCGGCAAATCTCTCGAAATCGGTGAACACTTGCCCGGGGGAAAGTTTCCCAAACGTCTCTGTGCCAACGGCCTTGAAGTTTTTATAGCGTCCGGTACTTTTCTCGACATCGACGTGCCATGTCCCGTGCCCTTGTGATAGCACACACAGACCGACGTCAAGACCAAGGTTCCTTTTCCGTCTGACCTTACATACGTGAATTTGCAGTGAACGATGTCCCCCCCGGCATCCTCTTAACATCCATTCTACTCGTGCCGCTTACCACGTCTGTTCCGATGATGGCCGTGAACACTCCCTCAAATGACACATCGAATCCGGTGGGTGGTGTGGCGGCGCTTCGACTAAAGGTGTCGTAGAGGGCCACCGGACAAATTGCCGGATTCGTCGTCGCCGACCACGCCGAACCAACAATCGCGAGTGAGCACAGGGCGCAGATCAAGAAGCCTCTGCGCGTCACTGTGCGGGGAAGCACTGCCATGATCGTGGCGGGAATCCTTGATTTATAGTTCACTTGGCACATTGCATGCCAGGCTGGCTTTGCTTGATCGGAGCCTCGGTGCGTCAGAAGGCGATCCTTAACCACGGGCTGCCAGCTGTTCTCGAGTTGGAGCGCAGCTGACCACATCGATCGCATCATTCGAGCGCGACGTGAGGAGGCGCTCGTGCCGCCTTCCTGGGGTCTGCTTCGAGACGTGCGTAGAATCCCATTCGGCCGCTACCGTGATGCATTGCTGAACGGCGAATCTGAAAGAGGTGGAACACTCTAGGTGATGTTGGAGACGAGCTCTGCTCAATACTGCACACGTCGGCCTTCGCCAAGCGATCGTCGGCTGCGCTGCCGCCTGTGATGTGCAAGACAGTCCGGCGTGGTTCCCGGTTCCTGTCCTATGGGTGTCGCGTCAGTGGCGGATGGGCTACGATCTGTTCCGTTCGCGGAAAGGCAAGCGAGGTTTGTCCTGCTGGGGAACGCGTGCAGTTTGGATTGGCAGTTGACGGAGAAGTAATCCTGTGGCCGCCTCGTAATTTAGCGCATTCGCCGTAACAGCGAAGGACGCAGTAAACTTTACTGTTCGCGTAATTTCAATAGTGCGAGAGTGCGAGGAGCGACGCGGGGCGTAGGGGTCCCCGCCCCTCGATAAACTCTGGGCGCCCTGAGCCTGTCGAGGGCGCAAGCGACGAGCTTCGTGGCGGGGTCGCCAGCGCGGCAGCCGCGCTGGGGTGCCTTGGGGGTAGGGGCCCCACGATTCAATATTGGAGGGATGGCCGAGTGGTCGATGGCGGCGGTCTTGAAAACCGTTGGACGGGAAACCGTCCCGTGGGTTCGAATCCCTCTCCCTCCGCCAACTAAACACTTTATTTTCTATATCTTACAAAGGAACATTCTGACAGTGTACTTTCGGGCCTGTTGAGCAGAACCAGTCTTGGCCTGAGACGAACGAATCTCGGCCCAATTCGACAGCTCGTTGTCCGGAGAAATCCGTTTCCTCTCCCTCCAGTTACTGGGTAATCGGACACTGCGCAAGATGAGGGGCCGTCATGGCGTGGACGCGTCGTCTCTGAAAATTATCAATTCGCCGGTCGTGACCCGCACATGGTCTACTTTCCTAGCGGGGCCGATAGGGGACGCCCCACAGCGCCAGAAGTTCCTGACACCCCCTTTCGAAGCTCTTTCTGAAGTCAACTGACTGGAATCCTGAGAGTGTCCAAGACAGCTTGTCGATCTTGCATGGCTTCAAGAGCAGTGGAGCGATGTGCTTTCGATATCGCTTTGACTGCAAGGCGTAGACCAGTTCACGCTTGACCCACTCCGAGCGGACTGCCGCTGGCGACAGGACGAGCACGAACCAATCGCACCGCGCTAGGGCTTGACCGATCTCGTCATGCCACTGCTGGGCACCGCGAATGTTCTTCTTGCTGTAGAAGACTTTGACACCGTGACGACTGAGGACGACGGCCAGGCGGCTGGCGACACCCTGATCTTTAGAAGAGTGGGAGAGGAAGACTTCAGCGGGTTTCACGAACTCTCGTTCGAGCGCCGGTCTTCCGTTCTTTGAGGAAGCCCACGATTTTCTTCGCGGCGGCGGCGGGATTATCTGCCTCAAGCCACTGGGGGAGCTCCTGGAGAATCCACGGAACTTCGGGCGTCGGTCGGACAAGCACTGGAATGAGACGGCCTTTGAATCGGGGTGAGCTAATCGCGAATTCGATCTCTCGCCGGACCCACTCGGACGCTACGGAGTCGGGAGAGAGCAGGACGACTACAGCGTCGGCCTTAGCCAAGGCCTCACCGGTCTTAAGCGCCCAGTTGTCACCAGGAGGGACACCGCGCGGCTCCCATACGCGCAGGCCCGCATCCGCGAGTGCCCTTCCCAATGAAGTTGCGTAGGTCCCGTCCTTTTCGGCGTGGCTGATGAAGACATTCACGTTACGATCATAGCTCGAAGGTGCTTCCACGGATAGAGCCCGAACCTTCGCAGTAATGCCCGACTACCACATGCCTCGCGTCGCGGCGATCCTGCCGGTTTTCATCGCAGACCGGCGCGTTGATAGTGTGGCGGGTCTATCCCATCTCGTCCAGCAATGCCTTGGCGTCTCGCAGATCGGCAGTCTGAAATCCTTCGGTGAACCACGCGTAGACCGGTGCCAACAAGTCACGAGCTTCGGCATGGTTGCCCTTCTGCTGCCACAGACGCGCCATGTTCAGGGCAGCGCGCAGCTCCAACGATTTCGCGTCCTGACGGCGGGCGGTAACGAGGGCTTGCTGAAAACACTGCTCTGCTCCCGTATCGATGCTGTCGGCATCGCTGTTTGCGTGCGAGCAGGTCGCACGCACGCCCGCGCGCAGCAAAAGTACCCCGCGCAAGCGATGCAGCTCCGCCTCTTGCCAGCACTCGCCATGACCGTGAACTTCGGTAAGCCCTTCCGCCAGCAACGCTAGCCCCGATTCCACCTGACCTGCCTGGCCGTGCGCCTCAGCCAGCAACGCCAGATAATAAGGCTGGCGCAGCGCAGCGCCCGTGGCACGAATCGCGGCCAACCCCTGACGCATTTGCGCCATACCTTCTTCGCTGGGCCCCTGCGCAGTCAGCGCCCAGCCTTTCATGATCGTCACCCACGCAAGGTAATACGAGAATCCCTGTTCTTGACAAAGTGTGATGGCTGTCTCTGCCGCTTCTTGGGCCAACCTCTGCTCGCGACGAAACTGATAAAGCATCGCAGCATACGCCAAGGCCAACGCCCGGCTAAACGGGTGCGCCAGCACTTCAGCGAGACTCAGCGCCTCGCGGATATGCCGCAGGGCCTGATCCGGATATCCGAGATGCCACAGTGTGTGCGCCGCAAAGCAGCGGCAAAACACGCCGAGGTCGCCAGGAAATCCGGCGCGCACACTGAGCGCGTAGTGCTCTTGCGGCTTGTACAGTGCGATCCCGTGTTCCAATCGCGCACGCGCAGGAACCAGCGCTCCCTGGAAGAGTAACGTCTGGCCGAGCGCCCAGTGCGCAACCAAACGTAAGGACGTGTCGAGCTGACGCTCGGCCAGAGCTAGGAGCTGTTCGGCAACCTCACAGGCTGCTTGCAGCTGTGACCGCACGACATAAAACGAGAACAGACCACCGAGTACCATAAACTGCTGAGGGGAGTCGCCCAACCGGTCACACAGTTCGCGCGCACGAACGAAAGTGGACTCGACTTCCCCGTGCGCCTGCCCTTTGGTCGCCACCAACGCCAAGCCAAGCGTGGTGAGGAAGCTCAGCTCACGTTGCGTACGTTCAGCGGTATCTGGCAGAGAGCCTAGGAGGTGCAGGCCCTGGCTAATATGAGTGATCGCCGCGTCATAAGCGCTCCGCCGAAGCGCATTCTCGGCGGCGTGATGGAGGTAATGGACGGCGCGCGTGGCATCGCGTCCACGCGCAAAATGCACGGCCAGCTCCGCAGCGATTTCTGGCGCGCGCGCTCCATAACCCGCTTCCTTGCGAGCGCCGATCTCCTGATGTAGGTGCACGCGTTGTCCGACAGAGACGCGCGCGTACACCACTTCGTAATACAAGGCGTGCTTGAACTGATAACATGCCGTCATCGTCCCATCGGGCCAAGCTTCGCTGCCACTGGCCCGGATAAACCGCCCTTGGCGAGCGAGCGCGGTATAACGCGCCTCTATCGTTTCGGGAGCTTGCGCGACTCCCGCGGCCACCGCAGCGACCGTAAAGGTGCTGCCCGCAATACTCGCGGCCTCAAGCAGCGTTTGATCGTCATCCGACAGCCGTTGAAGATGCTGCTCGATGTACTGCTGCAGATTCGTCGGGATGATCTCGCCGAGGGTCGCAGGGTTCAGCCCACTCCCGGCGGCTTCCCCCATCGTTTCGAACAGCTTCTCGCGCACCAGCTCGTCTACGATGGCAACGAGAAACAGCGGATACCCACCGCTGCGATGGTGGATGAGCTCAGCCGCACTTGCCGGCAGCGTGACCGCGCATCGCTGATTCAGATACCCGTCGACCGCTGGTGCTGACAAGGTTTTCAGCACCAACTCGACACACTGTGGGTGCGAGTGGAGCTCAGCAACAACGGATCGTAGCGGATGCGCGTGACCTAGATCGCTCGGGCGGTAGGTCGCCAGGATCAACACGCGCGCTGGGTCGCGCCGACGCGTCATGTACGCCAACCACGCCAGCGTGGCGCGATCGCTCCACTGCAAATCTTCGAGGACCAGCACCAGCGGGCGTGTCTGCGTGAGCGCCTCCAGCGCGTCAGTCAGCTCGCGCAGCATCTGGGCCGGACTCACCCCTTGCATCGCCCGCACCAAGGCATCGCTGCCGGATGCTGTCAGCGCGGCAGGCAGGTGCGCGAGCCAACTCGGCGCGTAACGGCGCAGTGCGGCCGCGAACCAAGCTCCCTCGGGGCCGCGGCAGAGGCGTCCGAGGGCTTCGAGCAGAGGAAGATAGGGTTCCCCCGCCCCGTAATCATCCACGCAATGGCCGCAGCCGACTGAGCTGTCCCCCGTGGCAATGATCTGCGCGACGAAGGTATCCACGAGCGCGGTCTTGCCAATACCCGGTTCTCCTACGATAAAGCCGATCTGGCGCACGCCCCTCTGCGCTGTGTTCCACCACTGCGCCAACCGAGTAAGCTCGGCATCGCGCCCGACGAAGTGCGGCGGGCGGCTGAAGAGACGAGGCTGCACTCGACGCGCGGCGCTGTGTCCAGAACGTTCGGTAACAGCATCATCGACAAGCTCGGATTCGTTCGCTGGACCAGCCGCCGCTGCAGCGTTAGCGAAATCAGCTGCATTGGTGTGAACCGCAACGCTCGCAGCGAAGCGATAGCCGCGCCCGTGTAGTGTCTTGATCCAGCACTGGCTGCGTCCACTGTCACCTATCGCCTTGCGGATCGTCATCAACCGCTGCGCGAGAATACCCTCGCCGACGAAACGATTCGGCCACAAGTGCTCGAGGAGCTCGTGCTTGGTGACGACGCGGTCGCGATGCTCAAGGAGATACGCGAGGATGTCCAAAGCTTGCGGCTCCAGCCGGCACACCCTCCCCGCGTGCCGGAGCTCATACCGGTCGGTATCGAGCGTATACGCGTCGAACGCGTAGATCATCGCGACACCCCTAGGCGCACCCGTGCGCAGCTGTTAGACAGCCGCAACAGCCACGACACACGTACGGCTCCCCGATGGCGTCTGCACATGGCTCGGCACGTTACCGACTGCGCGAAAACGATCATACGGAAGATCTTGATGAAGTCTTGAGGAAATCTTCATGTCTGTTCGTTTGCGATGCGGCACACTCTTCTGCAACGCGCTTCAAGGAGGAGAAGTACACCACAGCACAGAGCTTTGGATCGCAACAACAGCATGTGTGGGGAACGACGCTGGTGTCGGATATCGTCGGATCAAGAACTGTCATCGATGTCGGGCGCATGCATACAGTCACGCTGCCCCATCGCTCGCGCTGTGAAGGAGGTATCTATGGAGTGCTCTGCCCGCAGGCGCCAGTCGCCGGCCGGTCCGGAGTCTTCTCGCCGCCAGTTCCTCAGGCATAGCCTTGCTCTCGGCGCTGCCCTCGGCGCGGGTGGGCACACCGCTTTCGGTCAGGGCCAGCAGGCCGCCGCCGATCCGTCAAAGGTCCTGGGTCGGCCGATGGTGCCGTATGGAGAACGCTCCCGTTTCGAGGAAACTCTGAAACAGAAGGGTCCGCCGTCGTTGCCCGACGAGTGGGGCGCGAATTTCACGCCGCTGGCCGAAACACTCGGGATCATCACGCCGTCGGCACTCCACTACGAGGTCTGTCGGGGTGGCGTTCCTGACATTGACCCCCACCAGCACCGTCTGCTGATTCACGGAATGGTCGATCGCCCTCTGATTCTCACCATCGACGAGCTCAGGCGGTTGCCCTCGATTTCGCGCATCGTCTTTCTCGAGTGTGCGGGCAATACGCGGTCGGAGTGGCGCGCACCCACGGCGGAGAGCGTGCAGTTCACGCACGGCCTGACGAGTTGCAGTGAGTGGACAGGAGTCGCGCTCTCGCTGCTGCTCAGCGAGGCGGGCGCTCAGAAGGGCGCTGCGTGGATCGTCGCCGAAGGCGCGGACGCCACCGGCAACGAGCGCAGCATTCCGATGGCGAAAGCCTTGGACGATGTCCTGGTGGCCTACGGCCAGAACGGTGAAGCCCTGCGGCCGGGAAACGGTTACCCGCTTCGGCTAATCGTTCCGGGCTGGGAGGGGAACGTCAACGTCAAGTGGTTGCGGCGCATCAAGGTGGTGGCCCAGCCTTACATGACGCGCATGGAAAACCCAGACCACACGAGCCTCCTGCCGAACGGCAAGGCCCGGCAGTTCATGTTCGTCATGGAGGCGAAGTCGGTCATCACCTCCCCGTCGGGAGGCCAGCGGCTGCCGGGTCCCGGTTTCTATCAGATCAGGGGCCTGGCATGGTCGGGCCGTGGATTGGTCCGCCGTGTGGAGATCTCCACCAACGGTGGAAAGACCTGGCAGGAGGCACGGCTGCAGGCACCGGTCCTCCGATTCGCTCACGTTCGCTTCGCGCTCGACTGGCGCTGGGATGGACGCGAGGTCGTTCTCCAGTCGCGGTGCACCGACGAGACCGGTTACGTCCAGCCGACGCTGGCCGAACTGGTCAAGGTCCGCGGGTTGAACTCGATCTATCACAACAATGGCATTCAGGGCTGGAAGGTGGTGGCCGATGGGAGCATCCACAATGTCCACGCGTAAGCGCCGCCTCGGGCTCCGGGCCGTGCTTCTCGTGGTGACGTCGGTGGCGGGATCCGGGGCGCTGGCCCAGATGCCGACCTACGGCGTCGGTCGGGCGCCGACGGCCGAGGAGATCAAGGCCTGGGACCTCACCATCCCGCCCGATGGGCAGGGCTTGCCACCGGGTCGCGGCACTGCGTTGCTCGGCAAGCCCGTCTACGTCGAGCGGTGCGGCTCGTGCCATGGCGAGAACGGCGAAGACCCGAAGTACCGGGCCCTCGTCGGCGGCCGCGGCCCGCTGACCTCGGCCGAGCTCAGCGAGAACCTTGACTGGGTCCTTGGAGGCCGACAAGTCCTGACGATCGGAAGGTTCTGGCCCCACGCCACCACCCTCTGGAGCTACATCAACCGCGCAATGCCCTTCGACAAGCCCGGCTCGCTCACCCACGAGCAGGTCTACGCGGTTACGGCGTACCTCCTGTACCTGAACGGAATCATTGGCGAAGGCGACGTCATCGACGCCCACACGCTGCCGGCGGTGAAGATGCCGAACCGCGATGGCTTCGTGCCCGATGCGCGGCCGGACGTCGGAAAAACGGCGGTCCCGAGCAGGCGCTAGCCACGGCGAGACTCACCACCAGCCGGGTCGCTGATCGCTTTCATCTGATGATCAATCTGCGTGGAGCGTGCA
>Ga0184623_10000658_pt1 | contig 14745 bp, 15 predicted proteins | sample PLM1_100_b1_FD_133138 | JGI IMG/M metagenome (GOLD analysis project Ga0184623, IMG submission 133138) | Groundwater sediment microbial communities from an aquifer in East River, Colorado, USA - PLM1_100_b1 | ecosystem: Environmental > Terrestrial > Soil > Riparian zone | place: USA: East River...
CCCCTACGCGCGACGATTTCGTCCCAGTCCGGCATCGTCACTCGATCTCAGCTCCATGTGGCTGGAGAGTTGAGCGACCAGAGCATCTGGTGGCGTATCCGCTCGGGCCGCTGGCAGCCTGTGCTCCCAGGTGTCTATGCCACATTCACCGGCAAGCTCACCGCATCGCAGCTGACCGTGGCAGCGAGCCTGTATGGCGGACCCGACGCCCAGATCGGCGGCGCACAGGCACTTCGCTGGCATGGATTGCGGTATGCCCCGAACGACCCACAGATACACCTCCTTGTCCCACACACCCGCAGGCGGCGCTCACACGGGTTCGTGGTGGTCGAGCGCACGCACCGGCTCGACTGCGATCCGAAACGCCGCGGACCTGTGGCGTTCTGCGGAGTCGCAAGAGCGGTCGCTGACGTGTGCCGCCGGTCGTCCTCTCTGCAGGATGCCCGGGCGGTCGTCGCCGAGTCTGTTCAGCGCGGCAAGATCACTGTCTCCGCCCTGCTTGATGAGCTCGGCAACGGCCGGGTCCGCGGCAGCGCCCTGCTGCGGCGTTGCATCGCTGAGATCGCCGGCGGCGTCCGCTCGGCTCCCGAAGCGGAGGCGCGTGAGCTACTCGCCCGAAGCCGGATCCTGCCTGCGATTCTGTGGAATCCACGACTCCAGGCAGCGGACGGAACCGTCCTGCCCACGCCTGATGGTTGGGTCACGGCCGTCGGGATCGCGCTCGAGATCGACTCGCGCGAGTACCACACGTCGCCGGCGGATTGGCGCCGCACACTGGAACGGCACAACATCCTGGCCCGCCACGGGGTGCTCGTGCTGCACTTCACGCCGGCGCAGCTTCGTACCGAACCCGCCACCGTTCTCGACACCGTTGAGCATGCCTACCTCGAACGGAAGGCCGCCGGAACGCTACCTTCCGTCACCGTCACACCGCCCAGCTGACAGATCCCCCTTGATGAAGGTGCCCTTCATACGGGGATAGCCCCATGAAGGGCACCTTCATCAACAGAGGGGCAAGCGAAGAACGGACGGGCAAGCCGGGCACGGACGGGCAGCCGGAGTTACGCCCCGATCAGGCGCTGCGCGAGGTAGCCCTCGACCTGGTCGAGCGACACCCGCTCCTGCGTCATCGAGTCACGCTCGCGCACCGTGACCGCGTTGTCATCGAGGGTTTCGAAGTCGACCGTGATGCAGAACGGCGTACCAATCTCGTCCTGGCGGCGGTACCGGCGGCCGATCGCTCCGGCGTCGTCGAAGTCGACGTTCCAGTGCTGGCGCAGTCCCGTGGCGAGGCCGCGCGCCTTCGGCGACAGGTCGGCGTTGCGGGACAGCGGCAGTACCGCGGCCTTCACCGGGGCGAGCCGGTGGTCCAGCCGCATGACCGCGCGCTTCTCCATGACGCCCTTGGCGTTCGGCGCCTCGTCCTCTGTGTACGCGTCAAGCAGGAACGTGAGCATCGCGCGGTCGACGCCGGCGGCCGGCTCGATCACGTACGGCACCCAGCGCTCGCTGGCCTCCTGGTCGAAGAAGGACAGGTCAACGCCCGACGCCTCGCTGTGCGCCTTGAGATCGAAGTCGGTGCGGTTCGCGATGCCCTCCAGCTCACCCCACTCGGTGCCGGCGAAGTCGAACTTGTACTCGATGTCGACCGTGCGCTTCGAGTAGTGCGAGAGCTTGTCCTTCGGGTGCTCGTACAGGCGGACACGGTCCTTGTTGATGCCGAGGTCCGTGTACCACTGGAGCCGCGCGTCGATCCAGTACTGGTGCCATTCCTCATCGGTGCCGGGCTTGACGAAGAATTCCATCTCCATCTGCTCGAACTCGCGCGTCCGGAAGATGAAGTTGCCGGGCGTGATCTCGTTGCGGAAGCTCTTGCCGATCTGGGCGATGCCGAACGGCGGCTTGCGACGCGACGTCTGCTCGACGTTCTTGTAGTTGATGAAGATGCCCTGCGCCGTTTCTGGACGCAGGTACGCCAGCCCCGACTCGTCCTCGACGGCGCCGAGGTACGTCTTGAGCAGCCCGGAGAACTGGCGCGGCTCGGTGAAGGCGCCCTTGGTGCCACAGTTCTCGCAGTTGATGTCGGCGAGGCCGTTGGCCGGCGGGCGGCCGTGCTTGGCCTCGTAGCGCTCGATCAGGTGGTCGGCGCGGAACCGCTTGTGGCATGACTGGCACTCGGTGAGCGGATCGGTGAACGTCTCCACGTGCCCGGACGCCTGCCACACCTCGGGGGCGAGGATCACGCACGAGTCGAGGCCGACGACGTCTTCGCGCGCGGTGACCGTCGAGCGCCACCACTGCCGCTTGACGTTGTTCTTCAGCTCGACGCCGAGCGGACCGTAGTCCCAGGAGGCCCTGAGCCCGCCGTAGATCTCACTCGACGGGTAGACGAAGCCCCGGCGCTTGCTGAGGCTGACGATGGTGTCCATGCGGTCTGCGGCCACGGTTGATCGCTCCATCCGGCTGGCGGTCGGCGGTGTTGAGAAGGTGTCAGGTTACCCGGTGTGACATCGGGCCGATGACCCGGTTTCCACCGGACTCAGTCAACCGGCGGGCAGACGTGGTAGGCGTCGGCGTCAAGCCCCTCGGTGTAGACGAGGTAGGCGCCGTCGTCCGTCGTTCCGTCGTCGAACGTCGTCACGACGTAGACCTCGTACCCAACATCGTCGATGTCGCCTTCCAGGTAGGTGGTCGACTCACCGATCTTGTAGCTCACCAGCCGCGGCGCGGAGTCGGAGTCGGTCACGAACTTGGCCCGGTCGACGCCGGCCTTCGCGTCGTCACAGAGCATGTCGTACGCGGCGTCGTAGTCCTCGTCGCGCATCGCGTCGAGGTAGTTCTCCAGCGTGCTGATGCTGTCCCGTTTGTCGAGCTCGACGCTGAGATAACCGACGCCGAAGATCCCCAGCGGCAGGCCGACGCAACACACCAGCACCGTGGCGGCGATCCCCAGTCCGATCCAGAGGCCGATCCGGCTCTTGCGTGGCGGCGGGACTGCGCCAGCCGCCTGGAGCGCCTGCGGACCGGGCGATGGGGCGGGGTAGCCGGGCGGCGGGTAGGACGCGCCGGGAGGGGACGGCGGGTAGGCCACGGCCCGTGGCGCGTCGGGAACGGGCGCCCAGGCCGGCGGCACGGGACCCGCAGGCGGCACCGGCCCGGGAGGCGGCGACGCGCCGGGCGCGGCACTGTCGGGAGCAGCCCAGCCCGGCACGGAACCACCCGGCGCCGGGCCGTCAGAGTCGGGGGCGTCGGGGCGGCGCCAGGACGAATCGTCGGTCACCGGCGCATCATCCCAGCACGGGCTGAGCGAACCGGCCCATATCCTCAGAACGGACTACCGAAGACCTTTGCTCTCGGGTCTAACGGAGCGGATCTACCGATCGGGGCGCGCGAGCGGTGGCGCCTTCGCCGATCCGGGTGCGGTCGGCGTCGGCGGCCCGACCGCTCGGGGTCACCTCGGCCACCGATCCGTCGACGCCGACGATCACCTCGAAGGCGGCCGGTTCGTCGATCGACTCGGCGAGCAGCGGCGCGCCATACATCTTCACGTCGAAGTCCGAGAGCGAACGGCGGAACGCGCCCACCGACGACCACTCGGTGACGATCGTCCAGAGCGCCGGCTCGTCGGCGGCGCGACCGATCCTCCCGCGCAAGTACCCGGGGCGGGCGGCGAAGGCGTCGAGGGCTCGCCGGGCGCGATCGAGGAACTCCTCGCCGCCGGACTCGGCGACCCGGAACCGGCTGATGACGATCACGCCGCTCACTCCTGCCAGGATGTAGGTGTTCCGACGCTACCGGTGATGAGGAGTGCTGGCGTGGCCAACCCCCAGCTGGGTCGCCGTTCGGCCACACTCGTGGCCTTTCTGTCTCGGGTGCCACGGTTCGTGCTGATCCTGGCGGTGCTCGGGCTGCTGCTCGGCGGCCTGTTCGCGCCCGGGCTGCTCGGCGCGTTCCTGCTCGTCCTGGTGGCGGCGTTCGCCGGGTGGCTGGCGTGGATGACATGGGCCGGGCAGCCGGCGTTCACCCGGGTCCTGCGCGTGGTTGTCGTGGCCGGCATGCTTGCACTGGCCGTCGACAAGGTGCTCTAACCCGAACCATGCACCTATGCGCTTTTGACAATCATTGCCATTTTATTGAGACTCATTGTCATGTCGAAGCGTCTGTTAGGCCTCCTCGTCCCGCTCGTGCTCACCGTCGGCGCCACCGCCGCCTGCGATACCGCCAGCGCGGGCGCCAGCGGCAAGCTCGATGTGGTCGCCGCGTTCTACCCGCTGCAGTACGTCACCGAGCAGGTCGGCGGCGACCGGGTCAAGGTCAGCAACCTGGTCAAGCCAGGCGCCGAACCGCACGACCTGGAGCTGAGCCCCAAGCAGGTCGCCGAGATCGCCGACGCCGACCTAGCCGTCTACCTGCACGGTTTCCAGCCCGCCGTGGACGAGGCCGTGGCGGACCACGCCAAGGACAAGTCGCTCGACGCGGCGACGGTGCAGGCGCTGCACGACGGCTTCGTCCCGCTGGAGGAGGGCGAGCTGCATGAGGACGAGAAGGGCAAGGACCCGCACGTCTGGCTCGACCCCACCCGCCTCGCCGGCATCGCCGACGCCGTCGCCAAGAAGCTCGGCGAAGCCGACGCCGACCACGCCGACGAGTTCACCGCGAACGCCAAGGCGCTGCGCACGAAGCTGGACGCGCTGGACGGCGAGTTCAAGTCCGGGCTGGCGAACTGCAAGCAGAAGACGATCGTGGTGAGCCACAACGCGTTCGGCTACCTCGCCGACCGGTACGGGCTGACGCAGCTCGCGATCACCGGGCTCACTCCCGAGGACGAGCCGTCCGCCGGGCGGCTCGCCGAGGTGTCGAGGTTCGCCAAGCAGAACAAGGTGTCGGTGGTCTTCTTCGAGACGCTGGTCAGCGACAAGGTGGCCAAGACACTCGCCGATGAGGTGGGCGCGAAGGCCGAGGTGCTCGACCCGATCGAAGGGATCGAAGCGGGCAGCAAGGACGACTACGTTTCAGTCATGCGTTCCAACCTGACCACGCTGCGCGGTGCCCTGGGCTGTTCGTGAGCAGTTCCCCTCCAGTCGTCGAAGTCCAGGACGGGGTAGTCGCCCTCGGCGGCCGCCCCGTCCTGCGCGGTGTCTCGCTGACCGTCCGGGCCGGCGAGGTCGTCGCCGTGCTCGGCGCCAACGGCTCCGGCAAGTCCACCCTGGTCCGTGCGGCGCTCGGCCTCACCCCGCTGGCCGCCGGCGAGGGCCGGCTCTTCGGCACTCCGCTGGCCGCGTTCCGCGACCGGGCTCGGGTCGGGTACGTCCCGCAACGGCTCGGCGTGGCGAGCATCGTGCCGGCGACCGTGCGGGAGGTCGTGTCGTCCGGCCGCCTCGCGCGGCGCGGTTTCCGGCGGCTGCCGTCCGCGCGGGATCGGACAGCAGTCGCCGATGCGCTCGCCGCGGTCGGGCTCGCCGACCGCACCGGCGACCAGGTCAACACCCTGTCCGGCGGGCAGCAGCAGCGGGTGCTCATCGCCCGGGCGCTCGCCGCCGAGCCTGAACTGCTGGTCCTGGACGAGCCCACGGCCGGTGTCGACGCCGCCAGCCAGGACGCGTTCGCCGCCACGCTCCGCACGCTCGGCGCGACCGGCGTCACGATCCTGCTCGTAGCGCACGAACTCGGCCCGCTGGAACCGCTGATCGGTCGGGCCGTCGTGATCGAGTCCGGCCGGATCGTGCACGACGGCGCGGTGCCGCGCCCGGCCAGGTACCACGCTCACCCGGACCACGACCACGTGCACCCGCACGCCCCGGTCGAGCCCCCCAGCCTCTGGACCACCTCATGAGCGAGCTACTCAGTTACGACTTCATGGTGCGGGCGCTGGTCGCGGCGCTGCTCGTCGGCGTCACGGCACCGGCCGTCGGCATCTACCTCGTGCAGCGGCGGATGTCGCTGATCGGGGATGGCATCGGCCACATCGCACTCACCGGCGTCGCGCTCGGGTTCCTGCTTAAGCAGGCACCCGTCCTGACGGCGATCGTCGTCGCGGCCCTGGGCGCCGTCGGGATCGAGCTGATCCGCGAGCGCGGCCGCACCTCGGGCGATGTCGCGCTGGCGATGATGTTCTACGGCGGGATCGCCGGCGGCGTGCTGCTGATCGGCCTCGCGCCGGCGGGCACCAACGCGTCGCTGCTGTCGTACCTGTTCGGTTCGCTCCTCACCACCAGCTCGGGCGAGCTGGTCGTCGTGGCGCTGCTGGCCGGCGCGGTGCTCGCGGTCACCACGCTGCTGCGGCCCTGGCTGTTCGCGGTCTGCCACGACGAGGAGTTCGCCCGGGTCTCCGGCCTGCCGGTCCGGACGCTCAACCTGCTGCTCGCGGTCACAGCGGCGGTGACCGTCACGGTGGCGATGCGCGTAGTCGGGTTGCTGCTGGTCAGCGCCATGATGGTGGTCCCGGTGGCGACTGCTCAACAGTTGGCGCGGAGCTTCCTCGGGACAGCGCTCGCCGCGTGTGGGATCGGCGTCGTCGTCTCCGTCACCGGCGCGGTCGGTTCGTACTACCTGGACGTCGCGCCGGGCGCCAACATCGTGGTGCTGGCGTTGGCTGTCTTCCTGGTCGTGATCGTCTTCGCGGCGCTGCGCCGGCGGCTACGCGGCGGGGCCTTGCCGGCCAGCCAGACACCCCCGCCAGCGGACACGGCGCCACGCGATGTCGTCCTCGAGCGGTAACCCTACGTGCACCACCTTGGTCACGTCGTTTAGGGTCCGCCCCATGACGGATGGCCACGCACATGCGCACCCGGCCCCCGCTCCGCCCGAGCCGCTCCCCGACTACACCGGTGCGGGCGAGTTGCTGCGGGCGCTGGCGGCACCGCTGCGGATCGCGATCGTGGTCGAGCTGGACGCCGGTCCCCGGTGCGTCCACGAACTGGTCGACGCCCTCGACGCGCCGCAGCCGCTGGTCTCCCAGCACCTGCGCGTGCTGCGTTCCGCGGGGGTCGTCACCGGCGAGCGGCGGGGCCGCGAGGTCATGTACTCCCTGGCCGACCACCACGTCGCGCACATCGTCACCGACGCGGTCAGCCACGCCAAGGAAGGGCGGTGACCCCGGTCCGCGCGGCGAACCTGCAAGGATGGGCACCTGCCCGGACGCCAGAGAAGGGGACTCGCACCATGCAGACCGTCGGTCGCAGCACGCGCCAGCGCACCGCCGTGATGGCAATGCTCGACGACGTCGAAGAGTTCCGCAGCGCTCAGGAGCTACACGACCTGCTGCGGCGGCGCGGTGACTCGGTCGGCCTGACCACGGTCTACCGCACCCTCCAGGCGCTCGCGGACGCCGGCGAGATCGACGTCATGCGCCCGCCCGGTGGCGAGCACCTCTACCGCCGGTGCAGCAGCGGGCACCACCACCACCTCGTCTGCCGCCAGTGCGGGCGCACCGTCGAGGTCGAGGGGCCGACGGTGGAGCGCTGGGCCGACAAGGTGGCCGCCGAGCACGGCTTCGCCGAGGTCAGCCATACCGTGGAGATCTTCGGCACCTGCGCGGCCTGCCTCGCCGCCATCTGAGCGAGCGTGCGCCGACGGGATGGCGCAGCCCGCCAGCGCTCGATCGGTGGACGCCCTTACTGCTCGTACGGCTGCTTCGGCGCCGGGATCTTCTTGTACTCAGCCACCTCGAAGTACGGGATCTCCTGCTGGTTGACCTTGTCCTTCTCGACCTTCGGATCGTGCTGCCCGACCACCTCGACCCAGGTGTCGGCCGGCAACGACTCGACTCCCGAGCCGGTCAGCGCCACCTTGATCGGGCGGCCGTCGACCGCGCAGCAGGTCAGCATGATCCGGGTGAGGTAGACGCCGCCCTCCGGCCGCGGCGTAATGAAGCCGCTGAGCTGGATATTGCGGTCCTTCATCGAGCCGCCCTTGTCCCAGACGGCCCGGGTGAAGTACTCGACCACCGTGATCCTGGCCGGATCGGACTTCGGCAGCGGCGCGAAGTCGGCCGTCGGCTGCTGGACGTTGGCCTGGCCGCCGCGGCTGGCGGCGTACGAGCCGAGCGCGGGCGGCGCGATGAGGAACGTGGCGAAGACCGGCAGCACCAGCATCCACGCGATCCGGGTGCCGTGGCCGTGACCGTCGTCGTCAGCGTGCTCGTGGTCGTGCCCCTCTTCGGCCTTGGCGCCGAACAGTTCCCGGGCGAGGGTGGCCACGGCTATCACCACGAGCAGGGCGCCGGCGACAATGAGGAACGGCCGCAGCCCTTCCTTCACGTACCGCAGGTACACGTCGGAGACGCTGATCCGGAGCACGGCGCCGCCGACGAGCAGCAGCAGCACGCTCTGTGCTTCGCGGTTCATAGAACCAACCACCCAACCCCGACGCTGACCAGGATGGCCATAACGAATGTGGTCGGCGCGAACCGCAGCGCGAAGCCGCGGCCGAACGTGCCGACCTGCATGGCGAACAGCTTGATGTCGATCATCGGCCCGACCACGAGGAACGCCAGCCGCGCGGTGAGCGAGAACTGGGTGAGGGAGGCTGCGATGAACGCGTCGGCCTCCGAGCAGATCGAGAGCACGACGGCGAGCAGCGCGAGCACGACGATCGGCAGCACCGGGTAGTCGGCGACGGCCTGCAGCCACGCCTCGGGCACGGTGACGTTGAGCACGGCCGCGGTAATGCCGCCAATGACGAGGAACCCGCCCGCGCTGACGAAGTCGTGCCGGCAGGACGTCCAGAACGCGTCCCACTTCGACATACCGTCAAGGTCGGGCCGCCGCGGGAGCTTGATCCACTCGGCCTTGCCGAGCCGGAGCCAGAGCCAGCCCATGAACATCGCGGTGACGGCGGAGGCGAGGAAGCGGGCGAACACCATCTCGGGCTTGCCCGGGAAGGCCACCGCCGTGGCGACGAGCACGACCGGGTTGATGGCCGGGGCGGACAGCAGGAACGCGAAGGCCGCGGCCGGCGTGACGCCACGGCGCAGCAAACCGCCGGCGACCGGCACCGATCCGCACTCGCACCCAGGCAACGCCACGCCCGCAATGCCGGCGACCGGCACCGCGAACGCCGGGTGCTTCGGCAGCGCCTTGGCGAAGAACGAGGCCGGCACGAACACGGCGATGACCGCGCTGATCACGACGCCGAGCACCAGGAACGGGATGGCCTGGATGACGAGGGAGACGAACACCGTGGCGAACGTCTGCATCGCCGGGCTGTCGAAGAGCCCGACCAGCGGCGCCCGCAGCAACGCGACGGCGATCAGCAGGGCAGTGAGGATCTCCAGCGATCCCGGGCGCCAGCGGCGCGTCGGCTCGGTCTCCGGTGGCGACGGCTCGGCGCTCGGCAGGAGATCGGGCTGGGCGGTGTCGGCGGACGTCACACGCTGCTCGGCATAGCCGGGCCGCGGTGAGGCGTGGGAAACAGCACAGGCCGGGCTCCTCTGCGCGGTCAAGTCGGACAACTGGTGCAGGCTACCGCGACGTTCTATGCGGTGACAGCCGCGCCCGGACAAACTGCCCTCGGCAAGGCCTTATAAAACAGACATTCATCGCATACCAGCATTCCGGTTACGGCACCACGTAACGGTGTGAACACTGGGGGTAACCGAGACCCCGGCGAGAACGTCGGGGGCGGCGCGACTGACGGGTGTTGTCTCGCCCGGGTCCGATCGGGGGCTGGTGCATGGATGCGAGCGCGGAGCCGCCGCTGGGCGCGCGGTCGAGCGGGGTCGACGCGGCCACGCCGCCGGCCAGTGCGCTCGCCGAACTCGCCGAGTCGTTCAGCGCCGAACTCACCCGCTGGCGCGAGGTCCGCGGGTTCTCCAAGAAGCGGCTCGCCGCCGAGATGGGATTCGACCCGTCCTACGTCAGCCACATCGAGAGCGGCCGGCACAGGCCCACCGAGGACTTCGCCCGCCGCGCCGAATCCGTGCTCAACTGCAGCCACGCGCTGTGGCGGCGCTGGCAGGCGTTCGACGGCGCGCGCCGCCTGCACGACGGAGACGGCCCACAGCGCGAGGTCTCGCACGCGGATCCGTCCGCTGGCCTGGTCGTCGAGCACGAGGACTCCCAGCTCAGCTACGACGGCGGCGTGTACCGCGTGCTGACCCGGCGGCGGCTGCGCAACGTCGGCGCCGAACCGATCGGCCGGTTCCTCGTCCGGATCTCCGTCGACCGCTACCCGGACGACCCCGAGCGCTCGAACCAGCTCTACCGCGCCCACCCCCTGACCTGGGACGAGCTGTGCCTGCACGCCGCGCGCGAGGGCGAGCCGATGGCATGGAAGGCCAAGCACGACCGTGACGCGTTCAAAGAGGTGTGGCTGCTGTTCGAGAACGCCACCAGCCGCTTCCCGCTCTACCCCGGCGAGGCCACCTGGATCGAGTACGGATACCACGTCAGCGACGGCAAGTGGGGATCCTGGTTCCAGCGCGCGATCCGGCTGCCGACGACGCGGCTCGCGGTCCGGCTGAGCTTCCCGTCCGCGCTGGCGCCCGTCGTGTGGGGCACGGAGACGTCAATGACCGCCTCGGCGGCGCCGTTCCGCACCGCGATCGCCCGGCAGGCCGACCCCGAGCGGTCCGTCTTCGACTGGACCACCGACTATCCGCCGCTGCACGCCCGGTACCGGCTGGAGTGGCGGTTCGGGGGACGGCTGGAAATACCTCCGGCAGTGTGAACGCCGTGAGCGCGAGAAGCGCGCCGGCGAGGGCCGCCGCCGCGGACGAGAGGCGGGCGCCGTGACCGACGGCCAACCGGCGATACCCAGCCAGCAGATGCGCGGTCTGGGGGTGGTGCAGAGCGGGGACGCGCGGCTGCGGCGTCGCGCCCGACCGTTCGAGTTGCCGGCCGAGGCGATGGCGGCGAACCGGCTGGTGGCGCGGCTGCTCACGACCACGGACCGGATCTCGGAGGTGCACGTCTTCGGCAAGGGTATGGGCCTGGCAGCGCCGCAGCTCGGCGTCGACCGGGCCGCCGCCGTCGTCCGGCCACCTGCGGGCGCCGCGTCGATCACGCTGCTCAACCCCGTGATCGTGGCCGAATCGGACGAGGCCGACGAGCAGTACGAGGGGTGCCTGAGCTTCTTCGACGTGCGCGGGCTGGTGCCTCGGCCGCTGTGGCTCGATGTCGAAACTCAGCTGGTCACGGGGCAGCGGATCGTCACCCGGTTCGAGTTCGCGCTGGCCCGGTTGGTGGCGCACGAAGTCGATCACGTGCACGGGCTGCTCTACACCGATCGGATGCGGCCGGGCGTCACGCCGATCGGCATCGAGGAGTATCGCGGCACCGGCTCGGCCTGGAGCTATTGACCCTCCTGCCGCTTCGGGCGACATCGTGGTGGCAATAGGCACCAACATGTCGCCCAGACCAGCAGTTCAGTGGGCGCCGCCGGGGCGGGTCCAGCGGCGGACACCAGCACGGGCGCGGCAGCGCGGAATGGGGTTTCCGTGCGCCACCGCGCCCTGCCGGTCACCCGGCGCCCGAGAGGCGGCCTCCGAGCGCCGGGGGGTACGCACGGTGAAGATTTGGCCCGAACCTCCACCGCAGACCTTCCTCATGCGCGTCCCCTTCCTCTGCGCGGCCGGGCACCAGACCGGGAGCGCTGGCGCCCGACCGCTCTCCACCCACGCCCCGCCGTGGCGAACCTCGGCGTGGGCGCGGGCGAGCCCTGACACCAGGAAACCCGGCGGCACCCGCGCACGACAGAGTGAGCGGTGTTCACTCACCCTTCATTCACGCTGCTGGACCGCCCGCCGGCCGGTCAGGTGGTGGCGTGCTCCGGCAGCGGCACGGGGTTGGGCACGGCGCCGCCGTAGCGGCGGTCACGCTGGGCGTACAACTCGCAGGCGTACCAGAGGTGGCGGCGGTCGAAGTCGGGGAACAGCGTGTCGAGGAAGACCAGCTCGGCGTAGGCCGACTGCCACGGCAGGAAGTTGGACGTGCGCTCCTCGCCGGACGGCCGCAGGAAGAGATCCACGTCCGGCATTTCCGGCTGGTACAGGTACCGGGCGAGGAGTTTCTCGGTGATCTTCTCGGGATCGAGCCGGCCGGCGGCGACGTCCCGCGCCATGGCCTGGGCGGCGTCGGTGATCTCGGCGCGGCCGCCGTAGTTCACGCACATCGTGAGCGTCATGACCGTGTTGTGCTTGGTCATCTCCTGGGCAACTTCGAGTTCCTTGATGACGCTGCGCCACAGCCGAGGCCGCCGCCCGGCCCAGCACACCCGGACGCCCATCGCGTGCAGGTCGTCGCGGCGCCGCCGGATCACCTCACGGTTGAAGCCCATCAGGAACCGCACCTCGTCCGGCGAGCGCTTCCAGTTCTCCGTGGAGAAGGCGTACGCGGAGAGGTGTTCGATACCCAGCTCGATGCAGCCCTCAACGGCGTCGAAGAGAGAGGCTTCGCCGCGCTTGTGGCCCTCGGTGCGGGCGAGGCCGCGCTCCTTGGCCCAGCGGCCGTTGCCGTCCATCACGAGGGCGACGTGCCGGGGGATCAGCTCCGGCGGTATCGCTGGCGGGCGCGCTCCGGAGGGGTGCGGGGACGGCGGCCGAACCGCCTGCGCTCGCCGGATCATGCCTGCCCGATCGTCATGCCAGGGTTCCTTTTCGTACTGGTTGTCGGCTCATCCCTGCGGTCGACCAGCGGCAGCGACCGCAGGCCGCGTTCGAGATGCCACTGGAGGTGGGCGGCGACGAGCCCGCTCGCCTCCCTGCGGACGGCGGCCTCGGACTCGTCGGCGTGGCTCCAGTCGCCGGTGAGCAGCGCGGACATCAGCTCCAGCGCCGCCGAGGACGGGGACGCCGCACCGGCCGGACGGCAGTCGGCGCAGACGCAGCCCCCCGCCGGGACCGAGAACGAGCGGTGCGCGCCCGGCCGGCCGCAGACGGCACACTCCAGGAGCGCCGGCGACCAGCCGGCCACGGCCATCGCACGCAGCAGAAACGCGTCGAGCGCCAGCGGGGCGTCGTGCTCGCCGCCGGCGATCGCCCGCAACGCGCCGAGCGTCAGCAGGTAGAGGCGGAGCGACGGTTCGCGCTCCTCGTCGGTGAGCCGCTCGGCGGTCTCCAGGACGGCGCTCGCCGCGGTGTAGCGCCCGTAATGGCCCACGATGTCCTTGCCGTACGGCGTGATGCCCTCGGCCTGGCTCACCACGTCCAGCGAGCGGCCTTCGTACAGCTGCAGGTCGACATGGCTGAACGGCTCGAGCCGGGCACCGAACCGGCTGGTGGTCCTGCGGACCCCCTTCGCCACCGCGCGTACGCGGCCGTAACGGCGCGTGAGCAGGCTGACGATCCGGTCGGCCTCACCCAGCTTCTGCACGCGCAGCACAACCGCGTCGTCCCGGTAAAGGCCCACGTCGACATCCTCGCACCCGGCGCCGACACTCCAGCAGCGGTGCCGCCCGTTGCGAGATCACGCAACGCCGGCGCACTGCGCGCTGCGCTGCGGGCCCGATCCCCCAGAATGGAGGCGATGCTCTAAGCCACGGAGGAAGCGAGACGATGAGCTGGTCACCGCCCGGCGATACCGGGCAGACCCTGATCCCGGGGCTGCACGGCTACACCGACCTCCAGCTCATCGCGCACGGCAGCACCGCGATGGTCTTCCGCGCCACCCAGATCCGGCTGAACCGGACGGTGGCGATCAAACGCCTGCTGGTCGACGACGTGATGACGACCGCGGCCAACGTCGCCCGTGAGCTGGAGACGACCGTTGCGCTCTCCAGCCAACCGCACATCGTCAGCATCATCGACACCGGCGTCACCGACGACGGCAGCCCGTACATCGTCATGGAGTACTGCGAGGGCGGCTCCTACGCGCAGATCCTCAAGCGGCGCGGGCCGTTGCCCCTCGACGAGGTACTCGAAGTCGGCGTGAAGATCGGCGAGGCGCTGCACGCCGCGCACGAGGTCGGCATCATCCACCGCGACGTGAAGCCGCCGAACGTCCTGCGGTCGCGGTTCGGGCCGGCGCTCACCGACTTCGGTATCGCCCGCGCGGCCGACGACGGCGGTGTTGCCACCAGCACCCTCGACAAGCTGACGCCGCAACACGCGTCCCCCGAGGCGATGCTGCGCGGCTCGCAGTCCGGCCTGTCCGACCTCTACAGCCTCGCGTCGACGATGTGGAACCTGCTCGTCGGGCGGGCGCCGTTCGCCGACCCGGACCAACCACGGCTCGACCCGCTCGCGTTCCGGCAGCGAGTGCTGGACGATCCGGCGCCACGGGTCCCACGAGACGACGTGCCCGAATGGCTTCAGCACGAGCTGATCCGTGCCATGGCGAAGAACCCGGCCGACCGGCACGTCAGCGCAGGCGAATTCGCCGAGACGCTGCGGCTGCACGGATCGCGCACGGCGCTGACCTCGGGGGGGCCGGCGCCCGCTGGTCCTGGGCCCGCTGGTCCTGGGCCCGCCGTGGCCGGGCCCGACGGTGCGCCGCCGCTGATCTGGCCGTCCAGCCAGCCTGTCCGTACCGGCCAACGCCGGCTCGACACGCCGGATCCGGACGCTCCCGCCACGGAACTGCTCGGCCACGGCGCCACCGCGGAAGCGTCAGCGCCGCCGGTGGAGCAGTCGCCAGCCAACGTGGCGCCCCCTGCAAACGCAGCGCCGCCGGAGAACGCCTGGCCCCCGCCCGCCGAGGAGGCACCGCCGTTCTCCGGGAGCGACGCACCGGACTGGCCGGCGCCGTACACCGTGCCGGATTCGGCGGCCCGCTACTCCCCGCCGCCCGCCACCGCGGCGCCGCCGAC
>Ga0184623_10000659_pt1 | contig 14734 bp, 20 predicted proteins | sample PLM1_100_b1_FD_133138 | JGI IMG/M metagenome (GOLD analysis project Ga0184623, IMG submission 133138) | Groundwater sediment microbial communities from an aquifer in East River, Colorado, USA - PLM1_100_b1 | ecosystem: Environmental > Terrestrial > Soil > Riparian zone | place: USA: East River...
ATGCCGCTCCGCCATGCGCATCCGCCCGGGTCCACGGCACGAACGAAACCGCCTGGATCATCGGCTACCACTCCTGGCGACAGCGACCCTGTCAACGCAAGGACAAGCGCAATGACTCCGGCAGCCGCTGCCGCGAACGCGCTCGCGACCGCGTAGAGCGCGTCGAATGTGCGCCGAACTGTGGTCGTCGTCGGCTGGGCGAAACCCTTGCCCGTCCGCAGGGTTCCACCCCATCCCCCCGGCCCCGGTCGCTTCCTACGGTCCACGAGTCGGACGCGCAGGGGCATCTAGGAGGGACGGCACGATGCTGGTTCGGGCGGGGGCGGTGGTCCTAGCCACGATCTTCTGCTTCGCGTCGTCTGGGACAGCGACCGCAGCGAACGGTCCGCTCAACGTGCGCGCGGATCTCGAGGGACGGCCCATCAAGGCTGCGGAGATCAGCTCGTACTTCTGCCACGACTTCTCGTTTCCTGACGTCCACTGTTTCTCGACTGCGGCCGAATTGGAAATCGCGGCCGGATCACCTGACGGGGCCATCACGGCCGCGTATGGCCCGTCAGACTACGTGACGATCTATTCCGAGCCCACGTACGGCGGCTCGTACATGCACCTGTCCCAGAACTACGACACCTTGTTCTGGATCGGTTGGAGCGATCGGGTTAGCTCCTTCAAAGGCCGGAATAGCAACAGCGGCACCTTCTGGTCCGACTGGTACGGCACCGGCCGCGCCACCGACTTCTGCTGCAACCAGACCGTTCCTTACCTGTCGGGATCGGTTGACAATACTTTCACCTCGGTCTACCGAGGATAGCCGTGGCGCTGAGCCTCGTTGACCTCGACGACCCAACACGGACTGAGATGCAGGCCGAAGTGGCCGGGGATATCGCCACCGGGAACCTGTATCTGTCTCCCCGCTTGTCGGAAATCGGTCGGCGTGACTATCCGGACCTGCTCCAAGAGGCAGCGGCTCGTCACGATGAGACGTGGCTAGCTGCGCAACTCCGCAGCGGCGGCCGACTCAACACCCGCGAACGAAGCCACTCGAAAACAGGCACGGTCATCGACAAGCTCGTGCCGGTCACCGCGGCTGACACGCTCGCCGAGGGCGAGTTCAACCGCTTCTACCTTCGGGGCCTGTGCCGCCGCGCAAATGCCGCGGACATGGCCGAGATCGAAGTCTATCGAGCCAAGGAGGTTGCGAACCCGCGTTCGGAGTCCACAACCCTGATTGGACGGCGGCTGAGCGCGGTTGCGCTCCTAGCCGACCTGCGGGTCAGCATCGGAGTGGACACGGCTTTCGGCCTCCCGCCTGGGCCGAACTCAGGCTTGAGCGGTCGACTGATCGCGCAGCCATGAGAGCGCGCACGGCACTCAACGGCGGCCAAAGGCTGCGCCTGGTCCCCGTCGACCCGTCACGAAGAGGACCAGTCCAAGAATTGTGGCGCCCGTCAGCACCGCCGCGGGGCCTTGCTGGTTACGACGCCTTGGCTTGAGCGGCTGCCATGACGCCTTTAACCAGTAGTTCGGCTTCGAGGCGCTGCCAGGGAGGAAGCAGACCGACGACCACGGTCCGAACGAGTTGACCGTCTGGCGACTCGAGCAACGTTGCGAGTCCGACCTCGGCAAACGCAGCCTCGGATAGCAGGGTTTCTGCTAGAACCTCGGCCGAGCGGAGCGGACCGATCCCGGGCACGTCCGAATGAGCCCAATTCGGGTGTCGTTGGGTCCAGCGGCGCAGAAACATGTCGAGTCGCTGAGCCTTCACTTGGTCGCTTGGATCCATGTGCCTATTCCTTGGATGCGGCATAAGCAAGGATCAGCAGCGCGATGGCGACACCGATCCCGCTCATGAATGGGCCGAGCTCGTTTCGGTTCAGCGAACCTGCGCTTGAATCGCCGCCCCCGGCGAGCAGGCTAGCCACTCCCGTGCTGCATTTGGGACATCGTCCCGTGATGAGCAAGTCGAAACCAGTGAACTTAGTTCCACACTGGCACGTGCCAAGGACCTGCTTCAGACGCTGGTCCATGGTGGCTGTCGTGTCGCGCACTCGGGTGAGCTCCAAATCGAGTTCGCGCGCGTGTGCCTCAAGTTGTTGGATTGACGCCTCGCCCGAAGACGCCTCGAGACCGCGCCCAAGGAGGTCGGTCACGGCCGAGGCGAGCGACATGCCGTGGTCGGCCGCATATCGGTCGGTAGCTTCCTTCAGTTCCGAATCGATTCGCGCGTAGATCGTCGAAGTCATGGCCGCACTGTATCGTGACACGCAATCATATGCAAGCAGACTGCAATGAGCCGGCCCCTTAGGGAGCCATCTGCAGGTGTCCATATCAAGAGGCCGCACAGAAACGTGACTGGCAGGCCTTGCGGCGAGGGTTCTGCCTAGTTGACGGCGAGGCGCATCAGGAGCGTCATACGGCTTGAAAGGGCAGCGGTCACTCCGGGGAGCAGGCCCAGGAGCGCTGCTTGTTCAGTGGACTGGTACTGGCGCTATCTACAGCCCATGGTCCAGGCAGACAGTGACAAGGGTCTCTATGCGACACCGCCACTACGCCGACAACTTTGAGTTGGCTGGCAGGCGAGACTGCGTCTTGGCGCGCCGCCGAGAAGGCCAAAGCGAACTGGGCCTTCCTTGGGATCGAAGGGCACCTTCAGATTGGTCGGGCTGACGCGGGTCGGGTCCATCAGGGTCAAACGCTTCGCGCCATAGCCGCAGAGCGGCGGAACAGGAGGTCGCAGCCATGCGATTTGTCACACGTACCGAACAAGATGATCTGACCGAAGAACGCTCCTATTGGCGACGACCGGCCCATCGCGGTCTCGACGACAAGTATTTCGACGGCGAGCCACTGCCCCGCGAATTGGTGCCCCGCCACTGGCGAGCTGAAGGCGATGTCCACGAGGGTCATCGGGCCTCGAGGTCAGTCGAAAGCACAAGGTTCCTCCGAGGTCCGGAGGTCACCATCCTCCGCGACGATCTGCGGCGCACGACCTGGGTGGCCTTGGTCGAAGGCGGGCGACTCATCGTTCGTCGCTATCCACCTGCGGTCGGTTCCGGGCAGGAAGACACTGAAGTTGCGCAGGGAGACATCTGGCGATATCACATCGCGCTCAATAAGTTCACGGGCGCGGTGACCGCTACCTGGGTGACGACCTCCGATGGTGTCGCAACCCTTTGGCACGCTGGGGACAAGGTCAAGACCGACGCCGCCTCACCCGACTTTCCGTCATTCGCCTTTAGCCAAGTGCCGGTCGGCCGCATCCAGGAACGCGAACCGGCCTACGGCATCCTCGGCTACAAGGACCGGGATTCCGGCCGACTGTTCGTCCGCCGCGTCGAGGGAGGCCGGCCCAAAAAGGAGCAGGCGATCCTTGAGGAATCGACTGTCGGTGGGGTCTCGATAGCGATCTCAGGGGACGACGTTATCGCCAGAGTCGATCTTCTGCGAGACGGTCAGCTGGTCCCGGCCCTCCTGTCGTCACAAGATGGTGGCCGCTCCTTCGACGGGCCGAACGCGATCGATCTGTCCGCGGCTGCTCGAGAGGACTTCGTCGCCCGGCCGGGTTTCCAACGTCCGATCGTCGACAAGGGTGGGTCGTTCCACGTGCCAATCGGCATGGAGAGTAGCTCCGAGGCCCTCCTTCTCAACTTCGTCTTGGCATCCGACCTCCTGGTCGAAGCCATACGAGTCCCGGGACAGCTCAGAAAAGGGGATCTTGAGGTCTTCCCGAGCACCCTCGGCAGCGGCAACACTTTCGGCAATGGGGTAAGCGATGGGCATGGCCTGATCATGGTGCTCAATACCGAGGAGGGCCTGCTCTTCTCCAGCAACTCATCCGCCGGGGGTGGCCACTTCCCGGAAGCGAAGCTCCTCAACCACGAGATGCCATTGGTCGCCGAGTTCTCTGCGTCCGAGTGCTACAGCAGCGGCCAGAAGCCCAACGTCGTGAGCATGGACTACCTGTTCGTTGAGGCCAACGGCGTCGGTCGCCCGATCAGCGGCGAGTTGTTTGTCGAGACTTGGGACATGCCACTCCCGGAACCTCGGGCGACGGCGACGGCCAACGGCAACACGGTCGAGGTGGCGATCCTGAACGACGCCGATCTCGAGCCTGGCAAGGTGACCTTCGATTTCGATGATCCTGGCATCGCCATCCTCGACGTCAGTGTTAACGATCTCCGCTCAGCAAGCGTTCGGACCAATCGAGGTGACCTAAAGGGCAAACGGATCTCGTTTGATGTCTTAACCCAGTTCCATCGACACTATGGCGAAGCCTTGATCGAATAGGCGCCTGCGCCCAGCCGAAGACACCTAGGCCACGCGCGATGAGTGGTCGGCGCGAATGCGATCAAAGGGTTGATCCTCTAGCACGAGCACGTCGGCGAGCCGGAGGCGACAGCCTACGGTCGGATCATCGGCGAGAGCGCGCGTGCCGCGCTCGACACCGCCCTCGACGTCAAGGGGGCCACGACCGACTCTAGCAACCAAAGCTACTGCAGCCGCGAAGGCGGAGCATCTCCTCGATGAGGGAATCGATCGCTGCGTCCGAGCGAAGCGGCGCCCACAAGTCTCGCTGGATTGTAGCGACGCTGTCGAAGTCGGTTCGAGCGGCTGCCCTATCCAGGCGCTCGAACGCCTCACGCTCCCGCCACGGATAGCCTGAAAACGCCTTGCGCCACCAGGACAAGGGACCTGACTCGGTCAGGGTGCTCGACGGCAAAGTCCAGGGATGTGGCGGCACCCAAACTATGTCCGACGAGTGTCGCCTGCTGGATGCCGTAGCAGTCGAGAATGCTGCCGAGATCGTCCCTTCGCGAGAAGGGGCCGTCCGAGAGTGGCGACCGCCCGTGACCCCGGGCGTCGAACCAGATGACCCCCGCGTCGTCCGCCTGCCGATCCTTATCAGTCCTTCTCGTTCCAGGGAAGGACTCTAACCTGGCTCTCCGAACGCGATCGCGGCTACCCTCTCGGTTCGGCTTACTACGTATCTGCCGCGGTACGTTCTCGCTGCGGCCTTGGGAAATCGGCCAGAATCGGGGCTCTAACCGTGCTGTTTCGTAAATGGCCCACCGAAACCGCAGAACTCGTTCAGACGAACCAACTGGTCCCCAAACGGACCAATGCCCGTTCGGAACGACCCGTCGAACCCATCCGGAGACCTCCCGCAGTGGCCGGACTCGGTCTCGTTTCGAAGTCTGCGCCTGCTGTTTTCAGGGTAGAAACGTCACGGTGATCCCGTCGCGTGTTCGGGACTTGTCCGCCGACCCGGCCGCTGGCGGCGCCCCAATCGGCGAGCACTTCTACAATGCGAAGATGGTCCCATGGGCCGATGGTCCGGGCGTCGTGGAATTTCCTGATGGCCGCCGAATTCGTGGTCGTAGCCTCAGGCAACCACGTCCTGGCGGTCCAGACCCACAGTTCGCTGTATATCTCCTAGGTCGATGTCCCCCGCCCTCCGACTGGCCACATCGATGGGTGCGTTGGCCCGACTTTGCCACCCCCACCTCGAATTCCGACGCGATAGCCGCTCTCCGCGAGGCATACGAACGCTCCTCGATCGAGCGGGTCGAGATCGCATGCGAAGGCGGCGTCGGTCGAACCGGCACCGCGCTCGCGGCCATCGCTGTGCTCGCCGGCGTAGCACCCCACGAAGCAGTCGAATGGGTGCGACAGCGGTATCACAGGCGGGCCGTGGAGACGCCCTGGCAGCGCAGGTGGGTCATCAACCTGCGTGACACTTGGACCGGGTGAAGGCGGCGCGAGCAGTACGCTGGCGCGCTGGTCGGAATGCATGTCACGTCGCGCGCTGGGTTGAGCGCTGGTGCGGCGGACGATTCTCAAGGCTGGTCCCAGGAAAGCACACGCGCCGAAGGCGCTCTCGCAGGTCCTCTAGTTCCGCGTCTGGTATCTCGATCCTGTACGGAAGCACTCGGTGAGGCATTAGGTCACGTGAAGAGTGGGTCCCACTCTTGCTTCCGGACGACGGTTACGCCGGGGGCCCGAAAGTACGGATCGGCATCGATCAGTCTCTCCAAGCTCGCCTCGTCAGGAACATCAAATACCAGCAGCGCACCTGTGTCGTCGTGAAACGGACCGGCCATAGGGACAGCTCCGGCGCGGTGAAGTCGCACCAGAGTGTCGCGGTGAGCCGGTCGGGCGGCCAGTCGCTCAGGGTCACTCCCGAATGCAAGCTCCACGAGAAACATCGACAGCCTCCTCCGACGGCGAGCCCCTGACACGAATGTGGGCTTGCGTTCAATGTTAATTGTCGGACGCGTTTGCCTACCGAATATCCCTAATGCAACGACGCAGGCTCCGCGACGTGGGTGACATGCGCGATCGCACTTTGGCGCCCCGGGCCCAACCGGTGGCTAGTTGGTGCGACGTTCACGGCGAATCGATGTCACGCCGGCTCTCACCGCGAATCCCAGGATTGAATGCACAGTCAGCGACTCTATTGGGAGCAACACTTGCCCTCATTGATCACATTGCCCCGGGCGCTGCCGAGCCATACCAGCTCCGCCAGCGGCCAATCCTGTACAGCAACCCTCCCAAGTGTTCAGCGGGCTGCGTCCCGGGCGTTTCGCCCGGGAGTCAGGCCCACGATGCGCTTGAACTGCCGCGTGAGGTTCGCCTGATCGTAGAAGCCCGCCTCCGCGACCACGAGGGCGATCGGCATACCTGCCCTCAGTAGGGCATCGGCTGATGGCACGCGGATCCGCATCAGGGAGTCAGGCGAACACTTGCAGAAGAGTCATGCGTACCTCGAATGCGTCTGCTAGTCCGATCGACCTCACGATGCTGCGGAGGTTGAACGCCTGCTGGTTTCGATGTCTGAACCTCGGACGGTCGACGTACAACGCGTGAACCCGCTGGTGCCCGGCTGACGCTTCCGGACGCACTTCATCTCTGCGAACATCAAGGCATGCGTTCATCGGTGGACCGCGTTCATGGACTGGTCGAGAGCATCGTGCCGTTCGACGAATTGGAGTCGACGCACCGCTTGGACACTCTGCGCTGGCTCGAGCGCACCGACGACGTTTTTCGTCGCAAGAAGCCGGCGACCCCACCACGCCACTTAGTGTCCTATGTCGCCCTCACCGATCCAAGCGGCGATCGAGTCCTCCTCGTGGATCACGTGAACGCCCGGCTCTGGCTGCCTCCAGGTGGCCACGTCGAGCCGGACGAGGGCCCTGCCGAGGCGGCCCGTCGGGAGCTCAGCGAAGAGCTGGGCATCCTTGAAACGCGTATTGCGTTTCCGGACCTACCGATGTTCGTGACCGTCACTAAGACCGTCGGCATCGATCAAAGGGCCACACTGACGTTAGCCTTTGGTTCCACCACACTGCATCGACCGGGCACGGTCTTCGATTGGATCGCCAGGAATTCACCGACGCGAGATGGTGGTTTGCAGCGGACGTGGTTGAAGCCCGCTCGCTCGGCTTCGACCCGCATTTGGCGAGAGCCATCGATAAGCTCCGAGCAGCGCGCGTAAACGTCTGAGCCCAGATACCTGCCGCCGTGACCTCCGGACTCGCCCTGAATGATCATGTGGCCGCTGATGCAGGTGATGCGGATCTCCGTCGCCGTCTGGTCCACTGACAAAGAGGACGTGGACGGCTCCGTTGATCATGTAGTCGCCTAGCCAGTCAGCATGGATCTGGGCGCGCCAAGTTCTGGCCAAGCTCATCGGATTGCTCCCGCTGTCGTTGCGCTGCGTTCTCGTCGAAGGGTGGCCGTAGGCCGCCCCGAGCGCACGGGCGACGTCAGCGATGATGTCGTCTGGCCGCTCGTCTCCCCGCCGACAGGCCGATCATCCCGCCGAGATATCGGCGAGTCCCGACCGCCGTCGCCCCATTGCTGATGGATCGATATCGCGGGGATGGCCGCGTGGATCGTCACCCGGCCCAGATCCGGCGCCCGCCAGATCAATTCGAGCCGATCGAACACGTTCCGTGCCGCAGTGGCTCCACCACGGACGATGAAACTGAGGAGTGGTCGTACCGGGCCAATCAGCGCGTGGGCCGCGGGCAATGCCTGCCCCCGCTGCCGCGACGTCTGTGACTTTCCGGTCCGACGTCCCGCGCTCCTTGGCTCGCCCACTTCTAGGTGGTAGTCATCGGTGGAACGTGACATGCTCAGCATCGGTCGCGATCCTGGCCGAAGACCTAGATAAGCGGGTGCCGACGAGTGTCGCCTTGGCCGACTCTCCAGCAATCGATACCCAGCCATGTAAACGACCTAAAGTCCTGACCGCTTGTGAAATCTCCGACGTCCGCGAGATGAATGGACTCATACGTCTCATCGCCGATCACGACAACTGTCGTGACCTGGCCCCATCTCGAAGATGTCACAGCCTGGATCATGCGCTGCTGGATCATGGACCAGAGCGGCAGTTTCCTGACACGGATCCGACCGAGGAGTCAGACTGTCGTCGATCAGGCCCTGCCGATGCGCTGACGTGCACCATTCTTGCCTCGAAGGACGAACTCGGCACAGCCGATTTCATACAAAGCTAGCTAGGAATCACGAAAGAACGCATCGAGCTCAGCCGCGACGGCAGTGGGCTGGTCCTCTTGGACGAAATGGCCGGCATCGGGGATGAGCGACAGCCGGGCGCCAGGGATCCTATGGGCGAGCTGCTCGCCGAAGCGGGGGTCGAGCCAGCCGTCGTTAGCTCCCCAGAGCACGAGCGTGGGCACATCGATCTCGCCGTACTTGGGCTCGATCTCCCGCGTGTAGACCTCGTCGAACTGCGAGACCTGCCGGTAATAAGCGGCCTGGCCGACCGGGCCGAGCCAGGGCCGCAGGTACGGTTCAAGGTCCTTGTCGCTCATCGGACGGTGGATCGCCGTACGGATGTGAGTGGCGACCATCTGCCGGTGGATGTGGTCGGGCACGGTCGCGAACGCATCCATGTGTTGGTGCACGTGCCGGGAGAATGGCGTGATCCAAGGTGCGATGGCAACCGCGTCGAGTAGTGCAACCCGGCGGAAACGCCGCCCGCTGAGGAGGATCAGGCGCAACGTGACCGCGGCGCCGAAGTCGTGACCGCCGATGGCCGGCTCGTCGAGTGCCCAGTGGTCGAGGAGTTCTGCGGCAATGCTGGTCTGGGCGGCGAGCGACACGTCCTGGCCGTCGAGTTGGGTCGAGGCTCCGTAGCCGGCGAGGTCGTACAGGTGCACGGTGAAATGCTCGGCAAGACGGGGGGCTACGTTGCGCCACAGGTAGCTCGAGCTCGGTGTGCCATGCACAAGCACGAGCGGCGGGCCGTCACCAAAGACGTTGTAGGCGATTACGTCACCGCTCGAGGTTCGGAACGTCCGAGGCAGATGCCACTGCCGCACGGTCTGGTCGTCGACGCCGGTGTCCAGCGCCTCGTCGCGCTCGGCCACGGGGCTCTCCTCTGCGTGTCGCCGCTTCCTTTTTCGCGGGGATGTATGCAATCCTCACGTGGCGTCAACTTCACGTCCAACGATAGATCCAGATCAGAGCAATCTCGACCAGTGATGGGAGTCGCTCGGTGGAGCTAAGGCACCTCACCACCTTCAAGGCGGTCGCGACCACGTTGAGCTTTACCCGGGCGGCGGCCGAACTTGGGTATGTCCAGTCCGCGGTAACCGCGCATGTCAAAGCGCTCGAGGCGGAGCTTGGTGTCCCCCTATTTGACCGACTCGGCCGCGGGGTCGCCCTCACCGAAGCCGGCAAGCGGCTCGTTGGCTACGCCGACCGGATCACCCATCTCGCCGAGGAAGCGGTGGGCTGCATCGGCAGTACGGTCGAGCCTGCCGGTGCCGTCACCGTGAGCTCTCCCGAGGTGCTGGCCATCCAACGTCTGCCGTCCTTGATCCGGGAGGTGTACCGCCGCTACGCTGGCGTCCAAGTCGTGTTCCGCGCCAACCCGACCGGGGCGCTGGACGACCCGGTGCGCCGGGCGCTCGCCAGCGGCGACATCGACGTCGCGTACGTTCTCGCCGAGCGCGCTCCAGTCGTCCGGTCGCTGGCGATCGAGCACCTCACGGACGAGCCGCTCGTGCTGGTGACGAACCCCGGCCACGCCCTGGCCCGGCGTAAGCGGGTCACCCCAGCGGATCTCGATGGCGTTGCCGTCATCTCAACTCAACCAGGCTGTCCGTACCGGGGCATCCTCGAGAGGACCCTCGCCGCCGCCGGCGCACGCCCTCAGATCGTTGGAGAGTTCACCAGCAGCGAGGCGGTCAAGCGATGCCTCGAGGCCGGCCCGGCCGTGGGACTGCTCGCCGCGTGCTCGCTTACCGAGGAGCTGCGCTTGGGCAGCCTGACCATCATTGACTGGCACGGTCCGACACTTCGGCTAGCCTCGTATATGGCTTGGAACAGCGAGCGGTGGAACTCACCTGCGCTGGTCGCGTTGCTGCGCATATCGCGCGAGGCCTTCGGACGGGCTGCACCGGCCGAAATGGACACGGCGGGCCAGGCTCATCAGTAAGGGACAGCCTTGGTCGCCTCGCCTGACACCACGACTCACTGCCCAGGTTGATCTACGCGGGTCCCCGACCGAGGTTGTTCGGATTTCCTGCCACGGCATGTGAGCCCCGAACGTCGGAGCGTCATGACAGAGGTCAATCCCTCCGTAGGTAGACGAACCGCGCTGATCGTGCCGCGCTTGCGAGCCGAGCATCCGGTAGGCCACCGATCGCAGGTAGGCGCGATGGTCCTCGAAGCGCTCGGCGAGCCATTCCTTGTCGTTCGTCGGTCACGCCCTCTGGATAGCCGGTGTGTCACGGGTATGACCCCACCCGCCTGACACACGTGACAAACAGAAGCGAAAACATTGAGCCGTCAGCAGACGGACCGACGACGCACGAGGAACTCTCATGCTGGGCTCCTCCGGGGACGGGTGGCAGTTCCTCGGTTAGATGGCTGCCTGCCCTGAGTGCCTGGTCGGCTGAGATCCCGCGCCTCTGCCGACGCTAATCGGCGGGGTCACAGCAGATCGCGGCTGGCGCTGTCGTGTTCCGCGCGCCGCCGACGCGCCCAGCTGGCCACCCGGACTCGGTTCCCGCAAACGCCCGAATCGCACCATCTGCGCGCGTGGTGTTTTGCCAGGAAGAACCGCCGACACCCCGGACCTTCACATGCACCCACACGAAGGCGATCCGGACTGCCCACGAGACGGATCGCGGATGCCGCGATATCCGCCAGAGCATGCGCGGTCGGGTCCGTCGCTGCGGAGCGACCGACGCTCGATGGTGCGCCACTGTCGTCGATTACTAGCTCCGGCCAGCTCGCTGCGGCGACTGCGGCGCCGTTGACGATCGTCGCGTCCGCATCGTGCAGCGGTTGCCCTGCGGCGACTGCCGCGAGCAGACCCCTGATCGATGTGCGCAGCCGACGAAATTCGGCAAGGCGCTCAGTGTCCGCCGATACGGGCCCGAGCTGGGACGCCCGCGCGGCAATCCAGTCCCGAAGCTGCGGCCCGTGGCTCAGCAGATCCCGTCCGGACCGATCGCTCACGAGCGTGTTCGCGAATTCGAGCGCGAGCTCGGGGCCGACGCCGCGATCGCTGGTTGTCTTGATCATGAAGTAATGCTATCATGCGCGCTCCTACCATTAGTTGCCGATCCAACACAGGGATGGCGGCGCGCAATGAACATCAGCCACGAGACCACGGAGCAGACCGATCGGCGCCTACGGCGGGTCCTTGGGCTGGCGACTCTCGACATGGACTCAGCGACGTGGTGGTACCAGGAGTTGGGTCTCCCAGACTTTCCCGCGAGCGTCCGTAGCGACGCGATCGCGGTGGTTCGCGATGCTGATGTGTGGAGCCAGCTCGTCCCGGTCCGTCCGGGCGATGAACCAGCGGAGCCTGTCCGAATCTGGACGTTCCATTTCCCCGAAGGCGTCGACAACAGCGGCTTTGTCGGCTGGCTCGCATCGCACATTAAGGAAGCGACGGGAAGCGGGGTCCTCGTGGTGTGCGGCCAGAACAGCAACGCCGGCGGGATCTACGACCACTGGGGTTGTCCTGAGGCTATCGCGGATCAGGTTCTCGAGACGGTCAGGCGCCTGGCCCGCCCCTTTACGCCCGCGCAGTATCCGAAGGACGCGGCACCATTCGGCCTGGAGCTCCAAGTCGTCTCGACCGGCGCCGCAGGAGACGTTGGCGCTGGAACGAAACTGTTCTTCGAGCAGGACGGGCGACTCGCATCCGCCCGATACACCGGTGGGAAGGTGGCGCTGGGCCTTCTTGTGGGCCTAGTGGCTGGAGAGACCCTCGACGCCCATTACGTCCAGGTCGATACTGACGGACGGGTGGACGCCGGCCACTCTACATGGGAGATAGGGACCGGCCCAGATGGCCAGGCCGTCGCGAGCGAACGATTCGCGTGGGATACCAGACCCGGATCAGGCACGAACGAGTACGAACAGGTTGTCGAAGCCGGCGTGAAGAACGTTTCCAGGCGTCGTCGATTTCGACCCGAGACGATTCCTTCGTAGAGCAGGGCAAGGACATCCTTACCTCCATCCAGCTCTCGTCGGACTGACTCCATCAAAGCTCGAGGCGGCTCGGGGCGCGGCGGATGCCCAGACCTTGAGGGCGTCGGGCCAAGCGGTGCAGCGATCGCCCGCGAGCACCCGGGCGATTCCGCCGACTGCCATTAGCGCGACCCGTTCCTCGGAGCTCGTTCCCGGGACGGCTGACGCTGGCAACGGCTCACCTTGCTGCTCGTATGCCCATTCCACCAGGTGTCGAACAGGTCCATGTCCTCAGTATGCTGCCAGCCTCGGACTCCTTGGCTGACACCGGCGACGAGCCCGATTGTCCAAGGGCCTATCGGAACCGAGAACTGAACAGTCACGGCCACGAGAACTGCACACTGGCGGCCAGCCGTCCTGCTGGGGTCACACCACCGGGGATGATCGGGGTCCGGCTGGCAGCGATACTCGTTGGCACGCGCCTCCCGACGCCTCGCCTCGTCATCCTCGACTGCGATGGGGTCATCGTGGACAGCGAGCGGATCGCAGTGCACATTGACGCGGTCGTATTGGCGCGCCTGGGCTGGCCACTGACCGAGGCGGAGATCGTCGAGCGCTTCGTCGGCCGGTCCCACGAGTCCATGGTCAGTGCGATCGAGGCTCACCTCGGGCGGCCTCTGCCGGTTGACTGGGAGGACGAGTTCCAGCATCTGTACCGCGATGCGTTCGAGGCTGAGCTGCGGCCTGTCGACGGCATCATCGAGGCGCTCGACGCGCTGTCACTCCCGACCTGTGTCGCCTCGAGCGGCAGCCACGCCAAGATCGAACGCTCGCTTCGGATCGTCGGGCTGTACGAGCGATTCGCCGGCAGGATCTTCAGCGCGACCGACGTCCCGAACGGGAAGCCGGCGCCCGATCTGTTCCTGCACGCCGCGGCCGCGATGGACGTCGACGCGATCGACGCCCTCGTCGTGGAGGACAGCCCGTTCGGCGTCGAGGCGGCGCTGGCCGCTGGAATGCGTGTGTTTGGATACGCCGGTGGGCTGGTGCCGGCTGACCGACTGGCCAACGCCACCGAGGTCTTCACAGAGATGCGGCAACTTCCCGAGTTGCTGGCCTCGCAAACCGAAACCGTGGCCGGCGCCCTGCGCGGCGACCCGCCCTGACTCAAGCTCCGCGGCCGGAAAGAGGCGTCACTCTACGCCCTTCGATCGCGTCGGCGAGCCGATGGGATTGGCCCTCGGTGACGACCACGTGGGCGTGGTGAAGGCGCCTCCTTCTTCCAGGCACGTCGTCGCACACCGCGGTCGCGCTCGACGACGCAGGTCGCGTTCTCAGTGAGCTGCGAGTTGCCGCGACCAAGGCCATGCTCGAACGGGTCCTGCGCTGGGCCGAGCGCTGGCCCGAACGGATCTGGGCGGTGGAGGGCGCCTCCGGTCTCGGCCACCTCCTGGCGCAGCAGCTCGTCGCGCGCGAAGAGACCGTGCTCGACGTGCCGGCGACGCTCGCCGCCCGTGCTCGCCTGCTCGCCCGCGGCCACGGCCGCAAGACCGACGGCATCGATGCCGCCAGCGTGGCCCGGGTGGCCCAGAGCCAGCCCGACCTGCGCCGCGTCGGCGCCGAGGACCACAGCATGGTGCTGCGGCTCCTGTCCGACCGCCGCGACGAGCTGACCGGGGAGCGCCGCAGGGTGGTCAACCGGCTTCACCGCCTGCTGCGCGACCTGCTGCCAGGTGGTGCTCCGACCGAGCTCTCGACCGAGGCGGCCGCGAAGCTGCTCAACCGGATCCGCCCCAAGACCGCGGTCGACCTCGAGCGCAAGCTGATGGCTCGTGCGCTGGTCGCCGACCTGCGACGGGCCGACCGGGCCCTCGTCGCGAACCGCGCTCGGTGCGCCGCGGCCGTCGCCGCGAGCGGCACCACGCTCACGACCGTCTTCGGCATCAGCGACGTCCTGGCGGCGAAGATCCTGGGCCATGTCGGTGACGTCAGCCGCTTCGGGTCGGCCGATCGCTTCGCCAGCTACTCCGGTACGGCGCCGATCGAGGTCTCGAGTGGCGAGGTCACCCGGCACCGCCTGTCCCGAACCGGCAATCGCGCGCTCAACAACGCGCTCCACCTCGCGGCCCGCGTCCAGACGATGCACGCTGGCCCGGGGCGCGACCACTACGAGCGCAAGCTCAGCGAGCACAAGTCGTCCCGCGAGGCGGTCCGCAGCCTCAAGCGCCAGCTCGCGAAGGTCGTCTATCGCCATCTGGTTGTCGATCAGGCCCAT